>Ga0209061_1000761_pt1 | contig 70388 bp, 64 predicted proteins | sample Coa_R1_10_FD_187157 | JGI IMG/M metagenome (GOLD analysis project Ga0209061, IMG submission 187157) | Surface soil microbial communities from Centralia Pennsylvania, which are recovering from an underground coalmine fire - Coalmine... | ecosystem: Environmental > Terrestrial > Soil >... | reverse complement strand
GCTGGATGATCGACCATTCGAAGTCCGTCAACTCATATCGGCGTGGCGTCATCGTTCAAACTCCTTTGAGGAGTTTGAATCAGAAACAAGCCGTCAGCGGAATCCCCTTTATGAGTTTATGACCTAGAGTAGCTGTCCTCGCCCAAGGAACCTCGGCGAGAAATTGGAGCTGCCGCCTGATATGACCAGTCGTGCGGAGACCCGAGAAAGGTCCGTTGTTTTGCTTTAGAGAGGACACTGATTCAACGACAATAGGTTATCGTTCCAGACCCCATCCGCGTAAGTCCGGAGGTAAGGTGGGCGGCCATTCTGTCGAACGACCCCAACGTCAGCGCGTTTGCCGGTGCGAGGGTCGATCACGAAGAATGTGTTGGTGCGCGCTTCGATGCTTGCAACGACTTGCTCGCGCGGCCATTTCCAGCCCGCAGACGGGTTTCCGAGGTGCGTAATATGTTCGTGTGGGCTCTGGGGATGAGGTTTTGTGATGCAAGTTACTTGAACGTCAGCCATTGTTGTTCCTTTCAACATGTTGGCGCCAAAGCGCGCCTTACCTATCTATGCGGAGAACCCTGAGCGCCGCGGACGTTGCTGGACAAAATGTCTGCGTCTGATTTTTGGCGCGCATAGCAAATGGAAGGGGACGGGATCGATTGAACGCGAGAGAGATGGTTGCTGTCCGAAGCAAGGACGAGATCGCATCCGCGATCCGTGTCTTGACGCCTGCGCAGTGGGCGCGACTTCGTACGGTCGCTGACCGCTACAGCTACGCCATGTCAGCCGATGATCTTTTGCAAGAGGCCTTTACCCGCGCTCTTGCAGACGACGGTCGCGATTGCCCGGCTGATATCGATGTCGTACGATTTTTAGCCGAGGCGATGCGCAGTATCGCCAATGCTGAGTACGAAAAGGCCAAATTCGGGCCTTCTCTGGTCCCCATAGCCAGCTATGGAGATCAAAAGGACGGGGCGGCTGACCCCCTTGATGCCGCAATCGGGGCCGACGATTGGCTCGCTCGGGAACAGCACGCAGCCGCCCGGCACAAAGAAATTCTCACCTTATTCGACGACGACCCCCTTGCGCGTGACATTGTCGAGGGGCGCATGGCAGAAATGAGCGCCGACGAGCTGCGAGAGCTTACCGGCCTAGATAGAGGTTAGCGCAAGGTTTGTTATTTTTTGTACGCTAACCTGGACAAATCGTGAACCCGGCGTTGGCCGCCCCGGGAGATACCTTCTTTTGGACTAAGCGCCTCATAGAGCGCCGTCTTTCCAATCTTCAATCGTGACGCCACCTCGCGCACGGTCAGCCCTTTGGCGATGAGGGCCTCGGCACGCAGCAACTTATCGGCGGTGACTACCGGCTTTCGTCCACCGCGCCGGCCGCGGGCAGCGGCGGCCGAGAGGCCGGCGCGGGTGCGCTCGCGAATGAGATCGCGCTCGAACTGGGCAAGAGCGCCGAACACGTGGAAAATAAGGCGGCCGCCAGACGTAGTGGTATCGATTGCCTCGGTCAATGACTGCAGACCGGTGCCGCTTTTTTCCAACTGATTTACGGTCTCGATCAGATGCGGGAGTGAACGCGCGAGGCGATCAAGCTTCCAGATGACGAGAACATCGCCCTCTCGCACAAAGGCGAGGGCTTGCGCCAAGCCGGGTCGGTCCGCCTTGGCCCCCGACGCGCGATCCTCGAAAATCTGACTGGACCCTGCGGCGCGAAGTGCGTCGAGCTGGAGAGCCATGTCCTGCTCCAGCGTCGAAACCCGTGCATAACCAATCCGGACCATCGCGATTTTCCCGGACTCGTCCGTCTTGTCGTCCGATAATCATTCCGTCCGGCTTGCCGTTGTCAAGTGCCGTTTCCGGACAGAGGGGTGATCGGCCGGTAAACGATCGATTGCCGGACAAGCAATTGGAGGATGCGATGGCGCGACGAGGTCTGCTGAACGAGGCCGACCGCGAACAGCTCTTCGGAGTGCCAGACGACAATACCTCCTTGATCCGGTTTTATTCTCTTAGTGACGACGACCGGGACTTCATTTTGTCGAAGCGGGGCGCCCGCAATCAACTCGGCATGGCCGTACAGCTGAGCCTGCTCAGACATCTAGGTTTTGGACTGCGTCTTGACGACGAGGTATCCCTTTTGTTGGTGCAATTCCTTGCTCACCAGATTGGTGTGCCGTGGCCGGTTTTTCAGGATTATGCCCGCCGCGACACGACCCGCCGCGAGCATTTTAAGGAAGCAGCGGAACACCTCGGGCTTCGGACTTGCACGGCTGCTGATCACCGTGATCTGCTCGCCCGCGCAACGCATGAGGCGATGTCGACGGACAGGATTTCCACTATCATTATCGCGCTGCTCCAGCACTTGCGTGGCCGCCGGATTATTTTGCCGGCTCCAGCGAGTATCGAACGGATTGGCCTGGCCGGCCGCGCTCGCTCGCGCCGACTCACCGCTGATGCCATGGTCATTGGCCTCGGCGCCACACAGGCCGCTCGTCTCGACGAACTCCTCATTAACGATCCGGCGTTGAAGCGAACCCGGATCGCCTGGCTCCGCGATTGGGCCGAAGCTCCAACTGCGTCAAACCTCATGGCGATCCTCGATAGGCTGGCGTATGTGCGCGTCATTGGGCTCGATCCCAAGGTGACCGAGCGCGTGTCCGAGTGGCGGTTTCGCCAGTTGGCGCGCGAGGGAGCTGCGGCGCCAGCCTTCCTTCTCGGCGAATATGGGCCGCGTCGCCGCCACGCCACTCTTGTGGCTCAATTGCTCGAACTTGAAACGCGCCTGTCGGATGCTGCTGTCGGCATGTTCATCCGGCTGATTCTCGGCCTCTTCACCAAGGCGCGCAAAGGTATTGAGCGCCGCTATCAGGCGACGGCGAGAGAGGTCGCCGATTTGATGCGCATGCTCTCCTCGATGATCGGCGTGCTGACCGAGGCCCGGGATGCCAAGCGCGATCCCTTCGAGGCAATCGACAGCACGATCGGCTGGGACCGCCTGCTTGCCGCCAAACTGGTGGCCGCCGAACTCGGGAGGAAGGCCGACGAAGATCCGCTCATCAAAGCGTGCGAGCGGTACATGAGCGTTCGCCGGTTCGCGCCGAGGTTCCTCGAAAGTTTCATATTTCGGGCTTCCTCAGATAAGAATGCGCTGCTTTCCGTGCTCGAGCTTTTAAAGCGGCTCAATCAAGAACCGCGCATGCCGGTACCCGAAAAGCCGCCACTATCGTTCCTGCCAAAATCCTGGCAACGCCTCACCGTGAAGGACGGCGGCGCCGATCGCCGACTTTATGAAATCGCGACGCTTGCCGTTCTATGCCGCCGCCTGGCTTCCGGCGACATCTGGATTGAAGGAACCAGAAATTATCAGCAATTCGACCGCTATCTGCTGACGAAATCTGAGGTGTCCGAAAAGGCTGAGGCGTTGGCCGTGCCGAGAGAATGTGACGGCTACCTCCAGGAACGCAGCCAAGTCCTCGACGGGCGGCTGCGCGGTTTCGCCAATGCCTTACGCCATGATAGGCTCAAAGGTGTCGCGCTTCGAAATGGGGTTCTCACGTATCGCCGACCCAGGCCATCACCCCACCGGAAGCCGAGCGTCTGGACAGAGACCTTGACCGGCTGATGCCACGCGTTCGCATTACCGAGCTTCTGCACGAGGTTAGCCGCCGCACCGGCTTTGCACAGGCCTTTACCGATCTTCGTTCCGCCAAGCCGGTTGAAAACGAGAGCGCGCTGCTCGCGACTATCCTCGCCGACGGCACCAATCTCGGTTTGGGACGGATGGCCAATGCATCGCAGGGCGTGACGAAGGCGCAGCTTGCTTGGATTCACACCTGGTATCTGCGCGAGGAAACTTACGGGGCTGCCCTCGGGGTCATCATCAATGCCCACCATGCCGAGCCCATGTCAGCGATCTGGGGCTCTGGTGAGACGTCATCGTCGGATGGTCAATTCTTCCGGGCCGGATGGCGAGGCCATGGATCAGGCGAGATCAACGCCAAATACGGCATCGATCCAGGAATGCTCTTCTACACGCATATTTCGGATCAGTATGGGCCGTTTCACGGCAAGATCATTTCGGCCACCATGGGTGAGGCTCCCCATGTTCTCGACGGGCTTCTGCATTACGGCACCGTTTTGACCATCAAGGAGCACTACACGGACACGGGCGGAGCAAGCGATCATATTTTCGCGCTGTGCCATCTTCTTGGATTTCGCTTCGTGCCGCGCCTTCGCGACTTCCAGGATTATCGCCTTGGCACCATCGAGAAAGCCGCCACCTATAAAGGAATTGAGACACTGTTCAGCCGCCCGATCCGGATCGACATCATTCGCGAACACTGGCCTGATATCGTCAGGCTCGCCGCTTCGATCAAAGCCGGGACGGTGGCGCCATCCGTAATCTTGAAAAAACTTGCTGCGTTTCCACGGCAGAACCGGCTCGACTTCGCGCTTGCCGAACTGGGTCGGCTCGAGCGTACATTGTTCATGCTTGGTTGGCTGGAGAGCCCCGAACTACGGCGGCGATGTCATGCCGGCCTGAACAAAGGTGAATCACGCCACGCGCTCGCTCAGGCCGTTTTCCTCCATAAGCAGGGCCGGATCGTTGATCGTACATTCGAAAACCAGACCTATCGAGCCTCCGGCCTCAATCTCGTGACGGCGGCGATCGTCTATTGGAATACAGTGTATCTTGGGCGCGCCGTTCAGCATCTGCGATCAAATGGCAAAATGGTTCCTGACGATCTATTGCAACACGTGGCGCCCCTCGGTTGGAATCATATCAGTCTGACCGGCGATTACCTCTGGACCCAGGTTGCGACCCCTGACGACGGCTTCCGCGCTCTGAACATCACCGAAGAGGCCGCGTAATCGGACCGATGTTCACGATCTGTCCAAGTTAGCGTACAAAAAATAACAAACCTTGCGCTGACCTCTACAGGGGCTTGGCGCAAAGTGCCTTGGGTACGAGGACTTTGCGCTTTGATTTATAAAAGGCAGCCGGCCGGCCTGACAGGGGTTACGATGAGCCAAACTTGCAGGAAAGCAGGCCCTGGCACCCGCTAGAGGGCTGCTCCGGCGGTGCCAAGCACATCACTGGCATTGATCAAGTGAAGGGAGGAGGAGGCAAGAACGCAGGAAAAGTATGCAGCTTTCTGAAATTGGCCGCTAGCCAGCCCTGCCAAAAGTCTCATCGAAGGCGTAGCCGGCGCCGCGTACCGTGCGGATTGGATCGTGTTCGTCATTGTTCGACAACGCCTTGCGCAGCCGGCCAATGTGAACATCGACCGTGCGCTCGTCGATTTCCGCCGAAAGTCCCCAAACGCTGTCAAGCAATTGGGCGCGCGAGAAGACCCGGCCAGGCTTGCCCATCAAATGTTCAAGCAGGCGGAACTCGGTCGGCCCCATATGAATGTCGCGGCCTCCGCGCCGGACTCGCCAGTTTTGCCTGTCGAGCGCAAGATCACCCGCTGACAATATGCCGCTTGCCCGGTCAGGCCGCGCGCGCCGGAGCAAGGCGTGAACGCGGGCCATGAGCTCGGGAACCGAGAAGGGCTTGACGACATAATCATCGGCTCCGATCGACAGGCCGCGCACGCGCTCGCTTTCCTCGCCGCGCGCCGTCAGCATGATGACGGGGAGAGTTCTTGTCGTCTCCCGTGCCCGCATGCGACGGCAGATTTCAAGCCCGGAAACGCCAGGCAGCATCCAGTCAAGAATAACGAGGTCAGGGACCGATTCACTTAGCCTAACTTCGGCTTCGTCGCCTCGCTCGACGCGGTCAACGGTGAAGCCTTCCGCCTCGAGGTTATAAGAAAGAAGCATGCTCAAGGCCGCTTCGTCCTCGACTACGAGAATTCGTGCGGGCGAGGTATTCATTGCGCGCGCAGGCGCTTGGCTGGGGCGGCTCTCATTCATGTCTTGCAGTTCCCTTCGCATGCTCAAACCACCCTCGCAGGTGCTTCGGTCAAGGAATTGCGGCCCTTTGGCCGGTCCATGGGCAAGGTTTCTCCCGTCACGAGATAAACCACGGTCTCCGCGATGTTGGTTGCATGATCGCCGATTCTCTCGATGTTTTTCGAAACAAACAGGAGATGCGTGCAGAAGGTGATGTTACGCGGATCTTCCATCATGAAAGTGAGAAGGTCGCGAAAGACCGAATCTTCCAGCGAGTCGAGATCGGCATCATGGACCCAAACCGCGCGGGCGCTCTCGGCATCGCGCTGAGCATAGGCGTCAAGCACATCCTTTAAGAGCATTGCGGCCGATTCATGCATGGACTTCAAGCCGATGGTTGCCCGCGGGATGTGCATTTCTCCGGCGAGCTTGATCGCCCGCTTGGCAATATTCTTGGCAAGATCGCCGATGCGCTCCAGATCTCCCGAGATGCGGATTGTCGCGATGATCTCGCGCAGATCCACCGCCATTGGCTGACGGCGCGCGATCGTCAGAATCGCCTCTTCTTCCACGTCACGCTGCAAGAGGTCGAGCCGCGGGTCGCTATCGACCGTCGCCTGAGCGAGCCTGACATCGAAATCGACCAAAGCATCCATGGCGTCCGACAGCATCTTTTCGGCTATGCCGCCCATTTCCGCGATTTTCCGGCCAAGGGCTTCGAGCTCCTTGTCATAAGCTTTCATGATATGGTCAGACATGGACGTATTCCTTGCTGCCAGCTGCTATCAGCCAAAACGGCCGGTAATATAATTTTGTGTCTGTAAGTTTTCGGGTGCTGTGAAAATCTGGGACGTCGGGCCAAATTCAATGAGCTCCCCAAGATACATAAAAGCGGTAAAATCAGATACTCGTGCCGCCTGCTGCATGTTGTGGGTAACGATTGCAATCGTATATTTTTCCTTCAGCTCGTCGATCGTTTCCTCGATTTTTGCGGTTGAGATGGGGTCAAGAGCCGAGCATGGCTCGTCCAGCAAAATCACCTCAGGCTGGAGTGCCACTGTTCGTGCGATGCAAAGGCGTTGCTGCTGGCCGCCCGAAAGCGACAAGCCCGAGGCGTGGAGCTTATCCTTGACCTCGCTCCACAGAGCGGCGCGGGTCAGGGCTGCTTCAACGCGGTCACCAAGCTCACTCTTGGAGAGCTTTTCATAGAGCTTGATACCAAAAGCGATGTTGTCGTGGATCGACATGGGAAAGGGCGTCGGCTTTTGAAACACCATCCCGACGCGCGCGCGCAGCAGGTTGAGATCCTGGTCCCGCCGCAGGATGTTGGCCCCATCAAGCAGCACTTCTCCCTCGGCTCTTTGCTTAGGATAGAGGTCGTACATACGGTTCAAAACCCTCAGGAGGGTCGATTTTCCGCAGCCTGATGGCCCAATCAGAGCAGTAACTTTGTTTGTGTAGATCGGAACATTAATGTTCTTCAAGGCGAGCAAGTCGCCATAGTAGAAGTTGAGATTGCGAACCGTGACCTTTGCTTCCAATTCCGAAGTCACTGCCAGCGGTGCCCTGGCGTGTTTATCAATTTGCAGGCTAGGCTCCGCGTTTTGCGCAGCCATTGGGATTTCGCCAAAATTATGAGTGTCGCCTGGATTTGCGATTTCATTGAGATTTGGGACGTTATTCATATCGTTCATTCGGCGGGCCTTCGCGAGTGGAGCACGCGTGCGGCAATCGAAAGGCCGAGCACGGCCAGGGTGATGATGAGAGCGCCAGTCCAGGCGAGCTGCTGCCATTCCTTGTAAGGGCTCAGCGCGAACTGAAAGATGACAGCGGGCAGGCTCGACATGGGAGCGTTCAAATCGGTGCTGTAGAACTGATTGTTCAGCGCGGTGAAAAGCAAGGGCGCGGTCTCGCCGCTGATGCGCGCGACGGCGAGAAGCACCCCAGTGATCAGGCCAGCGCGTGCCGCGCGATAAGCAACCTTGCGGATGACAACGGAGCAAGGAAGTCCGAGTGCCCGCGCGGCTTCGCGCAGCGTGTCGGGCACGAGAAGCAGCATATCCTCGGTCGTGCGCACCACGACCGGAACGACGATGACGGCAAGGGCGGCCGCTCCTGCAAGCGCGGAAAAATGCCCCATTTTGACGACCATGACTTCGTAAATGAAGAGGCCAATGACGATCGACGGGGCGCTCAGCAAAATGTCATTGATGAAACGGACAATGATGGTGAGCCGCGAGTGGCGGCCGTATTCCGCCATATAGGTCGCGGCCAGTATCCCAAGGGGTGTGCCGATGGCCATGGCAAGCGCAGTCATGATCACGCTGCCGATGATAGCATTCAGCAGCCCGCCCTCGGAGCCGGGTGGCGGCGTCATTTGTATGAAGACGCTCAAGGGCATGTTGCGAAGCCCTTCAAACAAGAGGGTGCCAAGGATGATAACCAGCCAGCCGAGCCCCGCGAACACGCAAACGTAACAAAGACTGAGGAAGAATCGGGAGCGGCGGCGGCGCGTGTCATAGATCGCCATGGCTATTGAGCCTCCTTCATTTGCAGCCGCAACAGCATATATCGCGCGATCGCCAGAATAATGAAGGTGATAACAAAAAGGATAAGGCCAAGTGCGATGAGTGAGGAAGTATAAAGATCGCCGACCGCTTCGGTAAACTCATTGGCAATCGTGGCGGAAATCGTCGTCCCCGGCGCCAGCAGCGAAGGCGCTATGCGATGAGCGTTCCCGATGACAAATGTCACGGCCATGGTCTCTCCCAAGGCACGGCCAAGCCCAAGCATCACGCTGCCGATAAGGCCAACCCGCGTGTAAGGAATGACGACATAACGCATGACCTCCCAGGTTGTGCAGCCTACGGCATAGGCCGCTTCCTTCAGGACGTCGGGAACGGTTTCGAAAACGTCGCGGGAGACCGAGGTGACGATCGGGAGCACCATGACCGCGAGGATGATCCCGGCGGTCAGCACGCCAATGCCATAGGGCGGCCCAGCAAAAAGTTTCGACAGCACCGGCACGTTGGCGAAAGCCGAGATGAGGTGGGGTTGAACATGCTCTTGCAGGAAGGGCGCGAAAATAAAAAGTCCCCAAATTCCATAAATAATCGATGGGATGCCAGCGAGTAGCTCAATCGCAATGCCAATTGGCCTGCGCAGCGGATGGGGGCAAAGCTCGGTTAGGAAAATCGCTATACCGAACGCCGATGGCACTGCGATCAGCATCGCGATGAGTGACGTGACGAGGGTGCCATAGACCGGCGCCAAAGCGCCGAATTTCTCCGTGACGGGATTCCACACTTCGGTGAAAAGGAAGTCCAAGCCGAAAGCCTTCATGGCCGGTATTGAACCCACGACCAGAGAGGCGATCACGCCGCCCAGAAGCAATAAAACTGCCCAGGCCGCAGCCAAGGTTACAAAATGAAACGCAAGGTTGCGAAGCTTGAAACCCGCGAGGGTTCTTCTTAAACGGACCTCGGCCTCTGGGGATTTCGCATCTTCAACCGCCAAGTTGGTCACCGCGCTTCTCCGCCGCCTTGCTTCACTCCGTTGCGCTGCATAACAGACCGCTGGAAGACGGTAATCCTTCCGTTCCAGCCGCCGTTTGAAAATTGGAACGGCCGGAACTCGAGAGCGGTACAAAAGAAGAGAAAAACTTTTCCCATCCGATCAATCCACAAGGGGTTTGCCGCCCGGCCCTTTGATTTCGGAGGCCCAGCTCTTTTTGATCAGGGCGACAACGGAACTCGGCAGCGGCACATAGTCGAGGTCCTCGGCCATCTTGCCGCCCTTCTCGTAGGCCCAGCTGAAGAACTTCAAGGCTTCCGCTGCGGCGGCGGGGTCACTGGGCGTTTTGTGCATGAGAATGAAAGTGGCGCCTGCGATCGGCCATGAGCTGGCCCCCGGCTCATCGGTGAGAATCTGATAGAAACCTGGGGCATTCGCCCAATCTGCATTGGCCGCCGCCGCTTGGAAGGTTTGGGTATCCGGAGCGACGCGCTTGCCATCTTTGTTGATCATGTCGGCAAAGGTCATCTTGTTCTGTTTGGCGTAGGCATATTCGACATAGCCAATGGCGCCACTTGTTTGAAGAACATTGTTGGCGACGCCTTCATTACCCTTCGCACCAATGCCCGCTGGCCATTCGACGGCTGTATTCGCGCCAACCTTGGACGCCCAATCGGGGCTGACCTTGGAAAGATAATTCGTCCAGATGAATGTGGTCCCAGAGCCATCGGAACGGTGAACGACGACAATCGCCTGCGAGGGCAGCTTGACTTTCGGATTCAGCTTCTGGATCTCGGGATCATTCCAATTGGTAATCTCGCCGAGGAAAATTTTCGCAAGCACCGGGCCGTCGAGCACCAATTCACCAGGTTTGATGCCTTGCAGATTAACGACCGGCACGTCGCCGCCAGTCACCGTTGGAAACTGAACGAGACCCGCCTCTTTGAGTTCCTCAGGCTTCAGAGGCATGTCGCTCGCACCGAAAGTGACCGTTTTGGCCTTGATCTGCTTGATGCCGCCACCCGAGCCTATGGACTGATAATTCAACCCGTTGCCCGTTTCCTTTTTGTAGCTATCAGCCCATTTTGCGTAGATCGGGAAGGGAAAGGTTGCGCCGGCACCCGAAATATCCGCCGCGCTGGCCGCATGACCGGCCAAGAGGCTAAGCGCAGCAACCGCGAAGGACGTTCGCAGGAACGTGAAGCTCATTTCATCGCCTTTCAATGGATAAGATGCTTTCGATGCCGTCGGCGAACGATTAAGCTGACGGGCGGGGGAGGGAAATGGCTCCATAGCCTCGCTCGTCACCAGGACCGATGCCTTCGTGGAAGTCCGGGAGCTTTTGTACCCTGTCTTCCCGCGCATGGTAGGAGAGCCGCATAAGACCAATATGAAAATTAGATGACATTCTCATGACAGCATTCCCCGGTCATCATTTCTGATGTAAGGGGAGACTTACTTTAAAAGTCGCTCCTTTGCCTTGAACCGATTCAATGCTAAGCCGGCCGCGATGGCGTGCGACAATATGTTTTACGATTGCCAAGCCAAGGCCGGTGCCGCCCTTCGCACGGCTCTGGCCCGCATCGACCCGGTAAAACCGTTCAGTCAACCGCGGCAGATGTTCGGGGGCAATCCCCGGGCCGTGATCGCGAACGCTTAAGATACATTGACGCGGCTCGGCCACAAGGGTGATCTCGACCTGCCGGTTGGAGGTTCTCGGATCGGAGGCGCCATATTTGATGGCATTTTCCACAAGGTTTTCGGTTATCCTGAGCAATTCATCGCGGTCGCCGGTGACGATGGCACGGGGGGGAACGTCGAGTTTCAGAACGACATTGCTATTGCTGGCCATCGGCGCAAGAGTGTCTGTTATGTGGCGGATGATCGCGACAATGTCCACTGGCGCTTGCGGACGCAGATGCAAATTCTGTTCGATCCGAGAGAGAGAGAGAAGATCGTCCACGAGGCGGGCCATCCGTTGCGCCTGTTCGCGCATGATCGACAGGAACCGCGTCTTTGCTTCTGCATCCTCGCGCGCCGGCCCCTGGAGCGTCTCGATAAATCCGAGCAAGGACGCGAGCGGTGTTCGCAATTCATGGCTTGCATTGGCGACAAAATCGACGCGCATGCGTTCGACGCGGCGTGTCTCACTTAAATCGCGCAATGTCAAAATGATCATGGGATCGCAATCGAGCCCCTCCATCGGAGCCGCGTTCAATTCGAAATAGCGTTCAACGGGCACCCGTTCGAGCCATGTCACCCGCTCGGGTGCACCCGAAGCGTGCACCCGCTTCACTGCATCAAGAACGTCAGGCGTCCGGAGACTGCGGGCCAGCAAATCATTTGGCCGCAAGGCTGGAAATAGCTCCCGCGCCACCGCGTTCAGGGCGATCACGTGGTCCGCTGCCCCTATGACGATCACCGCCTCCGGAAAGGCGTTGATAAGCTTGCTCACAATGAGATGGTCGCGATCTTGCGCGTCCTGTTCCATGAAGCCCTCGTGCATCTGCCCTCGCGGGCTGGCTTTATGGATACGGTATTTATTGATATCAAGTGTCACATAAAGTTCATGTCGAGGCCGCCAAATGTCCGTTCCTTTTGTCACAATTCCAAAGCTGGCTCTTCGGCGGGATGGGCAGCAAGAAGATAAACTCCCATGGTGAAACTATACTGAGTGGGGCCAGGGAGGCTGGGCGGTCACTGCATCGATCGCCAGAAATCGCGATACCAGCGGCGCAACGGGCTCATCTCATCCTCCAAGACAGTTTCTTCCTCGCTCCGGCGCATAGCTTCGCGCAGACCCCTCCAGCGGCGAAACCCCTCATGGGCACCCAGGAAGGCAAGGGCGAAGAGAAATGGCACAAGGTAATAGACAACCCGGAATAAGACCAGCGATGCAAGAAGCGCATCTTCGGACGCGACCGGGACTGCCTTCAGCATTGCCGCTTCAAAAACACCTATGCCGCCGGGGGCATTGCTCGCAACACCGAGAATGCAGGCGAAGACATAGGTCGCCGCGAAAGTGAAATAATCCAGTTGAGCATGGCTTGGAAGCAGCATAAAAAGCGCCCCGGCTGCCGCCGATTGGTCGATAACGCCGAGGACAATTTGGCCGAGCGTCAGGCTGAGCCCCGGCAATTCCAGCCTGAATCCCTTAATGGATATATGCCTGCGGCGGATCGTCACCCAGACGAGGTAGGTGAGGACCGCGCTGAGCACCATCATACCGATGAGCGCGTTGAGGAAGGGATAGAAATGATTGATTGTACTAATGGCACTGGCGTGGAAAGTGAGCGCGGCACCGATCACAAAAACCATGCCGAACCAGAATGTTACGCCGGCGATCACCGTGAGGCTCGCGACTTTGCTTGCTGTCAATCCGGCTTGTGAATAGATCCAGTAGCGGACTGTGCCTGCAGTAATCAGAGGAAATCCGAGCGTGAAAGAAATTGCATAGCTCGTAAATGAGGCGAGGGCCGTTGTTTTATAGGGAACGCGGGCGCGGATCTGGCGTAGCGCGAGTCCGTCATAACCCGTCAGGGCAAGAAAGGAGATGGCAGTCAAAAGCGCTGCCGCCGCAAATTGGTCGGCGCCGGTCGCCGCGATGGCCTGGCGCAAAGCGCTAAGGCTGACCCCCGAGAGCACGTGAATGAGAACGTAGATCGAAAAACCCGCGATCGCGAGGCTGAAGAGCGCAGCGAGGATTTGCCCGATTGAACCCTGGCGCACCTCGCCGCCGGGCTCTTTGTGAACATGCTCGCTGCCTTGTTGGCCATGCTCGCGATCCCGCGAGGAAACGAGCTTGATGAGCTTGGGTTTGCGCGTAAATCCGCTCAAACCGCCGCCGGAATCATGTTCATTCTTGTGTCGAACATTTCTTTGATCCAAAACCCAATCCTTGTGTTCTCCCGCCGCCCAAAGCATCTCTGCCCAGCGGCCTGTTGTTATATCGGGAAAGGTTATGCGGCGCGGCCGCGGCAGGAGCAAGCCCCCCATGGGGTTTTGATGCTAAATCGCCGTCAATGACGCATCACATATATGTTCTTGCAAGCTCTTGGAACCTTGGCTGTCCTGAGCAGCCATGCTTTTCTAGCAGAACTCCGGGCATACGGTGGGAGCCTTGCCTTGGCTACTGCGGCATTCTACAACATCTTGTGCTTTTCCGGAGAAGCAATTGTGGATCGATGCTGATTTGGCAAAGCGAAAAATTCGGAAGATTTTCGTAAGAAGATTATGAAATCGTCTGGCTGCACCGGCCCTTCCGCCGGCACGCATGAAATTACTTCCGTCCCTGCGGCTCCGGGCAAAGCGGGCACCCGCCAGCGGCTTGCCGAAGCTTTGCGGGCCAACCTCGGCCGCCGTAAGGCCCAGAAGAAGGAGCGCGCGAAACAAGCGGGGGCCGCAGCTGAGGGCGAGGCAGGCGAAAGCGCGGCCGTCAGCCCTCCCCGAGGCCATGAATGACACCACCCAAGGATTATCAAGGTTTGTTTGGAACGGGGGGATTTGTTGGATCGTATTCGTATCGTCGGCGGCCAAAAACTGAATGGCGTCATAAGCATTTCCGGAGCCAAGAATGCGGCTTTGCCGCTGATGATCGCTTCTCTTCTCACAAAAGAGACGCTGAGCCTTGAGAATGTCCCCGATCTCGCGGATGTCGGCATGCTTTTACGCATTCTCGGCCATCACGGCGTCGATCATTCGGTCGATGGCCGCAGGCCCGGTGCGTCCGCACATGCGAGCCGGACCATTCATCTCAGTGCACGCCAGATCGTCGATACCATGGCTCCCTACGAATTCGTCTCCAAAATGCGGGCGAGCTTCTGGGTCATTGCACCGCTTCTCGCACGGATGGGCGAAGCCAAGGTTTCTCTTCCCGGGGGCTGCGCGATCGGTACAAGGCCGGTTGATTTTCTCATCATGGTCCTCGAAAGACTAGGAGCGCATGTCGAGATCGAGGCGGGCTATGTTCATGCCAAGGCGCCGAAGGGCCTGGCCGGCGCCGAGATCCATTTTCCCAAGGTGACAGTTGGCGGCACCCATACCGCCCTCATGGCCGCATCACTCGCCGAGGGCCACACGCTTCTCGTCAACGCGGCATGTGAGCCGGAGATCGTTGATCTTGCCGACTGTCTCATCAAAATGGGCGCAAGGATCAAGGGCGCGGGACAGCCTATTGTCGAGATCGAGGGCGTTGGCAGCCTTTCCGGCGCCCGCCACACTGTTTTGCCTGACCGCATCGAGGCCGGCACCTATGCGATGGCGGTTGCTATGGCTGGCGGCGACGTGATGCTGGAGGGCGTGAGCCGGAGACTCCTGGATGCCGCCATCGAAGCCATCGAGAAATCCGGCGCGGAGATTTCGGCGGCCAATGAAGGAATTCGTGTGCGCCGCAATGGTGCCGGAATCTCGCCGGTCGATGTTACCACCGCGCCATTTCCCGGTTTTCCGACGGATTTACAGGCGCAATTCATGGCCTTGATGACAAAGGCCAAGGGGACGTCGAGAATTACCGAAACCATTTTTGAAAACCGTTTCATGCACGTTCAGGAACTGGCGCGGCTCGGGGCCCGTATAAAACTTGATGGCGATGTGGCTTTGGTCGAAGGCGTCGAGACGCTTCAGGGCGCTCCGGTCATGGCAACGGATCTGCGCGCATCCATGTCGCTCGTTATTGCGGCGCTCGCCGCACAGGGCGAAACAATGGTCAATCGCGTCTATCATCTCGATCGCGGCTTCGAACATATCGAGGAAAAGCTCGGGGCCTGCGGCGCGGCGATTGAGCGGCTTTCCGATCGCAGCTAGAAATTGGTCTCGGATTGACACTGCCGATCATCATTATATCTTGCCAGAAGCTGTGCGAAGATGCTTGCCGTTTATCCAGGTATCCGCATGGCAATATTTATGTCGCGCCCTGCGGAAAACTTCGCCATCAAGCAACTATTGTAATGATCATCTAGGGAGGCGCAAATGACAAGACTTACTCAAGCGAGAACAGTGTTTGCTGCCCTTATGCTCGGAATCGCGCCGGCAGCAGCGCAGCAGTTTGCAACTCAGTTTGGGTTGGGCTCTCAAGGTGTTGCGAGTGACAAGAATACCAAGTGGGTATCGTCTTGTCCGCCTGGAACCGTCGTTGTTGCTGGGAGCTGCTCCAGCTCCGAAGGCAGCAAAGTCCCCTTGGCGAGTTTCGGAATGAATAAGGATAATGAATCTTGGGAATGTATATGGACACGCAGCGTCGCGAAAGCGAACGTCCGGGCATTCTGCTCTAGCAAGCAATAAGAGCTTGTGACTGCTTTTTTCGGATTTCTTATGAATCCGGTTTGGCCGCTTTCCATCTAAACGGAATTCAAAGGGGCCTGCTCATGACGTGGCCGAGATGTCTTGCTCTCCCGGCTATGTCTTCCGCGATCTATTGCTGTAGCCGCCGGGCAAGGCCGGCTTTGATGCGGCGGGCGTGCCTCAGCACAATGTGACGGCTGGCAACCATTCTGCTGTTATCCTATACCCGAACGCCTGGAAAAGAGCACGGCTGCTTCTTATTTTTTCCATGATGGCGCGGCAAACAGCTTGCTGAAATCCATGAGACTCATTCGCATTGGAGCGCAGGCATGTTGAAGCGGCTTTGTTTTGTAGCGGCGATCGCCGGTGTCTGCCTCATGCCTTCGATTGCGAACGCCCAGGAGCGGCTCGGCGACGGCGCGTTGGGAGCGCTGGCGGGCGCTATCGTCGGCGGTCCGGTCGGGCTGGTTGCTGGCGGCGTCATTGGCTACACGGCTGGACCGGGCATTGCGTCGAGCTGGGGCCTCAGAGAGCACAGGCATTACCGCCACTCCCATCACCGGCATGCTCCGCGAAACCCGGCGTAAGGAATAGGCCTCCAAACCGGAGCCAAGCGGTCTATTACGGCACTGCTTCAAGCCGGACGCGCCAGCCCCGGCCGGTAACCGAAAATCCGTACGTAGCGGGCGATCTCCTCTTCCGGCCCGAGGAATTTGTTTGGGTTATCGGAGAGCTTTACGGCCGGGCGGCCTTCGACCTCGCTGACTTTGCAGACGAGCGATGGAGGCGAAAGATCGGTTCCCGCCCCGTGCGGCACACAGCCTGCGAAATCATTCGTCAGATTAGTACCCCATCCGATCGAAACCAGCGCCCGCCCGCGCAAATGCCGCACCGAAGCCTCAATCGAATCGATCGTCATGGCGTCGGAGAGAACGATGAGTTTCTTCGCTGGATCCTGGCCCCTTTGCTTCCACCAGGCGATCAGTTCGTCCGCAGCTTCAATCGGCGGCTTTGAGTCCGGGCGTGCTCCCGTCCAAGCCGCGGCCCAATCCGGCGCCGCGGCGAGAAAATTCGTGGTTCCGAATGTATCGGGTAAGAGAATGCGCAGATTGCCATCATAGAGCTTGGCCCAATCCTCGAGAACCTTGAATGGTGCATGGCGCAGCGCATCATCATTTTCTGCGAGCGCTGCATAAACCATCGGCAATTCATGGGCGTTGGTGCCGATCGCCTCAAGGCTGAGATCCATGGCAAGTTTGACATTCGATGTGCCGATGAAATTTTGCGAAATCCCTTCTTTCAGGGCCTCGACACACCAGCGCTGCCACAAAAAACCGTGTCTGCGGCGCGTGCCAAAATCGGAAAGCTTCAGCGGTCCTTCGTGCGCGAGCGCACGCAGCCGCTCGACCTTACTCCAGAGCTTCGTTTTTGCTCTCGCGTAAAGGATATCAAGCTCAAAGCGGCTCATGTGCCGCATGGCCGCGCGCGCGCGCAATTCATTCAGAATAGCGAGCGCCGGGATTTCCCACATCGTCGTTTCACGCCAAAGACCTGGGAAGCACAGTTCGAAGTCGCCGCCGCGTATGCTCAGCTCGTAAGGCGGCAAGCGGAATGAGGCGAGATACTCGATGAATTCAGGATGGAAAATTCTCGCCTTGCCATAAAAACTGTTGCCTGCGAGCCAAATCAGCTCATTTTTTTGAAAGCGGACTTCACGGGCATGATCGAGCTGCTCGATGAGATCGCTTTCCGTGATCGTATCCGCGAGCCTTATCGATGGAGACCGGTTCTTCAGTTTGAATGTTACCCGCGTTTCCGGTTTCAACCGCCAGATCATCTGCAGCATGAGGAACTTGTAAAAATCCGTGTCGAGCAAGGTTCGCACGATCGGATCAATCCGGAATGAGTGATTGTAGACGCGGGTCGCGAGATCGGGGATCATGCGGCCAGGACCGGGCAAAAGGCGGGCAGGGTGCTCTTGTTTTTCACTGCGCGGATTCCAAAAGACGCCTCGCGGCCGCTCGCGCCTCGTCAGTGATCGTCGCACCCGCAAGCATTCTCGCGATTTCCTCGCGGCGGGCTTCCATCTCGAGAAATGAGACCCGCGTCACGACGCGCCGGCCTCGATCGGCGGCATCCTTGGCAATGCGGAAATGGCCTCGTGCGCGAGCCGCGACTTGTGGCGCATGGGTCACCGCGAGGACCTGGACCCGCGAGGCGAGCCGGGCGAGCCGCTGGCCCATGGCATCGGCGACCGCGCCGCCGGCGCCTGTGTCGATTTCGTCAAACACAAGAGTCGGCGCCGAGCCCTTGTCGGCCAAAACCACTTTTAGGGCGAGCATGAAACGGGCGAGCTCGCCGCCAGAGGCGATTTTCATTAAAGGGCCAGGTTTCGTTCCAGGGTTCGTTTGCACCCAGAACTCTACTTGATCGAAGCCATCCGGGCCTTCCGTCTCGGTGCGGATTTCCGTCATGAAACGGGCGCCATCGAGTTTGAGCGGTGCCAGCTCGGCATTCACGGCGGAGTCGAGCGCGGCGGCGGCTTTCTTGCGCTTCTCCGACAGTGCGCACGCCGCTCTCCGATAGCCGGCCTCGGCGGCCTCAACCTCCCGCGTCAAAGCGATAAGCCTTGCCTCGCTGGCGCCGAGAGCTGCAAGCTCCGCTTCGAATTTTTCAGTCAGCGCAGGGAGCGCATCAACAGCGACCGAATATTTGCGTCCCGCGGCCCGCAAGGCAAACAGCCTTTCCTCTATCCGTTCCAGTTCATGCGGGTCGAAATCGGCATCCCGCAAGGCCTGATCGAGCGTCTGGCCGGCAAGATCGAGAGCATTCAGCGCGGCATCGAGCGCCTCAGCGACGGGTGCGATCAAGCTTGGCGCCTGAACCTGCCGCCGTTCCAGCCGGCGCAGAGCGGCCGAAAGAGCGGGCAGGGGTGAATGTTCGCCCGTGACCGTTGCCTGGACGTCGCGGAGTTCGCTTGCAATTTTCTCGGCCTGCATCATGCCGGAACGGCGTTCAGCGAGCGCCGCCTCTTCACCAGGCCTGGCGGCGAGTTTGGTCAATTCGGTGAAAGCGTGACGCAGGTAATCGGCGTCCGCGCGCGCTTTTTCGGCACGCGCTTGCTCCCGCGCGCTTTCAGCCTTGAGGGCACGCACGCACGCAAAAGCTTTACGAACTTCGTCAAGCTCGGATGTCAGGCCGCCGTAGGCATCGATCAATTGCCGATGCGTCGCAGAATTGATCAGCGCGCGATCATCGTGCTGCCCATGGATTTCGACGAGTTCGCGGGCAATTTCGCGTAAAGCTTGGGTCGTGACTCGCTGATCGTTGATGAAAGCGCGGCTGCGGCCATCCGCGAGCTGCACCCGGCGCAAAATGAGTCCGCCATTGCTGCCGATGTCTTGTGCCTGGGCCTTCACGAGTGCCGGGTGGCCTGCGGCAAGTTCGAAGGCCGCGCTGACTTGCCCTTGCGTTTGGCCCTGGCGGACCAAGCCGCCCTCGCCTCTGGCCCCAAGGGCAAGAGAGAAGGCATCGAGCAAAATCGATTTTCCGGCACCGGTCTCGCCAGTCAAAATGGTAAGGCCCTGCCCAAACTCAAGGTCGAGCTTGTCGATCAGAACAATATCGCGAATGGAGAGTGAAGTGAGCATGGGGGTCGAAGGGTTCCCCGGGGCGCTGTCCTCAGGCGCGGCCAGTGCTCTTTAGATGTTTATGGAAACGGAAAAAACTTGCAAATCACTGGTCCCAATTGTGGGTTCAGAACATTCTTAAACGGAGGAATACCGTTCTCGCTTTGGCCATTGCCGCACGTCTCAGCCGAAAGTCTGCAACTTTCCAGGATCTTATTCTAGCCGAGGTGGAAGATTTTCGAGATCCAGGAACCCTGGTCCTCATGGGGTTGTAGACCGCCTTTTTCGAGCAGTGCATAGGCATCCTTGTACCAGACGGAGTCCGGGAAATTATGGCCCAAAACAGCAGCGGCAGTCTGTGCTTCATTCGGAATGCCGAGCGCGAGATAGGCTTCGGTCAAGCGCATCAAGGCTTCTTCTGCGTGGCGGGTCGTCTGATATTTGAATAGCACTTGGCGGAAACGGTTGATTGCGGCTGCGTAATCATGCTGGTTAAGGTAATAACGCCCGATATCCATTTCCTTGCCGGCCAGCTGGTCGCGGGCGACTTGAAGCTTGTAGCGTGCGTCCTCGGCATATTCCGAGTTTGGGAATTTCTCAATTATTTGGGTGAATATTTCTACCGCCTTTGCCGCACGCCCCTGATCCCGGTTTATGTCGGGGATCTGATTATAGTTGGCCATTCCTTCGAGATAGTAAACATAAGGCAGGTCGGGAGAGGTTGGAAATAAGGTGATATAGCGCTTGGCCGATGCGATGGCGTCGTCGTAGCTGCCATTCTGGTACTGGCTAAAGGTGGTCATCAGAAGAGCCTTCCTTTGCCATTGCGAATAGGGGTGCTGCTTGTCAATTTCCGTAAATTTCTTGGCGGCGCCCTCATAATCCTTGGATTGCAGCCGGGCCAGCGCCTGATTGTACATGTCCTCAGCGGGAACATCGGCAGGGATCTCGGTTTTATACTTCTCGCCCGTGAAGAGTTTCATGGGGTTTATTGCATCGAGCCATGAGTCATCCGCGTGAACCGGCACGCAGACCGTCATTGACACTGCCACCGCCCCACCCAAGATCAGGAGCTTGGCCGCGCTTTTCCGCTTAGACCAATGTTTGAAAACAAAATCCATCGCTCTGCCATTCGTCGCAACTATAAAAGAACCCCGGCTGCGCCGCTTCCCTCCGGCCGTCACAATTATGGATATGGTAGCCTTTCTGTCGATCTCTAAATAAAGCATAAATGTGGCAAGAAATGATCAATTTGTTCTGGTGATGCGTGGACCTCTTTCTCTATTGTTGAATCGCAAGCCCGCGATCCATTCTTGACGCAGGCGGCCCGTAAGCCTACTAACTAAAACACAGATAAACCTAGGGGATCCCCGGCAGGGGGCTGAGAGGCTGGCAGCGCTTATAGAGGGCGGCCCAGCGACCCTTTGAACCTGATCCAGCTCGTACTGGCGTAGGGATGGTCACCTTGAATTTCCTCTGCAAAGTCTCGTTCCGTCGCGCCTTTTGTGCCGGTTTCCAGCTAAAGGGCCGCGCAAATGCGTGAAACCATGCGCGTTCGCATCTTAGGTGCCGGAATCGCTGGTCTCACCACCGCCTTTGAATGTGCGCGGGCCGGTCTTTTTGTCGAATTGCTCGAACGGGAGAAGGGGCCAGGCCTCGGCTGCTCCTGGCTTGCGGGCGGCATGATCGCACCCTGGTGTGAGGCTGAAAGTACGGAGAAGCTCGTTTTCGGCCTCGGCCTCGAATCGCTTGAATTCTGGACAAAGACAGTACCTGTCGCAAGGCAGTATGGATCGCTTGTCGTTGCACCGGCCCGCGACCGGCCGGAACTCAACAGGTTTGCCCGCCGTTCCACTGGTTTCGAGCAGGTTGATGCGGCCCAGCTTGCGGCGATTGAACCCGATCTTCAAGGGCGTTTTGATTGTGCTTTATTTTTTCCATCTGAAGCGCATCTTGATCCACGGGCGGCAATGGCTGCTCTCGCAGACCGGCTTGCCGGTTTCGGCAATGTCAGGCTGCACTTCGGTGCCGATGCGTTACAAGCGTCTGAACACGCCGATTGGACGATCGATTGCCGCGGCCTTGCGGCGCAGGACGTCTTGCGTGATTTACGCGGCGTAAAGGGCGAAATGCTGATTCTCGCGACAGACGAGATCTCGCTGAAGAGGCCCGTGCGTCTCCTGCATCCGCGCCAGCCAGTCTACATCGTGCCGCGCGGCGGCGGGCGCTTCATGGTTGGCGCCACCATGATCGAAAACGAGGAGGCGGACCGGATCACCGCGCGCGCAATGCTCGAATTGCTTGGCGCCGCCTATTCCTTGCATCCGGCTTTTGCTGAAGCAGAAGTCGTGGAGACAGGTGCGGGCGTGCGGCCTGCGTTTCCTGACAATCTTCCAAGGATTCGCCGCGATGGACGCAAGATCTATGTCAATGGCCTTTACCGCCACGGCTTTCTGGCGGCGCCAGCGCTCGCCCGCCGGGTTGCACGAATTGTTCTCGAAGACGCCTATTTCCCGGAGGTGATGGATGCAAATCCATGTGAACGGCAAAGCGCTTGAGGTCGAGGCCGCAACGCTTGCGGCGCTGCTGCGCGAGCTTGCCTATGAAGATGGCGCCGTTGCGACGGCGGTCAATCACACTTTCGTCCGCAAGAACGAGCGTGACAAAACCCCGTTGAAAGAGGGTGATGCGGTCGAAATCCTCACGCCGCGCCAAGGGGGCTGAGATGGAGGTTGAGTCTGAGAGGGATCCTCTCGTTCTTTATGGCGTTGAACTTTCGTCAAGGCTCCTTGCCGGAACGGCGCAATATCCCTCGCCTGCGATCCTTTCACGCGCCATTGAGGCAGCGAGGGCCGAGATTGTGACGGTATCGCTCAGGCGCGAGTCTGGCGGAAGCCGGACGGGCGAACGGTTCTTTGGGCTCATTCGCGAACTCGGGGTCCGGGTTCTGCCGAACACCGCTGGCTGCCGCAGCGTCAGGGAAGCCGTGACCACGGCGCAGATGGCCCGCGAGCTGTTCGGCACCAGCTGGATCAAGCTCGAGGTGATCGGGGAGGAGGACACTCTGCAGCCCGATGTGTTCGGCCTCGCCGAAGCGGCGTCGATTTTGACGCGGGAGGGGTTTCAGGTTTTTCCCTATACGACCGAGGATCTTGTCGTGGCAGAAAAGCTCCTTGGCGCGGGCTGCGAGGTTCTCATGCCATGGGGGTCTCCGATCGGCTCCGGGCGCGGCCTCAACAATCCCTATGCTCTGAAATCACTGCGCTCCCATTTCCCAAACATACCTCTTATTATCGATGCTGGGATTGGCGCGCCTTCACACGCTGCGGCGGCCATGGAAATGGGTTTTGATGCGGTTCTCTTGAACACGGCGATCGCCAAGGCCGGGGATCCCGTCAGAATGGCGCGGGCCTTCGCTGCCGCGGTCGAAGCGGGACGTCTTGGTTATCGTGCCGACTTGATGCAGGCGCGCGACATGGCGGCACCTTCAACTCCGGTCATTGGCCGTGCCTTCAGCGAACGCGCGCGTGCTTGATCCTTTCTATTTGATCGCCGGCAGCTCGGCCTGGATTACACGGCTTTTGCCCTGCGGCGTGCGGCTGGTGCAATTGCGGGTGAAAGATCAGCCGGATGCAACGGTCCGCGCCGAAATCATCAAGGCGAAGGCGCTCTGTGTGCGCTATGGCGCGCAGCTCATTGTCAATGATTACTGGCAGCAGGCGATCGATGCTGGCTGCGATTTTGTCCATCTTGGCCAGGGTGACCTTGACACGGCCGATCTGACCGCGATCCGCCGCGCTGGCATCAGATTTGGCGTCTCGACACATGACGAAGCCGAGCTTTCCCGCGCGATGGAAACACGGCCGGATTACGTCGCGCTCGGCCCCATCTATCCGACGATCCTGAAGCAAATGGCTTTCCCGCCGCAGGGCCTGCCTCGCATCACGGAATGGAAAAAGAAAATCGGCAAGATACCGCTGGTCGCCATCGGAGGCATAACCCTGGAGCGTGCGGCGGGGGTTTTGGCGGCTGGAGCGGACAGCGCCGCCGCCGTGACCGACATTACGCTGAACCCTGATCCGGAGCGGCGCGCGCGGGAGTGGGTGAGGGCGACACGCGAAAAAGCCGGCCATCTCTAAAGCCAGCTGTATGAACGAAATGTTTTGCCGCCGGAATAAGAGCGAGATGTCTTGTTTGGGCATCCTGTGCTAGGCGTCATATCGGACCGAAAGCATGGACCGCCCGCTCTGAAAATTCAGGAAGCAAACCGATGGCCGAAGGCACTCCGGAAACCCCGCAGCCTGATGCTCCTCGCCAGAATATCCGCCCCGGTTTTGCCGGCATGAGCCTCGCCGCGCTGGGGATTGTCTTCGGCGACATCGGTACGAGCCCGCTTTACACGCTCAAGACCGTTCTCGATCTGACAGGCGGCACGCCGGATCCTCATGCGGTCCTCGGCGCCCTCTCGCTGATATTGTGGACGCTAATCATCATCACCTCGGTGAAATATGTGAGTTTCGCCATGAGCATCGACAATGACGGAGAAGGAGGCATCCTCGCCCTCATGTCGCTGCTTGGCATCAAGAAACATCAAAGGCCCGCAATCGTCGCGATCGGGCTTTTTGGCGCCGCGCTGATCTATGGCGATGGCACGATCACCCCCGCCATTTCGGTTCTCTCGGCACTCGAAGGCCTCGATATCGCAACGCCGGCCTTGAAGGACTATGTCGTGCCTGGCGCTGTCGCGATATTGTTGGCCTTGTTCGCGATCCAGCCGCTCGGTACATCGCGCATCGGCAAGGCGTTTGGCCCGGTCATGAGTCTTTGGTTTTTGTCAATCGCCGTGCTCGGGATCTGGGGGGTTGCACAGCATCCTTCCGTGCTTGCCGCGCTCAATCCGCTGTATGGCCTTCGTTATCTATTGTCCGATGGCTTTGCGGGATTCCTCGTCCTGGGAGGTGTTTTCCTTTGTGTAACCGGGGCCGAGGCGCTCTACGCCGACATGGGACATTTCGGCCCGCGCCCGATCAGAGTTGCCTGGGGGGCAATCGTCTTCCCGAGCCTTCTCCTTAATTACGCCGGGCAGAGTGCGATCGTTCTCGAGGGGGCATCGACCGCTGATAATATCTTCTACCGGCTTTGCCCGGAGCCTCTGCTCATTCCTTTCGTCGTACTCGCAACACTTGCGACGATTATTGCCAGCCAGTCAATCATCACGGGAGCTTTCTCGCTGACGCGGCAGGCGATCCAGCTCGGTTGGCTGCCGCGTCTATGGATCACTCAGACTTCCGAGGAGGGCTACGGGCAGATCTATGTCGGGGCCGTCAACTGGCTGCTTATGGTGGTCACAGTTGGCCTCATCCTGTTCTTCCGCAAGTCCGACAATCTGGCTGCCGCCTATGGAATTGCCGTTTCGGCAACTATGCTCATGACGTCGGCGCTTTTATTCATTGCCATGCGCGAGGTCTGGGGCTGGGGCATCGCTGCCAGTGGAATCATTGCTGGCGCCTTTCTTTGCATCGATGCCAGTTTCTTCCTCGCCAATCTTCTGAAGGTTGCCGAGGGCGGCTACGTCCCATTGCTTCTAGCCAGTTTCGTCTATGGTGTTATGCTGATCTGGCACCGGGGGGTTGCGGCAGTCGTCAAGGCTCTGGGCCAAAAGGTCATCCCCGCCGAGGAGTTCATGGCCTCGATCGAATCGCGTAACATTCCGCGCGTTCCGGGCACAGCTGTCTTTGTTACGACGACCATGAGCGGCACGCCGCCCCTCATGGTTTGGCACGTCAAGCATAACCGTGCCTTGCATGATCATTTGTTTGTACTGAGAGTTGTCACGCAGTCCGTTCCCTGGATCGCAGACGCCAGCCGTTTGACTCTAACCGAGATCGCACCCCATTTCTGGCGCGCGACCGCGAATTACGGTTTCATGGAGAGGCCTGACATCCCCGCCCTTTTGCAACAGGCAAGCGCGCGAGGCTGTCCAATTCAGCTCGACGACGTCACTTATTACGTCAGCCGTGACACCATCGTTTCCCGCGAGGACAAGAAGGGCTTAGCCAAATGGGAGGAGGCTCTTTTCGCGGCGATGGTACGCAATTCCGTGCATGCCGGCGATTTTCTCAAGCTTCCAACCGATAGTGTTGTCGAAATCGGCCGCGAGGTTGCGATCTGATTTCTCTGAGGCAATTCGTTTTTAAGCTGATGCCGCCCCGAGAGATAGGCTGCGCGCTTTTTGGCCATCCGCCAAATAATCATGCACCACCTCACCAAGGCCGAGTGTCAAATCGGCGACGAAATGGGTGCCGGAAAGCACTTTCAAAACCGGAAGTTTCGAGACATTCGCCATCGCATGGGCAAAAAGTTGTAAGGCCGCAGGGCCTCCCCATGCGCCCTTGAGCGAGACATTCGCCCAGCGATAACGCACAAGCTCGCAGATGCGCGGTGTGCAATCGACATGCGGGATGATTTTGAGGAGGAAAATAGGCTCTCCAAGCTCTTGCAGGAGCGGGGCAGGGTCGAGTTCCTTGTGCTTATAGCCCATGCTGCCCGTGGCGCAGAGCACCGGGCCGGAATGCAATGTTCCGACGAGCACTTCGCTTTCATGAACAAGCTTGGGACATGCCAATTTCTGCGGAAACCCCCATATTTCGCGCCCGCCCGCAATCGGGGAGGGATTGTCGAGATACATGGAATGAACAAAGATACCCTTCTCGCCCTGAAAGCGGACCGGAATCATTTGGCCGCATTCTGTGAAATCGCCAAAGCCTGTCGTGTCGGGCAGACGGATGAATTCAAATTTGACAATTGGATCTGTAATTTCGAGAGGCTCCGGCACAACTTCACGCAAGGCGGCGAGGCCGGTCAGATATTCGACTACAAAATATTCGCGATCATAGAAATGGTAAGGGCCAGGAGGGTAGGAGGGATTGTTGAGCGGCATGGCGAAAGCGCGCGCCCGCACGTCAGCGATTTTCATCTCAAGGCTCCTTGGGCAATGGCAAGCTGGCAAACGCCAAGCTAATGCCGCAGCATGACAGATTTAGAAATTCACTCAAGCAGGCATATCGAGGAGGCCTGCCGCGCCATCCGCCGTGCCAAATAAAAGCCTTTTGCCTGCCGCATCCCAGGCAAGCGCGCTGATGGGCCGCCCAGCCTCTGGCGCCGCGCGCACGAGAATCTCGGCGCCATCGGGGATCCGGCAAAGCAGCAGAAAACCGTCTTCATAGCCCTGCGCCAGGACAAGTGCTCTTGGATGAAACGCGACACAGGTGACCTGCGCCTGTCTCACACCGCATTCCAGCGGTGCTTTATTGATCGGTCCTTCCTTATCCTTGAAGGGCCAGATAATCGCGGCATCCGCTCCAGACGTTGCCAGCCAATGGCCGTCGAAGGACCAGGAGAGCGAGCGCGTTTTCGCCGGATAGCCGCTCATCCGCATGTCCTTTTTATCGGCAACGCGCCAGGCGTGCAGCGTGTTTTCCTGCATCGACGTCACAATGAAGCGGCCATCCGGAGACACCGCGATTGAGAGATGAGAGCCCTTCCATTTGAAGACATCTGGCGGCGCGGCGGCATTCGGATACCATAGGCTCGCACCATCGTAGTGGGCGATGGCAAGCCGGTAGCCCTTTGGCATAAAAGCAAGGCCCCGCACGCTCGACGGCGCGGCAAAATTCTTGATCGTGCCCTCGTGATCGCGGGCGCGCACGGTCTTCCCGCAAGACCAAGCGATCGCGCCGTCTTCCCGCGCGGCGAGCGCGTCGATCCATTTGCCCTTTTCGTTCGCGATTTCTTGGGTTGTGCCGTCCTGGGAGACTGCCACGACGCGGCCATCATCGGCCCCCGTGATGAACCGGCCGGCCACCGCGGCGGCGGCCAGAATGACGGCATCGGGATGCGCGGCGACGCGCCGCCCGGCGCCAGGCATGGCAAAGAGCACAGAGCCATCTTCAAGAGCAAGCGCCGGAACTTGCCCAAGGAAAGCCGCGGCGGCGGCAGGGGCCCCAGCATCGAACGCCGTGACATTGGCTGTGAGCGAAGCTGCGGCCATGATTTCATTTCTCTGTGCAAACGCGCCGCGGTCTCTCTTCTATCACGCCGCGCAGCTCATGAATCCCCTTGCGATCTCGCCTTCCTTGAGGTTGCGGCCGATGAAGACGAGGCGGCTGACGCGCTTTTCACCAGCCTTCCATTCGCGCTGGAGATCCGCGTCGAGAAGCATATGTACGCTTTGGAAGACAAACCGTTTCGGCTCGCCCTTGAAGGCGAGTATCCCCTTCGCGCGCAAGATCGAAGCGCCTTCCCTCTGCACAAATTCCTGAAGCCAGGGCACGAATTTGTCCGGATCGACATCGCCCTCGATCGAAAGGGCGACGGACTGCATGTCTTCGTCATGATAATGTTTCAGTCCATGCGTCTCGTGATGATGAGCATGATGATGGTCATGCTCGTGCTCATGATCGTGGCTGTCTTCCGCATCGAGAAATTCCGGCTCGATTTCAAGAATACGCTGCAAGTCAAAGGCATTGCGGCCGAGCACTGCGTCGAGCGGCACCGCGCAGTTCTGTGTCTTGTGCAATTTGGCATAGGGATTGATCGCACGGATGCGCGCTTCGACTTCGCGCAGTTCGTCCGCGCCGACGAGATCAATCTTGTTGAGAATGATCGCATCGGCGAAGGCGATCTGGCTCTTGGCTTCCGGCGCGTCTTTCAGGCGTTCGCCAAGCCATTTCGCATCGGCAACCGTCACGACGGCATCAATTCTTGCAGCCGAGCGCACATCTGCATCGGCGAAGAAGGTCTGGGCTACGGGTGCGGGATCGGCAAGGCCTGTCGTTTCGAGAAGGATCGCATCGAATTTGCTCCTGCGCTTCAGCAAGCCTTCGATAATCCTTATGAGATCGCCGCGCACGGTGCAGCAGATGCAGCCATTGTTCATTTCGAACACTTCCTCATCGGCGCCAACGACGAGATCGTTATCGATGCCGATCTCGCCGAATTCATTGACGATGACGGCGAATTTCCGGCCATGATCCTCGGTGAGAATGCGGTTCAGAAGAGTCGTCTTGCCAGCGCCGAGATAGCCGGTGAGCACGGTGACTGGTATTTTTTCGTCCATGAGGATCTCCGGTTGGGGATCGCCTGATTGCGGCGTGTGCCCGCCGCGATGGAAATACGAAACAGTGTCAAGGGTTATTAGGCCGCTTTTCTTAAAGTTGCTGGCGCCCGTCAAGGCTGCCCATTACCGCCGGGTCCGCTGAATGTTGCAAGGGCCGAAACGGTACCGGCAAGCCGGAGAGATGCCGCATGAGCTTCAGTTTGTCAGCGCAGCGGACAGCTCCCGGACGTTGTTGCGCATCATCTCAATATAGGTTCCCGCTGGTCCGTCCGGAGCCGAAAGCGCATCTGAATAGAGCGTGCCGCCGATTTTCGCCCCGGATTCGGCAGCAATGCGCTCCAGGAGTCTTGGATCAGTCACATTTTCGAGAAAAACCGCCGGGATTTTCTCCGCCTTGATCTGGCGGATGATTTTGGCGACATCGCGGGCACTCGCCTCCGTCTCGGTCGAGACGCCCTCGGGCGCGATGAAGCGGAAGCCGTAGGCTCTGCCAAAATAGCCAAACGCATCATGGGTCGTGATGATTTGCCGCTTCTCGGGCGGAATCTTTGCGATCGCGGTTTCAACTTCTTGTTCGAGCTTGTCGAGCTTACTAAGGTAGGCATCCGCATTGGCGCGGTAAGTGGAAGCGCCATCAGGGTCGGCGGCGATGAGGCCATCACGGATGTTGGCGGCGTAAATCTTGGCATTGACGATGGATTGCCAGGCATGCGGATCTAGTTCGATATGGCCTTCCCCGGACATTTGCTGCGAGCGTATTCCCTTTGTCGCGACAATCACCGGGGCTTTCGTTCCAGATGCCTTGATCAGACGGTCGATCCAGCCCTCCAAGCCAAGGCCGTTCACCAGAATGAGCCGCGCAGCAGCAAGCTTTTTCGCATCGTCCGGCTTCGGCTGGTAGACATGGGTGTCGCCATTCGAGCCAACCAGAGCGGTAACCTCGACGCGCTCGCCGCCAACGTTGCGGGCGAAATCGGCGAGAATGGAGAAGGTCGCAACGACGGGCAGCTTCGGGAGGCCCTCAGCCTTTGCTTGCGGCACGGCCGCCGCGCTGAGCCAAAGCAGTATAAAAGTTATAACATAACAAAATCGTGCCATGACAAGTCTCCGAATACCGCAAAGGTCAGGCCTCGAGATGCCGTCCAGGTTTCACGTGGCGCAGGAGGCCGCCCGCTGGGCCGAACACGAGGGCGGCAAGGTAGAAGATTCCCGCGACCAGAATGATGAGCGGTCCGGTGGGCAGGCCCGCATAAAAGGAAATGATAAGCCCCGCATAGCCAGCCAGCATTCCCTGGACCACGGCAGCCAGGATAATCAGGGTCATGTCACCGGTCATGAGCATTGCGGAGGCGGCTGGCAGCATCATCATGCCGACGGCGAGAAGTGTGCCGAGCGCCTGAAATCCGCCAACGAGGTTCATGACGACGAGTGTCAAAAATGCGATTTGCACAAAGCCGCTGCTACCGCTGACCGACGCCAGAAAGCCGGCATCGACTGTCTCCATCACGAGAGGCCGGTAAAGCAGGGCGAGGACGATGAGCGTCACGCTTGCTATCACGGCGAGCAGGATCAAAGTCGAATCGTCAAGCGCGAGAACGCTGCCGAAGAGCACGTGCAGAAGATCGATATTGGAACCACGGAGGGAAATGATGGTGACACCAAGCGCCAGGGAAATCAGATAGAAGGCCGCGAGCGAAGCGTCCTCACGCAGGATCGTCGCACGGGCAACCACACCCGATCCAGCCGCGACGATAAGGCCTGCCGCGAGTCCGCCGATGGTCAGCGGGCCAAGCGACAAGCCCGCAACAAGATAGCCGAGAGCGGCGCCGGGCAAAATCGCATGCGACATCGCATCGCCGGTCAGCGACATGCGGCGCAAAATCAGAAACACGCCGAGGGGCGGGCCGGCGGCAGCAAGAGCAACCGTACCGGCAAGCGCACGGCGCATGAAAGCAAAATCGCTAAAAGGCCCGATGAGAAGGTCATAAAACATGGCGCGCGCCCGTAAAAGGATGACGTGGATCCACCTTCATGCCGCCCGGGGGCAGAGTTGTGCCTGCTTGTCGAAGGCCTCGGCCATGGAGCGCGCTTTCAATAGATTCTCGGGGGTGAGGACGGCACAGGTCTCGCCCTTGGCGATGGCTTCGCGTGCAAGCAGCAGCGTTTGCGGAAAATATTTACGGACAAGATCGAGATCGTGCGACACGACGAGAACAGTGCGCTTTTCCTTATGCCAGCGGGCGATCAAGGCAAGAAGATCGGCGACGGTCTTTGAGTCGATCGCTGTGAAAGGTTCGTCGAGTAAAATGAGGTTGGCGTCCTGGATAAGCAGCCGCGCGAAGAGCATCCTCTGCAATTGTCCGCCCGAAAGCGACCCAATCGGGCGCGTTTCGAACCCCTCGAGGCCAACCGCCGCGATCCCATCGAGGATTCTCTTATTGTCTCTCCGGGAAATTCCTCCAAAGAGACCGCAACGCTTCCATAGCCCCATGGCGGCAACATCGAAGACATTGATCGGGAAGCTTTTGTCGATATCGGCGGCTTGCGGCAGATAGGCGATATCGCGAGGCCTTGTGCGGGGCAGGGTGATGGAACCTTCGAGCGGCGCAATAGCTCCCATGACCCCCTTCAGCAAGGTGGATTTGCCAGCGCCATTCGGACCGTAAATCGCCAGCAGCGCGCCCTCTTCCACCTCGCCATTGAGATGATGCACGGCAGGATGCCGGTCATAGCCCAACGTCACATCGTTGAAGCAGATCGCGAAATTCATCAAAAGCCAAAGCCCATCAGACAAAGCTTCAAGGGCAGCTGGGTGAATTCTCTCAAGCGAGCGCCCAAAAGACCACTGCCCATAAGGCGGCAACAATAATGAGAGCGCCCCCGCAGCGGGCAAGCGCTGAGAGGCGCAGCAGTGAGAAAGCGGGGCCGGCATAGGCTGGCGCCGTTTGCCCCTTGCTAGCAGCACTTATAACAGTTTCTTGGGGCGGCGATTGCATGAGCGAAGGTTATAACGTTGGTATCGGGAACTCGCAAGAGAGCTTGCCGGCTGCCGTCTGTGACGCAAATGCCTTAAGCCGAACTGGAGCAAACAGGTGCAGCGTTTTTTGCATTCGGCACTAGCGCTCGCCCTTGGATTTGATTAATTTTGCAGCATGCGTGTGTCGAAGAAGACTTCCTGGCAGCAGGCTCCTCGCAAGCAAGCCTCCCGTCAGCTTCTTTCCATTGTTATTGGCTTTGCGGCTGGCCTCGCCGCGGTTGGCGGCGTGGTTTACATTCTCATGCCGCCCGCGCCGAATCTTGGCTCGCCTCAAATAGGCGCTTCATTCAGCATGATCGGACAGGATGGGCGTGCCGTGACGAACAGGGATCTCCTGGGGCGCCCTTATCTCGTTTTTTTTGGCTACACCCATTGCCCGGACTTTTGTCCAACGGCTCTTTTCGACATTTCAGCGGTTTTCAAGGAGATGGGGCCAGATAAAAAGATCACCGCGCTTTTTGTTACCGTCGATCCTGAGCGCGACACGCCAGAGGTTCTGAAGGCCTACCTTGAAAATTTCGATTCCCGTATCATCGGATTAACCGGAGACACTCAAAAAGTCGAAGCGATGGCGAAAGCGTTCCGCGTCTACGCAAAAAAGGTGCCCGGAGAAAAAGCCGGAGACTATACGGTGGATCATACCGGGGTCGTCTATCTCATGGACAAGCGCGGGAAATTCGTGAGCGCCTTCAATCTGCAAAGGCCGCCGCAACAGGCCGCGCGCGAGCTCGAAGCCTATCTTTAGAGGCAGCTGACCGCGGTTTGGCGATGCCCTGCTTCTAGGCAAGTGGAGCCCATTCCTTTCAAAAAAATCCAAGCGGAAAATATTTGAGATAGAGATTCGTATAGGTTCCCCGCGCCGCGAGTTCCGCAAGTGCGTAATCAAGCGTCTGGCGTAACGTTGAATTACCCTTTTTCACGGCAATCCCAACGCCTTCACCAAAGAACCTCGTATCGATAAAAGGTCCGCCACGGAAGCTGCAACAACTCCGCCCTTCGGGACTATCGAGCCAGAGGCTTAGCGATATGCCGTCCGCGAATATGGTGTCGATCTCGCCCTTGACGAGGGCTTCACGCAAAGCCTTTTGCGATTCATAGGGCTTGCGGATCGTTTCCGGGAAAAAGGTTTCAAGATAGGCTTCATGCGCGCTCTTCGCCTCAACGCCGACGGTTTTTCCGCGCAAGTCTTCGGGTATGGCTGGTTCAGAGGCGATAGCCGTGAGAGCCGCGAAACGGGCCGGGGTGATGTAATACGGTCCAGAGAAATCGAGCGCGCTGCGTGTTTGCTGGTTGATGGGAATCGCCGCCATGAGGGCATCGCCTTGATCATTGTTGAGGGCGTCGATTAATGTATCGAAGCGGCGGGCCTGGATCGTGCAGGTAATTTTCAGTTCGTCGCATATGGCACGCGCAAGATCGACATCGAAACCGGAAAGCGTTCCGTCCGGCAGCGCGAAATGGAACGGCGGATAGTCGTCCTCGGTCAGGAAACGCAGACTGCGCACTGCGCTTAAATCAGGCTTGGCGATGCGATGGTGCGGGTCCCAGAAGCTTGGCACAAAGGGGCTCTCCCCCGCGAGCAGAAGCTGGGAAGCAAAGCACAGCCAGACGGACAGGGCCGTCAAGCAAAGCTTTGCTTTGAAACGGTGCCCTGCCCAATTACCTGCCCAATTAATTGGAAAAAAAACCATGTGATATCCGTCCGGCAAGAAGGTTGTTGCACACCCAATCTTTAGAGAATGATTTTGAAAAGGTGCAGATTTTTTGGAAAGATTTATGCAATAGCCTCAAGGGCGTCCCGTTCAAGGTGAGGAACGGCGAAGCCTAAGAGGGAAACACGCGCGGATGGAAGAATTTTTTCCGGACCAAGGCGAGGCAGAGGAAATTCAGGGCTTTCTGATGCGCGGCCTTGCCTCTCTGCCGGTTTTCTTTTCGCTTGCTGGCAAGCGGGTGGTTCTTGCCGGAGGCTCAAGCGCTATTTCCTGGAAGGCTGAACTTTGTCAAGCGGCAGGGGCCAAGGTCGAGGTTTTTACGCCGCGCCCAGATTCAAGTCTTGTTACGCTGGCAGGACGTTGCCACGCCCTTGCTCTGGTTTCGCGCCGGATCGAGCCAAGGGATTTTTATGGCGCGGTTCTCGTGATCGCCGAGGCGGAAAATACTGCGGAAGCCGCTAGGCTTCGGGATGATGCACGCGCAGCGGGCGTTGCACTGAATATCATCGATAAGCCGGAATTCTCGGATTTTCAGTTTGGCGCCGTTGTTAACAGGTCGCCGCTCGTCATTGGAATCTCGACCGGAGGAGGGGCACCGAAGCTGGCACAGGCGCTGCGCGGCCGGCTCGAATCCTTGCTTCCTCCCGAGATCAGCCATTGGGTGCGCAAAGCCAAGGAGTGGCGCGAAAACTTGAAGCTTGGCAATGTTCCCTTAAAAGTTCGCTTGCATTTCTGGGAGCTCTTCAGCAAAGAGGCGCTAGAGGCAAGGCAGGCCCCGCACGAAGATGATTTTGCTACGCTTATCGCAAAGGCAGGCGGGATGGCCGGGCCGGCGGGCGGATCGGTCGTTCTTGTTGGCGCGGGTCCCGGTGATCCCGAGCTTTTGACCCTCAAGGCCCTGCGTGCGCTTCAGTCTGCCGACGTTGTTTTGTACGATGATCTCGTGGCACCAGCCATTATAGAAATGGCGCGGCGCGAGGCTCAAAAAATCCCCGTCGGCAAGCGAGGCTACAAGCCTTCCTGCCGGCAGGACGATATCATTCTCCAATTGGTTGGGCTGGCCTCACAAGGTAAGCGTGTCGTCCGCCTCAAAGGCGGCGATCCCATGATCTTCGGGCGCGCCAATGAGGAAATCACAGCCTTGCGGGCGGCAAACATCCCGGTTGAAGTCGTTCCAGGCGTCACGGCGGCGCTTGGCGCTGCGGCAACGTTGCAGGCACCCCTTACCGAGCGCGGGAAAGCAAGAAGGCTGCAGTTCATCACCGCCCACGCCCGGGATGGCAAGCTTCCTCACGACATAGACTGGCGTGCGGTCTGCGACCCCTTGGCATCGACCGTTGTCTACATGGGGGTCAGAACACTTGAGCCTTTGGCTCGATGCTTGCTTAAAAATGGCATGGATTCTTCGACACCAGCTATATTGGTCGAGCGGGCGACCTGCCCGGATGAACGCCGCATTTCGGGCACAATCGAAACTCTTCCGGCCAAGGTTGCCAGGGCGGAGCCGTCCGGCCCATGCGTTATTCTCATCGGACAGGCTTTTGCGGCTGCCTTGTCTTTGCCGCGAACGCCAGTGAAACTTGAACCCGGATCAGACAATTATCACGCCGGTCAAATCGGAAAGAGATAAATTCTTGGTCGATCCCAAATTGGAGCGCACCGGAATCGAAAAAACGATTGCACCAGCGTAAGCGGGATTGTTGTGCCGTGGAAGTCTACAGAGAGTTGAGATCCAGCCGGAATCATTATGTCCTTGGATCAGCCGGAGAACATGGGATGCGCCGCGTCATAATCGGAACGCTTATGGCAAGCCTTGTGGTTGTCACAGCTGCTGCTTTTGCAGTTTATTACTTTGAGCGTCCGAGCGTCTTGCGTGTCGCGGTTCCGCGGGACAGTGATGATCAATCAATCATGGCACTGGCGGCGCTCAATTTCGCCAAGGATCTGGAAGGCGTCCGTCTCAAATTGATTGCGGTGGATGGTCTGGCTGAGTCATCACGCGCGCTTGAGGAGGGCCGCGCCGACCTTGCGATTGCGCGCAGCGATGTGGCGATGCCGCCGAGCGGCCAGACCGTTTTGATCATGCGCCGCAGCGCAGTGGTGCTGGTTGCACCGGCCCAAAGCGGACTGCGTGCAATCGATGACCTTCGCGGGCACAAGATTGGCATTTTGCAAACCGTTCCAGCGGAGAAAGCGGATAACCAGCTTCTTCTGGATACTGTGCTTTCCCAGTATGACGTTTCCCCGGCATCGGTGAAGCGTGTCCCGCTGAGCTTTGCGGAACTTGCGCGGGCAATTGAACGCAAGGAAGTTGATGCGGTTTTCGCTGTGGGCGTGCCGGGTTCTGAAGGATTGACGGAGGCAGTGAGCACCATCGCGATGGCCGGGCATGGTCCGCCTCTCTTTCTTCCCATCGCGGAAGCGAAGGCAATCGCGCAACGCTCGCCCCGCTATGAGGAAGTCGAAGTGACGCGCGGAGCTTTCGGCGGCGCGCAGCCAAAACCGGCCACGGACTTTGATACACTCGGCGTGAGTACAAGACTGGTTGCGCGCAATAGTCTCAGTAACGATACGGCAGGCGAGGTAACGCGGCTCATGCTAGCTGCACGGCCTGCGATCGCCGCCCGGATCCCGCTCGCGAACCGTATCGAAGCGCCACCGGCTGACAAGGGCGCCGCGCTTCCGGTGCATCCAGGCGTCCTGGCCTTTCTGGATGATGAAGAACAGAGCTTTTTCGAGAAATATAGCGACGCTTTCTACATAGGCGCCATGTGCCTGAGCGTGCTTGGTACGGGCCTTGCCGCCGCTGCGGCAAGGCTCACGCGCCACAACACTGCCGACGCCGATAAAATCGTGTGCCGGCTGATCGAGATCACCAAGGCTGCACGCAGCGCACAGAATGCGGCCGAGCTTGATGACTATGAGGAGGAGGCCGACGAGTTGCTGGCACAGGCTTTGGCGCCTGCGACGGTCCACGTTCTGAGTGTCAACCGGATGGGGGCCTTGAGCCTCGCACTGAACCAAGTACGCCATGCCATTGGTGAGCGGCGGCAAAATCTTGTGCCTCCAGTGCGCGCGCCCTTCGCCCCCCGGATCGTTCGCGAATAAAAGGCTCTGTAACCTTCCAAGCCTTGGCTCAAGGATGTGTCTGTGCAGGTCCCTTTGAAGCTGGCGGCGGCGGGTTTGCTGAGGGAACCTTCTCAAATACGGTCACGGACTCCGTCCCGGATTCGACGAGGTCAAACCGGTTTTGAGGGGAAGGTGCCATAGAGTCAGGGAGCGGCGCCAATGCTGCCGTGTAGGTTTTGCCATTTTTCAGCATAACCCAAAGATTGCCGAAATAATCGATTTTGTAGGTGCCTGGCTCCGAAGCCCATGTTTGCGGAGCAGCTGACGGAGAGGGAGCCGTGGAGCTCACAACCGTCTTATCTGGCCGGAACTCCATGCGCCAGGGCCGGCCTTTGGCTTCCCATTCTCCGGCGATTGGGAAGTTCACGAGCTTGACGGTGCCGACGAGATTTTTGGCGCCTAAGGCGACGAGACCAACGGCGCCGAAGACGCTAAGGATGATAAGCAGCAATCCGACAGGTATTCCCCTTTCCCGCTTCTTCTCTGGCAAACTCATCTGAACCTCCCTGCACCGCGAGCCATCAAGCAGCGGCTTTTATTTTGGCCCGAGAGATATAGATAAGCTCGAAGAACGCCTCAAGAGGCCGCGGCCGGCTGCCTTGTGAGAAGTCCTTATAGAGTGGCTTTTTGTTGGCTTTTCTCCCAGTCCGCGGTCTGAGCAACGCTTGATCTGAAAGCTACAAATATTTTGGCAAAGATCATGCAACAAGCCACAATCGCGAGACAGCGGCCCTCCTAAAGTGTGTCTTTCCCGCTTATTTTCCATAGCTTCGGTCAGCGGGCGCTCTTTTTGGATGCAAAAGGACGAGATTGACTGAGAATTAACCGGCCGGCCGCCGCAGGTCTTCCACAGTTTACCGCAGGGTTCTTTGCACCGCGTGCCGCATCTGCGCGAAAAACAGAGGGTACGGCAAAAGACACACGGCTTTGAAGAGATAGGCAAGGCGGCGGGGAAAGACTATTTCGAATCCGCTTCTTTCGAATCCATTGCAAATGATCTTGGCTGCCCTGTCCGCGTCCATGATCAGAGGCATTTTGAAATTGTTCTGCGCTGTCATTCCGGTATGGACAAAGCCAGGATTGACAATCTGAATGGTCAGGCCCGCCTGTTCATAGGTGAGCTTCAAGGCTTCGGCCATATAGATCAAAGCGGCCTTCGTCGAGCCATAGGCCAGGGATCCTTTGATGCCTCCATAGCCCGCCAGGGAGGAAGTGAGCGCAATCTGCCCTCTGCCTCGCTGCTTCATTGCTGCAAGAACGGGATCGAGACAATTGACTGTCCCCCCGACATTGACCTCGAAGGTGCGCCAGACGACATCGGCTGAAAATCCATCGCGTTCCGAGATGAAATAGACACCCGCATTTATGAAGGCGAGCACGATTTGGCCATGCAGGGATTCAATCTCCTCGACAAGCTGGGCCATGCTGGCGCGATCGGTGACGTCGCCTGGAAATGCGAGAATTTTGGGCGATTGCGCCGCTAAATCCTTAAGTTCCCCAGCTCTGCGCGCTGTTGCGGCCACTTTGTAGCCGCGCCGCGCAAGTTCAAGCGCGACGGCACGCCCAATGCCAGAACTTGCACCCGTTATCCACGCAATGCCGTCCCTTGGATCTGCGCGGTACATGAATACCCCTTTCTTACGCTTTTCAAATGAGCCTGGACAGCGGCACGAGCTCTGCTCCACTCTGGCCGAGCATGTCCTTGAATGCCGGGGACAAAAGAAACTCGAGTTCACGTTCGCGGCTGAGGGTCACCGGATCAGCCGCCACGAGCTCATCATCGCAATAGCCAGGGTGACACATGATGAGATGGCGCTGGCCCGGCGCGCGAAGATAGCGGCCGAAATCGGCGGCATAATTGCGTCTTGCGTCGAATGCTGAAAAACCGGCGAAGCCTTCATTGGCTGGAAAGCCGCGCGCAGCTGCCTCCGCCTCAAAACCCCGTGCGAGCCAGGCGACTGCGAGCGCTTTTCCAACTTCGATACCGCGCCGGAGGATTCGTGAAGGACGATCGAAGCTCGTCCGCAGCCAGACCTTGCCGGCAAGCCCCCGTTCTTCGAGGCAGGCAAATAGAAGCGAGCGGATTTGCGGCAGGATCTGAACATGCTGATGGCCGTCGATAAAGGCCGGAAAGGCACCGAAATGCTCGCAAAAACTGTCGAGCTGACGCAAAATTTCTTTTGCGATTTCAGCTTCGGGAAGCCGCCTCGCCCGCGCGGCCTTGACGAGACAGCGAATTTCCGGCAAGCGTCCGCTCACCGCAAGGGTTGGCATAGTTCCGAGTGGTTTGCCGAGCGTAAGATTAAGATGCAGGCCTATGTCGGCCTTGGCCTTGAACCGGCGGAGCTCGCGCGCTCCCTTTGGCCAGGAGGGGCGCGTCGTCATGACGCTCACCGCGCTCAACCGGCCAGCGTCAAGGGCATCGATGATACCCCGGCTGACGCCAGGCGATAGCGCGAAATCATCCGCGCAAAGGCAGAACAGGAAAGGCACATCGGCCGTGCTCATGGCAGCAGGCTGCATTCGTAAAGATGAGGCATCAGATCAGCGGACGCGAAACACTCTGGCTTCCGGCGTGCTCACTGGACGGTCCGCCGCGCAGCCAAGGCAGCGGGCCTCGCTCGAAGATCAGCAAATTTCCGCGCGGGCGGTAAGGAAGCCGTTTTCCGGATGGGGAGAAAAGGTGGCCGGAACATTCTCTACGCGGCTAACCATTTCCTTTGGGTGCCTGGAAAATGAATTTCCAAATTGCGAATGCAACTATGCCAATGGCAAGCGTACTTACGATCTGGAAGGCATTGGGATTTTCCACGACATAGTTCTGGAAGCTTTTGAGCATGACATTTCCTCACTCGACGTGCTCACTCAACGTGGCAGATGTTCTTCATTACCGGGATGCTTCGGCTCAATGTCAATCTTTAGGTCAATGTCTGGTAAAATGCGGTCTCAACAAATGGCGTGGATAATTACTGCTAAAAGGCGCTAAGCTGCGCGGTCTGTCAAGTGTTTCTCTGAGCTTTGCCAGATAACAAGTTGGGAGCTGAGATTTCAGTCCTTCTCAAATTCGAGAACGAGGGGCGATGGTGCTTAGTTTTAGCCCTATGGAGGTAAGATACAATTGATATCTATTTGTGAACTGCCAGATTAACTTTATGGGAGGAATGTCAATGCCATGCAAAAACCTAAGCATGCCATTCAGCTGATCCAGTGTGACGGGGGATCAACTTGCGAGTCTGTCACCTATGACAAAGATCGATATTGGGCCAATGGGTAGACAGCCAGAGCTCTCAGTGATTGCGCCGGTTTACAATGAGTCCCGGAACATCGAGGCTTTGCTGAAACGTCTCATTCCTGTATTGGAGCGCTGCGTTGCTTCTTTCGAAGTCATTTTTGTTGACGATGGTTCCAGCGACGATACGCTCGCCCATCTGCGCGCAGCCCATGCCCATGATCCTCGTATCCGCGCGCTATCACTCAGCCGGAATTTCGGTAAGGAGATCGCCATAGCAGCGGGTCTCGATCATGTGGGAGGGGCCGCGGCAGTCATCATGGATGCCGATTTGCAGCATCCGCCCGAACTGATCGAGACTTTCGTAGCCCGCTGGCGGGAAGGCTATAAGAATGTCTTTGCCCAGCGCGCCGATCACAGTGTTTATAATCCTTTGCGCCGGATATTGACCCAGCACTTTTACAAACTCTTCGGCTCGCTCGGAGACACGCGCCTTCCGGAGGGCGCCGGAGATTTCCGGCTTCTTGATGCCCAGGCCGTCGCCGCGCTGCGCACAATGCGGGAGCATGCGCGCTTCTCCAAGGGCCTTTATGCCTGGATTGGGTTCAAATCGGTTGGCGTGCCTTTCGATGCCGAACCCCGCCTCCACGGTGCGTCAAAATTCAGCTATCGCAAATTAGCAAGTCTGGCACTCAATGGACTCATGTCCTTTTCGACATTACCCCTCAAAGTGTGGAGCTACGTTGGACTGGCGACCTCTTTGCTCGCACTGACATTGGCGAGTTTTTATCTCGTTCGCACTCTTCTTTTTGGCGTCGATGTGCCAGGTTACGCCTCGCTGATCGTTTCAATCACATTTTTTGCTGGAATTCAGTTGTTGTCGCTTGGCATCATAGGAGAATATATCGGCCGGATCTTTGCCGAGGTAAAACGGCGGCCGCTCTATCTGATCGAGGAGCGCGTCGGCTTTCCATCGCGCGAGGCCGATCCGTCCTTCGTCCGTTCGCATGTTGGGTAACTCGAAAAAGCCATGTACAAAAACCTGGCTTCCGTTGGCGGCTTGACCCTGCTTTCGCGCGGCGCGGGCTTCTTACGTGACATTTTGCTGGCAGCTGTCCTCGGCGCGGGATTGCTCAACGATGCTTTCGTCGTCGCGCAGCGTCTGCCCAATCATTTCCGTGCTATTTTTGGCGAGGGCGCTTTCAACTCGGCCTATGTTCCAAGCTATACGCGGGTCCTTCAATCCGAGGGTCTTTTTAGCGCAAGACTGTTTTCGGGGCAGATTTTTTTGGGATTATTTATATGCCAGCTCATCGTGCTCGCGCTTGCCTTTGTTTTCACGCCCTCTCTCATTGATCTTTTGGCGCCTGGCTTTCGCGCGGATCCAGAAAAATTTGCGCTCACCGTGACACTAACACGGATCACCTTCCCCTATCTTATGTTCATCACCCTCGTTACGTTGCAGTCCGGCACCTTGAACGCGCATAACCATTTTATCGCGGCGGCTTTCACGCCGGTCGTGATGAATCTGTCGATGATTGTCTTCCTTTCCGTTGCGTTCCTTTTCGCAAATCCAGGCCTCGCGGCGAGTTGGGGCCTGACAATCTCCGGCGTTTTGCAACTCATGCTGACTTCGGCGGCAGCCCATCGCGCGGGAATTTTCGAGCATTTCGCGCCCCTTGCGATGACGAAGCATATCAAGGAGTTCCTGGTGACTCTGGGCCCCGCGGTGATCGGTTCAGCCGGAACCCAAATCGCGCTCTTCGCCGACACCATCATTGGCTCGATGCTGCCAACTGGCGGTGTTTCCTCGATCTATTATGCCGACCGCATCTATCAATTGCCGGTTGGTGTCATCGGCATCGCGGCGGGCACAGTGCTGTTGCCAGAGATGAGCCGGCTTTTCGCGGCAGGCAATAGGAGCGGCGCCCTTCATGCTCAAAACCGGACCATGGCGCTTTCGCTTGCTCTCACGGCGCCTTTCTTCATCGCCTTCATCATGATTCCCGATGACATCATGCGGGGCATTTTTCTGCACGGCGCCTTCACGGTGCAGGCGGCCAGTGCCTCCGCCGATGTGCTCACCGCTTATGGTTTTGGGCTTGTCGCGATCGTTCTCTTGCGATCAGCCGTTGCGAGTTTTCAGGCTCAGGGCGATACGAAAACGCCGATGCTGGTCGCGCTAGCGGCGGTCGCGATCAATGTCGCCTTGAAGATCGTGCTGTTCAAGCCCCTGGGCGCGCCCGGCCTCGCTGCCGCGACCGCAGCTGGAGCCTGGATCAATCTCATCGCTCTCTGCTCCTTGGCGATCCGGCGCGATGCGATGAAAATCGATCTCTTCCTGTGGAAGGCGGCCACGGCAGTGACCATGGCGTCCTTCCTTCTCGCGGTTTTTGCACTCTTTGCGGCTGCTCCTGCCCAGCGGTATACTGCGGGTCTTGGCCGGTTTGCGAATATTTTTGAACTCGCTCTCCTTGGCGTTTCCGGCGCGGCCCTCTATGCGTTCGCTCTCGCCGCTGGTTTGCGGCTTGCCGGCGTCAGGCTGAGGCGATCGCAGCCCTGACCCCGGTCATTTCGAGATCAGAGGGCGAGCGCGTTCAGCACCCGCGCCCAGCTCCTGATTCCCTTATAAAATGAGGAAAGCTCATATTTCTCGTTTGGGGAATGAATGCGGTCGTCTTCGAGGCCAAAGCCGATCATCAATGTGTCCATCCCAAGATCGTGCTTGAAGGAGCCGACGACGGGGATGGATCCCCCGCATCCGGAAATAACAGGCTCCTTGCCCCATTCATCGGCCAATGCACGCCGTGCCAGCGACAAGACTGCCGAATTAAAGGGGAGCTGCAGCGCGGCGGATGCGCCATGCGAGATGAATTTGGCGCGGCAATCGGCCGGCAGATGCTCCTTGACGAAGGAGCGGAATGTTTCGGCAATTTTGTAGGGGTCTTGCGAGCCGACAAGCCGGAAGGAGAATTTGGCGCTCGCTTGGGCAGGCAACACGGTCTTTGATCCTTTGCCGGTATAACCTCCGAGGATGCCGTTGACGTCGCACGTTGGGCGCGACCAAACCAGCTCCAGAATATCCCGTCCCTGTTCTCCAGCCGGGATAGAGAGACCGACCTTGCCGAGGAAATCACTCTCACGGAAACGCAACTCGCGCCATTGCCGGGTGATTTCCTCGGGAAGCTCGGCGACGCCATTATAGAAGCCTGGAAGAGTGATGCGTCCCTTCTCGTCGTGCAAATCGGCGATGATGCGGGCAAGAACATGGATCGGATTGACAGCAGCGCCGCCGTAAATCCCCGAGTGCAGATCGCGATCGGCGGCTTGGATCACCACTTCCTCGAGCACAAGGCCGCGCAGCATGATGGTGATTGCTGGCGTCTCCCGGTCCCACATGTTGGTATCACAGACAAGCGCCATGTCGGCCTTGAGTTCGGCGGCGTTAGCAGCAAGAAAGGCGGGAAGGGATGGCGAGCCCGTTTCCTCCTCACCCTCGATGAAGAAGGTCACGTTGCAGGGCAGGCCGCCGCCGGTTTCGTTGAAGGCGCGGCAGGCTTCGATGAAAGTCATCAGCTGGCCTTTGTCGTCGGCGACGCCACGCCCGATGATCTGCTTGCCCTTTTCAGCCTCTGCTATGCGGGGCTCGAAAGGCGGAGTCTCCCAGAGATCAAGCGGGTCCGGCGGCTGGACGTCATAGTGACCATAAAAGAGCACATGCGGCACGTCCGGGCGTGCGGCCCTTACCGTGCCAACGATCATCGGATGGCCCTTCGTCGGGCGCACGGATGCCGCGCAGCCAATGCTCCTCAATTCGGCAGCGAGCCATTCGGCTGCCCTTGTACACTCACTTGCATAAGCAGGGTCTGCCGAGATCGAAGGGATTTCGACGAATCTGAGGAGCCGATCGAGAGCGGAATCGAGATTGGCATCGATCTTTGCCAGGACCGTGTCGAGCGCCGCCATAAGATCTCCCCTGGATCGTCTCCGCGCACCGGCGGAAATACAAAGTACCAACTTAACCGTTTTTCGTGATGTCAGACGCAAATTATGCAATGAATTCCGGCGCCGTCAGGGCGAAGCCTGTGCCAGCAGACGCTGCGATTTCCCCTTTACGAAAGCGAGCCCGGCCCTATGCTTTGATGCTTTCTTGCAGAATGGAGAATGATTTTCAACGTGAATACAGCAGATAGGCAAGAAGCAGCTTTTTCCAGCATTATCCCGGGCCTCAAAGCCATCGCCGGCGACAACCATGTCATCACCGACTCAGCCGGCATGGAAGGATTTTTGCGCGAGCCCCGCGATCTTTTTCATGGCACGGCTCTATGCGTGGTGCGGCCTGGTTCGACGCAAGAGGTTGCGGCGGTGCTCGAACTTTGCCAAAAGACCGCAACAGCGGTCGTGCCGCAAGGGGGCAACACTGGGCTCGCCGGCGGCCAGGTTCCCGGGCCGGGCGGCGGTGCCATAATTCTTTCGCTCAACCGCCTGCGGGCTCTGCGCGAGATTGATCTCGCCTCGAACACGATGACCGTCGAGGCTGGCATGGTATTGGCGCAGGTGCAGGAGGAAGCGCGCCGTGCCGGGCGGCTGTTTCCTCTCTCGCTTGCGGCGGAGGGATCCTGCACCATTGGCGGCAATCTCGCCACCAACGCGGGCGGCACCAATGTGATCGCCTATGGCAATGCACGCGATCTTGTGCTTGGGATCGAGGCCGTACTTGCCAATGGGCGAATTCTATCCGATTTGTCGAAGCTCAGGAAAAACAACACGGGTTATGATCTCAAAAATCTTTTCATCGGGTCGGAAGGCACACTCGGAATCATTACTGCCGCGGTCCTAAAGCTTTTTCCCCAGCCGCGAGCCATCGAGACCGCCTTCGCCGGGCTTGCCTCTTCCAGCGCCGCCATCGATTTACTGAATCTTGCACGTGACATGGCTGGCGGTGAAATCACGAGCTTTGAGCTCATCCCTCACATTGGCCTTGATTTCGTTCTGCGGCATTTCAAAAACGTGCGAAAGGTTTTGTCTGGGAAACATGCCTGGTACGTGCTGCTTGAATTGAGTTCCCAAACAGCCGAGGGACTTGCCGCGCGCTTGCTTTCCCTTCTCGAAGCGGCGAGAGAAAGACATATCATCCAGGACGCAGCGATCGCCGCCTCGCTCGAACAGCGCGAGAATTTCTGGAAGCTGCGCGACCTTTTACCGGATGCCCAGCGCCACGAAGGCGGCTCGATCAAACATGACGTCAGCGTTCCGGTCGCGGATATCCCCGCCTTCCTTGATGAGGCAGAGCGTGCGGTGACGCGGGCAATGCCAGGCGCGCGGCTTGTTCCCTTTGGCCACGCCGGAGATGGGAATATTCATTGCAATGTCTCACAGCCCATCGGCGCTAACACGCAAGCATTCCTCGCGCGCTGGGACGAGATCAATGCTATTGTGCATGAGATCGTTCTTTCGCATAAGGGCTCGATTTCGGCTGAACATGGCATCGGGCAATTGAAACGCGATCTGCTGCCGAAAGTGAAGGATAAAACCGCGATGGAGCTCATGCGCGCGATCAAGCACACGCTCGATCCGGCAGGCATATTAAACCCTGGCAAAGTGTTATGACCATTGGCATATGGCGCTTGTGTCAAATAGGCCTTTTGCCGGCAGAGGTACGGCTCATGAACTATTGCCGGTATCTTGCAATTCTCATGCTTTCCTTTCCCTCGATGACGCAAGCTGCGAGCGTCATCAAGCCGGTTATCGCCTGCAGGGAGGAAGCCGATTCAAGAAAAGTTCTCGAATTTCTTGGCAAGAACGATAAAACGGGACTGGACAAATTCAGTGCGCCCAAGCTCACAAAAGGCGATTGCCTTTCTCTCTTGAAGGGCATGGAAGTCACAATTGATTTGAGGGACGGCAAGCTCTTCTGCGTGCGCCCGGCGGGCAGCCTTGATTGCTATTGGACGGCCGATGCCGGTATCAATCAAAATCCAGCCGAGACTGAGGAACATCAGAACTCCCAGCCGGTCAGCGGCGGCCATAGACATGGCGGCGGGATGGGCGGTGCTGGCGGCATGGGCGGTTCTCCACCGTTCTAGCGCGGGCTGCCTCAGCCGATAGTCTTTTAGAAAAAAGAGGAATAACTATGCCACTCACCCGCGTTTCCTTATTGAAAGGCAAACCGCCGGAATATCGCAAGGCGATTCTGGATGGTCTTTATCAGGCGATGCGCGAGTCTTTCGGGGTGCCGGAGGATGACCGTTTCATGCTCATCGAGGAATATGACAAAAGCAATTTCGACTATGGAACCAATTATCTTGGCATCGCCCGGGATGATGATCTCGTGATCATTCAGATTACCGTCAACAACACGCGCGGCCTTGAACAGAAAATGGCCCTTTTCGAGCGTATCGCGGAAGTTCTCTCGAAGAACCCTGGCATCCGGCCCGAAAATATTTTGATCAATCTCCTGGAAGTGCCGAAGGAAAACTGGTCTTTCGGGAATGGCGCCGCGCAATATGCGTGAACATTATCAGGCGGCGCGCCCGGAAAGCGCGAAGCTTCTCACATAGCCTTAGAATACTGCGGAAATGGGATAGCTGCGGCCCGCTTTAGTAGTTGCCGACAGCCGGGGCCGGGAGCCAAGTATCGAACTTATAGCTGAAGCCGACCTGTGCCTGACTCTCGATAAAGTGCTGCTGCGCGTTGAGGACGAAGCCGGGCATGATGGCCGCGTTAAAGGGATAGAATCCATGATTGCCGAATTGAGAGAAGCGGTATTCGGCGCGCAGCAGCCAATTGTTGGTGAGCGCATATTCAAGACCGCCGCCGGCGGTCCACCCGGCACGGGTATTTGAGAAGCTGGCCGTGCTTCCAGGAATGCCGGTGAAGGTCCCGGCCGTGTCGACAAAATTGTTCTGGATGCCAGCGAAAGCAACGCCGCCGGTGCCGTAGATGAGGAGAGGCTCCCAGCCGATGCCGATGCGGGCGCGGATCGATCCTTGCAGATTGGACTGCGATGTCACTCCGATGGTGTTGCTGCTGCCGAAGCCGGCCAGCGGCGCCACGACGGTTTTGCTGACACTGGTGCCATCGACAGAACCTTCGATACCGACGACCCACTGGTGGAATTGCTGATTGTAGCCGATGTGCGCGCCGCCGATGACGCCCTGCGGGGAATCATTGAACGATTCCGTGAAGTCGATAGTGGGCGAGTAAACCAGCCAGGCGGGCTTGTCATTGGCCCAAGCGTAGCCGACTTGGCCGCCCACATAAATACCGGTCCAGGTGAAAGCCGGAGGGGGAGGCGGCGGAACCGCCGAGAAGTCGGCCGCATAGGCGGTTCCCGCGAAAGCAAGCGCGGCAACCGATGCCGCGAGGAATTTATGAGCCATGAACCTGCTCCCACGCAAAACGAACCCCCGCAACAAGCTATATGCTCTTCAACCGGCTGGTACCTTCGTCCGTCTTTGCCGGGGCGCCTTTCTTTCTGTGGCGCGGGGCGGCTGGATGGCGCGAGCGGTTCCCAAGATAAGTGATAAGGCCCTGCTTAACGCGGGCTGCGCCAGATGCAGTGCCAATTGTGTAACCCAGCGACGGCACCGTATCCGTGGAGATGTACCGGTCTGATCCGAAGACATTGGTCAGATTAAAGAGGGTGAGCAGCTCTCTATGCTGCCTGTGCCGAGACGCGCGCTCTTCAGGCTGAGGAAGAGGTTTCTTACAGGGCCTCTGAATGCTGTGGACAGGGAATGAGCGCTACCATATGGCGGCTTGAATCGGGGGTGATCTCTGGATCTCCTTTGAGATCAGAGAGACGCCGGGCCGCCGGAATTTTCCGGCCGCTTCGATCATCGCCTCGGCCGAGAGTTCGAGAGCCTCGGCGGCATTCAGCATGGCCTCGCCGGGCGTATCAGCATTAGGCATACTTTAGGCATACTTTCCGGCTCTTCGAAGGTGCCTAACCATTCATCGCAGCTGCGGCCGAACGCAAGCCGAGTCCACGCGAAGTCAGCGAAATTTCGATTTCAAGCGGGCCGCACAAAACTCTCCAGCACCATCTTACGCCCAGCCTTGTCGAAATCGATGGTGAGCTTGTTGCCATCCACCGCCGCCACAGCACCTGGGCCGAATTTGGTGTGAAACACCCGCGCGCCCTTTGCGAAGGAAGAGCCCGCACTCGAACTTGCGACAAGTTCGCCCTCGATTTGCGGAGGACCGCGCCGCGCCCTGCTGCCTTGGCTAGCCGCGCCGCCGCTACTCTGCTTTGCCTCCTCGCTGCGCCGCCGCTGCGCGCGCTGCCACCCTGGCGTCGCGTAGGACGAGCCATAGCTGTCCATATTGGCGAAGCGCGATTGCGCGTAACCGCCATAGGCCGAGCCCGTAGCGGCCTCCACGGCCTCGACATGCGGAGCCGGCAGTTCATCCAGGAACCGCGAGGGGATTGTCGTCTGCCACAGCCCGTGGATGCGCCTGTTGGTGGCGAAATAGATCTTCGCACGGCGCTTGGCGCGGGTGAGGCCGACATAGGCGAGCCGCCGCTCCTCCTCAAGCCCCGCGCGGCCGAGATCATCGAGTGAGCGCTGATGCGGAAACAAGCCCTCTTCCCAGCCGGGCAGAAACACGGTCTCGAATTCAAGACCCTTGGCCGCATGCAAGGTCATGATCGACACGCGGGCACCGGAGTCGGCATTTGCGGCATCCATCACCAGCGAAATATGTTCGAGGAAGGCGCCGAGATCAGGAAACTCCTCCATCGAGCGGATGAGCTCCTTGAGATTTTCGAGACGGCCCGAGGCCTCCGCCGTCTTCTCCTTCCGCCACATGTCGGTATAGCCGGATTCTTCCAAGATCATCTCGGCAAGCTCGCCCTGCGGCTTGGTCTCGATCAGTCCGGCCCAGCGGGAAAAATCGCTGAGAAGGCCGCGCAGAACCTGGCGCTGCTTCGGCTTGAGTTCCTCGGTCTCGACAATCATTTGCGCGGCCTGCATCAAGGGGATACGGGCGTTGCGGGCGTGGTCATGCAGGAGCTGCAAGGTTGCATCGCCAAGGCCGCGCTTGGGAACATTGAAGATGCGCTCGAATGCAAGATCATCGGAAGGCTGCGCGGTGCAGCGCAAATAGGCGAGCGCATCGCGTATCTCGGCCCGCTCGTAAAATCTCGGGCCGCCGATCACGCGATAGGGCAGGCCGAGCGTGATGAAGCGCTCCTCGAATTCACGCATCTGGAAGGACGCGCGGACAAGAATCGCGATTTCATCGAGTTCGTGGCCCTTGTGCTGCAATTGCTCGATTTCTTCGCCAATCACGCGGGCTTCTTCTTCCGAGTCCCAGACGCCAGTGACGGTCGGCTTCTCGCCGGTTTCGCCGTCGGTGAAGAGGGTCTTGCCGAGCCGCCCCTCATTATGCGCGATCAGGCCCGCCGCGACGGCGAGAATATGCCCGGTCGAGCGGTAATTGCGCTCGAGCCTGATGATTTTCGCGCCTGGAAAATCGCTCTCGAAGCGCAGAATGTTATCAACCTCGGCGCCGCGCCAGCCATAGATCGACTGATCGTCGTCGCCGACGCAACAGACATTCTGGCGTCCCTGCGCGATAAGCCGCAGCCACAAATATTGGGCGGTGTTGGTATCCTGATATTCATCGACGAGCATGTAGCGGAAGCGGTCCTGATAAAGCCTCAGGACTTCCGGATTCTCGCGAAAGAGGCGCAAGGTCTCGAGCAGAAGATCGCCGAAATCGGCGGCGTTCAGGATCTTCAGCCGTTCCTGATAAAGCCCGTAGAGCGCCGCGCCCTTGCCATTGGCGAAAGCCGCTGCCTCGCCCGCCGGGACGCGCGACACATCAAGGCCGCGATTCTTCCAGGCATCGATCTGGCTCGCGAGGGCGCGGGCAGGCCAGCGCTTGTCATCGACATTTTCGGCCTGCAGGACCTGTTTCAGCAGGCGGAGCTGATCGTCCGTGTCGAGAATGGTGAAGCTGGATTTGAGCCCAACGAGCTCGGCGTGGCGGCGCAAAATTTTTGTTGAAATGGCATGAAACGTGCCCAGCCAGGGCATGCCCTCGGCGGCAGGGCCCGCGAGGGCGGCGATCCGTTCCTTCATCTCCCGCGCCGCCTTGTTGGTGAAGGTCACGGCAAGGATTTCATGTGCGCGGGCGCGGCCTTGCGCGAGAAGGTGCGCGATTTTGGTGGTGAGCACGCGCGTCTTGCCGGTGCCCGCGCCCGCCAGGACGAGAAGCGGCCCGTCGGCCGCCTCGATCGCCGCGCGCTGCTCGGCGTTGAGCCCGTCGAGATAGCGCGCCGCACCCGCCCGCGCGCGGGCAGCGATGCCCGGGGGCGGGGGCGCCTTTGGCAGTCCAAGCAAAAGAGCATCGGTCAAGGAAGGCGGCTCCCGTGAATTCAATATGAGAATTTATCACGCAAAAGCGAATCGCCTGCGCGGAAGTATTATGCGCCAAAAAGTCTGATGTGGCTTTATCTTGAGCTGAGACTGGTTTGGCTGCCGTGTCCACTTTACTGTAAAGGTCAAGGTCTAGAGGAGTAAATCGCAACCTGCCCTTTATCTCACGGCGGCGAGTGTGGCGAGCGAATCGAGCCTGTCAAGGATGGGGCACCGGCTGCGCCGGCGCGAGCCGTAGGCGTTTGGAAGAACGCCCGTCAAGCATGACGGGCTATGGCTCGCGTCCTTGACGGGATCGAGCCCGCCTCGCCGATAATGCCAGCCGAGAGATGAATGGCGTAATGCGCGTGGTCGCCTCCGCGAGAATTTTGTGCAAGCGGGCGCGAGCTTTATGCGGAGTTATCCCCGGCAATCGGAAGACTCTCCTCATCCTGAGGAGCCCGCAAAGCGGGCGTCTCGAAGGATGCGCCGCCAGCCCTCGCTCTTCGAGACAGCCCTCCGGGCTTGCCCAGGGTGAGGGCTTTAGGTTTCTGTTCTCACCGAAGCCACCCCTTCAGCCGCCGCGTGGCCTCGATCATATCGCGCTCGGGTCCGGCGAAAGAGAGCCTGACCGATGTGTGGCCGCGCAGCCGGTCGAAGTCGAGGCCGGGGGTGGCCGCAACGCCCGTCGCATCGAGCATTCTGGCGCAGAAATCGAGAGCGTTCTCGCTATGCTTGGAAATGTCGGCATAGAGATAGAAGGCGCCCTCGGCGGGAAAGAAATCAAACCCCATGCCGGGCAGTTCATTCAAAAGAATTTCGCGGTTCCGCGCATAACCCGCGAGCACGCTTTGCAACTCATCCTGCGCGTCAAAGACGGCTTGCGCGCCGATCTGACTCAAGAAAGGCACCGAGATCGCAAGACTCTGCTGCAAACGTTCGGCCGGCCGGACAAGATGCTCAGGCAGCACCAGCCAGCCGATGCGCCAGCCCGTCATGCAAAAATATTTGGAGAAGGAATTGACCGCGATGACCTGTTGCGAAAATTTGAGCGCCGTCTCGGCTGGCTCGCCATAGGTCAAACCGTGATAGACCTCGTCGGAGATGAAGGCGATGCCGAGCCTCTCGCAGGTCTCGCAGATGGCGCGCAATTCCTCGCGGCCCGTCATCATGCCGGTCGGATTGGCCGGGCTCATCAGAAGAACGCCGTCGAGCTTCCTTTTGGAATGCTCGGCCTCGATCATCCCGGCGGTCACGATGTAGCGGTCCCGGCGCGCAGCCTCGATCGTCACCGTCTCGATGCCGAAAGCCTCCAGGATATTGCGGTAGGCCGGATAGCCCGGCGCCGCGATCGCGACCCGCGCGCCAGGATCAAAGAGCGCGAGGAACGCTAGCGTGAAGCCGCCCGACGAGCCGGTAGTGACGGCGATCCGCCCGGGCGCAAGCGTGACGCCATAGGTGTCGCGATAGTGGCGGGCAATGCGCGCCCGCAGCTCCGGGCGGCCGAGCGCCTCCGTGTAGCCGATCTTGCGGCCGTCGAGCGCGGCGATGGCGGCTTCCCGCACCACCCGCGGCGGCGGCGCTCCCGGCTCGCCGATTTCAAGGTGAACGATGTCCTGCCCCTCGCGCTCACGGCGGCTCGCATCGGCGAGCACATCGAGCGCCATGAATGGCGCGATGCTCGATCTGAGCGACAAAGGTACCGTCCGCGCTGAAGGGGAGGGTGACGGCCGGTCCTTGGTCATTTTTCTGTGATATCCGCTTTTGCCGCGCGCCTGAGGATAAATGCCGCCATCTCGCAAAATTCCTTGGGTTCCGTTTTAACGGGGGACGTTTCCATCGGATCAATGGTGCTCTATAGATAGCCGCCAAATCCAGGAGGATGGTTCATATGTTCTTGCGCAGTCTCGAAGTTTCCGGCCTTCCCAGCGTCCAGTTTCGCCTTGGCGGGTCTTGGCATCGCCTCTTTGCTTTGGCCTCGCTGACAACCGCGGCACTTTACCTTTTGGCATCCGCTTTCCCGGCTGCGCACGCGGAAGAATTTTCATCGAGTCAGAAAGCCGAGATAGAGGCCATTATCAAGGACTATCTTCTTCAGAAGCCGGAAGTTCTGCGCGAGGCAATCGGCGTCCTTGAAGCGCGCGAGAAAGCCGCCGAGGCGAAGGCGCGCCAAGACGTCGTGTCGGACTCCGCCGGTTTGATCTACAGCGGAGCCAATCAAGCCGTTGTCGGCAATCCGAACGGCAAGATCACCCTCGTCGAGTTCTTCGATTATAACTGCGGCTATTGCAAACGCGCCTTGAGCGATCTTTCGCGGCTCATGAAGGACAACCCCGATCTTCGCGTCGTCTTGAGGGATTTCCCAATTCTTTCGCCAGGATCCGTCGAGGCTGCGCGGATCGCCAATGCCGCCCGCCTTCAATTTCCGGGCCCGAAATTTTGGGAATTCCATCAGAAGCTGCTCGGCTCGCACGGCCCCGTCGGTAAGACGGAGGCTCTCGCGGCCGCCAAGGACCTTGGCGCCGATATGGACAAATTGGCAAAGGACGCCGCCGCGCCAGGTGTCACCGCGGGCATAGAGGAATCGGAGAAGCTCGCCAAATCACTTCAGGTCAACGGCACGCCCACCTATGTGCTCGGCGGGGATGTTGTCGTCGGCGCCGTCGGCTATGACGAGCTGGAAGCCAAGGTTGAAAACATCAAAAAGTGCGGCAAGGCGGTCTGCTCGTGAGGCCAATTGCTTGCAAGCCAAGGCATGCGGCGGGCGGTGTGAGCGCGATTGGAACCGCATCGGCCCTTGCCCAAGATGCGGTGCGAAGTGCGGCCGCTATTCCTTCTTTTCGGCCTTTTCGGCGTTCGCATCCTCGCGCTTGGGTAATGTTTCCGGATCGCTATATAATGGCGGAGGGCGCATTCCTATGGCCAGAACGAGGATTGCGCCAATGAGGGCGGCAATCATTACGATGGTTCCAATCGACATCAAAAGCTCTCCTGATTTGCTTCGCTGAGGTTGCCGCTCCAAACGGCGGCTCTGCAGCATCACCAGATCCTAGTGCGCGCACTGGAATGATCAACTCTCTGGCTGAGGAGATCCAGGCTTGGCTCGGAAACGGAAATAGGCTTGAGGCTTTGGGCTCGGGCTCAGTTACCGGACCGCTGGGCGAGTTCCGCCCCGCGGCCGGCGTGCGGAATTATTTTCACGCGTGCCGGCTGCTCCCTCGCCTTTCCATGAAGCTCAAGATCAGGCGAATGCCTTCAACGCACCCCGGCCTGCGTAACGCGCCTGGCTCCCAAGCTCCTCCTCGATCCTGATGAGCTGATTATATTTGGCGAGACGGTCGGAGCGGGCGAGAGAGCCGGTTTTGATCTGGCCGCAGTTCGTTGCGACGGCAAGATCGCTGATGGTCGAATCCTCCGTCTCGCCCGAGCGGTGAGACATGACCGCCGTATAGCCAGCCCGCTGCGCCATATCGACGGCAGCGAGAGTTTCGGTCAGTGTGCCGATCTGATTGACCTTGACGAGGATCGAGTTGGCGATCCCCTCCTTGATCCCGCGTGACAGCCGTGTGACATTGGTGACAAAAAGATCGTCGCCGACGAGCTGGCATTTCTTGCCAAGGAGACTGGTGAGGATTTTCCAGCCCTCCCAATCATCTTCGGACATGGCGTCCTCAATGGAGACGATTGGATAATCCGCAACGAGCTTTGCCAGATATTGCGCCTGTTCTTCTCGCGTGCGCCTCTTGCCCTCGCCCTCATAAACATATTTGCCATCGTGAAAAAATTCCGTCGCGGCACAATCAAGGCCGAGGGCGATGTCCTCGCCGGGCTTGAAGCCGGCCTCGGTGATCGCCTTGAGACAGAAATCAAGCGCCGCCTCGGCGGATGGCAAATTGGGAGCAAAGCCGCCCTCGTCACCGACATTGGTATTGTGGCCGGCCTTTTTCAGCGCGCTTTTCAAGACGTGGAAAACTTCGGCGCCCCAGCGCACGGCTTCCCTCAGGGAGGGCGCCCCGGCAGGAAGGATTATAAACTCCTGGAAATCGATCGGGTTGTCGGCGTGCACCCCGCCATTGATGATATTCATCATCGGAACCGGCAAAACATGCGCCTGGACGCCGCCGACATAACGGTACAGCGGCAGCCCGGAGACCTCCGCCGCCGCCTTGGCGGCCGCGAGCGAGACCCCCAAAATGGCATTGGCGCCGAGCCTCGACTTGTTCGGTGTGCCATCGAGGGCAATCATGGCCGCATCGATCTTGCCCTGATCTTCCGCATCAAATCCGCTCAGGGCATCGAAAATGTCGCGATTGACGCTTTCCACTGCCCTCAGAACACCTTTGCCGGAGAAGCGCTGCTTGTCGCCGTCACGCAACTCCACCGCCTCATGTGCGCCGGTCGAGGCACCCGAAGGCACCGCCGCGCGGCCGCTCGAGCCATCTTCCAAGGTGACATCAACTTCGATGGTGGGATTGCCGCGGCTATCCAGAATTTCTCGCGCGGTGATGTCGATAATTGCGGTCATTGAAGCTCCCATCACGATGGAGACCGAGAGGCAAGGCTTTTACGCCTAAGCGTGGCGCGAAGGAAGGGGCCGGATGAAAGCATTTCCCAAGGAATTAAGGATTCCGCAAGGGTTACGCTCAATCACTTCATCTGCTTTGAAATTCCTCTTAAGCTTTTTGATGCTACTATCGCAAGCTCCAGGGTTAACGCTGGGAGAAGGCAAATGCCGTTCCGGAAAGCCGCTTCTGGCATCCTATGCGCAGGGCTGCTGACCCATGTGAGCGCTCCATTAGCCGGAGATAACCCGCCCCTTCCGGTGCCGAGGCCGGCAGCAGTGGCCAATCATGCCGAGGTTAAATCGCAAACCGAAGCGCAGCCGCCCGACCTGGGCGTTCTCCATCCAGACCAAGCTGCGGCCCCCCGGGCCTCAAACCCTGGGGAGCATGCCATAAAAACCTACCAAGCGCTGATCCGCCGGGAAGCCGAACAGAGCGGCTTGCCTCCCGATATAGCGGACGCCGTAGCGGCCATAGAAAGTGGCTACGATGCCTCAGCCGTCGGGAGCGTTGGCGAGATCGGACTGATGCAAGTCCGGCCCGAAACGGCGGCGATGCTGGGGTTTAAGGGCGGCCCTGCCGAACTCGCGAGGCCGGAAATCAATATCCATTATGGCGTCAGTTATCTTAGCCAAGCCTGGCGCCTCGCCAACGGCGATCTCTGCCGCGCCTTGATGAAATACCGCGCAGGCCACGGTGAGGAGATCATGTCCCCTCTTTCCGCGAACTATTGCGATCGGGCACGCGCCCATCTGTCGGCGGCAGGCTCGCCGTTCGCGGCAGGCGTCTCCGTGCCCATCGTTTTCGAAGACCCTCTGCCGCGAGCAGCAGCGGCAAAGCGCAGACCAAGGCTGCGCACCGAGGCAGTCAGCCGGGCTTTTTGGGCTGCGGAAGAGGCCCGGGTGAAAGCGATCACAAAACGCATAGAGGCCAAATGGCGCCGCATGGCGTCGCGCTGAGAGATTAGGCGTTCGGCTTACCCCTCATGGTCTGGTAAATCTTGCCGATTGAGCGCTTGACGAAATCTCGAGCCGGAGAACGGAAAGGGGGGGTCGGTGTCAGGCCAAGCTTGTTGCGCAGATAATAATTCACACGGTAGATGTTGGCGCGCTCGCTCGCAAAGACATGATAATTGATGCTCACGGAAATCGACAGATTGTTTCCGTTTTGTATCCAGTGCGGGGCATTGATGGGGATATGTACCCCGGCCCCGGGTTCGAGCCTCAATTGATCCGCGCGATGCTCCAGATGCGGCTTGTAGCGCGGCGCGTTCCGGTCCACCGTCCAGAATCGTTCGATTTCTTCCTCAGGCAGCACTTCCCGGTCGTCCTGGCGGAAGAGGCTGATGTCTTTGCTTCCCTCGATCTGCAGCAGAAAGCCGCTTTCGCTGTCGATATGATACGTCGTTATGCGGTTGGGAGATGTGACGAAGATATCCATCTTTTTATAGCGCATGTGGCGCTCAAGCTCAGGGCCGCTGATTTCGAGAAGGTCCGACATGCAGTCCGCAAGCAGCCCGGCATAGGCGGGGTTTTTTTCCGCGCATTTGACGACGATCCAGGCGTCCGCCGTCTCGATGCGCCGGATCGTCTCGTCAACCGGGAAGGGGGCCGGGGAGCTTCCCCAGCGCTCGTTAAGATCCGTAACACCAGCGTCAAAGTAGAGGTCATCGGGCCGGTAAAGCGCCGTCTCACGGGCAAGCTCAATGATTCGCGGCAACGAAAGGAGGGGATGTCCGCAGAGCCGGTGGCCCACAATGAAATGCCGTTTGTTGAAATTTTGCCGGAATTCTTCGCAATCGATTAAAAGAAAAGGGGGGCGGCTTTGGCGCGCCGCCGGTGCAGGTATATGGAGAACGCTGGGCATGCGCTCCTGATCTCCCTCTCGCCGGCAAGAATATCTTAAAAAGGATAAACGGGTCTTACCTAGATGACAACGGCAACGCTCTGCTTGCGATCGCGGCGAATTGTCAAGCGGGCAGCCTCCCGTCTGGCACGTACCCGGTGTGACGGCGTGGAAAGGCTGAGGAGAGAAGCAAAGGCTGAGGAATGACTATTGTAACAGGACGAGGGTCCATATATACACGTGCCGGAGTTTTCTGGCTTCGGGCTTTGGCGGACGGATTTTCGCCGCTTTCCAGAAGATGAGGCGACGGCTATTTCAGGCGCCGCCTTCTTGTGAAAACTGCATTGTTGTGAAATCTAATATCTTGCCGGTGTCCTGACACGCTGCCGGAAAGAGATGCAACGACAAGGCGCCAGCCCGCGCGAGCGAGTGTTTCAGGCGCAGCGCACTATAAAGTGTCCGGAGGAAATGAATGCGCAAGTTCCTGCTTATGTCCTGTGTTGGCGCCGCTGCGCTTTTCGCTAATGGTGCTGCCTTCGCCACCGATGAGTTGGACGAGCTTTCGAAAGATCCAAAGCAATGGGTGATGCCGACCGGTGATTACCTCAATCACCGTTTTTCAAAGCTCGACCAGATTAATTCCGAAAACGTCAAACGCCTGACCCCTGTGTGGAGTTTCTCGACGGGCGTTTTGCGCGGTCACGAGGGTGCGCCCTTGGTGATCGGCAGCACCATGTATTTCAATACGCCATTCCCGAATATCGTGTATGCGCTCGACTTAAATCACGATGGCAAGATCCTCTGGAAGTATGAACCCAAGCAGGATCCGAACGTCATCCCGGTGATGTGCTGCGACACCGTCAACCGCGGCGTCGCCTATGGTGATGGCAAGATTTTCCAGTATCAGGCCGACACGACACTGGTCGCTCTTGACGCAAAAACCGGCGCTGTCGTCTGGTCGGTGAAGAACGGCGATCCTTCAAGGGGTGAGACCGGCACTTCGGCGCCGCACGTCATAAAGGACAAGGTTCTTGTTGGCATCTCGGGTGGCGAGTTTGGTGTTCGTGGTTCGCTTACGGCCTATGATATTAAAACCGGCAAGAGAGTCTGGCGCGGTTATTCGATGGGTCCGGACTCCGACACTTTGATCGATCCGGTCAACACGACCAGCCTCGGAAAGCCCGTCGGTCCCGATTCTGGCATGAACACCTGGAAGGGCGATCAGTGGAAGATCGGCGGGGGAACAACCTGGGGCTGGTATTCCTACGACCCGGATTTGAACCTTGTCTATTACGGTTCAGGCAACCCCTCGACCTGGAATCCCAAGCAGCGGCCGGGCGACAATCGCTGGTCCATGACGATTTGGGCGCGTGACCTCGATACCGGCGTTGCCAAATGGGTCTATCAGCTTACGCCCCATGATGAATGGGACTACGACGCGATCAACGAGATGATCCTCGCTAACCAGGAAATGCGCAAGGTTCTCGTGCATTTCGATCGCAATGGCTTTGCCTACACGATTGACCGCGTTACCGGCGAGCCGCTTGTCGCCGAAAAATACGATCCCGTGGTCAATTGGGCGACCAAGGTCGATCTCGACAAAAATTCCAAGACCTATGGGCGTCCCCTGGTCGTTAAGGAATTTTCGACCGAGGCAAATGGTGAAGACGTGAACACGCAGGGCATTTGCCCGGCGGCACTCGGTTCGAAGGACGAGCAGCCAGCTGCCTATTCGCCCCTCACCAATCTTTTCTACATTCCCGGCAATCACGTCTGCATGGATTACGAGCCGTTCCATGTGAGCTACACGGCCGGGCAGCCTTATGTTGGCGCGACCCTGTCCATGTTCCCGCCGAAGGGCGAGACCAACATGGGTGTTTTCACCGCCTGGGATGCCAAGGCCGGGAAGATCGTCTGGCAGAAGAAGGAGCAATTCTCGGTCTGGTCGGGTGCGCTTGCGACAGCTGGCAATCTTGTCTTCTACGGCACGCTTGAGGGCTATCTGAAAGCCGTGGATGCAACGACCGGCGACGAACTCTACAAGTTCAAGACGCCTTCCGGCATCATCGGCAACGTCATGACCTATATGCACAACGGCAAGCAATATATTGCGGTGCTTTCGGGTGTTGGCGGCTGGGCGGGCATCGGCCTCGCAGCCGGTTTGACGAAGGGTACCGAAGGTCTTGGTGCCGTCGGCGGTTATGCGGCCCTTTCCAATTACACGGCGCTTGGCGGTCAGCTGACGGTTTTCGCGCTTCCTTCCGGGCTCTAAACTTCGGTAGAACATAGCTGCAAAACGCCCGGCGTTCATGGCGCCGGGCGTTTCATTCGGTGCAATCGCTTCTTGAACTTGGTGTAATCGCTTCTTGAACAAGGACAAAATCGTGCAAATCAGTGCTTTGGCGGGGGCCTTTTTCGCCACCTTCCTTTTCGCTTGCGGGTCCTCGGCCATGGCCGAAGCGCCTGGCGACCCCAAGCCCGTCAAACAAGACGACAAGGGCAAATATGTCGACGCGAAAGGGGATCCGACTTTCAACGTCAAGCCGGACGGAACGGTAGACTGGTATACTTATTCCGGCTTCCGGCGCTACCATTCCGAATGTCATGTCTGCCACGGCCCCGACGGAGAAGGCTCCACCTACGCGCCCGCCCTCAAGGATTCGCTAAAAAGAATCAACTATGCGGAGTTCTACGGGATCGTTGTGGGCGGCAAGCAGGATCTCGGCGGCGGTGAGAACAAGGTCATGCCGGCGCTCGGCGATAACAAAAACGTCATGTGCTATATCGACGATATTTATGTCTATCTTCGTGCCCGGTCCACGGACGCGGTTGGCCGCGGAAGGCCGGAAAAGCATGAGGACAAGACTCCGGCTGCGACCGAGGCGGAGCACACCTGCCTTGGCGACTAGAATCAACGCCATATGGTTCCGGTGTGCCTGCTTCGCGGCGGCGCTGATGCTGCCAGTGCTTTTAATCGCTGCTCATGCGGCGGCGCAGACCGCTGAAGAAGGCTCGATCGAATTGGTTGACCCGAAGGTCTTGAGGGTCTGCGCTGATCCTAGGGATCTGCCGTTTTCGAATGAGGCCGGTGAAGGATTCGAGAACAAGATTGCCGAGCTTCTTGCTCAAAAGCTCGGCAAGAGCCTTGCTTATGAATACTATCCCAGTGCGACTGGCTTCGTGCGCAATACACTCAACGCTCATCGATGCGATGTCATTATGGGAATCCCCCAGGGTGATGACATTGTTCAAGGCACAAATCCCTATTACCGGACGACTTATGCGCTCGTCTCGAAAAAAGCGAGCGGTCTTGAAGCGGCAGACACTCTTGAAAGCCCGCTGCTGCAATCGAAGCACATCGGTATCGTCGCCGGTACCCCTCCGGCAACCATTCTCGCTGTTAACGGGCTTTTGGGAAATGTGAAATCCTATCCGCTCGTGGTTGACACGAGGGTGGATTCTCCAACTTCGGCAATGATGGACGATCTTGAAGCGGGCCGTATCGACGTCGCCATACTCTGGGGGCCGATCGCGGGCTATTTTGCAAAACATGCCCAATCGCCAATGATCGTGACGCCGCTTGTCAAGGAGACATCGGGACCGCGCATGATTTATCGAATCGGGATGGGTGTGCGCCATTCCGATCAGGAATGGAAGCGCCTCCTGAACAAGCTGATCGCCGAGAATCAGGCCGCGATTTCACATATTTTGGCGAGCTATGGCGTGCCTCTTCTCGATGAGAACGATGCCCTCGTGAAACAATAAGCAGTGGCTGCAAGCAATGGCCGCGCGAATCCTGCCGCACGCCGGGCAGGGCGCGTGCCGCGATCTATCATTCCATATTATGCTGTATGGTTTTAGCGAGCGCAAACAGTCTTTGTTCGATCAGCGTCGGCGTCTCACAGACGTAAGTGAGCGAGTGCCGCCGTTCATCGAAGATACGCAGGTCCCACTCCAGCTCTCCCCTCCCAGGCTTTGCACTCGCATCCGGAGGCTCCCCGCCGTGTCCTTGCTGCGGCAGCATATTCTCGTTGCGTATTTTTTCGGCAAGCTCTTTTTGCTTGGCGCCCAATCGTAGAAGGCCTTCGATCACTTGCGCACGTTCGTTGTCGAGCGTTTCGAAAAGGCCGGCAAATAAAACTGTAAGCCTTTTGCTTTTGCCAGCCCCCTGCGTATGGGCAAACTCTTCGATCGCGCGTTCGGCCTCTTCAAGAGACGTGCGCCGCGGCGCTAGCTTTGCCACGAGATCGGCAATCACCTGGTCACTCTGCCAATTGATACCTTCGATGGGAGGGCCAGACCATACCGCAGCCACGGAGAGGTGCCCGACCATGATCTGCCGGCAAGGCCAATCCGGATTTGCGTGGCCCGCGTTTGTCTGAGCAAACACCGGCCCATTTCCAAAAAGCGCCGCAAGAGCGATCAGGCCTTGGAGAACTCCCTTCCGCCCGCTGAGGTGGCGCCGGCCCGCCCGTCTGAACCCGCGCGAATCCCCGCCGTTATTGGTCAGTTCAACATCTCTACAGGCTGGTTCGGAGGGAACCAAAGGGCGAAGTGAGACTTTCAGATTTCGTATCATGCCGCTTTTCGTATTAGACTGGCCACTTGCGCAAGGCGGGAGGCCGGGTCAGCAGAATGGGTGGTCAAGATGAGCGAAGCCGCCAAGGAAAAAACCTATAGTGAATCCGAAATCAAGGCGCGTCTCCAGCAAGAGCTGCCCCGGTGGGTCTATGAAGGAGGCTGGATACGCCGTACTTACAGAACAGCAAGCTGGAAAGGCACCCTCATGGTGATCAACACCGTCGGCCACCTTGCCGAGGCGGCTTGGCATCATCCCGATCTTACCGCATCTTATGCTTGGGTCGAAGTCCGGCTCCAAAATCATGCTGCCAAAGGAATCACCGACAAGGATTTTGAGCTTGCGAAAAAAATCGAGGAGGTCGTGCTCTGGCAGCCTGGCAAGGAGGGGGGAGCCCTCGAAGGGACGCCCGAGGATCCGCGTTTCGCCTATATTAACTATAAAAAGAGTTAAATACTTGCGCCTTTTTTCCAAAGGAGCCGGCCATGGAACTTGTCGAATTAATTCTCACGGTTTGTACGTTGACGCAGCCTGCTTCCTGCGAGGAGCGGCATCTTTCACTGGTTGATGAGGGCTCGCTTACCCAGTGTGTAACCGAAGCGCCGCCGGTGATTGCTGAATGGGCGGGCAGCCACCCCGGCCGGCAGGTTGTGAAATGGCGCTGCAGCTATCCCGGGAGCGAGGGAAACTCGATTTGAGACTCCAAGACAGCCATTTCTCGTTCGGACAAAATGGTGAGATTTTACCGGAAATAGCTAACCCTTTGATGATGGTTTTCATGGTCTTGCATGGAAAATAATGCGAGACTTGTTTAATGACTTCCGTCATTGTGATCTTCAGGAAACCCTTTTATCGTTTATGAATGGATTTCAACAGCAGAGGTACTACGCAGACTTTTTCTCAAAGATTGCCGGGCGGGCAGTTATTCTCTATATTTTTCATAATCGCCTTCCGCCGTGTTGCAGGACGAGCGGGAAAGGTTGCCGAAAATGGTCTCGCAAAAGAGCCAAACTGCTACATCAAAGCCCCGCCGCGGGCCGGCGCCCCGAGCTTCGGCACCGCTTGGAAAGCTGGCGGGATGCCCTTTTCATGATGTCCGAATGAAACTGTGCGCCGCCGGACTGCGTCCCACGAGGCAGAGACTGGCGCTTGGCTGGCTTTTGTTCGCCAAGGGAGACCGCCATCTCACCGCCGAGATGCTCCAGGAGGAAGCGCAAGCTTCGCGTGTTTCGATCTCGCTCGCGACGATCTACAACAGTCTCAATCAGTTTACCCAGGCAGGCTTATTGCGCGAGATTGCCATTGATGGATCAAGAACTTATTACGATACGAATACTTCGGATCACCACCATTTCCTTGTCGAAAACACGAATGTCCTCATAGACATTCCAAAAATTGCCGTTAATTGCGAAGGGCTGCCGCCACCCCCAGCGGGCAAGGCTGTTGCTCGCGTCGATGTGATCGTTCGCCTGCGTGACGAACCTGCCGCGTGAGAGAGACGCACATGTGCCGCGCGGATTCTCGTGTCTTTGTCCATTCCTTTGCTCACCTTCAAAGCCGCAATTGAGCCTTTAAGGCGCCCCCGAAAACGGAAAGTCTCAGAAACAATGTGTGGAAACCTCGCACGCGGTATTCGCGCGCGGTTTCGTTTTTTGCAATCGCACACTAATGTATTGCAAAGCAGCATTTTGAAGAACAGGCCTATCGGATGATGGCAATCAATCCCTTCGCAAAGAATGAAAGTCAGATCCCGCCGGGGAAGATTGGCATTCTGCTCGTCAGCCTCGGCACGCCGGATGCTCCCCGTTTCTGGCCTGTCCGCCAATTCTTGAAGGAATTTTTGTCAGACCGGCGCGTTATTGGCCTTCCGCGGCTGTTTTGGTGGCCAGTTCTGCACTTTTTCGTGCTGGTCTTCCGTCCGTTGAGGGTGGCCAGGCAATATGCCGCGATCTGGAACAAGGAGACAAACGAGAGTCCGCTAAAGGCAGCGACAAGGTCGCAGGCTGAGAAGCTCGCCGCCTGGATCAGGGCCGGCGGGCTTGATCCAAAGGGGCAGCATGCTGCCGGGGAAAGATTCTTCATCGCCTGGGCCATGCGTTACCGCAAGCCGGATATCGCACAAGGCATTATGAGACTGCAGGCGCAGGGCTGTTCGAGGATCATGGTCTTCCCGCTCTATCCGCAATATTCCGCGTCCACCACGGCGAGCGTCCATGACAAGGTATTCGAGACGCTGAAGGCGATGCAGTGGCAGCCGGCGGTGCGGATCGCGGCACCTTATTTCAATGACGCGGCCTATATCGACATTTTGTCGACTTCAATCCGTGCTGGAATATCGCGTCTCGGCTTCGTTCCCGACAAGATCCTCGTTTCTTTTCACAGCCTGCCGAAGACTGAGATTTTAAAGGGTGATCCTTATTACGATCAATGCCTTGAGACATGGCGGCTTTTACGCGAAGAACTCAGGCTTGACGCGGACCGCTGTCCGGTAAGCTTCCAGTCGCGCTTTGGTTCGCGCGAATGGCTCAGACCCTATACCGCGGAAACGGTGAAAAAGCTTGCCCGCGAAGGTGTAAAGAATCTAGTGATCGTTTCTCCTGGATTTGCCTCGGACTGTCTCGAAACCTTGTATGAACTCAATGTCGAGAATCGCGCCATCTTCCTCGAAAATGGAGGAACGAATTTCGCTGTCATCCCTTGTCTCAATGATAGCGAACTTGGAATGATGCTTATCTACGATCTCGTCACGCGTGAATTAAAGGGTTGGATTTAGGGCGCCGTACGCTCACATTAGCAGTTCTGATCATTGAAGCATGAAGGACAGGGTCTTGCCGGTGCCTGGGTGCTGACGTTTTTGGAATTCGCGTGCTAAAGTTGCAGCCCGGCATCCTCTGCAGCGCGCTTTGCAATGGCGGACCAATCCAGTTCACCATCGCCATGAGCAAGCGCGGCCAGGAAACGGTCACGTACAATTGCGGCAAAGGGCAGGGGGACCTCGAGCTTCTCGGCTGCAAGCTGGACGAGCCTGTTATCTTTCTGACCCAGTGCCATTTTAAAGCCGGGGGGAGAAAAATTGCCCGCGAGGATGATCTCCCCATAAGTCTTATAGACTGGCGCGGCAAAAAGCGTTTCCGTCAGGAGCTCGTAAACCTTGCGCGTTTCGATCCCGCCCTTTGCGGTCAAAGAGAAGGCTTCGGCAAGGCTTTCAATAACGCAAGTAATCAGGAAGTTTCCAGTGAGCTTGACGAGATTGGCCTGGGCGGGCATTTCGCCGATGATAAAGCTTCGCTGGCCGATCGCATCAAGAACAGGGCGGACCCGTTCGACCACTTCAGGAATGCCGGCCATGGCGATATAGAGTTTGCCTGCCTGCGCCTGATCAGGACGGCCAAATACCGTTGCTGAGACAAACTTCTGGCCGCGTTCGGCATGAGCCGCTGTAAGGCGGTCGGACAAGGCTACCGAGATCGTGCTCATCGAGACATGCACCGCCCCTCTTGCGAGGCCGCCCGCAAGCCCCTTCTCTCCGAGTGTCACGGATTCGACCGCCGCATCATCGGCAAGCATGGTGATCGCGAAATCTGCTCCTTTCGCCGCCTCGGCTGGACTTGCCGCGATCTGCGCGCCCTCTGCAACGAGTGTTTCTGCACGTTCTGGACTCCGGTTCCACACGGTCAGTGTGTGTCCGTGCTTGAGGAGGTTGCGGGCCATGCCGCTGCCCATCGCACCCAGTCCCAGGAACGCAATGTTCATTGCCTTTCTCCTTTATTGGATCTTTTAGAGAAAACTATCGGCCGTCTTCGGAGATGTATGGATGGTGTCATCGTCACGGCTTCAGAGCAGATCGTTGGTTTTGAGCATGGGAATGCCGAGGCTGGCAAAGCTTTGATGGGCAGCTTCAATCGATCCTGCAATGCCGATCGCGCGGCAGGCGTCCTCGATAATGGCAGCGGCAAAACCTTGACGCTGGGCATCTTCGGCGGAGTAGCGCACGCAATAATCGAAGGCGAGGCCTGCGAGGAAAATCCGGGTGAACCCGCATTCACGCAGATAGCCAGCAAGCCCGGTTGGGGTCACCCGGTCATTCTCGAAAAAGGCCGAGTAGGAATCCATGTGCGGACGGAAGCCCTTGCGCAAGATGAGCCGCGCATGCGGGATTTGAAGATCCGCATGCAAGCGCGCGCCATGCGTTTCCTGAACACAATGGTCTGGCCAAAGAGTCTGCGCCCCGTAATTCATTTGGATTGTTTCAAAGGGCTTTCGTCCCGGGTGTGATGAAACGAAAGAGTGATGCCCGCGCGGGTGCCAGTCCTGTGTCAGGATAATATGTTCAAAGCGCCGTGCGAGCTGGTTAACCGGCGCAACGACGTCATCGCCATGCGGAACGGGAAGAAGGCCCCCAGGGCAGAAATCGTTTTGGACATCGATGACCAAAAAGATGTCATCCGCTTTGATAGGCACGTTTTCCGGCATGGCTTTTTCCCGCGCCGCGCCCTAGAAGGAGCTATCCGAGACTACACTTTGGACTAAGCAAATTGAGGGGGCCATGCCGCAAGTCCCTGTTCGTTCCCGTGCAGCCCTGGTTGCAGCGGTTTTGCTCCAATTTTGCTTCGCAACGCTTGGTCTGGCGCAGGAAACGGGCAGGGCCGTGACCCTGCAACCCGATCCAGGTCCCGATGTGAAGCCGTTTTACCGGGACTGGACAACGGATCCCGCAGCAGAGCCGGATCTTTCCAGAGAAGAGACGATCGCTCGCCTTCGCGCAGCGGTAAAATATGTCTTCGTGATCTTCAACGAAAATGAATCCTTCGATCACTATTTTGGGACCTTCCCGGGCGCCAACGGGATCTATTCCGATGGCCAGCATCCTCGCGCATCCAAGGATACGCCGGGCTTCACACAGATCTATAAGAATTTGATGAATGGCGAGACCATCAGTGTCACACCGTTCCGCATTGGCCCTGACGAAAATGCCAATGTCTTCGACAGCGTCGATCATAGCCATATTGGCCTAGCGCGAAAGCTCCATGTCTCAGGCAACATTGCTGCAATGGATCAATTCGCGCTAGACGAATACAACCGCTTCGCGGCCAAGGGCGGCGCCGCCAACGAGGCACAGGGTACGCAATTTGCCCGTCTCGTGATGTCGCACATCGATTGCGACACCATTCCATTCCTGTGGCAATATGCCAGCCGGTTTATTCTCTTCGATAATATTTTCGCGACCGAGGATACGCCGTCGACACCAAATGCGGTGGCAATGATCGCAGGCCAGGCAGGCGAGACGCAGTGGGTGAAGCATGGGCCCGGGGGCCAATCTTATAAGGTTGGCAGCCATTCCGGGACGACCCAGGGTCCGCCGCTCGTCAGCGATGGGCAGCCTTTCTATGGTTCGCAATATGACCCGGCAAAGAGCAACCGGGAGCCCGCGGGAACGAGGGAAAACTACAAGGACAACAACATTGCCACGAATCTGACCTTCGCCACGCTGCCGCTCACCTTTCAAGGGCGCAATGCGCGGAAGTCGATGAGCCGGGATCTCGATCCGCCTTTTGATCTGCCTGACATTCAACAGGATGTCGCGTTCCTTTCAGCTCAGAACAATCCGCCTATTGCCTGGCGGTGGTATCAGGAGGGCTACGATCACGAGCCCACGGACAGGGATGCCGAGGCCTCACATGACAGCTATGTGAGCCATCATGAAGCGCCGCAATATTTTGGCTATATCGCGAATAACCCGGCGCTGAGGGGCAATTTGCGCGGCCTCGGCGATTTTTTCAATGATATGACAGCAGGTACTCTTCCACCGGAGGGAGGCGTTTTTTATATTCGCGGCGGCTTCAGCAATATCGCCAAGCAAACGCCTTACATTCGCGAGGGAACGCCCGCCGCCGAAGCAGAGGCAATTGCCGCGACGAAAAGAGGAGACGACGACCATCCGGGCTACAGTGACCGGCAGATCAGCGAGGCGATGGCCGCCCGCGTCATCAACGCCATTGCCAAGAATCCCGAGATTTGGAAGCGAAGCGTGATCATCATTACTTACGATGAGTCGGACGGTTTCTATGATCATGTTCCGCCGCGTATCCTGGCCTATGGCCCAGATGGCTTGCCATTGTCGCGGGGGATTCGCGTGCCGCTCATCGTGATTTCGCCTTACGCGCGAGTTCATGCTGTCTCTCATGCTGAAGGCGACCACAATGCCATCATCGAGACGATCAACGCGATCTTTGGCCTTCCTGCACTCGCGAGTCTGCCCGATGAAGCGCAAGCGCTCGTGGCGGGGAGCGAGCCCGCGTTCAATGGTCCAAATGGATTCGTTCAGAATCATCTCGGACCCCGCGATATAAATTCCCCCATCACTGACGATCTTCTATCCGCTTTCGATCCAAAAAGACTGCTTGGGCTTGCACCTTTGCTGCCTGGAAGCTATGCGGCCATAAGCGAAGACACTGTGAACTCTTTCCCTCATTACGATGCGCACGGATGTGAGGCGCTTGGGATTGTTACCGAAGACCGCCGGCAAGGCATTGAAAACATTGTTCCGCGCGGTTTCAATCCCCTGCCTGCGACCTATCCCGCTGCAAACTGAGGGCAGGGTGCGGCACATTGCTCCGGGATCAGGACCATTGCCCGGGCCGAAGGCATATTGCTTGCGCCGAATGACTTTCTTCCTTTGCTTCTTTAGCGGATTGTCGGTTGCCAGCACCGTACAAGCCGATGTTCTCGCGCGCGTGAGAGCGGAAGGCGCCGTACGGTGCGGAAGCGTAGAGCGTCCGGGTCTCGCCGAGCCGGATTTGGCCGGGAAGATGGAAACAAGCGGATGGCGCGGCCTCAATGCCGAAATCTGCCGCGCGATTGGGATTGCGGCGCTTGGTCCTTCCGGCCGCTTCGAGTTCCATCGCTATGAAACACAACAGGACTATGATTCTATACGCCAGGGAATGGACGAAGTTTTTTTCCTCACTGCCTCGGAAATCATCGCCCAAAATCTTACGGACAAGCTTATTCCCGGACCTGCTGTCTATTACGAAACCCACGCTCTCATGGTGAGGAATGAGTCACGCGCACGCCACATCGAAGATCTCGAAGGCGCGAAGATCTGCTTCATGACGGGCAGCGGCGCGCAGCGAAGCCTTGAATCCTTCTTCGAAGCAAAACGGTTGCCATTTTTGCGCGTTCCTTTTTCGGAAGAAGATGAAATGCGCGACGCCTACAGGGCAGGGCGCTGCGACGCGTTAGCAGGAGAACTGACCGCCCTGGCAAGGCTGCGGCTAGATGAGTATGGCAGAGACGGCCGGATCTTGCCGCAGCCTCTCGCGGTCTTCCCCGTCATGGCCTGCACGGGAACTGCCGATGGCAAATGGGCCGCGATCGTCGCTTGGACCGTTCACACCTTGCTCCGGGCAGACACTCGGGAAGGCTCTTGGCGCGCCGGCGGCGCAAAGGCTCTGCCAATTGACGGGGCCGGACTCGGGCTCGATCCAGCATGGCAGCAAAGGCTGATAGATCGGCTCGGCTCTTACAGCGATCTTTACCGGCGGACGCTTGGCGGTCAATCGGTCTACGGATTAGAGCAAGGCCTGAATGCGCCTGCCGGGGGAGGCGGCTTCTTTGTTGCGCCCTATTCGGAGTAGATCCGCGAAGCCGATTGCCAATTCTTTCAAGAAAGACGTCCAATGTTTGGGGACCATCTTCTTGCACATCTTGCACGGATAATTTGATGCTGAATTTGCTCGACTCCGCCACAAATCTCCGGGCGGCCCTGCTGAGGCGTGAATTTTCTGCTCAAGATCTCTTAAGCGCGGCTTTCAGTGCGATCGGCCGGCTCAATCCCGCGTTGAACGCAATTGTACAAACGGATGCCGCGGCAGCGTGGCAGGCTGCCGCCGAGTCCGATATGCGTATTGCGCAAGGTGAGGCTCGTCCTCTCGAGGGCCTGCCGGTGACCATCAAGGATTGCTTCGAGGCCGCCGGCATGGTCACCTCGGCGGGTGCTCCCGCTCTGCGGGATTATATTCCTAAGCAGGATGCGAGTGCCGTCGCCCGCTTGCGGCGGGCCGGAGCGATTATCCTCGGCAAGACCAATGTGCCTTTTCTGACCGGGGACTTCCAAACCTACAACAGCATTTACGGGACAACGAATAATCCTTGGAATCTTGATTTTTCCCCAGGAGGATCTTCTGGCGGTGCCGCGGCGGCTATCGCCACAGGCATGAGTACGATCGAGCTTGGCTCGGATCTTGCCGGCTCGATCCGGTGGCCTGCCCATTGCTGCGGTATTTTCGGCCTGAAGACGACCTGGAATCTGATCTCAACTTACGGCCATATCCCGCCGATGCCCGAGTTTCGCCTTGAGCGCAATCCCGAACTCCTTGTCGCGGGTCCGCTGGCCCGCTCAGCAGGCGATCTCAGCCTAGCCCTCGAAGTCTTGGCTGGCCCGCGGGCCCCTTCGATGGCCGCGCAGCCTTTGGCGCCGCCGCGTCAGCTATCTCCGAAAGGGCTCCGTATAGCGCTTTGGCTTGACGAGCCATTCGCCCCAGTCGAGGCAGATGTTGCGCAGGCCGTTCGAAAGGCGGCGCTGATGCTAGAGGCGGCGGGAGCGATTGTAGACATTGCGGCGCGGCCAGCATTTACGTTCGAGGAAGCCTGGGAGGTCTGCGCTGTTCTCGTCCATGCCCTCATCGGTGTCGGCCTGCCTGAAAAGACTCGAGAGCGTCTCGCGGCGAGGGAGCACAATTTTGCGAGCGGCGATCTTTCCCATAGGGCTCTACAGGCCCGCGGGATGCGCCTCGATACACCGGATTTTCTGGAAATCCAAGGGCGGCGGCAGCGCCTCCGCGAGGCGTGGGCGCGATTTTTCAAGCGGTTTGACGCCGTACTGTGTCCGCCTGCGCCCGTGGGCGCGATCCGGCATGACCACAAGCCAGATCCCCATGCGCGGTTCCTTGAGGTGGATGGCTCTTCCCGGCCCTATCTCGACCTTATGCAGTGGGCCTGCCTTGCGACAGGTGCGGGCTTACCGGCTGCCGTGGCTCCGGTCATGCTCGGCGCGGATGGTTTGCCGCGGGGTGTTCAGATCATTACGGCCAGCGGTGAGGATCACATGGCCGTCGCCTGTGCCGCAATGATCGAGGAACTTGGCATGCGTTTCGAAGCGCCTCCGATGGCCTCGGCTTGAAGGAGCGGGCCGGCGCGCTAATTAATACTACGTTCACGCATGCTTCATGCAAGCGAAGGCACTTAGGCTAAGTGTGGACGGATGCTGTTGTTGATAACGCCGCATAGCTCATCGGGCGCTACGATTTGAGATTTAAATCTCAAAATTATGCGCCCAGGGTTACAGGGCATTAACCTCCTCCCCACATGATTTGGACAAGCTTCTCTAGAGCTAAAACATTCCTTCGCCGCTTTGCCTCTTAAGGTTTGGATTAACGAGATGACCCTGAAACAGAGTGCTCCACAGAATTCCGCCGCCCCGGCAGGGGC
>Ga0209061_1000760_pt1 | contig 70408 bp, 59 predicted proteins | sample Coa_R1_10_FD_187157 | JGI IMG/M metagenome (GOLD analysis project Ga0209061, IMG submission 187157) | Surface soil microbial communities from Centralia Pennsylvania, which are recovering from an underground coalmine fire - Coalmine... | ecosystem: Environmental > Terrestrial > Soil >... | reverse complement strand
TGCCGGCTGGCTTGGCGAACAAGTCGCCCAGCTCGCAAAACGCTGGTCACGAAGAGCAGCGTCCAAACGCCCGCGCCTCACATAATCCGCGGTGCTCACCGGATGCTCACAGTTTTTCGGCGGACCGATCCGGCGCTGGCTCAAAAGCGGTATGGAGGCCCGCTCAATCGTCCGATTCCAGCTTCTGCACCAAATCCAGCCTGAGATACTCAACAGCCATATATTGGAAACGGCCGCCCCGGCTTCGCAAAGCCATCTGTAGACATGATTGAAAGATGAGAACCGCAAGCGAAGCGGAGACCCTTAAATGGGCTTCGGTGCATTTGAAGCAAGCAGCGAGGAATGTAGCCGCACCGGGAAAAGAAGCTCGCGGATACATCCAACATTATACCAGAACCGGATGAAGAATTCATGCGCTGGCGACCGGCTCGGCGCCAGCACCCCCAGCAAGGGGATTGCCGCAACAATCTTTGCCACTGTGAGAATGCTGACCGGCCGCCGCATGAGCCGCCGGATTTTCTGGTCGGTCACACCATCCCAATAGGCGCGCCTGGCTGCCCATTCGCGTTTCAACCGTTCCTTTGGGATCTTATGCCGCACACACAGCAAATCCGAATATAGGATCTGACATCCGGCCTCGCATAAGCGCTCAATAACAAGCTTTTCTTCACCGCTCAAAAGCACATTGCCGATCCGGCCAAGCTCGCCTGGAAAGGAGCCGATCCGTTTGACGGGGCTGCGGCGGAAGATCACATTTGCGCCACAGACGGCCTTGCGGCCGCTATTGCTTTCGTCTTCACCCTCATCCTGAATCAGTGACAAAAGCTGGCTCCATCGCCGGCCGATCTCCGGAACTGCCCCGGATGAATAAAGGGGATCGACCCGGCCGCCAATCACCGCACAAACTGGGGAAGCCAGGGCGGTCAAGCGTTTGGCTTGCATGACCCAATCGGGCGCGGCAATGGCATCGTCATCGAGAAAGGCAAGCCACGGCGCCACGGACGCCTCAACCGCGGCATTGCGCGCCGCGGAAAGCCCCGGGCTTTCCAGCCGGATCAGCTGGAGATTGGCCCTGCCGACGGTGGCCCGAACAATAGCTTGCTGTGCATCCTTTCGAGAAGCGCTGTCGACAACGATAAGCTGGATCCCCGAAAGATCCTGAGCGTAGAGGGCATCTAAACACTCGGCGAGATCCTCTGGCCGGTTGTGGGTGCAAATTGCGACTGTCAGAGTAAAATCCGGCATCGTTGCTCCAGAACAGCGCGAACGCGCCCGCAAGCGGCCTTGTCCTTTCGCGGGGCGCTCTGCTGGCCAGCGGCCTCAGGCATTATTTGATGACAATCGATATTTAACTGAGCTTTTTATAAAGTTATCAGGTAAAGCTTAACAGTTTGGAACTCTTTGCCTTGCCGCTCGCAATCAGACAAAAATTGCCCCTCGCGATTAGCCTTCAGCAACGGACTTCATCAGCAACGGACTTCATCAGCGGCGGCCAGCCCTCAGCCGATCACCGCCAGCCCCTTGGCGTAGCGCTGTCCGTTGGCGACATAATGAGCTGCGCTTTCGCGCAGACTCTGGGCCGCGGACTCATCAAGAGTACGCGCAAGGCGGGCCGGGCTGCCAATGATCAAGCTATTGTCGGGAAACTCCTTGCCTTCGGTCACCAGGGCATTGGCGCCGACAATGCAATTGCGGCCGATCTTTGCGCCATTCAAAAGCGCCGCGCCCATTCCGATGAGGCTGTTTTCGCCGATCGTGCAACCATGCAGAATCGCATGATGGCCAATCGTGCAATCCGGGCCAATGGTCAAAGGATAGCCCATGTCGGTATGCAGCAGCGACCCATCCTGCACATTGGATCTCGCGCCGATGAAAATCTCTTCATTGTCGCCGCGAATCACAGCACCAAACCAGATCGAAACATCAGCTTCAAGCCGGACCCGGCCGATGAGTTGCGCGTCAGGCGCAATCCAATAGCGGGAACCGTCAGGCAGAACAGGGGCAACGCCATCGAGCGCGTAAAGCGGCATGGTCATAAAACTCCAAAAGCAAGCGGGCGAACGCCGGTATCTTCGTCCATGGACTCCGCTATCATTGCTTTATCGCCAGGGCGCAGAAATCTCTATTCTTCTTCACCACCTTCGCCTCCGCAAAGCCCGCCGCCGTGAGCATTTCGGCTAACCCGCTGTCCGGGGAGCCTGGCTGCGAGTCCACCCAGCCGCTATCGATCGCCTTTTTGTTGCGGGCCGTAGCCAGCTTAAGCATTTCCTTGGAGGAGCCGGCGCCTGCCACATAGCCTGCATATGCCCGGCTGGCTAGCTAGAAGCTCGATTCCTTCCCCGGGTCCCGAAGCCGGCCTCCAAGACGTTGCCGCCGGACTCAATGCCGAGCAGATCGACGGTCCATTCGGCGCAAGCACGATTTGTACGGGCTAGAATGAGGCCCCCCAATTTCCCTAAAAAACCACGCGGCTCGCAAACGTCCGGCGCAGGAGCGAAGACGTTACCGGCCACGTTTCTCTGGGCATACCGCGTCCTTCGCACCGGGTTTGCCGCCGCCAAACCTATCGGCAGCCATTCTGCTTAAAGCTCGTCGAGATCGAAATCGAGGATCGCGATCTGCAAGGTAAAACTCTTGCCTTTGGGATCATCCGCCGAGATCACGCCCAAAAAATCATCGCCATTATTGAGTTCCACCGAATCGTTCTTTTTTCCTCGCGGCACGATCTTCAATTTATCGGTCTCGAAAAGCCGCCGCAGATAATCCTGCAGCACAGGCCGCTCGACTGGGATTTTCATTTCGAAGGCAAAGGATCGGTCGCCATCCTCATCATCGACCGTGATTGAGCCGATCTGGCGCTCGCCAAGATGCACATCGGCAGCGTCGGGATCGCGCTTGCCAGGAGTGACCTTGATGCTTTTGTTAGCGAGGGATTTGCGCAGGAATTCCTGCAGTTTCCGCAATTCTGCTTTGTCCAAGATATGCTCCGGAGGCCAAAGGCCGCCATGCCAGCCTATCAAAAAGCGGATGGGCTTTTTTGATAAGAGGAGGTTCCAAATCTTCGATTTTAGGCCGCGCATAGCTCACGGCGCAGCCGTTCCCGTCCTCTGCCAGAAAACGCCGCGAGCAGCAAGCTTGGGCAGCGTCATAATTCCAGCTATTCGTTGAGCGCAAGGATTTGATCCATCGTGCGCGAAGGCTCCTCGCACCCTGCATCACCGATTATTCTCGCCGGCACGCCCGCGACCGTCTTGTGGTCGGGGACCGAATGCAGCACGACCGAACCCGCAGCAACCCGCGAGCAACGGCCGATCTCGATATTGCCGAGAATTTTGGCGCCAGCCCCGATCAGCACACCCGGCTTGATCTTTGGATGGCGGTCCCCGCGCTCCTTGCCAGTGCCGCCCAAGGTCACATCTTGCAGCATCGAGACATTGTCGCCGATGACGGCGGTGGCGCCAACGACAAGGCCGGTCGCGTGATCGAGGAAAATGCCCTTGCCGATCTTGGCGGCCGGATGAATATCGGTCTGAAACACCTCGGACGAGACGCTCTGAAGATAAAGGGCGAAATCATGCCGGCCGGCAGTCCAGAGGGCATGCGCGAGACGATGCGTCTCGATCGCCTGGAATCCCTTAAAATAAAGCACTGGCTCGATCAGCCGTGTGCACGCCGGATCGCGATCCACCACCGCCGCAATATCGGCGCGGAAAGCATCCCTGATCGAGGGATCGGCAGCGATCGCTTCGAAATAGGCTTGTTCTATGAGATCGCTCGGAAAGACCTGATGCCCGAGCCGGGCCGCCAAGCGGTGGATAACTGCCGCTTCCAGCGATTCCAGATTAAGGATCGCCGAATACATAAAACCGGCAATATCCGGCTCCTTGCGGATGGCCTCCTCTGCCTCTGCGCGCAGCCGTGCGAACACTGGATCGCCGCGGCCGAGTGCGACGACTTTTGCTGTCCCGGTGGAGGAAATCATGAACCGCCTCCCAGCAGGCTTCACCCTTACGATCAGAAGCTATAGATCCGCCGCAGCCACGCTTTAACACGGCCCGGAAAATTGTGCGACCCAGGTTTGACGCAGCTTTGCGCAGATATAGGAAGATGACGGCAAGAGGATCAGGGGCGTTTGGCAAGAAAATCTAGTACGCTATCTTTATAGACTTTATCCCCTACTGCGCGGTTATGATCGCGTCCCGGAATATCCACCACCCGGGCATTTTTAAACAATGCCGCAAGTTTATGCGGATCACCGGCAACATCGTCCTTCGTTCCAACCGCAATCAGGACGGGAAGGCCGATTTGCCGGAGTTCACTCGCGCTCATCAGCTGGCGGGACCCGCGCGCGCAGGCCGCAAGGGCCTTGAGATCGCTCTTTGTCGCTTCTGCGAAACTGCGGAACGTCCGCTGCATGGGATCGGACAGTTCAGCGTGTGAAGGCGCTTCCATGGCCTCTGCAATGGAGAGCGGGAGTGAGCCCTCGACGAGATGATGACCAATGCCGCCAAGGATCAGAGAGCGCAGGCGGTTTTCATGTGCCTTGGCAAGAAAAGCGGCAATCCGCCCGCCCATCGAATAGCCCATCACGTCGGCCGCTCCGATCTGAAGATGGTCGAGCAAGGCACAGGCGTCCTCTGCCATCACCGGCAGGGCATAGGCCGACGGGTCGTAGAGTTTCTCACTGCGGCCATGCCCTCGAACATCAAAGGCGACTACGCGCCGCCCGGCCCCGGTCAGAGCTTTCACCCATTGCGGAAAAACCCAGTTCACAGCATGGGTGGAGGCAAAGCCATGAATCAGCAAAATCGGCTCGCGGCGGTCACTCCCCACTGGCCGCTCGTCGATATATGCCAGGCGGACGCCCTGGCTTGAGAATTCAAACATGCCCATTCCCCCTTGAGGCTTTAGCCCAAAGAGGATTTGTTCCACAAAGGGCGGGAAGTCTTGCCGGAGATATTGGCAAATTTAACAAATCTGCATTATCTTCATTTTGAATTTCTTTTGATTTGAGTCATGTTTCAATGAACCGTTTCGAACGACGCCCGCTGTCCGCCGGAGAAGCCGAATTGGAATATCTCGATGGCGAATTCCGGATCTTGCGCTCCGGCGCTTTCGTCCGCTGCGCAGTGACCGGCACCGTCATAAAGCTTGAGGATCTGCGTTATTGGAACGTCGATTTGCAAGAGCCCTATGCCAGCCCTGATGCCAAGCTGCAAAGGCTTGGCCTGAAGCCAAAGGCTTAATCTACGCTCCCGCAACTCGAAGTGCCTTTTTGCCGGGCCTTCGCTTTAAAGTTTTTGACGCTCATCACGCCTTTGAGGCGATGAGCGCCTGCGCAAGATATGGCTTGAGCGCGACAACGATCCGCGTCGAAGCGCTGCCAAATTCTTCGGCTGTCTCGGAAGCAGCGCGTGCCATCGCCCGCAGTTCGGCGCTGTCGAGGAAAAGCAGCGCCAGTTGTTTGGCAAGCGTTCCGGCGTCGAAAACCAGGCTGCCTCCGCCCCTTTGGTCGAGCGCTTTGTAAATCTCCTCGAAATCACCGACATCGGGGCCGTGAAGGATAGCGCAGCCAAGGCTCGCCGCCTCAACCGGATTTTTGCCCCCTCCCCGGCACAGTGATTTGCCTTCAAAAACCACGCCCGCGCCGCGATAAAATAATCCCGCCTCGCCCCTCGTCTGGACGATGTAGATTTCCGGCAAAGGCACACTTTCGAGACCGCCGCGCAATCCTACCCTCAGTTTCATTTTGAGGGCGTTTTGCGCAACTTCAAAACCGCGCTTGGGATTGTGAGGCACGATCACGGTCAGAACATCGGGAAATTGCCGGGCGAGCCTCTGGTGGACCGTCATCGCAATCTCTTCTTCGCCCGGATAGGTTTCGTCGGCGACCCAGACGGGCCGCGTCCCAATTCGCGCAAGAAGCCGCGCCAGCTCGGCTTGATCCACGGGCCGCGGCGCAACATCATATTTGAGATTGCCAGTCACGCGAATGTCCCGCGCACCAAGCTTTGCAAAGCGCCCCTCATCGATGTCCGTCCGTGCAAGACACCGGTCAATCCGTTCCAGCAAGGATTTTGTGAAGGATGGGAATTTCCGCCAAATCAGAAAGGTCCTGGCGGGCAGATGAGCGTTGATGAGAACGACAGGAATTTTCCGGCTGTTTGCTTCAACGATGAGATTGGGGGAAATGTCCGCGCCGCAAAGAAGGACGATATCCGGCCGCCAATGATCGAGACATCGCGCCGTGAAGCGCGGCACGTCGAGCGGCGCGAGCTGATGCAACGATGGCGGGAGAGATGGAGGATCGAACGGCCTGTCCCGGCTGCCCGTTGCAAGAACCACGGTAAAGCCAAGCTGCGCGAGTTTTTCGACAAGAGGCGGCAAAAGAGAGGCTTGCGCGGCACTTGCTGCGTGCACAAGGACGAGAGGTCCATCGGGTCTTTCAAGTGAAGGCCACCCAAGGCGCTCCCCTCGCCTTGCAAAATCGTCGCGGCCAAGCTTTCCTATCAAATAGAGATATAAAGGCCCAATCAGCCCGAGGCTCGTACTTGCCAGCCGGTAGGCAGCAAGGAGCGGCGAAGTTTTCACAGCGGCCCTTGGAGTTTCAAAGAAGCGGTCCGGACGGCCGCATGTCCAGCCGCCCCAAGCCAGAAGTGCGCCGCCGCCTTCACGGCTTGTCTTTCGACGGATCGATCAGGCGATGCAGGTGCGTCACGAAATAGCGCATATGGGCATTGTCTACCGTTGCCTGCGACTTGGCTTTCCAGGCCTGCACCGCCGAGGCGTAATCGGGGAAAAATCCGACGATATCGATCTGGGACAGATCACGAAATTCTGTGCCGCTCAGATCCTTGAGCTCCCCGCCGAATACGAAATGAAGAAGTTGTTTACCATCCGGAGACATGCGCTTCCCATCCAACGATCCCTGCGGCTCGCGGCCGCTTCCCCAAGCATTTGCCCATTCCAAAGCTGCCGATCAAGCGCTCACCGTGTTTCCCGCACGGGAATCCCCCTATCAGGGAGATATACGCTTTTACGCTCGCTCAGTATTTTACGCTCGCTCAGTATTTGCAAAGCTTATCTTTCGGCAAGCCCATTTGCCAGACGCGCCGCAGCATTGATTTCGCCGTGAATCTGCGCAGGCGCGGCGGTCAGCAGACCATGGTGGACATCTGGCTTATTATACACAATTGCGCGTCCATCGAGTTCCGCCAGCCGCCCCCCTGCCTCATTGAGGATGAGATCAGCCGCCGCGATGTCCCAATCGCAAGAATTTCCGGAGGCAAATCCGGCATCGAGCGCGCCCGAGGCGACTGCTGTGATGCGCAATGCGAGCGAGGGGATCTTTGGCTGCAAATCGAAGCGCATTCCAACTTCGTGCAGCCGCTTGGCAAGGAAAACCGGCGCAGCCACCCGCGCCTTCGCGCCGATCGAGCGCAATCCCGACACTTCGATGGGCTTGTTGTTGAGTCTTGCGCCGCCGCCTTTGACCGCAACATAGGTCTCTCCGAGTGCCGGGGCATGGACAATGCCAATCAAGGGACGCCCTTCGCCAACGAGTGCGACCGCGATGGACCAATTTGCGCGGCCGGTCATAAAGCCGCGCGTGCCATCGATCGGATCGACCACAAAGACAAGTTCCTTCGAAAGCCGGGCGGGCGAGTCCTCTGTTTCCTCGGAAAGCCAGCCCGCTTCCGGCAGCAGACTCTCAAGATGCTGCCTTAAAAACCTGTCCACGAGGTAATCGGCCTCGGTAACCGGAGAGCCGCCCGCTTTATGTGTAATTCCAGCACGAGTTATTGCACCCGGGCGAAAATAAGCGAGCGCCACTTCGCCCGCGCCGCGGGCGGTCTTCACAAATGAGTCGACGAGGTCATCCCGCTGGGAGATTGGAATCAACGTCAGCCGCCGAAAGTAAAAAGAGGTTTCCTTCGCTTAACGTGCTGCAGTGCGGGAAACAAGTATTTCTCTGCCGGAACGTGCAGCTCTCGCTCCGCTCCACCCTGCCCCCAAGCCTGGAACTTCGCATGTCTAAATTTCGAACCTTGCCGGAAACCGTCTGGCAGCCAAGCGTGACAAATTTGCCCGCAAATCTCATTTTACCGTTGATTCACCTTAGAATTTAGCAAATTGGATCCGCCCTCTGCCGAAACTCTGGCAATCTTCAAGCCATGGCTGAGGCAGACTTATGCGACCACCTCATATTATTTCCGGCGCACCTGGTGAGATTCAGACGCGCGCGGCTCATGACGCGCGCGCCGATGGCGGCCGCCGGATGATTTTGCTTGCCTCGCGCTGTATTACGATCAAGCGGCGCCTGCGCGGGGTGAAAATGCACCTTCAGGTGCCGATTGAGAGCTATAATGGCGTTGTCCTCACCCAAGAGGAGCGTCCCTCCGGCACATTCTTCAGCATCCGGCTTGCCCATCCCGACCCGGAGCTTTCCGTAATGCTGAGAGCGGCAAGAGGCCGGCGCGCAAGTATTGATGCCTGGCGTCAATGGGCGGCATATTTCGCTGTCCCGGCCTTGATTGAACGGGGCGGCAGGCTGTGGAAGGTTATCGATACCGTGACGGGAACTCGATCTGGACCGGACGCCATTCCCCCGGCTCCGTGTTTTTCCGCTGGAGCCTTGCCGGTCCGGCGCCGCCCAGTTCTTTACCGGAAGAGAGCACGCCGCTTGGGAAGGCATTCGAAGATTTTTCATGGCGAGCGCGTGATCACCAGCTACGAATGACGGGCGGTAAATGTGCGCGGCCCCTCCACGATCCCCTTCCCTCAGAATGGAAACCGGCTACTCTTGCCTAACTCGGCCTTAGCGGATACTTCTTCAAATAACAATGAGGAGGAGCGGCAGCTGCTGTTCAAACCTCTCTATCTTCTTCGCTTGCATTTCCTTCTCTCTATGCCTATTCCCGTCTCGCTCTTGCCGCGCTGCGCCGTGCGGACGAAAACAGCTCCAAAAGCCCGCGGCACTGCCCGATAAGAGGCCAGAAAATGAATTGATCAGCCGGGCGTGAGCTGGCTCTTGCCAAAGGATACAGCTGCAACTTTTGCGCTTTGGAACCAAGGCATGAAGGGCGAAACTGATTTTGCGGCTTCGCCGGGCGCGGCGCTCGTCACAGGAGCGGCAAAAGGAATCGGACAGCGGATCGCAGAGAGGCTTTCTTCCGCCGGCTATCGCGTCGTGCTGCATTGCAGCCATGCCTCGCGGGCCAAGGCCGAGGCAGTGGCAGCGCAAGTAACAGCACAAGGCGGCAAGGCCCACGTCGTGCCATGCGATCTCAGCGAGGCCGCAGCGCTCACTGGGCTCACCTCTGAGGCCGCCGCGGTCTTCGGACCGCTCACACTTCTCGTCAATAATGCTGCAGTTCTCGAAGCGGACGATGCGGCATCGTTCGAACCCGAGATCTGGGAAAAGCATTTTTCGGTAAATCTTAGGGCACCGCTTGTTCTTTCACGTGATTTCGCCAAGCAACTGCCGCCTGGACGCGAAGGCGCCATTGTCAACATCATCGATCAAAGGGTTTTTCATCCCACGCCGCAGTTCTTCACCTATAGCCTAAGCAAGTCGGCCCTTTACGCAGCAACCCGGACGATGGCGCAAGCCTTTGCGCCGCAGGGCATACGCGTCAATGCCGTCGGACCCGGCCCCGTATCGCCAAATAACAGACAGGGCGAGGCAGGTTTCGCGCGCGAAGTGCAAGGCCTGCTGCTCGCCCGCGCGGTCAAGCCTGACGATATCGCCGACGCGGTTCTCTATCTTGCACAGGCCCGCAGTGTGACAGGACAGATGATCGCGGTCGACGCGGGGCAGCATCTCGCCTGGCAAACTCCCGATATTGTGCTTTAGAACCTGACTCAAAAGCAGCTAATGCGTGAATCTCCGGACTGCGATCTGGATGCGGGCCAGTGTGACGAAAGCGGCAAGGATCTCCGCAAGGGTTTCATAATCCTTGGCGAGACGGCGGTTGCGGCCAAACCAGGAGAGGATTCGCTCGACAGCCAGCGGCGCGGCAATACGGCGAAGCCTTTTGAGCCGCCGCCGCGCTTGACGATCTCGCGGCGCAACGCAGGAACTTTGGCGGCGGCAGTCTCGGTTTGCCAAGCATTACAGCCGTTATCGGCCAGACGAGTTCGAGCCAGGGGAAGCGATTGCGGATCTTATCGAAGACGAGGACCGCCCGCCACGATCCTGGATAGCCGCGGAGTGAACGGCGGCCCGTATTGGCAGCCCTTCGGTATCGGCGGGCGCATGGATTTTGGCGGCCCTTGACCTTCTTGCCGGCATCGAGGCCTGCCCCGCCGTCAAAACCGCCCCTTTTTCCGCCGCTTTCAGCGGCTGGCTGCCGATGATGGGGGCCACGGGAGAAGCCTCTCATTGTACTCTTTCGCGGCATTCGGCGTACAGGATGTGATGAATGCGGCCGGGCGTGCCATCCCAACTCCACAGATCAAAATAATCGTGCAGAGCCGAGCGCGGCGGCAAATCTTTTGGGATCGCCCGCCACGGGCGGCCGGTGCTCAAAATGTACATTGACGATCTCGCGCAGGTTTACCCTGCGCTTGTCGCACCGCGTTTGGCCGGCGGAATGCAGGGCTCGATCACAGCCATTCATTGCCGGTCAGGTCACCACTGCCGCGCACGCTTGCTGGGATGATATCTCATAGCCCCGTACGCCGCTTTCAACTCTCTCTATCAGCATCCAAGTTTAGATATATTATAAACTGTCATTCTTGGACACAAAGCCGCGATACTACATGCATGTTGTCTTTGTAATGAATCTAAACTGGTAATTTATATTCAATCTAAATTTTAAAATACTTGTTGCGATAGCGTTTTGCTCGTGTTTGGCTAGCCATAATGCAACCTTGCTTCCGAAAGCTGGCCCCGGATGTATCCCGTTCATTTATCTAAGCTTGCTGGCGGGACCAGCCTTCGCCTGGTGCTGTTTGCGGCTTCAATCTGTCTGCACTCTTTATCTGCGCTCGCCGGAGAGGGGGATGCGGCTCTCCAAGCGCAGACCGCCTCCGGCCCCCCGGCTGATCAGTTCCACGAAATTGAAACCAAATATATCTTCGGCTTCACCGAGGGTGCAGACATTGAAGCAGAGGGTGAAAAGGCAATCGAATTCGAAACCACCGGATTTTTCGGCATGCGCGGCGGGTCATTTACCGCCATCGAGCAGGAAATTGAGTTCGAGAATACGCCGACGCAGTTTTTCGAATATGAGCTGAGTGCACATGGGCTGTACCAGTCGATCAATAATGCCGGCAGCCTCGATAATTTTCATAATTTCAATTTCAGCGGTCTTTCCGCGGAGTTCCGGTTTCTTCTCCTTGGGCGCGGTCCCGAGTCGCCGATTGGTTTAACTTTCGTCGTTGAGCCAGAATGGGCGCGTGTGGATGATGTGAGCGGTGCATTGATCAATGAATTTGGCACAACACTCATGCTCGTCGCCGATACCGAGCTCATTCCCAATCGCCTCTACGCCGCAACCAATTTGATTTATGAACCCGACATCGTCCGGGAATTTGGCGGCACCAAATGGCAGCAAGGCTCAAATCTCGGCATGACGGCGGCGATGGCTTACCGGATAACTCCGAAGGTGACGCTTGGCGCCGAGCTCCAATACTACCGGGCTTTTGACGGTCTTGGGATGCAGACCTTCCTCGGCAACGCTCTCTACGTTGGCCCCACCCTGCATATCCAGCTATCCAACAAGATGATGGTCGCCGCCGCTTTTTCGGCGGAAGTCTCCGGGCATGCCGCAGGGGAAGGGCGTTCTTTGGATCTCACAAATTTCCAGCGCAATCTCGCCAACCTCAAACTTGAGATCGAATTCTAGAGAAGGCCGCTTGCGCCAATCAGACATATCCAGCGGCTCGTGCCGTGCTTCAGGAGTTGAGCGATGAAACTGCTAGCCTCAAGAAAACATCTAGCCGCAACCGCCGCGCTGATGGCCGGCCTCCTCACGGGCGTGGACACCCAAGCCCCCGTCACATGGGCCGAAGAGGCCGTCACGGTGCATCTGTCGCTCAAGGATCACCGGTTCCAGCCAGCCGAGGTGCGGGCTCCAGCCGGTAAGCCGGTCACGATCGTCATCAGCAACCTTGACCCGGCCCCGGCGGAATTCGAAAGCAAGACCTTGCGCGTCGAGAAGGCCGTCGCGGGAGGAGGCACGATCACCGTTCAAATCCGTCCGCTTGCGGCAGGGCGTTACAGGTTCTTCGATGACTACCACGAAGATACGGCCGAAGGTTATTTGAACGTGCAGTGAGAAGAGCCCATGCTGGGCGCATTGATTATTGTGTTCGGGCTCACAAAAGCGTTCAAATCGCCTCCGCCAGAGAAGCGGCCAGCGGTCATCGGATAGAAAGTCCGGACTGTTTACGGAATGGACGCGATTTTAAGGAGGACCAACATAGGTACTTGCGATCTGTTGCTTTTCTGTCCCAAATTTCCGGCATCCGGGCGGATCCAGGCACATTGGCCAGCGGCCGTGACACCTAGACTTTGACAGCGTGCCGAGTTGCATTATATGGGGGTCCGCAAATAGCGGGCACGGTACCGGCGGCAGAGGCCGGTGACACGAAAGTGCCGCGGGTGTAGCTCAATGGTAGAGCAGCAGCCTTCCAAGCTGAATACGAGGGTTCGATTCCCTTCACCCGCTCCAATTTCTCGCGGCTACCTCGCCGGCAATCAGGCACGTGACTCCTGAGGCCATTGCCAGGCCTGCGTGATCTCAAGAGCCCTCCACTTCCATTCCACCCAAGGCGAGAAACTTCTCCAGCCAATGGATGTCGTAGAGCCCGTTCTGGATGTCGGCGTTGCGGACCAAAGTCTGGAACAAGGGGATCGTCGTATCGATGCCGTCAACGATAAATTCGTCGAGGGCACGGCGAAGCCGCATCAGGGCTTCGTTGCGGTTGCGGCCATGGACTATGAGCTTCCCGACGAGGGAATCATAATTTGGGGGGATGGCATAGCCAGCATAGACCGCGCTATCGACACGCACGCCAAGGCCGCCCGGCGGATGGTAGTAGGCGATCTTGCCCGGCGATGGCCGGAAGGTTGCCGAGTGCTCCGCATTGACCCGGCACTCGATCGCATGCCCGCTCGGCACGACTTCCTCCTGCGTCAGCGATAGGGGCGAGCCTGCCGCGATCCTGATCTGCTCATGGACGAGATCGACCCCGGTAACCATTTCGGTCACCGGATGCTCGACCTGAATTCTCGTGTTCATCTCGATGAAGTAAAATTTGCCGTCTTCGTAGAGAAATTCGATGGTTCCGGCTCCGGCATAACCGAGTTCGCGCATCGCGGCCGCACAGATTTCACCGATCTCCCGGCTTTGCGGGGCATTGAGTGCGGGAGAGGGACTTTCCTCCCAAACCTTCTGATGCCTGCGCTGCAAGGAGCAATCGCGTTCGCCAAGATGGATGGCCTTACCATGCCCGTCGCCCAGAATCTGAATTTCTATGTGGCGCGGTTTTTCCAGAAATTTCTCAAGATAGACCGAATCATCGCCAAAGGCCGCTCTGGCCTCGGTCCGCGCCATCTCCAGCGCCGCCGGAAGATCCTGCGCGCTGCGCGCGACTTTCATGCCGCGGCCGCCGCCGCCAGCCGCTGCCTTTACAAGGACCGGAAAACCGAGCGAGCGGGCGATAGCGGCCGCGTCCTTGTCACTCGTGATCGCACCATCGGAGCCCGGCACGCAGGGAATTCCAAGCCGGAGCGCGGTCGCCTTGGCCGCGATCTTATCGCCCATGAGCCTGATATGCTCGGGCTTGGGGCCAATGAAAGTGATGTGATGATCAGCCAGGATTTCCGCAAATCGCGCATTTTCGGCGAGGAATCCGTAGCCAGGATGCAAGGCCTCGGCGCCCGTGATCTCGCAAGCCGCAAGAAGGGCTGGAATGTTCAGATAAGAATCGCGCGACGGAGGCGGCCCGATGCAGACCGACTCGTCAGCGAGCTTGACATGCATCGCGTCCGCGTCGGCGGTCGAATGAACCGCCACGGTCGATATTCCGAGTTCCTTGGCAGCGCGTAAAATCCGCAAGGCAATTTCGCCGCGATTGGCAATAAGGATTTTGTCGAACATATCAGTCCATCAGCCACTGGCTATTCGATCACGAGCAGCGGCTGGCCATATTCGACTGGCTGGCCGTCCTCGACGAGAATCCCTGTCACGGTGCCGCTGCGCGGCGCCAGGATCTCGTTGAAGGTTTTCATCGCCTCGACCAGGAGAACCTTGTCACCCGCCTTGACTTGCGCGCCGATCTCGACAAAGGGGGCCGCGTCCGGCGATGGACGCAAATAAGCGGTGCCGACCATCGGCGACTTCACCGTGCCTGGCGCATCGGCGGGAGCCGCTGATACCTCGCTTGCTGCGGGTGCTGGCGCCGCTTGAGGTACAGCCGCCAGCGGCTGAACAATAGTGGAAGAAAGCTGCCGCGCGACGCGGATTCTGACTTCGCCATTGGCGACTTCAATCTCGGAAAGCCCATGCCGTGTGACGAGTTCCGCCAGGGCTTCGACCAATTCCGTATCGATCGCCCCCGCGGGCGCGCTTGCGTCCGGTTTTGGATCCGGAAATTTCATCTTCTCTACTCTCATTTGGACATTTGCCTGGATATTCCCAAGCGGAAACAGCCGCGGCGAACCTTTTTGTTGTTATGCCAAGGCATCGCCGGTCTTGGCCGCGGCATCGGCCTGAGCCAGCAAAGCTTCAAGCGCGAGATCATAGGACAAGGCGCCAAACCCCAGGATGACACCCCGTGCCACGGGGGATATCATAGACCGGTGACGAAAACTTTCCCTGGCGTGAATATTCGATAGATGGACCTCAATAATGTCCGTCTTGGCTGCCTTGACCGCATCATAAAGGGCAATCGAGGTATGCGAATAGGCCCCAGCATTCAAGATGACCGGCTCACCGGCCCGGCCCGCCTCCTGCACCCAGCTCACGAGATCGCCCTCGTGATTCGATTGGCGGAAGTACAAGGCGAGTCCGCGTTTCTTGCAACGCGCGGAAAGCCGGGCCTCGATATCCGCGAGAGTCGCGTGCCCATAGGTTTCAGGCTCCCTTGTGCCGAGAAGATTAAGATTCGGCCCATTCAGGACGTGAACAGCTTTCATGGCGCCCCTGGTCGAAGGAAATGGCCGTGGCGCTTCCATAGCCGGGATCAAAACGCAAGGGAAGCCCGCTGTCCCCTTCAAAACCTGGTACTTCCTGCGGCGCCCCTCTTGTTGCGGGGCTTGCGGGCATGCCGCGGCACCGCTATAAGACCGGTGAAACAAAGTGCGGCCGGAGAAAAGGTTCGGCGGCGCGCCGGAGTGTAGCGCAGCCTGGTAGCGCACCTCGTTCGGGACGAGGGGGCCGGAGGTTCGAATCCTCTCACTCCGACCACTGTTTCAACAGATGAGATCGCCGTAGCGGCACCGGTTGCGGGCTTGAAAATGGGGAGTTTCCGCCAAGGTTCGGGGGCTCGGCGCCTCGCATTTAGCGTGTTCGCGCTTTATGCGCTCTTGCTGCAAGCCTTCCTTGCTGCTTCCATGCCCGCCCGCGCGCTGGATGCCGCAGGCACAAGCGGCGCGATCACTTGTTCCCTTGGCGGTTACGGTTCTGGAACTCCGGCGGGAGATCCCGCCCATCACCACGGCCTTTGCTGCATTCTGGGCTGTGCCGCCGCTGGCTGCGCCTACCTTGGGACAGCCTCTGAGGCTACGGCTTTCGTTCCAGAGCGGGTTGCCTCCCCTATCGCCTACGGGATCGCGCGGCGGATCCCTCCCCGCCCGGCGCTTAAACATTATTTCGCCGCACGCGCTCCTCCCGCCGCCATCTGATCGCAGCCGCTCCGCCGGTTTTGGGCTTCGTCTCGCGATTCTTACGCCGCCTTTAGGCTGTGAGAATCAATCTCAATGAGTTCCGGCCCGGCCCATGCGGCGGCTTTGGCCTCACTTAACAGTGCGGCCAGTTCCAACTCACATCGCTTTTTTCGTTTCACAGGCTGGCGCGGCCCTAGGCCCCGGCCTTGTCACGGGTGATTCTATGTTGATCTCCAGCTTTGGTGCTGGCGCCTTGGCGCTTGCTATAATTTTCGTTTCGACCTCCACTCTCAGCAAAGCGGTGGAGGCAGCACATGTCTGCGGCTAACGCTGCCCTCGCAGGCCTTTATCAGGCCCACGCCACAGAATTGAACGGCTTTGCCCGGCGCCGCGTTGGACGTCAGGAGGCTGAGGATGTGGTGCAGGATGCCTATCTCCATCTCCTTCAGAGAGGCACTGCTGCGACCTTGGAGCAGCCGCGAGCCTATCTCTTTCGCATTGCAGCCAATCTGGCTGTGGATTTCGCCCGGAAGGCCAGAACCCGTTTGCGTTACGCTGGCGAAGGCCTGGATTTCGATGTGGACGCGGCGGCCTCGGCCGATCCCGAAGCCACGGCGGGCGCTGCCATGGAGCTCGCCAGGCTCAGAGCCTGCCTCTCCAAACTGCCGCCTGCCTGCCGTGACGCCTTCCTGATGAAGCGTATCGAAGGCCTGACCCATGCCGAGATAGCGGAAAAGCTTGGTATTTCGGTGCGTACGGTCGATCGCTTCATGGTGCGGGCATGGGAGCATTTGCGCATCCATTTCGGCAGCGAAATGAACGCTTGACCCTTGACGGCTGATAAGGATGGAAGGCGGCAGACACCGCCTTCCATCCGCGTCCTTTCCACCGTCTTCATACTTGCAAAGTTACCCTCGCGAAAGTTTTTGGGAAGCCCGCCGCATCGGCCGCTGCCACACTCTCGGGAATCGAGCTCATGCTTATGAGCCGAGAGGACCAGCTGCAGGCCAGGGGCAAATTGCGCCCGGCGGACCAGTTCTACGCTCTCGCGGCGTAAGCCACGTCATTCTCACACGCTCATTGCTCCATAAACATAATTTGCGGCAAAGCTGGCCAGCGGGCCCAACACGCGCCAGCTGAGCAAGGGCCGCAGGAGATATGATCAGTTCTTTTCTTCGCGGGCGAGGGCCGCCTTAAGTTCTTCGGTGTGCCGAAGGAATTTTTCGAGGCTTTGCTCGAAACCCTTGCCCGCGAAGCCGGAGCGGGCTTGAGCCGCATCATCCTGCTCGTGCCCGGCAATGCACGATGGCACGGGCCGGCCGGCCAATCTCAAGATCCCCGATGGCATTCGCCTCATTTATCTGCCGCCCTACACCCCAGAGCTGCAGCCTGAAACCCTATGGGCGCTTGCCGGCGAGCCGATCATCGACCAGCACATCGCGGCCATCACAGAGCTCGAAGAGAAAATCGCTGCCCAGTGCATCGCGCCAGCCGGACAGCCCAGCAAATCGAGAGCCGAACTGGTTTCCATTGATAGCCAAAACGGATCGCTCCGAAGTAATTAGCCGGAATTGGTATCAGATGCTCGCAGACAAAGCTGGAAATTTCTTGTACGGCAGAGACCAACCGGCCAGTGCTTTCGCGCAATTCGGCTCCGGCACGATAAAAATATTATAGCACGAAGTTCAGCTGCGTTGCAGCACACGCGCAATTCGGAAGAGACTGATTGCTTCTTCTGCAACATATCAAACTTAATGCTAACCTTTGGCCGGGCAGCTCCCCTCAGACCCTCACAATGGAATATTGCCGTGCTTCTTCCACGGGTTTTGGAGGGTCTTGCCGCGCAGCATCGCAAGCGCGCGCGCAACACGCCTTCGCGTTTCATGCGGCATGATAATTTCATCGATATAGCCGCGCTCCGCCGCAATGTAAGGGGAGAGGAAGCGCTCTTCATATTCGCGCGTGTGCCTGGCGATTTTTTCCGCATCGCCCATATCGGAGCGAAAGATGATTTCGACCGCACCCTTGGCGCCCATGACCGCGATGCCAGCACCCGGCCAGGCGAAATTCACATCGCCGCGAAGGTGTTTCGAGGCCATCACGTCATAGGCACCGCCGAAGGCCTTGCGGGTGATGACGGTCACTTTGGGCACCGTGGCCTCACCATAAGCATAAAGCAGCTTGGCACCATGCTTGATGAGGCCGCCATATTCCTGCTCCGTTCCCGGAAGAAAGCCCGGCACATCGACAAAGCTCACAATCGGAATATTGAAGCAGTCGCAGAACCGCACAAACCTTGCCGCCTTGCGTGAGGCCGCGACATCGAGAGTGCCAGCAAGGACCATGGGCTGATTGGCGACAAAGCCCGCCGTGCGCCCCCCCACACGGCCGAAGCCTATCACGATGTTACGGGCATGGGCTTCCTGTATTTCAAAGAAATCGCCCTCATCTACCGTTTTGATGATGAGTTCCTTGATGTCATAGGACTTTGCCGGATCGCTGGGCGCCAAACTATCGAGCGAGGCTTCGCAGCGTTCGGGATCATCGAAACTCGGCCATTCCGGCACCTCGCTAGTGTTGGATGACGGGAGGAAATCGATCAGCCTGCGCGTCTGCAGCAAGGCCTCGACATCGTTGTCGTAGGCGCCGTCGGCAATCGAACTCTTGGTCGTATGGATTGATGCGCCGCCGAGGTCTTCGGCGCTTACAATCTCGTTCGTCACCGCCCGCACCACATCCGGCCCGGTCACGAACATATAGCTCGTATCCTTGATCATGAAGATGAAATCGGTCAGAGCCGGCGAATAGACGTCGCCGCCCGCGCAGGGGCCCATGATGACCGAAATCTGCGGGATCACGCCAGACGCCAGCACATTACGCTGGAAAACCTCGCCATAACCAGCAAGCGCAGAGACCCCCTCCTGGATACGGGCACCGCCAGAATCAAAAAGCCCGATGAGCGGCGCCCGGTTCTTCAGAGCCATGTCCTGAAGGGTGGTAATTTTTTGCGCATGGGCTTCGGACAGCGAGCCGCCAAAAACCGTAAAGTCCTTGGCGAAGACGAACACAGCGCGTCCATTGACCGTGCCCCATCCGGTGACGACACCATCGCCCGGCACATGGCGTTCATCCATGCCGAAGTCCGTCGCGCGATGCTCAACGAACATGCCGGATTCCTCGAACGATCCTTCGTCGGTGAGAATCTCGATCCGCTCCCGGGCGGTGAGCTTGCCGCGCTGGTGCTGAGCCGAAATCCGTTCTTCGCCGCCGCCCTGAAGGGCGCGCGCGCGCCGCTCGGCAAGCCGTTCGAAACTTGGTTTCATAGGAGACGCCAATGCACCGCGGCCAATCGCCTGTTTGCCTGGAGGAAAGCAGCCATTAGAAGCAGCCAGCCCCAAACTGCAATGAATAAAAACTATGATCGCCAAGACACCAGGCTTCGTCAACGGCGCCCCGCGTCTTCTGTTGCAAGTGGAAGGGCTCGCGGCCGCGATTGCCTCGATCGCGGCTTTCAGCCAGAGCGGCGCATCGCGGCGGCTTTTATAATGCGGTTAATGCGGTGCACATCTATCCCGGACCTCTCCTTCTGCTGGGTGCTTCAGCAGCGCTTCATCGCCAATGGGAATGGCCACGGCGTTCATCTGGAGCACGCATATCGGAATCGGCCGCATGCTCGGCTATGATCAGAAATAAGATATGAGGACGGCCTTACTTCGGCCCATCTTGGCCGCATCGGCCGTCAACCACTAGGACTGGGCGGTCAGAGTGAGCTGCCATAGAGCCGCAGCCGCTTCCATCTCACGCCATTGGCGTGCACGGCGTTGCAAAGCCTCCGCGTCCTCGCCCCAGGCGGCCATCTCAAAGTCTTCATCGACATGTGCGGCTCGCCAGGCCTCAGAAGGGGTCAGCCCGCCATAGGCCACGGCAAGCGCGATCAGAACGGAGCCCGTAAGCGTTGTCATCGCCGAGAGTGCGGCGAGCGCAAAGGGCGCCGCTGCACCGCTTCTCGCGATACGCTCTACGGCCTCTTTCACCCCCGCCAAGGCGGGTTGAGGCTGTTCGACGAACATGACACCCTCAGTACAAATGAAAGCTGCACCGAATTTCTGCCGCGCGAAGGCAAGAACCGGATCCCAGGCGGCGGCTTGAGCCCGCACGAGAGCATCCGGCTCATCCGCCCGGTAAAAAACAAGATCAGAGCCGGCATATCTTCCAATCTCCTCCACCGTGGAGGCGAGACGGCCTGCAACGCCGTCGATCGCGGAATTGACCAGGCGTGTCAATGGCATCACAGACGGATCGATCAGTTCATTAACGGCCGCCCATTCAGCAGCAAGTGCCTGGGCTGCTTCGAGAGTTGGCAGCGCCAAGTCATTTTTCCCGGGTGTCTTGGCGACCCGGCCGTCGAGAAGCAGGACGAAACTGCCGTTGCGTTCTTGCGCGATGGCCTCTTTATAGAAGCGCCTTGGCATCGCTTTGGTGAGATCGCGTCTCGCCAGGGCGATCGGATCGGCGGTTCTCGCCTCGGCGAGGGACTGGTCATAATAACCATCGGCTGGATTCATTTGCGGCAGAGCTTGCTACTTTTTAGGGCTCGGGCTTCATGGCGTTGCCGGCAGCGCCCGCGCCGGACGAAGGTTCAGATCCTGAAAGACCCTTAAATACAACAATCTGCCGCGGGACAAGCCATTTAGTGCGTGTCCCGCTAGCCTGAGAACCTGTCGAACGCCAGAGTTCCGGCTCGCCGCGCGCTCATATGCCCTAGCGCTGCGGTCGCATCCATCTGATTTCGAGATCGCGGACCTTTTTACGTAAAGTGTTGCGGTTCAGCCCCAGAAGTTCAGCCGCCTTGATCTGATTGCCGCGCGTCGCGGCCAGCGCAGCGGAAATCATCGGATATTCGATCTCCCGCAAGATCCGGTGGTAAAGCCCGGGGGGCGGCAGATTCGTCCCATGCGTTTGGAAAAGATCGGCGAGATGGCGCTCCATCGCATTTGCAAGCGTCTGACGCCGCTCCGGTTCTGGTGGCGCCGCCTTCGCAGTGCCCGGCCCCGGATGCAGCGGCGTGGCCTCCAGCGCATTCCCGCTCAGTTCCATGTCCACCAATTGTGCCGTGATCGTTTCCTGCGGATAGAGGGCGGCAAGGCGGCGGGTGAGATTTTCAAGCTCCCGGATATTGCCCGGCCAGCGATAGCGCTTGAGACGCTCCAGGGCTTCGGGTTCGATGTGCTTCAGCGGCAGGCCTTCGGCGGCCGCGAGAACGAAGAAATGCTGCGTGAGGTCGCCGATATCTTCGAGGCGTTCGCGCAAAGGCGGCAGCCGCAAAGGAACGACGTTCAACCGGAAAAACAGATCCTCACGGAAGAGGCCTTGCCGGATCTGGCCGCCCAAATCCTTATTTGTCGCGGCTATGATTCGGACATTCGTCTTGATGGGCGTACGGCCGCCGACCGTCGTGTATTCACCTTGCTGAAGCACACGCAATAGCCTTGTTTGCGCCTCCATCGGCATGTCGCCGATCTCATCGAGGAAAAGGGTGCCCCCCTCGGCCTGTTCAAAGCGCCCAGCTGAACGCTGATTGGCGCCGGTAAAGGCCCCCTTTTCGTGGCCGAATAATTCGCTTTCGATGAGTTCGCGCGGGATTGCCGCCATATTGATGGCAACGAATGGACCCTTCTTGCGCTTGCCGTAATCATGCAGCGCGCGCGCCACAAGCTCCTTGCCCGTGCCGGATTCGCCAGTGATCATGACCGTGAGGTCCGTCTGCATGAGCCGCGCCAGGGCGCGGTAGATTTCCTGCATGGCAGGTGAGCGCCCGACCAGAGGCATTCCATCGAGATCCGCGTTCGGCGCGGCGGGAACGCGGTTCTTCGGCTCGCTCATCGCACGCCCGACGATCGAAACAAGTTCCCGCAGATCGAAAGGCTTTGGCAAATAGTCATAAGCGCCGCGCTCGGACGCTTTGATCGCCGTCATGAACGTGTTTTGCGCGCTCATGACAATGATCGGCAAATCCGGCCGCAGCTTCTTCATCTTCGGCAGAAGCTCGAAGGCGTTCTCGTCAGGCATGACAACATCGGTAATGACAAGATCACCCTCGCCCGACTGAACCCATCGCCACAGTGTGGCCGCGTTACCCGTCGTGCGCACTTCATAGCCCGCACGCGACAAAGCCTGGCTCAGAACCGTCCGGATGGCTGTATCATCATCAGCAACGAGGATATTGCCTATGGCCATACCTGCACCTTCCTGAAGGCGGAATACCCGCTATCACCGCCGCATTTCAGACATGACGTGGTTTCTCCGGTTCCGGCGGGAGACAGTCGTTGCGGGAACCAGGCACATTCGTCTCGCGTACTACATCCCCTGACCGTCACCCGGGACATACATGGGCATGAGGATCCGGAATGTGGTGCGGCGGGGAGAGGATTCGCATTCGATGGTTCCACCATGATCACCAATGATCTTGGCAACTAAAGCAAGCCCCAGGCCAGTTCCCGCCGCCTTCGTCGTGACAAAGGGGTCGTACAAATGGGGCAGCAATTCCGGCGCGATCCCCGGACCATTGTCCCGCACGCAGAATTCGAGCGGCAGACTCACGGGCCCCTTGCTTCCCGGAATCTGTAAGCGCACGCCAGGCCTAAAGGCGGTTGATAATTCAATATCGCCATCACGGCGCGACTCGCCAATCGCTTCGGCGGCGTTCTTCACCAGATTGAGAAAGATCTGGATGAGCTGATCCTTGTTGCCAAAAACCGGAGGCAGCGAGGGATCATAATTCTCATGGAACCGGATATGGCGCGCGAATCCGGCTTGTGAGACTTTTTTCACGTGATTGAGCACGGCATGAATGTTGACTTTCTCGCGCGCAACAGGCTCTCCGCCGGAAAAGGCGCTCATCCGGTCGACGAGATTCACGATCCGGTCGGTTTCCTCGCAAATGAGCCTCGTCAGCGCACGGTCTCCATCGCTCGCATCGGCCTCGAGCAGTTGCGCGGCTCCCCTAATCCCCGAAAGGGGGTTCTTGATTTCATGTGCGAGCACTGAGGCCATAGCGGCGACCGAGCGGCCCGCACCACGATACGTGAGCTGGCGGTCGATTTTCTCGGAGAGAGACCGCTCCTGCAACATAATGACAATGCCTTCGTCCGGCTCCTGCAGCGGCGTCACGAAGATATCGACCAGCTGGCTGCTTCCGGGCTTCGCCAAGTTCAATTCGACCCGGTATTCACTGATCGCCGCGCCCTTGGATTTGACACGCTCGGCAAGGGCCAGCAGCGGTGAATCGGCCGCGACAAGATTGGCAAGCTTCTGCTGCCAAAGAGCCGTCCGGCTCATCCCGAAGAATGCTTCGGCAGCCGGATTGGCATTGGTGATGGAGCCGTCCGGCTGAATGGCGATGACAGGGTGCGGAAGCGCGTTCAAGAGCTTCGCCGCATCGCTGCCGGGAGGGGCGGTGATGCTCTGTGCCTCACCGTGGGGAAGAAAAGCCATGCTCATGCCGCTTCGCTCAGCAAGGGGGAATCGAACAATTGGCTGAGGGCCGATCTGACTGCAGCCGGGCAATCGAGCCTCACCAAACGATGGCGCCAGCCAGCGCCATCATACACTCCGGCGAGTTCCGCGTAGGCCGCGAGGTGCTTGCGGGCATGGCGCAAGCCATGGGCCGTCCCAAGTATTTCAAGCAATGTTTCGAAATGCTCGATCGCTGCGGCTTTACGTTCGGCTGGCGGGAGTGAAGCCCGGGCCTTTCCATGTGCGAGATAATAGGCAACATCCCCCACGAACCAAGGCCGCCCCACCGCGGCACGGCCGATCATCACTGCATCGGCCCCCGATTGGGTGATCATTGAGGCGGCATCGGCAAGGCTCGCACAATCTCCATTTGCGGCCACCGGAATGGACACGGCTTTCTTGACTTCGCCGATCGCAGCCCAATCCGCTTTCGCTGAATAGAATTGACAGCGGGTGCGTCCATGGACGGTCAGCATTGCGACCCCTTCCGCTTCAGCGATCCGGCCGAGTTCCGCAGCATTGACCGATTGGCTGTCCCAGCCAAGCCGCATTTTCAGACTGACCGGGATGCGGACAGCCGCCACGGTCGTGCGGATCAGGGCGGCCGCAAGTCCAAGATCACGCATCAAATGCGATCCAGCATAGCCATTCGTGACCTTCTTTGCGGGGCAGCCCATGTTGATGTCGATCATTGCTGCACCAGAATCTTCCGCTATCCGCGCCGCATCCGCCATGATGGATGGATCGCAGCCCGCGATCTGGACCACATGGAGACTCACTCCCGCCCCTTCAGCTTTCAGCCTGTTTGCAGCATCGCCGCGGGAATAGTGATCCGCGGCGACCATCTCGGAAACCGTAAGCGAAGCACCGAACCGTTCGGCGAGCCGCCGCATTCCGATGTCCGTCACCCCCGACATCGGAGCAAGAAAAGCTCGCCCTGGCAGCTGGATTTGACCGGCCTTAAGCGGGACCGACAATCTGCCTAAATTATGTGCACAACAATTCATGCTCATATTATAATCATCCCAAACGCAGCGGCAAAGCGTGGAATTGCTTATTTTGGCGTCATTACATGGAAAAATTGACGCCAGCCTCGAAACGAAGGAGGAAGAAAAAGCAGAACGCGGTCCCGCAAAGGCAAAGTCAGTTGAATTTCATGAAGAGAGCACCAGAAGTCGCAATTCTTGTCGTCGCAGCCGGGCGCGGAACGCGTGCTGGAGGCGGAGTTCCCAAGCAGTACCGGAGCCTTGCGGGAAGGCCGCTAATTGCCTGGACACTCGGCTCCTTGATGCGGGCGGCCCCTGGCGCAACCGTGCTCCCCGTAATTCACAGAGATGATGCCGGGATTTACCTGGCGAGCACCGGCTCTCTCCGGGCCAGCCCCTGCCTTAGTCCGCCCGTTCATGGCGGGGATAGCCGCCAAGAGAGCGCGCATCTTGGCCTTGAGGCGCTCTCTGCACAAAAAAACGTGCCGGAAATAGTCCTAATTCACGATGCTGCCCGTCTATTTGTAAGTGAGACATTAGTCGAGCGGGCGATTACCGCTGCAAAAACCTTCGGCGCCGCCATCCCTGGCGTGATGCTTTCCGATACTGTCAAAGAGATCGATGCAGAGGGAAGAGTCGTCGCGACCCTCCCTCGCGCATCACTCCGTGCCGTACAGACTCCGCAAGCCTTCCGTTTCGATCTGATTTTAGCCGCCCACCGGAAAGCGGCTGCCGCGGCTGTCCTCGGCCTGACCGACGACAGTGCCGTTGCCGAATGGGCAGGCCATCACGTCCATGTCTTTGCCGGAGAGGACTCAAACATGAAGGTCACGACAACGGAGGATCTCTTGCACGCCGAGGCACGGCTGCTTGGCGATCTCGCCGATTTCAGAACGGGACAGGGCTACGATGTGCACGCCTTCGGGCCGGGCAGCCATATCTGGCTGGGTGGAGTAAAAATAGCGCATGATCATGGCCTTATTGGCCATTCCGACGCCGACGTCTTAAGTCATGCGATCACCGATGCCCTGCTTGGCGCTTTGGCGGATGGCGACATCGGCAGCCATTTCCCGCCAAGCGATCCGCAATGGCGAGGCGCGGCCTCCCGGATCTTTCTCGCTGCAGCAGCCGCCAAAGTAAGGGCGCGCGGCGGCTTCATTTCGCACATCGATGCAACGGTCGTCTGCGAAAGGCCAAAGCTGGGCCCCCACCGTGATGCAATCCGTGCCAGCATCGCAAACATCGTTGAAATTCCCGTTGACCGGGTCGCGGTCAAGGCAACAACTTCCGAGCGTTTGGGATTCACAGGGCGCGAGGAGGGCATTGCGTCTCTCGCCACCGCCACCATCCGCCTCCCGCTTTGCGGTAAGGGCTCATAGCACGATACGCGATCGGGCGCGGAGTTTTCAGCGCAACAACCAGTCGCGCCGCACGGTGATCAAGCTGCCGAACTCTGGGATCGATCAGCCGGGGAGGGAACGCCGATGAAAACGAGATCCTCGGCCAGCAAAGGAAATTTGTTGAGAATTGCCCGTTTGAACAAACCGGCTTGGGAATAAGTCGCCATCTCAATCGATTTGAGAGATAATCCGGCGTCCGAGGCCACCTTGGCGAGGGTGTATGGTGTAAAAAAGAAGCGATGGTCGGTATTGATCCTTTCGCGTGAGCGGAAGATGTTCCGGATGTTCCCGCCGCGGAAGGCATTCGGAACTGTAATGACAACTTCCCTGACGTTCGCCCGGTAATTTCGCAAGAATCCGCTCAGAAAGGAAACCGGGTTTCCGATATGTTCAAGAACTTCGCCAAAAATGGCATACTCAAAAACGCCGTTGACAACCTCCGGAATTTTGTCTGGCCGGGTAATGTCGCCGTGAAAGATGTTATCAAGCTTCGAAAGTCTGCGAGCTTCCGCCACAGCCGCGGGATCTACATCGATGCCGACACAATAAGCCGCAGCCTCTGTAAGCTTACCGTGAAGCCACCGCTTTGAGGCCATTTTTTCCGGAAGATACGGAATATGATCGCAACACCCGACATGCAGAATGCGCTTGCCACTCGCCATTCCACAGAGAAGGTCCATCCGGTCCCGGACCGGACCTTCGAAGTTGAACGTGAAGGACATATCCTCGCTAAATTGCGTTCCATCGAGGTAATTTCTTGCGAGAGGGCCTTGGAAGTCTAGGCTCTCCATTATAATCCTCCTATAATTCTTCTCATGATTTCCGCTGATGAGGGCTCAGCGCTCAGAATCATCAGAATCAATTGCCAATTTCAGCGGTGTGGCAATGCCCCCTCCCCCGCGCAGCTAAGCCCGGACACGCCGGAGATCCAGATACGCCGCTTTCGATGATTTCGAACGGAGTCTCGGCAATTACTTCTGTTATGCTGACAATATGACGGGTATTCGGCACCCCTGCCAAGCGCATCCAAAACTTTCAGAATGACGGCGAGAAAACCGTGCGTTGAACCGCCGCAGTTCCAACTCTAAATCCAAACTATGTCAGGCATCAGGAAAGGGCCGGATCCCTCCGGAATGGCAGAAGATCTCCTTGAAGGTCCAGCCGAAGGCGGGGCTGGCCAGCAAGCGCTGCGGGATGCGTCAGCCGCCCGCGGCAATCTCGATCTTGCCCCCACTCTCGATAACAGCGAGGTTTCCGCTGCCGTTGGGCGGGGAGCCGAGGTCATCCGCCGCTTCTGGGAACATGCTCCGGCTGGACCCGGCGTCTACCGGATGATCGGCGCCAATCACGAAGTCCTCTATGTCGGCAAGGCGAAGAGCATCCGTAAGCGCATTGCGAGCTATCTGCGGCCGGCGGGCCACACGGCGCGCATCGCGAGAATGATCGCGCTGACCGCCTCGATGGTGTTCGTTTCGACCGAAACCGAGACGGAGGCGCTGCTGCTCGAGACGAATCTCATCAAGCAGCTGAAACCGCGTTTCAACGTCTTGATGCGCGATGATAAATCGTTTCCCTATATCCTGCTCACCAGCGATCATCCCGCGCCGCAGATCACCAAGCACCGCGGCGCGCGCAACCGGAAAGGCGCCTATTTCGGCCCCTTCGCAAGCGTCTGGGCCGTCAACCGCACCTTGAATGCCTTGCAGCGTGCCTTTCTGATTCGTTCCTGCTCGGACAGCTATTACGCCAATCGCACCCGGCCCTGCCTGCTCTATCAGATCAAACGATGCTCGGCGCCTTGCACCGGCGAGATCAGCGAGGCTGACTATGCGGGGCTTGTGCGCGAGGCGCATGATTTCCTGTCCGGCAAAAGCCGGGCCGTCCGGGAGCATCTCGCCGAGGAGATGACCAGGGCGGCCAATCTGATGGAGTTCGAGCGCGCCGCGCGCCTGCGCGACCGCATCGCAGCACTCTCCGCCATTCAGGGCGCCCAGGGCATCAATCCGAAAACGGTCGAAGAAGCGGATGTTTTCGCCATCATTGAGGAAGCCGGACAGTTCTGCATCGAGGTCTTTTTCTTCCGTACCTACCAGAACTGGGGTAATCGCGCCTATTTTCCGCGCGCTGACAAAAGCCTCGCACTCGAGGAGGTTCTCGATTCCTTTTTAGCACAGTTCTATGCGGATAAGCCGCCCCCGCGCCTCATTCTTCTTTCCCATGACATCGAGAATCGCGCAGTGCTTGAAGAGTCTTTGCGCGAGCGCGCCTCCCAAGCCGTCGAGATCGCCGTGCCGCGAAGAGGCGAAAAAAAAGAACTCGTCGAGCAGGCGGAGCAAAATGCCCGGGAAGCCCTGGGACGCAAATTATACGAGAGCGCCTCGCAAGCAAAACTTCTCGCAGCGCTGGCTGGTGCCCTTGGTCTTCCTCACGTCCCGCACCGGATCGAGGTTTATGATAATTCCCATATCATGGGCACGAATGCGGTCGGCGCCATGATCGCCGCCGGCCCGGATGGGTTCATGAAAACGCATTATCGGACATTTAATATCAAAAGCCAGGAGCTAACGCCGGGCGACGATTATGGGATGATGCGCGAGGTCCTGCGGCGGCGCTTCACGCGGCTCATAAAGGAAGATTTTTCTGAAATGCCCGGATCCAGCGCGGGGACGGACGAGGAGACGGGTTTTCCCGGCAGGCCGGATCTCATTCTTATCGACGGGGGCAAGGGGCAGTTCGATGCAGCCCGTTCAGTCCTGGCTGAGCTTGGCGTCACCGGAGTCGCGATCGCCGCCATTGCCAAAGGCCCTGACCGCAACGCCGGACGCGAGAGTTTTTTTGTCGAAGGCAAGGAGCCGTTCAAGCTGTCTCCGCGCGATCCGGCGCTCTATTTCGTGCAGCGCTTGCGGGACGAGGCGCATCGCTTCGCAATCGGAAGCCACCGGGCACGCCGCAAAAGGGAGTTCACCAAAAGTCCCCTCGATGAAATCCCCGGCATCGGCCCGGCGCGCAAGCGCGCCCTGCTCCATGCTTTCGGCACGGCCAAGGCGATTTCCCGTGCGGCTTTGTCGGATTTCGAGAAAGTTCCGGGTATAAATGCAGCAACCGCCCGGCTGGTCTATGATTTTTTTCACGAACGTGGCAGATAATGCAACTCTTGTGCGTCATGGGCGCGGCCAGTATGAGAGTTAAAATGCCTTCTTGAGTTTTGATGCAGCTTCCGAGAGATGATTCCCGGGTCATGGCGATCACAACACTGACGAGAAGACCAGGCATTGCCTGGAGCGTGCCGAACCTCCTGACCTACGGGCGGGTGGCGGCGGTGCCTGTCGTGGCCGGCTGCCTGTTCTGGTCCGAAATTGGCTGGATGCGCTGGCTAGCGCTCAGCATTTTTATTGCCGCCGGGGTTACGGATTTTCTCGACGGCTATCTGGCGCGTGCCTGGGAGCAGCAATCGCGGATCGGCCAGATGCTTGATCCCATCGCGGACAAGCTGCTCGTCTCCGCCGTTCTGATGATGCTAGCCGCCGACCATACAATCGCCAGCTACTCCCTGTCTGCCGCGCTCATCATCCTCTGCAGGGAAATCCTTGTCTCGGGAATGCGCGAATTCCTGGCCGAGCTTAAGGTTTCCATCCCCGTGAGCAAGGTCGCCAAATGGAAGACCACGCTCCAGCTCGTCGCCCTTGGCTTTCTTATCGCCGGCCCTTCTGGCGATGCGATCGTCACGGGGGTGACGGCAACCGGATTGCTCCTTCTGTGGATTTCCGCCCTTCTTACGCTCTATACCGGCTGGGATTATTTCAGGGCAGGCTTGAAGGAGCTTGTTGCGGAGTAGCTGCTTCGGGTTTGAAGCGCTGCTGCTCGAAAGTGGAGAAAATGAGAGCACTATATTTCGCCTGGGTGCGCGAGCGCATCGGCAAGGCCGAGGAAGAGATCTCACCGCCCGAAGACATCAAGACCGTCGGCGAGCTCATGGGATGGCTCAGCAGCAAGGGCGAGAACTACGCCGCTGCCTTCGCCAATACCAAAACGATGCGTGCCGCTCTCGACCGCACCCATGTCAGGCATGACGCTCTGATCGGCGCCGCGCGGGAGGTCGCCTTTTTCCCGCCCATGACCGGAGGCTGAAACGTCTAACCAAGAGACGGAACCCGTGAGCACCCGGATTGTCGTGCGTGTCCAGAAAGAAGTCTTCGATGCGGCGGCGGAAGCCGCCACTCTCACGCATGGGCGCAGTGACTTTGGCGCGCTTGTCACTTTCACCGGTCTTTGCCGCGATGAAGGGGGCGCGCTCGCGGCGCTCGAAATCGAGCATTATCCTGGCATGGCGGAAGAAGAGATCAAGCGCGCCGCGCTCAAGGCGGCCTCCCGCTGGCCGCTCGAAGGCATCATCGCCATCCACCGTCATGGTTTGATCCGGCCTGGCGAGCCAATCGTCCTTGTGGTGACCGCGAGCGCCCACCGCGGCGAGGCCTTTGAAGCAGCGTCCTTTCTCATGGATTATCTAAAAACCCAGGCGCCCTTCTGGAAGAAGCGGCATCTGAGCACGGGCGGCACCGGCGATTGGGTGGAGGCAAAAGCAGAAGATGACGCCGCCGCGCGAAGGTGGCTGGGGTGAGAGTTTTCTCTTGAGTCATTGTGAATTTCAGCTTGCCGGCTGAGGATCGCCACCGTTTGGCCCTCCCCCGTATCTCAACTGGTCTTCAATACCACCCTGAACCGCGCTCCACCGCTGATCATGCGATCGTAAGCTTCAGCCGCACGTTCGAGCGGGAACTCCTCGATCATTGGCCGGACCCCCGCCAAGGCGCTGAAGGCCAGCGTATCCTGCGAGTCCGCCGAGGTTCCCGAAGGCCAGCCCTGAACAGACCGCCGCCCTGCAACGAACACGGCGGTGGGGACCTCCACCGGTTCCTCCGAAACACCTAGGATGATCAGCTTCCCATCGGTTCCAAGTCCACCCACAGCCGCGTTCATTGCCTTGCCGCTTGTGACGGTTGCCAGGATCACCTTCGCCCCGCCTAAAGCGGCCAGTGCCTTGGCCACATCCTGCGCGGCGCTGTCGATATAGTGAATAGCGCCCAGTTTCTTCGCCAATGCCTCTTTGTCTTTGCCTCTTGCAATCGCCACCGTGGTAAAACCCATCTTCGCCGCAAACTGAACACCAAGGTGTCCGAGACCGCCAATGCCAAGGATAGCGGCTACCTCACCGGGCCGCGCGCCACTGTTGCGAAGTGCGTTGAAGGTTGTGATGCCGGCGCACAGCAATGGGGCGGCCTCCGCATCGGAGAGATCGTCCGGAATCCGCGCCAAGGCTTGCACGGGAGCAACCATATATTCGGCATAGCCTCCGTCATAGCTAATTCCTGGTACAAGGGCGCGCTGGCAGGTGATAAAATCGCCCCGGCGGCATCGTTCGCAGCGGCCGCAATGCCCTCCATGCCATCCCACGCCAACCCGTTGCCCCGGTTTCCATTCATTGGCACCTGACCCGTCATCCACACCCGGCCCCACTGTGTCGATCACGCCAGCGATTTCATGTCCAGGGACACGGGGATACTTGAGGCCCGGCCAGACACCTTCCTTCGTGAAAACATCACTGTGGCATATCCCGCAGGCCTGCACCTTGATCAGAACCTGGCCCATTCCGGGAGTTGGCACCTCACGCTCCACCAGCCGCAGAGGTCCTTTAGGTTCTCGAACTTCCACTGCCTTCATCTTCCGCATGCCAGCTTCTCCCTGTGCGCCGCAATCCGCGAGATCAACGCTAAGCCGGTACAATTGGTTTCTGTTTCTGGCTGGAGCAGAGGCCACAGGCTGAACTGGGAAGTTGTCCGGGCTCTTGGCGGTCTCTGCGCAACCACCTTAGTTTGCAACCTCCTTGCCTTCGCGCCCTTTTCGCTTGGATAGCGGGTTTCCGCAGATGAGATCCGGGGCTTGGCCTGTTCTTTCATTGAGAATTGAGATGCAGACCGGCCATGTGCATCCAACTTGAGACGAATGAATATCGCAGCGGTTTTGGCGCCCATTGGCCTTTTCCCTCCGGCACGGGGCGCACCATTCAGAAGGATCTCGGCATCGCCGAATATACGGATCCGCTCCACATCACAACGCCGGAGATCAAGGCAGCAAGGCCGCAAGGAACTTTTCTATCCCTGCGGCAAGACCTGCGTCCAAACTCTTGGAGAACAGGATTAGAGGCGCGATCGCCATCGGCTAAATTCAGGCGCAGATGATTAGCACTCTGCGTTACAAATGGTTAATTGATCTGCGCACCAGTCGCGGACCGCGCATCTCAAAACCGCAATATCCCCGCGATATCATGACAGGAGTGATGAGGTGCAGGGTTTCTTCACGCTCGATACAAAACCCGTGCTTTCTCATTCTGCCGGCGGAATCTGGGGCGTTCAGTTGAGATGGGAGACAACAACCAGACGTTTAATCTCACCATTCCGGTAGGCCTGCAAGAAGGCATAGTAATTCCTGAACGACACACATCCGTTGGAATCGCCATTTGGCCCAAGCATGAAGGTATGTGCGAGAAGACCCGTCCGCCCATAGAGCTCGCCGTTACCGACCGGGATGAGGCGCAACGCTGGCACGCCGTGGAAAAGCTGCTCCCTCGGCCGAAGCTCATAGACATTTGGCGGCGTGGGTCCGCGCATGCGCTCGCTGACAAAACGTGGATCATCGAGCCTGTTGCCGAGGCCAGAATGCGCTTCCAATCTCGTTCCATTCGGCAGGTAGACGGTATGCGCCGCAATATCATACACCGCCGTCCCGCCGTCGTAACGGGATACCGGATTTGATAGTGCGCTGCGAGTATTGCTAACTGCGCCATCTTCTGGAGCCGCATAAGCGAGGACAGGCCCGGGAAGTTTCGGCGCACCAAAAAGTTTCTCGAAGAACGTCCGGTTGTCAGGGGCAGCAGAGGGAACGGCGGTTCTCGCATTCTGCTGCGCCAAGCGGCGGCCCTGCATCCCGAATGGAGCGTGAGTTTCTGGCGGTCCCAACTCGGCGGGACGCGGCGCGGGCAAAGGCGCGCTCTCGGCGAACTGGGGAACTGCCGGTCTCGGCACCAGCGGGGTGTTTTGCGGCTCTACGCTTGCAACAGAGACGGCCGGAGGAACTGACTCAAGGTCCGATTTAAGCGGAAAGTTTTGTGCGAGCGAAACCGGAGGCGGCTCTCTAGGATCACGCAACTCTCCATAGGGATTTAATGCAACGGTCGCCTCGGGTGCGGCTGGCGGCGCAGCAGCGGCAAGGGGAGCGGCGGGATGCACATTGAGCATCTTCACACCAACCCATGTGCTCACAGTCAAAGTGACGGCAACGGGGAGGATCTGGGAGAGTATTTTCCAAGATGAACGGTCGCGCTTCAGTGCAATGAAATCATCTGGTGTATCGATCCACTCTATCATTCGCCGTACTTCCGCAATGATTTCATTTTCGCTTTCTGAGTTGACCACAATCGAGTGGCGAGAAGGCGCAATTACCCGCGCGAGCGGCACGCAGCCATCTCACCTTCTTTCCGGACATCTCCACAAAGTGCTTGGCGATCTTGCTGGATCTACATTTGGGCGATTTTTAGTTAAATGCTGATTAAAGTGCCATTTCCGGGATGATACATAATCAAGCGCCAAGCGATGTATGATTGCGAGCAGGCCCCGTTCGTAAAGGACCTTTATTAGGCGTGAAAATCCCGGCCAAATTTCGGCGGCAGGCAGGCTGATTTTGGCAGCATGTAGACCAAAATAGAACCCAACCAAGGCACATGCCGCCATTGGCGCCGCAAGGCCCGGCTTCTCTTCTTGGAATCCATTTACAGGGCGCCGGAATGTGTCTGCTCGCGGCGTGCCAGCGTCAATCAGGCGGATCCTTGCGCACCCCTACCCTGCCCCTAAAAGCCGGATCGCCTCAGCCCGTTCAAAAATATTTAGGAGCAGCCGCAAAGCCTCGCCGCGAGCGCCTTCAAGCCCCGGATTCTCCTCGGCGATCTTGCGCGCTTCCTCACGGGCAAGCATGAGCAAAGACCCATGCGCGGCGGGATCCGCAAGACGGAACCCCGGCAGGCCGGATTGCTTTGTGCCGAGCACTTCGCCTTCTCCGCGCAAGCGGAGATCTTCCTCGGCGATCCGAAAGCCATCTTCGCTCTCGCGCATGATCGCGATGCGGGCCTTGGCTGTCTCGCCAAGCGGAGCTTTATAAAGGAGCAGGCACGAGGATTTATCGGCGCCGCGCCCTACTCTCCCGCGTAATTGATGCAATTGGGCAAGTCCGAAGCGCTCGGCATGCTCGATGACCATGATCGTCGCTTGCGGAATATCGACGCCGACCTCGATGACGGTTGTCGCGACCAATATCTGCGTCGAACCTTGCGCGAAAGCGGCCATCGCTTCATCCTTGTCACGGCTTTTCATCCTGCCGTGAACGAGGCCGACTCTGCCGCCGAAGATGTCTCGCAGATGGGTAAAGCGCTCCTCCGCGGCAGCAACGTCAAGCTCCTCGCTTTCCTCAACGAGCGGGCAGACCCAGAAGGCGCGGGCGCCCCGCGCGAGGGCGCGCTTCAGCCGCTCGATCAGCTCGTCCATGCGATCGAGCGGCAGGGCGCGGGTGTCAATAGGCCGCCGTCCCGCGGGCTTTTCGCGCAGATTGGAAACATCCATGTCGCCGAAATAGGTCAGCACCAGGCTGCGCGGGATGGGCGTCGCGGTCATGACGAGAATGTCGGCCGCCTTGCTCTTATCGCCGAGGGCGAGACGCTGATGGACGCCGAAACGATGCTGTTCATCGACAATGGCAAGACCGAGATCGCGAAAGGAAACGCTTTCCTGAAACAAGGCATGGGTCCCGATCACAATGTCAATCGTTCCATCGGCAAGACCAGCAAGTATCTTCTCGCGCGCCGCGCTTTTGCCGCGGCCAGTCAAAAGCGCAAGGCGCAGCCCCGCTGCTTCACCATACTTGCTGAGTGTTTGATGGTGCTGGCGGGCGAGAATCTCGGTCGGCGCCATGAGCGCCGCCTGCCTTCCTGCTTCCACCGCCGCCGCCATGGCAAAAAGCGCGACGAGGGTCTTACCCGATCCGACATCGCCTTGAAGCAGCCGCAACATGCGTGTTGGCGCGGCCAAATCGGCGTAGATCTCAGAAAGAGCGGTCTCTTGCGATGAGGTAAGAGCAAAGGGCAGAGCAGCGGTGATCTTTTGTCTGATGCTGCCATCTCCCGCGCTTGCGCGGCCAGGCGAGCGTTTGATTTTCGACCGCATCAAGGCCAGCGCCAACTGGCTGGCGAGCAGTTCATCATAGGCAAGCCGCCTGCGCGCGGGAGCCTCCGGGGCAATGGCTTGCGGCGCCCCGGGCTGGTGCACTTGCCGCAGCGCTTCGGCGAAGGAAGGAGCCTGCAAAAGCTCTAATGCTTTCGTCGCATGCCATTCGGGCAAGGCAGGGATCTTGGCGAGCGCCGCAGCGGCCGCCCGCGCGATGGTTCTTTGAAAGAGCCCTTCCGTCGAAGGATAGACCGGCTCGACCAGTGCCATCTTAGCAAAACCTTCGGCGTCACACACACGATCGGGATGCACCATCTGGCGATGGCCTTCCCAGAGCTCGAGCTTCCCCGAGACCCAGCGCGCCGCGCCGGGCGGCAGGCTCTTTTCGATCCAGGCGTGATTGGCGAGAAAGAAGACGAGAAGAACGTCACCCGTGTCATCCTCGACCAGAACCTTGTAGGGGGCTTTGGAGCGCGGCCCAGGCGGGCGGTGCTCGACGACCCTGACCTCCAGCGTGACGATGGCATCGAGGGGGGCGTCGGCGATTTTTGGCCGGTTGCGCCGGTCGATCGCGGCAAAGGGCAGATGGAAGAGCAGATCGACGATACGCGCTCCCCTGCCGTCCTCGCCCAGGAGCCTGTCAACGAGCTTGGCGTTTTTCGGTCCGATGCCGGGCAGATTTGCGGCGCTGGCAAAGAGGGGATTGAGGAGTGAGGGGCGCATCGCTCTGAACGTCGCTCGTTGCGTATTGGATCAGCTCAAATTTGGTCTGCGTTGCACCAGAAGAAGACATGCCTAGCTTTCGTCCTCTAACGCCAAGATTACAGACGTAGATTTGCGCTGCCTGACTGGCCCTCCCAGATCGCGGGCGCCCCGCGTGGAACACAGGGCGCACCCCGCTTCTGAGAAGGCGTGTGGCGCTCCCTCACGGAAATCAATCCGCCTTCAGATTATCACTCTCAGTCAAAGCAAGATCGACCATGACGTCATTGCCGATGCGCTCCAGCTCCGTACGCAGCTCATCAGTGGTTAAGCCTGCGGGAAGAATGACGATGGCTTGTGCAGTAAACAGCGGCGCGCCGGTCATACTGCCAGGGCGTACTTCGGTATGCAGTTCATCAATGCTGACTCGATGGCATGCCAGAGCGCTCGATATCTGCCGGACGATGCCTGGATGGTCTGCGCCAGTCAGATTGAGATGCACTCGCCGGCCGTGAGACCGCGGAGCCGCGCTATCGCGGCGAACGGTCACAGCAATACCGTGCTCAGCGAGAGCGGCCAATGATTTTTCGAAGCTCGCAACCGTGCGCTCTGGCACATCGACGCGCAGAATTCCCGCAAATTCTCCGCCCAGGCGGGCCATCGAGCTGTCGATCCAATTGCCTGAATGATCGGCAATGACTTGCGCTAAAGTTTGTACCAGCCCCGGCCGATCTTTCGAAATGATAGTCAAAACCATTTCGACAGGCATAACCAACTCCTGCTGTAATTTGCTAATCTCAACTTCGATCCCGCAAAGCTTAAACAGTTCCTGTCACGTTCAACCCCGTCCGGATAGAGCTTCCAGCGGGCCGCATCCCATACGCCTACATTGCAGCGCGGAGGCTCGCCGTCAAATATCGCCAGCAATTCGGCGAGATCCCGTGGATACGCTGCGCCGCTCAGAGGTTGTTCAATCCGGTCAAGGTGACACGCGGCCCGGTTCAAAAGCCGCCGCCCAAGAGAATGACCCGCCCCGCGCTGGCTTTCTGGTTAGGCGGGCGGGCTTGCTCCGGACGGCGCTTGCTATAATGTGCTGCCAATGGTCATCGAAGCACCCGGCGGGCCGAACCAGCCCATGCAAGAGCTAAAATTATGTCTGGCGCGCAAGTGAAAAGTCCGGATCTGAACGCAAGGCAAAGGCGCCTTCTCTTCCGCTCCTGGCATCGCGGGATGCGCGAGACGGATCTTCTGCTTGGCCATTTCGCCAATGCCGAAATCGGCAATCTCAGCGAAACGGAGCTCGACCATTTCGAACTTTTGCTCGAGGCGCCGGACCGCGACATTTTTTCCTGGCTCACGGGAGAGGCGGAACCGCCAGGCGCCTATAAAACCCCGGTCTTGCAAAAAATCCGGGCTTTCCATAACCATGCCGGTCCAATTCATATCTGAGAGCCTGTTTCAGAAGCTCTGCCGCGCGGCGCATCCTTCGAGACGGCCTTTCAGGCCTCCTCGGGATGAAGGCGAGGTTTTTGCAACAGCCCCCAAGATGAGCCGCAAAACCTTCGGATCGACACTGCATCGTGACTGACCTCAAACGCGTGGCGGCCGAGCTTGCGAAAGGCGGCTCGCTGACGCTCTCCTCCGTGGCCGATGGCTTCGACGCGTTTTGCGCGGCGGATTTGACGCGCGCACTCGCGCGGAGCGCGGAGGGCCGGGCTGTCGTTCTCGTCCATGTGGCCCGCGATAGCCAGCGCGCCCGTGCCTTCGGCGAAGCGCTCGCTTTCGCCGCGCCCGATATTGAACTTCTCGACTTTCCATCCTGGGACTGCCAGCCCTATGACCGTGTCTCTCCCAACAGCGCCATCTCGGCACGGCGGATCTTGATTCTCTCGCGCCTGGCAAGGTCACGCACATCGGTGGAGCGGCCGCGAATCCTTTCGGCGACGGTCGCCGGGCTTCTCCAGAAGGTAGCACCCCTTGCCACCATCGCGGGCGACACGTTTTCCGCCGCGCCCGGAAATGTGGTCGATATGGACGCGCTGACTCAATGGCTCGAAACCAATGGTTTCCAGCGTGCCTCAAGCGTGCGCGACACTGGCGAATATGCTGTGCGCGGCGGCATCCTCGATCTCTACGCGCCCGGCATGCCGCAACCCGTGCGGCTCGATTTTTTTGGCGACACGCTCGAGTCGATCCGGGCTTTCGATCCCGAGTCACAGCGCACGACGGGCCAGCTCCGCGCACTTGATCTCGTGCCGGTGAGCGAGGTGCAGCTCAAGACCGCAACGATCCGCCATTTCCGGCAAGCCTATGTGACACAATTCGGTGCACAGACGCTGGGAGACACGCTTTATGAAGCGGTCAGCGAAGGCCGCCGCCATCAGGGCCTCGAACACTGGCTCCCGCTGTTCTACAACAAGCTCGACACATTGTTCGATTATTGTGCGGGTGCTCCCCTCATCCTTGATCCTCTTGTCGAGGACGCCGCGGGGGAGCGTCTGGCGCAGATCGCGGATTATTACGGCGCCCGCAAGAGCGCCTATGACGCCGATCCCGGCCGTTCGACTTATAAGCCGCTTCCTCCCGATGCGCTTTATCTTGCACCGTCCGAATGGCGGGCGCGCATGGACGCCGCGAGTCTCGTTTCGGTGACACCTTACGCGCAGCCGGAGAACCGCAAAGGGTTAACGGTCGATTGCGCCTCGAAGCCCGGCCGCAGCTTTGCGAGCGAGCGGGCCGATCCCAACGCAAATGTCTTTTCCGCCGCCATCGAACATATCCGCTCCCTGCAAAGTGCCGGAAAGCGGGTCATTCTCGCCTGCTGGTCCGATGGCTCGCGCGAACGCCTCGGCCATGTGCTTGCCGATCACGGCCTTGCCGGGACGGCGCCCGTCTCTTCTCTGCCGCAAGCTCTCGCGCTTCCCCCAAGCACCCTCGCTTTGGGTGTCCTCGGCATCGAGCAGGGCTTCGAGGCACAAGATCTCGCGATCGTCGCCGAGCAGGATATTTTGGGCGACCGGCTGCTTGGCCCTCGCCGCAAGGTGCGCCGCGCTCAGGATTTTCTAACCGAGGTGACCTCTCTTGCGGCGGGCGATCTTGTCGTCCATGTCGATCATGGAATCGGGCGCTTCGCCGGGCTGAAGGCGATCGAGGCGGCGGGGGCGCCGCATGACTGCCTCGAGCTGCATTACGCCGGTGGCGACAAGCTTTTTCTGCCGGTCGAAAATCTCGAGCTTCTGTCGCGCTATGGCTCGGAGGATACTGCCGTCGAGCTCGACAAATTGGGCGGTGTTGCCTGGCAGAAGCGCAAGGCGCGGATGCGCAAGCGCATTCTCGAAATGGCGGCAGGGCTCATCAAGATCGCCGCGATGCGGCAGACCAAGGCCGCGCCAAAACTGGTGCCGCCACCCGGTCTTTACGCCGAGTTCTGCGCGGGTTTCCCCTATGAGGAAACCGACGACCAGCAGGCCGCGATCGATGCCGTCCTGGAAGACATGGCTTCCGGGCGGCCCATGGACCGCCTCGTTTGCGGCGATGTCGGCTTCGGCAAGACCGAGGTTGCTCTGCGCGCCGCCTTCACCGCAGCGATCGAGGGCAAGCAGGTCGCTGTCATCGTGCCGACGACTCTACTCGCGCGCCAGCACTACAAAAATTTCGCGGCGCGCTTCGCGCATCTGCCGGTCAAGGTCGCGCAAATGTCGCGGATGGCCAGCGCTGCTGATCTCAAGTCCGCCAGGCGCGGCGCCGCCTCCGGCGAGATCGACATTATTATCGGTACCCATGCCGTGCTTGGCAAAGGGGTGAGCTTCAAGGATCTTGGTCTCGTTATCGTCGACGAGGAGCAGCATTTCGGGGTCAAGCATAAAGAGCGTCTGAAGGAGCTCCGCGCCGAGGTCCATGTCTTGACCCTATCGGCAACACCGATCCCGCGCACGCTCCAGCTTGCCTTGACGGGCGTGCGCGAGCTTTCGATCATCGCGACGCCGCCCGTCGACCGGCTGGCGGTGCGAACCTTTATTTCGCCATTCGACGAATTGGCCGTGCGGGAGGCCCTTCTGCGCGAGCGCTATCGCGGCGGCCAAAGCTTTTATGTTTGCCCGCGCATCGACCATCTCGACGAGGCAAGCGCCTTCCTGCGCCAGAATGTTCCAGAGGTGAAATTCATTGTCGCACATGGCCAGCTGGCGGCTGCCGAACTCGAAACAAGAATGGCGGCCTTCTACGACGGCCAATATGACGTGCTGGTTTCGACTGCGATCGTCGAGTCCGGGCTTGATATTCCGGCCGCCAACACGCTCATTGTCCATCGTGCCGATATGTTCGGCCTTGCCCAGCTTTATCAGCTGCGCGGCCGCGTGGGGCGCTCGAAAGTCCGCGCCTATGCGCTCTTCACGGTGCCTAGCAACCGCAAAATGACACCGCAAGCCGAACGGCGGCTGAAGGTTCTGCAGTCGCTTGATACACTCGGCGCCGGTTTTGAGCTTGCCAGCCACGACCTTGATATTCGCGGCGCCGGCAATCTGCTCGGCGATGAACAGTCCGGCCACATTAAAGAAGTCGGCTACGAGCTTTATCAGGACATGCTTCGCGAGGCGGTCGAAGCCCTCAAGGCCGGGATCGAGGAACCTGCGGAAGAGGCTTGGTCGCCAACGATTACGCTTGGCACTCCAGTGACCATTCCCGAGGATTATGTCAGCGACCTCAATTTGCGCCTTAACCTCTACCGGCGTCTCGCGGGGCTTCAGTCCGATGCCGAGATCGAGAGTTTCGCGGCGGAAATGATCGACCGTTTTGGTCCGCTGCCAGCCGAAGTCGAGCAGCTCATGCAGCTCGTTGCGATTAAGATCCTGTGCCGGCAGGCGCATGTCGAGAAAGTCGAAGCAGGGCCAAAGGGCGTAATCATTGCGTTCCGTGACAATTCTTTCGCCAATCCGCAGGGCCTTGTACGCTATGTAGCCGAGCAGGGCTCTTTCGCAAAGGTGCGGCCAGACATGAAGATTGTGTTCGTGCGTGAATTCGAGACGGCCGCAGCGAGACTGGAAGGCTGCCGGCAAATCCTGCGCGCGCTCGCCGCCATTGCAATGAAGAAGGCGGCATGAGGCTTGAGGCGCATTCCCTGTTATCCCTGGGGCTGGAAATCTGCCCTTTCCCAAGGATATTCCACCTTTTGCCGAGCTTTTTTCTAGATCCGTCCGGCTGCACGTAACCGCGAGGGAACATGGTGTGATCGCGTAAGATGAAAGCGAACACCTGAGGGCCGAAGCTTTTTCATGGCAGATGAAAATCGAGGAAAGGGCTGCTATATAAGCAGCATCGATGGTTATTAGCGGTCGTGGAGGATTCTATGGCCAATCCGCAGTTCGCAATCCTGTCTTTGACCGAAGCCGCCGCGGCGCGTGCCCGCTATCTCATCGAGAATGCGGGACGGCCGGTTGCGGGCTTGAGGGTCGGGGTCGAGAAGGGCGGCTGCGCCGGCATGACCTACACGATGGATCTCGCGGAAGAAATTGAGCCTGCCGACCAAATCGTTGAGGATCGGGGCGTTAAGATTCTCATCGCGCCAAAGGATTTGATGTTTCTCTTGGGCACCAAGCTCGACTTCCAAACAAGCACCTTGCAGTCGAGCTTCGTTTTCCAGAACCCCAATCAAACGGCTAGCTGCGGTTGTGGTGAATCCGTTTCGATTACGCCCGCTAGAGAAACTCAGGAAAAGGCCATCTAGGCCTTTTGCACAACCCCAGTCCTGGCCGTCTTGGCTGCCTCCCGCTTGGCCGCAGGGGTTTTGGCAGGCCTGATTATGACTGGACGCAGCAGAAACATCGGCACGTGATCGCCCATGCCAACAACGGGTACGTCTTCTTCCTTGTAAGGCTGAGAATGCCGGGAAGGAGCATCAGCGCGTTTCAGATCCCCATTGATCTCGGGCTTCTGCGGGGCCGCCGGACGCGGCACGCGTCCGCTTTCGCCACCGGCGGATAAGCCGCGCCGCGATTTCCTGGGGCGCACGCCGCGCTCCGCTTCACGGCCTGTTTCCTCTCCGGCAATCGCGGCGAGGCTTTCACCAGGGAGCCAGCCGATCTTCCGGCCAATCAGCGCTTCGATTTCGGAAACATATTTCTGATCGGCGGGGGTCACGATCGAAAGGGCAACGCCTGTTTTGCCAGCGCGTCCCGTCCGGCCAATCCGGTGGACATAGTCTTCCGCATGTGTCGGAATGTCGAAATTGAACACATGGCTGACATCCGGAATATCGAGCCCGCGTGCCGCGACATCCGAGCAAACGATGAGATCCACCCCGCCGTTCTTGAAAGCTTCAAGCGAGGCCATACGGGCGCGCTGGTCCATGTCGCCGTGCAGAACGCCGGCGTTGAAGCCATGCTTCTGCAGCGACTTGTGAAGGATCGCCACATCCCGTTTGCGATTGCAGAAGATAATCGCGTTCTTGAAATCGTCCGCACTGCGGATCAGGCGGCGCAAGGTTTCGCGCTTGGCGGGACCACCTGCCGACGCGACAAGACCCTGCGATATGGTAATGGCTGTCGAGGCAGCGCGCGCCACTTCTATGCGGACCGGATTGTGCAGAAAGGCCTCGGTGAGCCTTGTGATCTCCGGCGGCATGGTCGCGGAAAAAAACAAGGTCTGGCGCGTGAAAGGCACCAGCTTGCAGATGCGCTCGATATCGGGGATGAAGCCCATATCGAGCATCCGGTCGGCTTCGTCGATGACGAGAATTTCGATTCCGGTCAGGAGCAGCTTGCCGCGATCGAAAAAATCCAAAAGGCGGCCAGGCGTCGCGATCAAGACATCGGCGCCCCGCATGATCTTGGTTTCCTGGTCGCCAAAGGAAACACCTCCGATCAGGAGCGCGACATTAAGCTTGTGGTTGATTCCGTAGCGGGCAAAACTTTCCTCGACTTGGGCGGCAAGCTCGCGGGTAGGCTCCAGGATCAGGGTGCGCGGCATGCGTGCCCTGGCCCGGCCTTTTTCGAGACGCGACAACATTGGAAGTGTGAAAGCCGCGGTCTTGCCGGTGCCTGTCTGTGCAATCCCAAGCACGTCGCGGCCTGCGAGAACTTGTGGAATCGCTTCTGCTTGAATGGGAGTTGGCGCAGCGTAGCCTGTGGCCTCGACGGCCTGAAGAACCTTCTCGCTGAGACCGAGTTTGCTGAATGTCATTCCATTCCCGAAATGGGCTGCTCTCGAACCGGCGCCGGACCGGTGCTCTCCGGGCCGCCTGGCCGTGAAGGGCGCGATTTCGCCTAACAACTGGAAAATCCGTCAAATCCGAAACTCTGCGCGAACGGCAACAGCGCGAAGTCGAGTGGCCGGATCGAACGGGCTCTGAACAGGACTGCCGAAGTGCAGCCCATAATTCAGCGATGGGGTACTCCCCTACCGCTTATTTCATTTCAATGCAATGAACTCACGTATTTCAAACCCGCTCCGCCGATCACGGCGGCACTTCTGCGCTAAATTGCCGCGCCTTCCACAGTTAAAACTGCTAGCACGCCGCAATCAGTTCGCCGCGAGCCGGTGGTGAGGCCGCTGCGGAGAGGCCAATTTCATAAGACCGAAGATTGTCCCAAGGGTCGCCAGATAGACGAGCAGCTGCAGCTGCGAGGGCTTGCTCGTATAGCCAAGCAGAGTGTGGAGCACGCGGCCAGCGATGCTGTTATCAGCAAGCAAAGCAGAGGTATTCCAGACGGTGCCGCCAAGAGCGGTCGCGATATCAGCCTGCTCAAGAAACGCGGCACATTGCGCCGCCATTCCGGCTGCCATGAAGGCAATCAGAATGCTCGTCACCTTGAAGAGATGACGCGAGGGGATGATGGTGAGGCCTCCATAAGCAAGCGCACTGATCCCGGCACCGAGCAAAAGCCCGAGAACGCCACCAAGTAGCAGGCTTAGTCCCGAATCATGGCTCGACAGGACGATTCCATAAAGAAACAAAACGACTTCGGATCCTTCACGAAGCAGGGCCAGGCCGACGACAAGAGCCAAGGCCATCAGGGATCGCGTTCCGCTTGCCACATCGCGCCCCAGTCTCTTGATATCATCGCTGATCTGGCGGCCGTGGCGGGACATCCAGATGTTGTGCCAGGCAAGCATGATGACGGCGAGGCCGAGAACAGCGGCGTTGAAGACTTCCTGCCCGGTCCCCTCCAGCGCGCTCGACAAAGCTCCTGCGAAAGCGGCGACCAGCATCGCGCCCAAAAGTCCGCCGAAGATCCCGCCAGCAATATAGCGCATGCGCGAGGGCATGCCTCGCGTTGCAGCCAGAACAATTCCAACAATCAGCCCGGCTTCGATGGCTTCACGCAGGACAATAATAAGGGCACCGGCCATCCAACACCTCTTCCCCGGGCTTCAGCGCGGCAGTGAAGCCTCGCCCGCGCTTGACCCAAGCCGGCGGCCGCGGCTGCACCGCACGCGGCGGAAAGTCAAGCTTCTTATAAAACTTATATGATTGTACCTAACAGATCAATGAGATTATAATTATTTAGAGCAATTATAAACTATAGCCTTGGCAGTTTATGTTTTTAATTCTTTTGAATTGATTCAAACTATCTTACCCTAGGCTATAATATTTTGTTTACATAGAATAAAACGGCATTACAAGCTTCCGCAAGAAAAGTCCTTGCGGAAAAAATGGCGCTGCAGCGCGGGCACAACAATTCCATTGTCTTTCGCGAATTCCATGCGCCACGAGTTCTTCGAGCACGAAGCTTGCCGTATTGGATGCCACTGCGAAGCAGATGCCTTGCGCGCCGGAAATGATCGCCGTGTTGATGCCGGTGACCTCGCCTTGCGAAGAGACGGGCGGACCACCCGAATTTCCCGGATTGAGCGCCGCATCGGCCTGAATCACATCTTCAATCAAACGGCCGTTTTTTTTGGACCGCAGGGAGCGCCCGAGCGCCGATATGACGCCTGCCGTGACGCTCGTGCCAAAGCCAAGCGGATTGCCGATCGCAATCGCGATTTCCCCCCCGCCGCAGTTTTTCGAATTGCCGGATCCTGCTGCGGGAAGCGTCGTATTCTCGCCGATCCGGAAACGAGAAGGGAAGGTCTTGCCGCGCATGATTGTTTTGCTCCATGCCCCCTATATGGGACCAGCCGCATGGGATTTTGAGATCACGCGCAAAAAGAGAGGCGATTCGTGCTGGCAGCTTGGCAAAGGGAGTTGAGAGGCTCGCAGCTGGCCAGCTAGCAGCCCGCCGGGACAAACTGGTCTGGTTTTGCCTTCAAGATATTGTCGAGGAACTGGCGTGCGCTATTCGCCCATGTATAGGTCAGCGCATGGGCTCTTGCCAGTTCCCGCGGAATGTCAAGCGCGGCGAGGCAGGCGGCACGCAAATCGAAATCAAGGACGCCAGCGCCGCTCGTGCCAATAATGTCAAGCGGGCCCGGCACCGGCAGGGCGGCTACCGGCAGCCCGCAAGCAAGAGCCTCGATGAGGACCATGCCAAAAGTATCGGTCCGGCTCGGAAAGACGAAGACATCCGCGGAGGCGTACTGAACAGCGAGAGCATCACCCGTTTTTGTTCCAAGAAAATGGGCATCCGGATAGGCCGCCTGTAAGGCACGGCGCGAGGGGCCATCGCCGACGACCACTTTCGAGCCTGGCAAATTGAGCTCCAGAAAAGCTCCAACATTTTTTTCGGGCGCCAGGCGCCCGGCGTAAAGAAAGACCGGACGGGGCAAATCAAGAGCCGCCGCCTTGGCCGGGGTGAACTGTCTGTGGTCAACGCCGCGCGACCAATGCATCAATCGTTGAAAGCCGCGGTTACTGAGATCGTTGGCGATTGATGCCGTAGAGACCATCACCCCGCAGCCGGCATTATGAAAACGGCGCAGAAGGGCATAGGTGAAGGCTTCCGGGATTTTTGTGCGGGCAGCGATATACTCAGGAAATCTGGTGTGGTAGCTCGTGGTGAAGGGGCGCTTGGCGCGCAAGCAATAGCGCCGCACTGCAAACCCTATCGGGCCCTCGGTCGCGATATGGATGTGGTCGGCTGCAGCTTCCTCGATCCGTTTCTCGACCGCCCGGCGGCTCGCCAGCGCAAGCCTGATTTCTCCGTAGGTTGGCAGCGGTATCGTGGCAAAGCCCTGAGGGGTCAGAAATTCGGTCTCGGCGCCGAATTCGCGCAATGCGCGGGCCACGAACTCAAGCGAACGGACGACCCCATTGACTTGCGGCTTCCAGGCGTCGGTCGCGATCAGAATACGCATTAGGCTGCCGCCCTGGCGGCAGCCTGATTTTTTTGAGCAGCGGTATTTGCCGCCAGGCGCCGTTCGCTGGCAGTCGTCTGCCACTGCAAGATCTCAAGATGTCCATCATGATGCTCGGCGATTGCCGTGCAGGACTCAACGAAATCGCCGATATTGACGTAAGTGATGCCCTCTATCTCGCGGATCACGGCGTGATGGATATGGCCGCAGACAACACCGTCAGCATCGTGGCGGCGCGCCGCTTCCGCCAAGGCCACCTCGAAAGCGCCGATGAAGTTCACTGCGTTCTTGACCTTGAGTTTTGCCCACGCCGAAAGTGACCAATAGGAAAAGCCAAGCTTCCGGCGGACCTTGTTGAACCAGAGATTAGACCACAAAGCAAACGTATAGGCCCAGTCGCCGAGCAAGGCAAGCCAGCGCGCATTCTGCACTACGATGTCAAACTGATCGCCATGGATGACAAGCAAGCGCTTCTTGTCGGCCGTGGTATGGTAGGCGTGATCGGCGACCTCGACGCCGCCGAAAACCGCGCCGGTATAGTCGCGTGCGAATTCATCGTGATTTCCGGGCAGGTAAATCATACGTGTGCCCTTGCGCACTTTGCGCAGGAGCTTTTGGACAACATCATTATGGGCCTGGGGCCAATACCAGCCGCTTTTGAGCCGCCAGCCGTCGATAATATCGCCAACGAGGTAAACCGTCTCTGCATCATTATGTTTCAGAAAATCCAGCAGGAGTTCGGCTTGACAGCCGCGCGTGCCGAGGTGAACGTCGGAGAGGAATATTGTGCGGTACGTGGTTGTCGTCTCTGCTTCGGTCTCTTGGCTCACCGGAATAACCTGCGCTAGCTTCCGTTCTGTAATGTTTTCATTCAAACCAGATTCGTGTGGCTTTTGGATGACAGGCGCAGCCTCGGTAATCTGCGGGCCAGCTGCCGCGGCCGGCGTCCATCCTCAGTCACCGGCCTCAAGGCCAAGCCGCCCGTTCCAATCAACCATGCATTTAGCGAGCTGAAACGATGGGTGTCGAAGGGCGTGACAGGGTAAAGGCGCTGGAGTACGGCGCAGCGGCCTTGTCCAATCAGCTCGGAAAGACGGTGCAGAGGCTCCGCAAGGCCTATAATCTTTCGCTATCAGATCTCTCTGAACAGTCCGGTGTCGCCAAGTCGATCATCAGCCAGATCGAGCGCAACGAGACCAATCCGACATTGGCAACGATCTGGCGTCTCTCGCAAGCTCTCGATGTCTCGATTGAGCGCGTATTGCAAATAGCCGACGACGGCCCCTTCCTGGAAAAATCCTCGCGCCGCGATACACCGATCCTGGTGTCGGAAGACGGCAAATGTCGGCTCGCCATTATCGGGTGGGTCAAGACCGTGGAATGGCTGCAGTGGTATGATTTCTCAGCCGATCCGGGCGGCATGCTCGAATCGGAGGCGCACCAGCGCGGCTCAGTGGAAAGCTTGTCGGTGAGTGAAGGGGAACTTGAGATCGAAGTTGGCGGTGTCATCGAGCACGCCAAGGCGGGCGAAACCGTGCGCTACCGTTGTGATCGTCCCCATGCCATACGCAACGTCTCACAAAGACGGGCATCGGCGACAATGGTCTGCATTCTGAAAGCGGCAGCGATGGAATGACATTCTGTTTACGCTGGGTTTCTCTCTCCGCCCGCGCCAAGCCAAAGCGGCCTGCAGCTACGGCAGTGGGGAATCTTCGGAAAGCTCCTGGAGCATGACATTGAGGCGGCAGGCCCATACGGCTGCTGCTTTATGCCGAAGGCAAAGGGCTGGCCAATGAAGAGGGAAAAGAGTTTTCTGCGCGTCAGAAGTATGACAATGCGGCATATGCCTTTTTCAATCAGATGACACTTCGCGAAAGAGAGCCACAAAGTAAAGTTGAGGTGGCATTTCCAGATGACGATGATGGCTCTCCCTATTGCTATTGCTATTGCTATTGCTATTGCTATCGCATGGAGCCATTGCGTGTGGTTTGTAAGACAAACAGGCTCCAAATTTTCTGGGTTTCGGAGAATTTAGAGAATCCCGTAAGCGAATCGTAACAAAACGCAGCCATCAAGGTAAGCGATTACCCCAGGCGTGAAGTATTTAGCATCCTTCGCTTCGTCTCGGATCGTGTCTGCTACCTTCTGCACTGCACGCGGCCGGGAAGATCGCCGCGAAGCTCCGCGATAAAAGCACGGAGCTGGATATCCCGTCAAAGTCCTGAGACTTTTGGTCTCACCGGCTGCCCTGGCGTTGCCGGAACAGTGTCTTGATGAACTGCCAACGGCGGGACTTCGTTGGCTGCACGGTCAGAAGTATGGGGCTGAAAGGCCGCGGCAGCTGCGTTGGCGGCCGCGAGTTCGGATGCCGTAAGCCGTGCCGCAACCTCATCCCGCTTCCTTGCGGCATCAGCGTCGCCCGACGCCGCAACGATCGCAAACCATGTGTAGGACTTGACGAGATCTTTGGGCACACCAAGACCCCGCGCAAGCAGAACGGCTAGATTATATTGGCTGTCACGAATGCCATATTCCGCAGCCTTACCAAACCACAATGCTGCGCTCGTGTAATTGGGCTTGCCATCGTTACTTTCGATGGCAAGGACGCCGAGGTTATGCATGGCTCGTGTGTTGCCCCTTTCGGCAGCGCGCTGATACAGGGTTTTGGCCTGCTGGAAATCCTGTCTTACGCCAAGTCCCCGTTCATAGAGGGATGCCAGCCGGAACTCTGCCACCGCGAGACCTTGCTCTGCAGCCTTGCTGTACCATTGTGCCGCCAATTCGTAATTTTGCTCGCCGCCGCTTCCTTCGGCGTAGCGGGCTGCGAGCTCGAATTGCGCTGCCGCATCTCCGGACTTAGCCTCTTCCAGAAGGTTTTTCTCCGGCCCAGCGGCAGGCAGCCCTGCCTGCGGTGACGGGGCTCCAGCCGTGGCAGCCCTTGGCAGATTATTCGCAGGAACCAAACTGGTTATAAACCCTGGCCAGCCAGAATCGCTTGCGGCAGTGCCACGGCCAAGAGTTCCGGCAACAATCCCGCTGCTCCCCGCGATTGCGCGTCTTGCCGGTGCCGCTGCTTCGGACGCTGGCTTCGTGAACCGGACAGCACCCTGCGCCGAGAGTCCCACTGGTGCAAGAGGATCCATCAGGGCGGCAGCCCCAATTGCTGGGATTTTGCGCGCTGCCGGAGCATCCGCATGCGGCTCGCTCGCTTGTGGATGGGCTGATGCAGGCTCATCTGGGACTGGCGGTCTCGCGGGCGGTGCGGCTGGCAGTGCGCCGCCAGGCGAACTCCTGGACGAAATCCCCATTGCTGGCGTTTCAGCAGCTGCTGGCTTTGCGGGAGCGGGCCTCCAGTCGAGCTGTTTTAGAAATCCAAGCGCCATGCCGCCAACTTTGCCTTGAGGCAGCGTGCTTGCCACAGCAAAGGCTCCGATCGCGGAAAACAGAAGCATGCTGCCCAAAACAAGCGCCCGTTTGTATGGAGCGGGAAGGCTTAGGCCTGGGCGCCGAAGCGAAAGAGAACGTAGTTTCGCAAAGCCGCCAATACTGAAGCTTGCGTCACGGAGCGCGGGCTTTGCCTCCTTCCCTTGCAGCTCGCCCTGTGCCTGCCGTGCTGCGCGGCGGGCTGCAGCGATGAAATCCGTGCGTGTTCCCATTTCCTCGTGATCATCCGCGGCATTACGCTCGCCATCCATCTTCTGACAGTTTCCGCTTTCCCCGGCTCGGTGCGGAAAGCCATGCCCGGGCTCAATGAGGAAACCGCCGCCAAAGCCCTCGCCTGCATCGCTCTTTACACTATCCATATCTTCGTCATCGCAGGCTGTCCCGGACCGGAGTTTTCCGGCCGTTTGTATGCGGCCAGGCGACAAAGCCGTTGCGGCTGAGCGGATATCCTTTTCGCTTGCGGCGGAGCTGATGACTTGCGCAGCCAAAGAACCGTCCGGGCCTCGCTGTGCAAGGGACGTCAGAATCGGCGCGAAAGGATCGGGCGAGGTGACAACGCCCTGTATGCCCGCCTTAGCCCAAGCAGCCTTTGCGATCTCATCCACGGATTGCTGAATATTGCTCAGCGTAAGATGTACCCGCTGCCACACATCCTCATGAGCGGCTCGCAAGCTGACGATTTCGCGCAGAATTTCGCTTCCGTCCGGACGATGCCGGCTTGAAGCCTCTTCTGCGCCTGCCGGCGGCTCATCCCCTATCGTCATGCCAAGGCGGCCCGCAATCTTGCATGTTTCCTCAAGTTGGACGCATAGGCTTCTCATCGCATGTTCGAGTGAGGTGAGCGAAGCAAGGCCCTCCCCGGCCCGATCAAGGCGGCCAGCAAGACTGGTGGTTTCATGATCAAGACCTGCCCGGCTTTGGTGTGCGCCCAGCATTGGCTCGATCTTTTGGGCGGCCCCCCCGGCCGTCTCCTTGCAGATTTTTGTCTCCTTCGCCGCGGTGCTCAGGCCCGCCCCGACGCGCGCCGCCAGCTGCCTGTGCGAGGCTTCAATCTCCTGCGTCAGCGCATCCAAAAAACTCCGCTCGATCCCTATTGGCGGTCCCGCCAGCTCCGCACAATTGGCTGCACCTCCCGGCTGAGCTTGCCCGCGGGTCTCAAGGGTTTTGGGAGCGAGGTTGCCGAACTCCTCCCGCAGGCCCGCCGATTCTTCCGTACTGGCATGGCGAAACGGCGGTTCTCCTCCAACGGTAGCGCCCTGCTCCGCTTGCGCATTGCAGCCTGCCTGAAACCTAAGCTTGGCAGTGTACTGTGTGGTTTCCGGTACAACAAAAGGAACATCAGGCTCTTTTTCCGCGGCGGCCTCCAAGGGCGAGGGGTCCGATACTAACGCTATGAGTTCCCTCGCCAATGCTTCCGCTCCGGCAGGCGCTCCCGTGTCAGTTCTGGAGTCCAACCCGGTAACTGAGGCCTTTTTCCCCTGCATTTTGCGCAAGGCACGCAGCTCAGCTTCTATCGCTATCAGCGCAGACTTCAGCGAGTCACTATCGCCCGGCTCCCCATTTCGCAGCTTCATCTCCAGACTGCCGAGTTTCTCAATCAGATGGGCACGGCTCTGCCGCCCGGTCAGGCCAGAGGACAACATATCCGCGATCGCCGAAAATATCCCGGCGGCTTGTTGCCAGCTTCCAGCCGGACCGGTTCCTTTGCCTTGTGACAAGGCTTGCGCAGGCTTGTCCGGGGCCATCACCGCAAAGGAATCAGCAGCGCTCTGGGGTGGAATTGCCGACACACGTTCCCTTTCGTCGCCAAATCATTAAGCAATGGTTTCATTTTTGCGCCACGAGCTTGCCCGGAGCGGACCACAGCCCGGCTGCGATACTCACCAAGGCGGCCCGCAATCCGTGCGCATTCAGCGCTGACACCTCAAGCGCTGAACACCTCAAATGTAACACCTTAATTGTCCGCTTCGTACATTATGCGGCAAAGGCACAGCTGGCGGCAACGTCCGGCCAAGGATTGGGATCGAATAATGCCATGATTCGACAAGCCAAGGCGCTCGGGCGGAGCAGCATGATCACGGGTTCGCACCGATATACACGTAATAGTTGTATTCATCAGAAAAATGCGATATGTTCGTGCTAAGGTTGAATCGGCATGTTGGGATTGGTGATGCAGACAAATACTCAGCAGAATGGCGGGCGTTGGCCTTGGCTGGCGGCTATGCGCGAGCAGGGCGATCGTCCCGGCCCCCGTGGCGGGGATTTTCCCGAGGCAGACGAAGCGTCGCGCTCATATACGATTCGGGAAATGGCGAGGGACTTCCGCGTGAGTATCCGGACACTCCGTTTTTATGAAGATCGCGGCCTCCTGCACCCGCGCCGGGAAGGCACCAGCCGGCGGTACAATGCCCGCGACCGGCTTCATCTCAAGATGATTCTCAAGGGCAAGTCTCTCGGATTCACGTTGAGCGAGATTCATGACATCCTCGCGGGCCAGGAGCAGTCTCCGGGCAAGATGGATCTTGAGATGGGCCTTTTACCCGAACAGATCACCGCCCAGATCGAACATCTCGAACGCCAGCGCAGCCAAATCGATGAGGCGCTCAAGACCTTGCGCGAGGCCCAAAGAGATCTGCTCGAATCGCCTGCTCTGGGGACGGGCCGCAAGAATAACGCGCAAGAATAACGCGAATGAGTAGCCGCAAGCAGCTGGGGAGATGGGCTCACCTCGAAGAGTATGCCATAGAGTTTATGCCTCCCTCCCCTAAAGTGTGATCTGCTGCGGGCCACAGGGCTCTCGTGAAGCTGAGGGATGCTGCTCTGGAAGCGCACATAGCCCGGCGCTCTGTGGCCGCTGTAGCCGCTTCTATAAACCATCTTCAATAGCAATTTGCCGATCCGAAGCTCAGCGCAGCCAGCCGGCAGATGCAATTGGGAGCATGCGGGTCCGTCACTCGCCGAATCTTCCCGCGGCAAAATGGAGAAGAGCCCCCCGCGGCGGCGGAGTATCCGTGAAGGAATTATTCGCCTGCAAGGAATTGGGGCTGAAGACCGTTCCAGCTTATCCACAGCACGTTTGCTGGATGCTGGGCCAGCGGCTATATAGCGGCTATATAAAGAGGCGTGCGCATGCGACCGTGGCACGGGAGCCGGGAGGTCATTTATGCCGACTTACAAGGCGCCTGTCGAAGACGTCCTGTTTCTGCTCCGCAATGTTTTTCCGATCCAGCGATACAATAATCTGCCCGGCTTTGCCGAAGCCGCGCCCGACCTCATTGAAGCGATATTGTCGGAAGGCGCGAAGCTGTGTGAAGAAACGCTCTTGCCCTTGAATCAGGCTGGCGACCGCGCGGGATGTGTTCGCAACAAAGATGGTTCCGTTGCGACACCGCCGGGCTTCAAGGAAGCCTATCGCGCTTTTGCCGGGGGCGGCTGGGTTGGTCTTGCTGCCGATCCCGGTCTTGGCGGCCAAGGACTTCCTTACACGCTCGCCGCGATCCTCAATGAATTCGCAAGCTCCGCGAATATGGCCTTCGCCATGTATCCGGGATTGAGCCAGGGCGCCCTTGCCGCTCTGATGGCACACGGGACGGATGCGCAGAAAAAACTTTTCGTTCCGAAACTGATCAGCGGCGAGTGGTCGGGAACGATGAACCTTACCGAGTCGCATTGTGGCACCGATCTCGGACTCCTCAAGACCAAGGCCATCCCCAATGCGGACGGCTCTTTCGCCATTTTTGGCGAAAAAATCTTCATTTCGGCCGGCGAGCACGATCTTGCCGCGAATATCATTCATCTCGTTCTTGCCCGGATCGAAGGGGCACCTGCCGGCGTCAAAGGCATTTCCCTTTTCGTGGTGCCAAAGATTTTGATAGAACCGGATGGTTCGCTCGGCGTCGCCAACAAGGTCACTTGCGGCGCAATCGAGCACAAAATGGGCATCCACGCTAACGCTACCTGCGTCATGAATTATGATGGCGCCAAGGGCTGGCTCGTCGGCGAGCCAAACAAAGGCCTGAGCGCGATGTTCGTGATGATGAACGAGGCGCGTCTCGGCGTTGCGATTCAGGGCTTGGCGATCTCGGAAGTGGCCTATCAGAATGCGGCTGCTTATGCCAAGGAACGCCTGCAGGGGCGCTCGCTGTCAGGGCCGAAATTCCCGGAAAAACCTGCCGATCCGATCATTGTTCATCCTGATGTGCGGCGCAATCTAATGACGATCCGCGCTTTCAATGAAGCGGCGCGCGCGCTCGTGATTTGGACGGCGCTGAAGAGCGACATTGCGCACAGATCCTCTGATAAGGCCGAAGTTGAGGCCGCAGCAGACTGTCTCGGCCTGCTCACGCCCGTGCTGAAAGGCGTTCTCACCGACATCGGCTTTGACAATGCGGTCAGGGCCCAGCAAATCCTCGGCGGCCATGGCTATATCGAGGAATGGGGCATGGAACAATTCGTTCGCGATGCCCGCATAACAATGATCTATGAAGGAGCGAATGGAATTCAGGCGCTCGATCTTGTGGGGCGCAAGCTCGCCAAGGACGGCGGCCGCGCGTTCACTGCCTTCCTCAACGAGATCAAAACCTTCATCAAGGAAAACGAGGCCGCCGCCGCTCTTGAACCCTATCTTTCGGGCCTCAAGCAGGGCGCCGTGCATCTCGAACAAGCAACGTTCTGGTTCATGCGGAACGCAATGGCCAACCCCGAGAATGCGGGCGCTGGCTCCTATGATTACATGCACTTGTTTGGGCTCGTCGCGCTCGGCTTCATGTCGGCACAAATCGCCAAAGCCGCCCTTGCAATCAAAGCCTCGGGCAATGGCGCTGCTGCGGCGATGGAAGCGAAACTCTTGGCGGCGAAGTTCTTCATGGAGCGTGTCATGCCCGAGACGGGTCTTAGACTTGCTCGCATCTCGTCGGGTGCCGGAACAATGATGGCGCTCGAAGCCGAGCTGTTTTGAATTTCGCGCACGCCGCGAAGCCCTGCAGCAGACTGGGAGGACAAGGTGTCCGAAGCTTTCATTTACGATCACGTCCGCACGCCTCGCGGGCGCGGCAAGCCCGATGGAGCGTTGCACGAAGTTTCGACTCTCGGGCTGGCGGCGACAGTGCTGCGCGCCATCAAGGAACGCAACGATCTCGACACGCATCTCGTTGATGACGTGGTGCTCGGCTGCGTTGATCCTATCGGCGAAGCAGGCGGCGATATTGCCCGCGCCGCGGCGCTGACCGCTGACTACGGCAACCATGTGCCGGGGGTCCAGATCAACCGCTTCTGCGCATCAGGCCTCGATGCAGTCAATTTTGCCGCGGCGCAAATCATGGCGAGGCAGCATGAATTGACTGTGGGCGGCGGTGTTGAATCCATGAGCCGGGTCGGCATTGGAGCCTCGGGCGGCGCCTGGCCGGTCGATCCTGCAATCGCGATCAAATCCTATTTCATGCCGCAAGGGGTATCCGCTGATCTCATCGCGACGAAATATGGATTTTCGCGCGAGGATGTGGATGAATATGCGGTCGCCTCGCAGCAGCGGGCGGCACGGGCTTGGAGCGAAGGCCGATTCAAGAATTCCATTGTGCCGGTACGCGACATCAATGGCATAACTCTCCTCGATCGCGATGAGCATATGCGGCCTTCGACCGATATGCAGTCGCTTGCCGCGCTGAAACCCTCTTTCACGATGATAGGCGAACAAGGCGGTTTTGACGCCGTCGCCATCGATGCACATCCCGAAATAGAAAATGTGGTGCATGTCCACCACGCCGGCAATTCATCTGGCATCGTTGACGGAGCCGCGGCGGTATTGATCGGCTCGGCGGAAGCAGGACGCGCCCTGGCACGAAAACCGCGTGCAAAAATCCGGGCCTTCGCCAATATCGGCTCGGAACCGGCGATGATGCTGACAGGCCCCATCGGCGTCACGAAGAAGGTCCTGGCCCGCGCAGGCATGACGATCGAGGACATTGATCTTTTCGAGGTCAATGAAGCTTTCGCATCCGTCGTCTTGCGTTTTATGCAAGCTTTCGATGTCGATGCCGGGAAACTCAATGTGAATGGCGGCGCGATCGCGATGGGCCATCCGCTTGGCGCGACTGGCGCCATGCTGCTTGGCACGGCGCTCGACGAGCTCGAACGTTCGGGCAAAACGACGGCGCTCATCACGCTCTGCATTGGTGCGGGAATGGGCACGGCGACCATCATCGAACGGGTGTAACAATCTCACCAAAGGGCAATATGACAAATAGGGCATCCGCGGACGGGGAAGGACGGGTGATGAAAGCAAAGTTACATATGCGCGCTCGCCTCGGCCAGTTACTGATAGCCCATGTCTTCATTGACAAAGCGATGTCCGGCCGGCAGAGGGTGCGGCTTTTAAACGCTGTCCGCGAAGGCGAAGAGAAAGTTGCTGAATTTTACGGCGATCTGGCTGAGACGCCGCTAATTCTTGCCTGCGCAACACAGGTTTGTTCTCGCAGGATTGGGAGCGGAACGGCCCTATCTTTCCCTTGCAGAACCAGTCCGCACAGCCAGCCATCCATCGCACGTGGGAGACACTGATGCAGCTCACGAATTTCCGCTTCGAGACCGATGCAGGCGGTATTGCCCTCCTCACCTGGGACATGCAAGGGCGCACGATGAATGTCATCACGCCGCAGGTCATCGACGAGCTGGACCAAGCCGTCGATCATGTCACGGCCGAGGCTTCGATCAAGGGCTGCGTCATCACGTCAGGCAAGGAAACATTCTCTGGCGGCGCCGATCTTTCCATGCTGCAAAATGCAGCCGATGAATATCTGAAGGCCAAGCAGGAAAAAGGCGAAGAGGAAGCCACCAGACTCTTCTTCGAGAAATCGCGCCGCCTCTCGCTCCTCTACCGCAAGCTCGAAACCTGCGGAAAGCCTTTCGCCATCGCGATCAATGGCACTTGCGTCGGCGGCGCCTTCGAGCTTGCGCTCGCCTGCCACTACCGGGTCATCGCCGACAATGACACGGCGCGGGTGGGACTCCCCGAGATCAAGGTCGGTCTATTTCCTGGCGCGGGCGGCACGCAGCGCGTCGCGCGTTTGATGCAGACCGGCGACGCGCTGCAAATGCTTTTCAAGGGCGAGCAGATCAGGCCGAAAGCGGCCAAAGCGATGAATCTTATTCACGAAGTCGCCCCCGCAAGCGATATCGTCGAAAGGGCCAAGGCCTGGATCACGGCGGGGGGCAAAGGCATCGCGCCCTGGGACGAAAAGACCTTCAAGCTTCCGTCCGGGCGCGTGTTTTCCCCGCAAGGCATGATGGTATGGCCAGCCGCCAATGCGATCTACCGCCGCGAGACTCATGACAATTATCCCGCGGCAAAGGCGATTTTGCATAGTGTCTACGAAGGCCTGCAATTGCCGATGGATTTGGCGCTGCGCGTCGAGTCACGCTGGTTCGCCAAGATTTTGCGCTCGCCCGAAGCCGCCGCAATGATCCGGACGTTGTTTCTATCCATGGGCGAGTTGAACAAGGGCGCGCGGCGGCCCGCACAGATTCCGCCCACCCGTATCAAGCAGGTCGGAATCCTGGGCGCAGGATTCATGGGCGCGGGCATTGCCTACGTCACGGCAAGCGCCGGAATGGATGTTGTGCTGATCGACCAGGACCAGGCTGCGGCCGAGAAGGGCAAGGCGGCTTGCGACAAGCTCATTTCCGCGCAAATTTTGAAGGGCCGGGCAACTGCCGCTGACAAAGAGGCACTTCTTTCGCGAATCAAACCAGCTGCCAATTATCAGGAACTCGCGGGCTCCGATCTCGTCATCGAAGCTGTTTTCGAGGATCGCGCGGTGAAGGCTGCGGCGACAGAAAAGGCACGTGCTGTTCTCAAACCCGGCACGGTCTTCGCTTCCAACACATCCACTCTGCCAATCACCTCACTTGCGCAGACCTACGGCGCGCCAGAAAATTTTATTGGCATTCATTTTTTCTCGCCAGTCGAGAAAATGCTCCTCGTCGAAGTAATTCTTGGTGAGAGGACCGGCGACCGGGCGCTCGCAACTGCCTTGGATTATGTTCGCGCGATCAAGAAAACTCCCATTGTCGTGCGTGACTCGCGAGGCTTCTACGCAAATCGCTGCGTCAGCAATTATATCCGCGAAGGTCACATCATGCTGATAGAGGGCATTCCTCCTGCAATGATTGAGAATGTTGCCAGAATGGCTGGAATGCCGGTTGGACCGCTCGCCCTCAACGATGAAGTCGGTCTCGATCTTGCTTTCAAAATCCTCGAGGCAACAAAGCGTGATTTGGGGCCGGCAGCCATTGATCCGATGCAGGAGAATCTACTGAAGTCCCTTGTTGTTGATCATGGCCGGTTCGGACGCAAGAACGGCAAGGGATTCTACGATTATCCCGCTGAAGGCCCGAAGAGTCTCTGGCTCGGCCTTGATGAGTTCCGCCAGATGATGCTCGATCCGGATACGATCTCGATCACCGAACTCAAGCAGAGATTCTTGGTGTGCCAGGCCGTCGAGGCGGCGCGTGTTGTCGAAGAAGGCATCGTTACCGATCCCCGTGAGGCGGATGTGGGCTCGATCATCGGCTTCGGTTTCGCGCCTTTCACCGGCGGCACATTGAGTTACATCGACGGGATGGGCGCGGCCAACTTTGTTGCGCTTTGTGACCGGCTCCAGCACAGACACGGCGAGCGCTTCGCGCCGCCAAACATACTGTTGGAGATGGCAAGAACGGGCGAAAGTTTTTATGGCTGCTTCGCCGCGCGGCGGAACCGCGTCGCATGATTTCATAAAGTCCGCGAGGCGCAGCGCATTCGTGCAAATAAAAATGCTTCACGCAAAACGCTCCCGCTGGCTGTGCCGCGTTTTGCAACAAAACATTACTGTCTGGAGTAAAGAAGCTTCAGTATTTTGCGGCAACCGGTGCGGGGGGCGGCAGCCAATCGAATTTATAGTTCAAGCCAAGGCGGGCAACATGATACATCGTTCGCGTGTTGAACAAAACGGTTGAGACAGGATCCGGACTGAAGAGGACCGAGCGCGCGTTGATGAATTCGTATAAATATTCGGCCTTCGCGGTGAGGTTTTTGGCGATGGCATATTCGAGGCCGATGCCGCCAACCCCGACATGGGGAAAGAATCCCGCGCGCGTGCCCGTGCTGGAGCCCGCAGCGAAGAATCCGGGGGTAATGGCGTTATAATAGGTTTCTGCCGTTGCGTAAGTGAAGCCTGCCGTCAAATAGGGCAGGAAGCGGCCCCACGCATAGCCGAGGCGAACCCGTGCTGTGCCAAAATCCTCGAATCTGGAGCCAAAGGTTGCGATGACCGGCTGGCCATTAACGAGCACTCCGCGAACACCCGTCTGGCCCGCTACGCCGGAGAGATCGCTGTCAACTTCAATGCCGGCAACGATGTGAAAGAAAGGCAGCTCATAGTTAAACCCCGCCTGGATACCCCCCAGCGGCCCGCTCGCCGTAATGCCAGACGTCCCTTGCGTGAATCCCCAGGGCCCCGGCACTTCGATCAAATACGGAAAAGCGAAGTGATCAACCCCGGCACCGACGTTGACACCGGCATAAAATCCAGTCCAGCTGAATTCGGCTGGCGATGGCGGCACAAAAACAGATGGCTGGGCTTTCGGCAGCAAATCAGCGGCGCAAACCGGACCGGCAGCCGCTGCAAGGACAACGCAAAGGGAAATCTCCGCGAGGGACTTGCTCTTCCGGCGGCCGCGGATGAAACAGAAAATTTGCGCATCAAAATTAATGCGGCCGCACACCAGAATCACCCTGGCTATCTTGGTTCTTTCTCAGTAAAAGCCGGGAGAGGATCTTGTACAAGGCAAATAGAACCGCCTAGCCGCGAAATGTGCGGACTGTTGTAAATTAAGCACGAGTTAAGAGGCCTTGCGCTTACAGAAGACTGATGCAGACAGCAGGCGTGACAGGGACATGTACGCCAGTTCAAACCCTCTCATCCTCCGCTGAGTCACTTCCTGTTGACTTGCCAAGGGCCCTCTCGAAATCCGCAAGTCCTCCGGCTACCATCAAGTATGAGCGAATCGCTGCTGCCCTCCCTCCCGCGCGCGTTTTTGGGAATCGAGCAGTCCGTGCTGGGCCGGCCCTGGCGCAGCCGGCTCGATGGCCCCGGCGAAGCGCGCGCACTTGCCATTACGCAAATACATGGAACCAGCGATTTCTTGTCCCGTGTTCTTGCCGGACGCGGCGTCACGCCAGAGCACGTGCAAGACTATCTCGATCCGACGCTGAGAAATCTCCTGCCCGACCCCTTCTCCCTGAAAGACATGGAGGTGGCGGCAAACCGCATCACGGAGGCGATCGAGCGCGGAGACAAAGTCGCGATCTTCGGAGATTATGACGTCGACGGGGCGGCCGCCTCGGCGCTTCTTTATGATTTCTTCCGAACCTGTGGGACGCCCTGCGTCATCCATATTCCGGACCGGATTTTCGAGGGCTATGGCCCGAACGCCGAGGCGATAAAGACCCTCGCGCGCGGCGGCGCGAAGCTCTTGATCACGGCGGATTGCGGGACAGCGAGCCACGCGCCGCTCGCCGAGGCTGCGCGCCTCGGCCTTGATCCGGTCGTGCTCGATCATCATCAGGCGCCGGAGGTTCTGCCGCAAGCAATCGTCGTCAATCCAAACCGGCAGGACGATCTTTCCGGGCTCGGCCAGCTCTGCGCGGCGGGCGTCGTTTTCATGGCTCTCGTCGCAGTGCAGCGCCGCCTGCGCGAACGCGGTTTTTTTTCGCCCGCCCGGCCGGCGCCGGATCTGCTTGCAGGGCTCGATCTCGTCGCGCTTGCGACCATCGCCGATGCCGTGCCTTTGACGGGATTGAACCGCGCCTTTGTCACCAAGGGGCTCGTCTTGATGCACGCGCGGAAGCGCCCCGGCCTTAAGAGCTTGCTCGACATCGCAGGGCTCACGGAGCCTCCCAACACCTATCATCTCGGCTTCCTGATCGGTCCCCGCATCAATGCGGGAGGCAGGATCGGCGATGCCGCGCTTGGCGCCAGGCTTTTGAGTTTGACCGATCCGCTGGAAGCTGGGCGTATCGCTGAGGAGCTCGACCGGCTCAACCGCGAGCGCCAAGAATTGGAACGCGCCACACTTGAGGCGGCCGAGGCCGCGGTGATTGCTTGTACCAGTCTTGAGAATGCCTCCGCCATCGTTGTGGCGGATGAGGGCTGGCATCCGGGCATCGCCGGGCTCATAGCCTCGCGCCTCAAAGACAAGTTCCGGCGTCCCGCATTTGCGATCGCTTTCGATGGGAAAGCAATGGGCACAGGGTCCGGCCGTTCGATCGCTGGCGTTGATCTCGGCCGTGCCGTACGCGAAGCCGCCGAAGCCGGCATTCTCGCCAAGGGAGGCGGCCACGCCATGGCGGCGGGTATCACCCTTGCTAAGGAGCGGCTTCGCGATTTCAGGGATTTTCTCGAAACCAGGCTGGCCGCTCCGGTTGCCGCTGCGCGTGCGAATGAAGCCTTGCTGATTGACGGGGCGCTCACTGCGGCGGGAGCCAATCGGGCTTTCCTTGATGGGCTAGCGCGCGCAGGCCCCTTCGGAGCCGGAAATCCTGAACCGGTTTTCGTCCTTCCCGGGCACCGTCTTATCGACGTGGCGGCCGTCGGCAATGGCCATGTGCGGCTCCGTGCGGAGGCCGGTGACGGCGCCAAAATAGACGGCATTGCGTTTCGTGCGGCTGCAGAGCCCCTCGGACAGGCGCTCCGCGAGGCGCGAGGCCGCGCCGTTCATCTGGCTGGAACCCTGATGGAAGACCGCTTTGGCGGCAGAGAGCGGGTGCAACTGAGGCTGCTCGACCTCGCCCCGGCGGCTCCGGCGCGCAGGAACACGGTTTCGCTTGAAGCCAGCTTGCCAGCGCGAGCGCCGGCCTTTATATGTCCGCCCGGCTGACGGAAGACCATTCATTCCGCCAGAGAGCTGCTGCGCCCATCGTCTAGCGGTCCAGGACGCCGCCCTTTCACGGCGGAAACACGGGTTCGATTCCCGTTGGGCGCGCCACTAAAATCAAGCGCAGCTTTATGTCCGATTCCAATCAAGCTGGGGTTCTGTGAAGGCGGAATTGACACACCGCAGCGGCTTGATTCGCGCAACCATTCAGGCAATCGCCCTCGCAGGCTTCCCGCGCCCCAGTTTTAGCTGCCACAAATCCCGTCCTGTCATCGCCCTGGCTGCCGTCCGGCATGAGCGGCAAATGGGCCCCATTGGCTGTCTCCCGCGGGCTGCCGTGACTTTGTGACCGGGCGAGGGCGTGCCGGAAGGATCGGGGTCCAATCGCCGGGCGCGAATCCCGGCGTTTCTCTTCATTGGACGTTTCTCTTCATTGGAATCCCCGCCAGCGGCTCATCAAGAGGGAGCGCTCGCGGGGGGGGGCAGCGGTCTGCGGCTGCTGTACTACCGCTTTGAAGGCCTGCCCCTGATCCGGCATTTACCCGTCAGAAGTTTTCGGCGGCCTCGGGAAGCAGAGAAATCCAAGAGATAAACCCGGAGAATCCCAGTACGTCGCCTCAATGGGCCTCTATGAACGGGCAGTGACGGTTGACCTGTTTGTGGAGACTAACGAAGGCGCAAACTTTACGTTTCGTCACGAGGTCTGCCCGGTTGCCACTCTCGACGCGGCGATAAGGTCCGCAGAAGAAGCGTTAAAGCAATTCGCGCAAAATTTGGTGAGTGCGATTCATTGATTTGCCAGCGAGACTTTATTTCCAGCGAGACTTTATTTGAAGAGGGCGATTTGAAGAGGGCGTATCATCCATATCTTCAGCAATTGCTGCAAATGCTTCGCTCCCACTGTTCGTCTTGTTTTTGAATCCGGCGATTAAACCGGGGTTCCTTCCGAGAAATACTGCGGTGGGCTTGCGGGGGACAGACGAGGTTTGGGCAAGGAACCGTCGCTCCGCTGCTAGTCAAATAGTCCTGGTTCAGCAATCTCGCGTCATTCAAATAATCGCGATCCAATGGCCACGGCCCCATCGCCTCCGAACCGGCCGGTTTCAGTTGTTGGAGGCCCTTCGGGCTCGCAGCGTCAGCAGAGATTTGGGCGCGAGCCATCATCGTGCCGCTGGCCAATGTGACAGCAAGCGCAACCCAGAGTGTTGCCTTCAACATCGCTACCTCCCAACGCAAAACGTAATATGCGCCTGGAAGTTTCGGTGCGTTTGTTGAGCGGGAGCAAAGCCCTACTGAACGAATCCTTGAATTTGGCCGCCATTACCGCGACAGAAGCACTCGTCTCCGGCCCACGCGGGTTCAGGGAGTAAGCAGGTCACGCCGCTAGCCACACAGTGGTTTCCAGTCCAGGGAGGCGCCGATAAAAGGCTGGCGGCCAGAGGGACGATCAACAAGGATGCGCCTGCTGCTTCCGGCTCATAAACATAGCCATAGCGCTCGGGATAAGACTCACACGCGCAGCTGTAGCTGTAGTTTCCAGAGTAATGCCAGCCGCAGCACTGCTGATCGCTGCCCCCAAATGCTGCAGCCGGCCCGCCTCCCGCAAGCGCGGAGCCAAGGACGATAGCGGCCACCGGCCGGCCAAATCGTTTCACGAGATGCTCAAGGCTAATTTTGGATTTTCTTAGTCTGCCCATCGCGTTCCCTTCCTGCACGGCGCTATGCTGGACTGGTGACTAATTCGGCGTTGGGGCATAAACATGACGCAGAGATCCGTGCTTGCATTTTCCTTGCGGCTTTTCGCGGGAGAGTGGAGGGACCGGCACTGCAGGGCTTAAACGGCTGGCAGGCATCCTATTTCGAAAAAGTGAACCTCATAGTTCCAAGGCGCACCGCATGACACCCAGTTGGCTCGAAATCCTGAAGTCGGAACTTAACGACACCCATTTACACATCGCGGGGGCGTTTGCGGCGGTGATCCTGTTGCTCCACTATGGGCTAATTCCGGTGCTCGAGCCTTATCCTTGGCTCATTCCGCTGGCTTGGTTCGGCCTTCTGCTCTTCTGGTTTTTGTGGCTCATTCAGGTCGTAAAAGACTTAAGGTCGGGATCGCTGAAGCGCTAGAGAGCCGCCTCAATGAGCACACGAGCAGCGCGGGGATGCGCCAGCGGGTTTGCCTCATTATTTTTCTATGTTCCCGAGGCGGCCTGGCTTCTCTGTCACGCACCCAGCCCGTCCATGGTTAGAGCGGCCGCGCGCAAGACTGGAGCGCCAGGCCAAGCCGCGCAGCGAGCGGGACAGTGAAGGGCCGAATTCGTCTGGCGAGGTAAGCGAACACCGTGACCGAGGAACAGACCACGGCACCAAGCGTCAGCCCTGCCGGGAGCGAAAGCAAGGGCATGCTGACCGTCACCGGCCAGCCTGCCCCGCCTGCAGAGGTTCCTAAGCCGCAAGCGAAGCGCCGCCGGTCACGCCGGCTTTTCCTGCTGCTTCTATTGCTCATCAGCGGGGCCGCTGGCGCTGGCGGCTGGTATTGGTGGCGCCAGCATCAAAACATTTTGCCCCCAGGTATCGTTTGGAGCAATGGCCGCACCGATGCTGAAGAAATCGACATCGAAACGAAATTTGCGGGCCGTGTCCTTCAGCTCTTCGTCGATGAAGGCGACATGGTGAAAGCGGGGCAAGCTCTCGCACGCATGGACACGAGAGACCTTGAAGCCCAGCTCAAAAGAGAAGAAGCAGTCGTGCGCCAGAATGAACATGCGGTTCTGGAAGCCGAGGCAAATGTCGCCCAGCTGCAGACCCAGTTGACCTTGGCGCAACAGCAGCTCGACCGGACCAGCGCGTTGTTAAAGAGAGGCTATGCAACACGGGAGCTTTACGATCAGCGATTGCAGACAGTGGAAGGAACCCGCCAGGCCATTAATGCAGCAAAGGCCCATGTCACCGAAGCCATTCATGCCTACTCAGCTGCCCAACACAACGTCGATCTGGACAAAGTCAATATCGCCGACAACACGCTCGTTGCGCCCCGCGCTGGGCGCATTCAGTACCGAATATCGGAGCCTGGTGAAGTTCTCCCGGCGGGAGGCAAGGTCTTCACCATGCTCGACACCGGGGATGTCTATATGGACATCTACCTGCCAACGCTTGAGGCCGGCCGCGTCAAGATCGGCGACGACGCCCGCATCCTGCTCGATGCTTATCCAGACCATCCGATAAGAGCAAAAGTCACATTTCTGGCAGCGCAGGCACAGTTTACCCCGAAGACAGTCGAAACGAAAAGCGAGCGCGACAAGCTGATGTTTCGTGTCAAAGTGCGGATCGACCCGGACATATTGGCCAAATATGCCGAGTCGGTGCGAACGGGTCTTCCTGGAAATGCCTATATCCGCGTTGATCCCAACGCCGAATGGCCCGCCTGGCTGAAAGGCCAGCCGGCGGCATGACTCCGGGCGAAACTTTTGCCGCGAGCATTCGTGAGGTGAGCCTCCGCTATGGAGAAAATTTCGCGCTTGATCGAATTTCGCTCTCCATTCCAAGCGGCAAAAGAATTGCTCTAATCGGCCCGGATGGTGTCGGCAAATCGTCTCTTCTAAGCCTCCTTGCGGGCAGCCGGCGGATCCAGACCGGCACGGTTGAAGTCCTCGGCGGCGACATGCGCGACCGGCGTCACCGGGTGGCCGTCAGCTACAAAATCGCCTATATGCCGCAAGGCCTTGGCAAGAACCTTTACCCCGACCTCAGCGTCGCCGAGAATCTTGCTTTTTTCGCACGGCTCTTCGGTCAGTCGAAAACAGAGCGTGAGCGCCGCATCGATGAGCTGACGGAAAGCACGGGCCTCAAGCCATTCAAGGACAGGCAGGCCCGGAAACTCTCCGGCGGCATGCGGCAAAAGCTCGGGCTTTGTTGCGCCCTTATTCATGAACCGGCGCTTCTCATCCTCGATGAGCCGACGACCGGGGTTGACCCCTTGTCGCGCCGGCAATTCTGGGAACTGACCGGGCGAATCCGGGAACAGCACCCAGGCATGAGCGTCCTGGCTGCAACCGCCTATATGGAGGAAGCGGAACGATTCGACTGGCTTGTTGCGATGGACGCCGGAGCTATTATCGCGACCGGCACGCCAGAGGAACTCAAGGCGAAAACCGGCGCTTCGAGCCTTGAGGACGCTTTCATCGCCCTGCTCCCTCCTGAACGCCGCCGCGGCCGCGCAAACCTCGTCATCCCGAAGCTGCCGCCTTCGCAAGAAGCGCCGGTCATCATTGCCCGGGATCTCACCTGCCGCTTTGGCGGCTTCACGGCCGTCGATCGTGTCAATTTCAGCATCGGGCGCGGTGAGATCTTCGGCTTTGTGGGCTCGAACGGCTGCGGAAAGACCACGACGATGAGGATGCTCACCGGTTTGCTTCCGGCAAGTTCAGGCGAAGCACTTCTCTTCGGCCAGAAGATCGAGGCCGGCGGCATGAGCGCGCGCGCCCGCGCCGGCTACATGTCGCAGTCATTTTCCCTCTATACCGAACTTACCGTCAGGCAGAATCTTGAGCTGCACGCCCGCCTCTTCCATCTGGCGCCTGCAAAAGCCAAGGCGCGTATAAATAAGCTCGTCAGAACATTTGGCCTCACTGACTATCTTGACCAAGGCACTTTGGATCTGCCGCTCGGGATCCGTCAGCGTCTTTCGCTCGCGGTCGCGATTGTTCACGAACCGGAAATGCTGATTCTCGACGAACCGACTTCTGGCGTGGACCCGCTGGCCCGCGATAGTTTCTGGGAACTGCTGATCGACCTGTCACGCAATCAAGGCGTGACCATCTTCATCTCCACCCATTTCATGAATGAGGCGGCGCGCTGCGACCGGATCGCCCTCATGAACGCGGGGCGCGTCCTTGCGGCCGGCACGCCAGAAGCGCTGACCAAAGCGCGCAATTGCGCCAGCCTCGAAGAGGCCTTCATTTCTTATCTGGAGGAAGCAAGCCATGCGAATCGCGGTGGGGGCGAGGAACCAATTGCCGCTGAGCCAAGCTTCCAGTCATCGGAAGTCCTCGTAGCAAGGCCAGCAAAACCACGGTCCTGGTTCAGCCTGCGCCGCATGCTCGCCTATACGATCCGTGAGACGCTCGAACTCTGGCGCGATCCGATCCGTCTTGGATTTGCCCTCATTGGCACGGCATTTCTGATGATCGTAATGGGAGCTGGAATCTCGACCGATGTCAACAATCTGACCTTCGCCGTTCTCGATCATGACAACACGCCGGAAAGCCGCGCCTATCTCGAAGAACTTCGAGGGTCACGCTATTTCCTCGAAAAGACTCCAATCAAAAATTACGCGGAACTCGAACGGCGGCTTCAGAGCGGAGATATTACCGCCGCCATCGAAATCCCTCCGGCTTTCGGGCGTGACATCAAGAAGGGCATTCCTACATCGGTTGGCGCATGGATTGATGGCGCGATGCCTTTCCGGGCGGAGACCATTCGCGGCTATTTGGAGGCTATGCACCAGCAATATCTCTCCGATCTCGCAACAAAGGAGGGCTTATCGGGGAGACCTGAGAGTCTGGCGGCAAGCCAAGCCGAACCCGCCAGGATCGAGACAAGGTTTGTCTACAATCAGGATTTCTACAGCGTTTACGCGATGGTGCCTGGTACGCTCGCGTTTCTGCTGATCCTCATACCCGCGATTCTCATGGCTCTTGCCATCGCGCGGGAAAAGGAGCTCGGGCCGATCACAAATCTTTATGTTACCCCGGCAACAAGGATTGAGTTCCTGCTCGGGAAGCAGCTTCCCTATATCGCCATCGGAATGGCCGATTTCACGGTTCTTTTTTTGACAGCAACCTTGATTTTCTCCGTTCCGCTTAAGGGAAGCTTTTCGACTCTCGTTCTTGGCACCCTGCTCTATGTCATGGCAACGACGGGCTACGGCATGTTCATCTCATCCTTTGCGAATAGCCAGATCGCGGCATTATTTGGCACCGCCATCCTCTCATTTTTGCCCGCCTTCCAATTCTCCGGCATGATGGTACCTGTATCGTCTCTCACGGGCATAGCCGCTTTCATGGGAAAAATATTCCCCATGACCTACTTCCTGCCGGTCAGTGTCGGGACCTTTACCAAAGCGCTTGGCTTTGCGGATCTCGCGGGCGATCTCCTTGCACTCGCGATATTTGCGATGGTTCTTATCCTTCTCAGCCTCGCCTTTCTGCGCGGCCAAGAAGCTTAGAAAAAGTGCGCAGCCATGCAGTCACTCGCCAATATTTTCTGGCTCGGAACAAAGGAACTGCGCAGCTTTGCGCATGATTACGTTCTGGTTGGGCTGATCATTTACGCATTCTCGATTGCAATCTATGCCCAAGCACAAAGCAGCTCACAAGAACTCCACAATGGGGCGATCGCCATCATCGACGAGGACAATTCACCGCTCTCGCATTACATCACTGAAGGATTTTATCTGCCCCCTTATTTCAAGCCGCCGCAGAAGATCGCATTGTCCGATGTCAACCGCTTGATGGACAATGGAACTTATACTTTTATTTTGGATATTCCGCTGCATTTCGAGCGGGATGTCCTCGCCGGACGGCAACCGGCTATTCAAGTCAATGTCGATGCGACCGTGATGGTTCACGCGGGAATTGGCGCGGGATACATCCAGCAAATTCTCACAAAGCAGATCCATGATTTCCTTGCGAGATCGGAAAGAGCTCCGCCCTTACCCGTCAGCCTTGATGTCCGCGTCGCCTTCAATCCCAATGTCACAACCTCTTGGTTCGCAAGCGTCATGGGCATCATCAATAATGTGACGATGCTGGCGATCATCCTTTCCGGGGCAGCCGTTGTGCGGGAGCGGGAGCATGGGACCGTGGATCATTTGCTCGTCATGCCAATCAGACCGTTCGAAATCGCCCTGGCTAAAGTCTGGGCCAATGGGCTGGTGATCACTCTTGCGGCCGGTCTCTCCCTCGATGGTGTCGTGCGCGCGCTCCTCGGGATTCCCGTTGCAGGATCCGCCGGTCTGTTTTTGGTTGGAGTGATGATCTATCTTTTCTTTACGACGGCGATCGGCATTTTCCTCGCAACCGTGGCCCGCACGATGCCGCAGCTCGGCCTCCTCTTTATCCTTGTCTCGGTGCCGATGAATGTTCTCTCGGGGAGTGTTACGCCACTTGAAAGCATGCCGCGGCTGCTTCAAATCGTCATGGAAGCATCGCCTTCGACCCATTTCGTTTCATTCGCTCAGGCAATTCTCTACCGCGGTGCCGGCCTCGATGTCGTCTGGCCAGAATTCCTGGCCGTCGCGCTTATGGCAGCTCTGTTCTTTGGCCTCGCGTTGCTGCGCTTCCGCCGCGCTTCAGCCCCGGCGAGTTGAAGCGCTGACAACCTGCGGCTACGATAAAAACTCCTTTCATGATGATGACGAGCCCCCCTCCCCCGATCTTCGATCGCCGTTTGATCAGGCAAAGGCTCGCCCGCGCGGCCGCGAAGGGCACCGAGGATTTCCTCCTAGCCCATGCCATCGAGGAATTCGAGGCGCGTCTTCTTACGATCAAGCGCGAGTTTTCCGCCATCCTTGATGCCGGAACCCCCTTCCCCCGGCTTGCCGCCCGGCTCGGGGAACTTCTCCACCCTGCGCTTCTCATCCGCATGGCGCCACTGCCTGAAGAGGCGGAGATGCCGTCTCTTCTGCGATTCGTCGGCGAGGAGGAAAATTTGCCTCTCGCCGCGGAGCGATTCGATTTGGCTGTCTCGGCGCTCTCTCTGCAAAATCTCAACGATCTTCCCGGGGCGCTCATCCAGCTTCGCCGCGCCTTAAAGCCGGATGGTCTTTTCCTCGGCTGCCTCCTCGGCGGCCAGACCCTCCATGAATTGCGAACCGCCTTGGCAGTGGCGGAAACGGAGGTTTATGGCGGGATCAGCCCGCGCGTCGCGCCTTTCGCGGATGTGCGCGATATGGGCGGCCTTCTGCAAAGAGCCGGCTTCGCTCTGCCGGTCGCCGACAGCGAGCCCTTGACCGTGCGTTACAGGGATATGTTTGGGCTTCTTTTGGATCTTCGTGCGATGGGCGCGGCCAATGCGCTCACGGCCCGCTCGCGCAAGCCCCCGGCGAAAGGTCTCTTTTTGCGCGCCGCGCAGATTTATGCGGAACGGTTCGCCGATGCGGACGGACGGGTGCGTGCGACGTTCGAGATGATCTTTCTCTCCGGCTGGGCACCACATGAGAGTCAGCAGAAGCCATCGGCGCCGGGCTCTGCCAAGGTGCGCCTTGCCGACGTCCTCCGGACCAAGCCTCCCCCGGAAAGCTAGGCATTTATGAGAGTTGAAACCTGAGCCGGTATCATTGCGCGAGTTCCCAGGTGACCTGCACTTCGGTCCGCAGAACATCGGCCCCAGGCTCTACCGGGATGGCGGCAGGCGCTGCGCGGGAGAAGGCCCCCGCTCTTGGCGGCATGCCATAGGGCATTGGCTCAGGAGATTGCGTTGTGACCGCCAGGATGCGGCCAAGCCTGATGCCAAGACCGCTGGCGTAGCTATTGGCCTTGCGCAAGGCATCGCGTACAGCCTCCACGCGCAAGGCGTCATATTTCGCGTCTTTCTGCGAATAATCGAATTCGATGCCGTCGAGACTGTTGGCCCCTTTGTCCATCAGCTGGCTTGCGAGAATGCCAGCCCTTGCGATGTCTCTGACACGCACGCTCAGGGCATTATGCGCGAGGTAGCCGCGCAATGTCCGTTTGGCGCGGCCATTCGCATTGGTCACATCGTCGTAGACCGGTGAAAGAGTGATGGACAGCGTCTTGATGTCTTTCGCGTCGATGCCTTGTGCCCGGATCTCGCCAACGATAGCCTGAGCGGCGCGGGCATTGTCACGTGCGGCGTCGGCGGCCTTCGGCCGCTCGGTGTCAACGCCGAGCAGGATGGTGGCGATGTCAGGGACGACTTCCGCGCTCGCAACACCAGTTGTCGTGATGAATGGCACCGCATCCTTCAAGGCCGGGAAAAGTTGCGGCTGCTGGGCCATCGCTGCGCCTGATCCGGGCGGCGATACGGCGAAGCAAATGGGCAAGGCAAAAACGGCGAAGCGTAAACTTGTTGGCATGGAAAGCTCTCAACGGCGCG
>Ga0209061_1000759_pt1 | contig 70432 bp, 65 predicted proteins | sample Coa_R1_10_FD_187157 | JGI IMG/M metagenome (GOLD analysis project Ga0209061, IMG submission 187157) | Surface soil microbial communities from Centralia Pennsylvania, which are recovering from an underground coalmine fire - Coalmine... | ecosystem: Environmental > Terrestrial > Soil >... | reverse complement strand
AGAGATCCGGCAAGAGCAATAGAGCGAATTGATAGGTTCCTCCACCTCTTCTCATATTGGTACAATCATATGAGACCTCATGAGACATTCAAGGGAAGAGTGCCGTCAGCCTTATCTTGACGGTATCTCCAAGTAAAACAAGAATGAATAAAAAACACCTCCTCGATTGAAAGAAAGGTGCGAAAGCATTTTCTTGCCTTCTCGTGTGTCTTCGGGTCTTTCAAATCCAAGTACGTTCAAAAGGTTTAGGATGTGGGCAGAGAAGAATTGCATTGATCCTGATTTGCTCAAAAACATCGATTTCGATGCTGAATTCGGAAAGGATCTCTCATACAATGAAGCAATCGAGACCGCCCTTCACAAGTTTCCTACGGTATGGCGAACAGAGATAATGGAAGATTTTGAATCAAGGCCGAAGCAAATAATTTTCATCAAAGAGCTTATTCCAAAGATCATTGAGGGGGAAATACAGGTCACTTACAGAAAGAGTCCGAAGATCGGTCTATACTACGTAATAGAAAATAGATTCAAACAAAGTCGAGAATCATCAAGGCTCTTGATAGAATTTTACAGGACCGACAAGATCAATCCAGCGGAGCTTGGTGATGAAGAAGCAAGACTTGCGGGAATAGACTCTGCCGATCGAATTAGAGATCTATTCAAAAAATGGTACGGCGAACCAATTCCTCTGCTATATCGAAATTGGTTCAAATTGAAAGGGTTTATGTAGAAACCAAGTCTTCAAAAATCTCGATTCAGGTTGACTTTCGCTTTTTGCTAGCTGTCTTCTTAGTCCTTTGTCCCTCGCCGATCGAGTCGCTTGTCTCATTTTTGTCGGACTGTCCAGCGCTTTTCATCTCACCGAGTTGGCTAACTACGGCCTCATCACTTTTTCCCTTTTCTTGCGTTTCAGAAGTAGCCTTCTCAGCTTGAGAGCTTGATTTTTCTTCTATCTTTTGAGATTCGTCTTTTGTGGGTTCTACTTCGACCTCCTCCTCCTCGAGCTTTGGCAGGGAAATAGTTACAAGACCGTCCTCATCCTTTGACATTTTTACCTTGATTTTTCGCGGAGGATGAGTAATTCCTCTCATCCACAAAGTTTCATTCAGATCACTTTCAATCCTAATCTCAGATGATTTCATGTGGCGCTCAGCAAACTCTTTCAGAATGTTGATGGCACGCACAGTCCTCCTATATCTGGGGGACACCCATGCCCTTGAAAGTTGAACCGTGTATACTCTTTCTGTCTCTGAACCCCTCTCTGACAATCCTTGAAGACCTCTCCATTCAACTATGTTCTCATTTCACGTTGAGCTTCTGTCTTCTCCACTGACGTTGCTGAGGATGAGTCCTTACGCTTTGTTTTGTCTTCGCAATCACCCATGTAGGAACAGGATAAGCTTGTCTTCTCATCTTCAACAGTCTCTTCTTTACGCCAGATGTTTTCTTGCTCAAGGAATGAAAGCACCAATTACTTCCAATTTATTTTGAATTCTCTTTTTGGCTTTTGATATGTGCTCAGTAGCTGTTTCAATTCCTCATCGCTTACTTGTTTTCTAAGGCGACCACTTGCTGCTAGTTGAATTATTTGGTTTTCTATCGACTCAGCCAAGTCAGGCTTTACGATTCTTATTGTTCCCAGTCTCTGCCTTGCTTCGCTTGTGAAAACTATTCTGAGCATTTGTTCACGAGCAGCTCGAGATTGGCGCTCTTGTTCAGCGCTCTTCTGCCTTTCCGAAGTCGCTGAATCTGCCCTAGTTTGTTCCTCCGCCAACTCAAATCATCCTACCCAGTAACATTATCATGTTACAAGTTTCAGTTTGAAATAATCCCGATTTCAAATTATTTGTTTGCGTTAGCCTTTACGCATATCGGGCAAGCTCAGGTCTGGATTTAGCCAGCTCTTTCAAGAGCTCTGTGCTCTGTCTATCCACGAGACTCATTCCCTTTCCAGTAAGTATCCTACCTCTTTTACCGTACTTTGCTACGTAACCCGCAGCTTCGAGCTGCTGCAGTGGCTTCCTGATAGAAGAGCCACCAGCGTCCCTATGATGGGCAGGGTAGTATCCCACTTCCTTCCCTCCTCCATATTCGCTTTCAAGCCTCGCTAAACCAATCGGCCCATGAATGTAGATCTTTCTTAGAAGGGAAGCACACCTCGTGTACCACCAATCTCTCTCTTGCGGCCTCCTCATGGCATGTGAACCAGTCTTCGAAAATGAAGTCCAAGGGGGCGGCGAAATCTGAGAAACATGCTTTAAGTGCTCGGCAATTCGATTGATCAAAAGATCTGGTGGAACATCATAAGCCGTGGGCATATACTATCAAAACACAACTCCTGCATTTTCTTAGCTTAAGAGAAACAAAGAACCGAAAATCTTTGGGCGAATCCGGTTAAAGTTCTTTTTGCTGAATTACCCTATTTTAGTTTTGGGAATGATTTTCCGATAGGTGTTTCCACAGTACAAGCATGTGATGTTGATACTCTTCCTTTTCCTGCTGAACCTGTATCTCGAATGTTGCAGTAACGGGAGGATGAAGCGCTTACACTTTCTGCAGAAGAAGAGCAGACGATAGTGCCCAAGCCGCACGTTGTGCCTTGTGGCTATTCTCCAAGCAAGAGTAGCAGTCTGTTCCGCCAAGTCTGGATCCTTCAAGCTGAGTTGCTTAGCGGTTTCTAGAAGCTTCCCGATTTGATACTGGGCGATTCTGCGCCTTTTATGCTTGAATGACTCGAATTTCAAATGAGTGATCCGAGATCTATTGCTCCCCCGTACAAATCCATATTTTGGCAGAGAGGCTTTGTCACCTTCTTAGCAAGCATTCTATTTCCAACAAATGAAAGACAAGGAGGGAGTGAGAGGAAATTTGAAAAACGTACTACATATGCTAGCTGTCTTTTCGAGAATTCGAGGAGCCATTTCTTTTTCCTTTATTATCATCGTCTTTCTTCTTTTTAGCACCATCCAAAAGATAACGCCAGTTCAAAACCAACGAGCCAGGATGAGATGCTCTGTATTCGTCAATCCTTGATATGCTTGTCCGCTCAGGTGCCTTCAGGATGCTTTCAGGACTCTGATTCGCCCTTTCTGCCAATTCATTCAATATCGTCGCATACTGGTCGAGAAACTCAACTGGTTCAGTCTCAGTCGGTTCTATCATCAAAGCTTCATCCACGATCAGAGGAAAGTATACTGTTGGTGAGTGATTGCCTGAGTCAAGAATTGCCTTTGAAATGTCTCCAGCTGAGACTCCGGTCTTCCTTTTCAGAGGGGAGGCGCTCACGACGAATTCGTGTTTTCTCGGTTGATCGGTGGAATATCTTAGCGAATAATATCTCCTATCGAGCTTTGAGAGCAAATAGTTTGAAGCTAGAACAGCTTGCTCTGACACAGTCTTCAGTCCATCTTTCCCGAGCGAAAGTATGTAGCAATATGCCCTGAGAAGAACGCCCACGTTGCCATAAAATGACTTGATACGACCGATCGACCTTGGCCTGTTGTAGTCGAATCCGTAGCCTTCTCCTCCTTTTCTAACGATCACAGGGACCGGAAGATACTCAGAAAGTTTGTCAACAACTCCAACAGGGCCTGCGCCCGGTCCTCCACCTCCATGTGGAGTAGCAAAAGTCTTGTGAACATTCAAGTGCACTATGTCAAAGCCCATCTCCCCGGGCTTGACCCGTCCCAACAGAGCATTCATGTTTGCTCCATCGTAGTACATCAGTCCACCAGCATCGTGTACAATAGAAGAGACTTCACCGATTTCACGTTCAAATATTCCAAGCGTATTCGGAACAGTCAGCATCATTCCGGCAGTTCTTTCCGATATCACCTTCTTGACGGCCTCAGCTGTCACGATTCCTCCTTCTGAGCTCGGAATCTTGACCACCTTGAAGCCCGTCATTGCAGCGCTTGCAGGATTTGTTCCATGAGCTGAATCAGGGACGAGCATCTCGTCTTTCTTCGAGGAATAGCCGCAGTCGTTCAGAAAATTCCTGATGATGAGAGCCCCAACGAATTCTCCTTGTGCTCCAGCGGCAGGGGAAAGCGAAAAGGCGCTCATACCAGTTATCTCGCAAAGCAAAGATTGCAGCTCGTAGAGAATCTCGAGTATCCCCTGCACGGTCTGTTCGTCCTGGTAGGGATGAAGGCCTGAGAACTTGGGATTCTTGGCTATCCTTTCAGAAACTTTGGGATTGTACTTCATTGTGCAGCTTCCAAGAGGATACATACCCAAATCTATCCCAAAGTTCATCTGAGAAAGTCGCACGTAATGCCTCACTATCTCTGGCTCAGAAACTTCCGGGAGAAGCAGATCAGTCTTTCTTCTCATTTTTTCAGGAATCAGGTTTTCAGGACGATCCTCGTTGATTGCAGAGAGGACTTCTGGCTTTAGCTCTGGGAGTGAGAAGGCCTGCCGTCCAGATTTGGACATCTCTATGAGAAGTGGTTCGTTCCAAGATGCTTGATGATATTTTTTCATAACTGGTTCTCCATTCTTAGAAATTTATTCCCTTTCATCTATCTGGGACAGAGCATCGACTAGTGTTCGAACATCTTCAGGAGTGTGAACTTCACTGAAAGAGAAAAGGGAGACATTAGAAAGATCCGGATAGAATCTTCCAAGAGGGATGCCTCCCAAGATCTTGTGTCTTGCAAGTTTGGCTGGAAGCATTTGCGAATTCAGTCTTGTTTTTACGGTCAAATCGCAAAAGAAAGAACCGCTGAAGTAAGGACATTCCATGCCTCTTTCAGACAAAAGTTTCTGAGCATAGTGAGAGTTCGCAAGACACAGACTTCCGAGCTTTTTCATTCCTTCGGGTCCCATCGAGGATAGATAGACGCTCACGGCAAGAGCAAGAAGAGCTTCGTTCGTGCAGATGTTTGAAGTAGCCTGCTCTCGTCTTATGTGCTGTTCCCGTGTTTGAAGAACCATAGTGTAGCCTTGCTTCGAATTATCCTTTGAAACTGTCTGACCAATGAGACGACCCGGCATCTGGCGAAGTAGCACAGGATCCTTCTTTGTGGCAAATATTCCAATGAGAGGCCCGCCGTAATTTAGAGGCAAGCCAAGCGGCTGTCCGTCTCCTACTACTATGTCTGCACCGTACTCTCCTGGCGGCCGCATCAGCCCCAGCGTAGAGGGGTTCACGCCAACTATTAGTAGCGCATTGCGCTCGTGACAAAGCTGAGATAATTCATCGACGCTTTCCTCGATTATTCCCAGGAAATTGGGATTTTCAATGTAAAGCGCAGCACTGTCGTGATCGAGAACCGAGCGAACCGAGCTGTAATCCGTGTTGCCAATCTTCGGGTCGAAGTCAACTTCCTTCACATCGATGGAAGCCGGGTAGCAATATGTTCTCAGTATTGCAATCCTTTCGGGGGATGCCCCCCTAGAGACAACAATCTTCCTTTTTCTGGTTACCCTAAAGGCCATCCTTCCAGCCTCCCCAAGAGCAGTTCCCCAATCGTACATCGAACTGTTTGCCACCTCCATTCCAGTTAGCTCGCAGATTTGGCTCTGATATTCAAAAAGAGATTGGAGCATTCCTTGGCTTATCTCAGGTTGATAGGGAGTGTATGAAGTGTAAAATTCATTCCTTGATATGATCTCAGTTACTATGGAAGGAGTGTAATGCAACCATGCACCACCCCCCAAAAAACTGAGATACTCTGGCGGGGAGAAGTTTTTTTCAAGTTTCGATTCTACTTTTCTCTCAAGTTCGATTTCGCTTATGGCATCTGGAATCTTGAGGCCTCCCTTGATACGTAGAGATGAAGGAATATCTTCGAAGAGATCCTCAACGCTTGTCAATCCCAAACTTTTCAGCATGTTGTCCTTGATTTTCTCAGCTGAATTGGGAACAAACCTGTGGATTGTCATGTTAAGCAAAACCCGCTAATGAGCAATGTGTGTTCGAGCTTCGTTTGAAATTGAGTTTAAACTAATCGGAAGCTTTTGCCTCCTACGATGCAATTCATAAGATTACTCAGAAGATTGGTAACCTCATTTACACGTTTATTATTCAGCCAGCTATACTCTTGGCTTGACGTTTTCAGATGGCTATTCCAAAACTTGTGGTTGATTACGGGGGAAGAGACTCTCTTGGTTGCTTCTGCGGAAAGTCTTTAAAAGCGAATGTGATGGGATTGGTTGTTTCTCGGAGCTATTCAGTTAAGGGATGAATCGCGCCTCGCTTTTTACTCTAATGATCTTGCTGACTGTCGTGGTAATTTCTTCGATCAGTTCGCCGCTTGCTCCAGCTTCAAATGGGGTTAGCCTGCCGAAGAGCGGATACAGCCTTGAGAGCAGGATCATACTGAACCAGTTTGGCCAAGTCTATGTGAACGAGACCCTCATCGAATCTGTCAATGCCACATCTGCTCTTCAATCGATTACCATGGGTTTTCCACAACAATATTCGGGGCACATTTTCGACATTCGTGCCACCTTGAATAAAGGTAGTGGAAGTATCTCAAATCTGACTGTTGTTCAAGGAACTTCAAACAATACTCTGACTGCAACGATTCAACCTTCGCTCTCTCCCAAACAATCAGCCAGCGTCTCTCTCACTTTCTACGTTTTGAAGATCTACAGACCCATCAGTAATTCATCAGGAAATTATCTTGTTGCTCCAATAGTTTTTTACCCGGCGATCAACGTGCATCTTGACAGCATCAGTTCCCAAATGGAAACTCTTTCAACCTCCTTCACAATTGCAAATGGAACAGTGGATGGATTCAGCCATACAGTTGCAACACCTCTCGAAACTTGGAGCTATTCAACGAACAATGTAACAAGCGAGGCGATGTCTTTCGGAAACATCTTGATCAGCTTGAGTGGTAATGACGCTGGGGAGCTCGACTTTCAGAACATAACCCGAGTGATTTCAGTCAATTCTGAAGGGCGGGTAATAGTTAATGATTATGTTAAGGTATCAAATCTAGGGTCAAATACTGTATCGAGTCTGCCATTTGATGTTCTGACTTCTGGCCCTGTCACAATTCTTCCAAGTGTTCAACCTCCCCTGAGCAACATACAGACTCTCAATCTTACAGGAGGGGAAGTGTCTCTGAGTTCTATAAACGGAGTGGGGATAGAGCCCAACAGCTCGATCTCGTTTACTATGCAATATCCATTGTCGAACTCGTACTGGCAGTCGTCGCATGGGCTTTATCGAGTATCAGTTCCCGTTAAGCTTCCAGTAGATGCGTTTGTTGATTATTATTCTGTAAAGATCGAACTACCTTCAGGGATATCTCTCGAGTCGCCAGTTCCTCAGACCTACACAGCGACTCAAGTCTCTAATGTTTCGGCACTTCTAAGTTTCTCATACAGGCAAGGGATAGGATCAGCTTTTGGGTTCGCAATGCCAATCGCAATAATCACTTTCGTAGTCGCGCTTGCAGCAGGACTGTTATTTAGGCCGCGTGGTGGAACAATCCTCGAAGAAATCGAGTCAAAGATCGAAGAACTCGTGAAAGTTGTTGAGGAAAAGGTCTCAGGGACTAACGACGTTCTGTCAGACCTCAAAGCCGCAGGTGCATCGTTAACAAGGAGCGATCTTTTGACCTCTCGCGCGAGAATTGAGGATGTAAGGACAAAATCGGGAAGCCGGATTGCCTCGCTACGCACAGAGATTCTTACAATGTCGCCAGGGTCTCAGGGAGCACTCACTCAGCTTTTATCAAGTGACAGAGAATTCGACCGCTCAGTCAGAGACATCTTGAATACGTATGATCAGTTCGTATCAAAGAGGATGAAACTCGAAACTTTCGAGAGAGTCAGGTCAAGCAATGAGCGAAGAATACAAGATGCCGCAAACTCACTTCTCGACAGCGTTCGTGCAGTCAAGCGTTCTCAAGAAGTATAGTACTGTCCCGAAAGGATTTTGTTCCTCTGCTTTCTGTGGGCATGACCACATTCAGCTTCAAGACACTATCATGACAGCAAGATCAGATAATTAGCAGACATTGAACATCAAAAAAAAGTAAAGTTCCAAACTGAAATAAGAATAGAAAGCTAATTTTGGTGAATATGAATTCAACATAGATCTTTACAAGAGGACTTGGGATCTTCACTTTTGAATTCTCCCAAAGAGCAGCTAAGAAAGAGATTTTCATCGGAGCCCGAAAAGTACTACAGGGTTTCGCTCTTTGACGAAATTGGGTTCCTTCGGAAGAAATGTCCCAAATGCAATATGCACTTCTGGACTTTGGATGCGAACAGAGTAACTTGCAACGAACAACCCTGCGAAAGCTACTCATTCATAGGAAATCCGCCGACTAAAGAGAGGCTTGGATACATTGAGGCTTGGCAAAGAATACGATCCTACTTCTCAAACAAGGGTCACCACATACTTCAACGTTATCCAGTGGTTTGCAGGTGGCGGCCTGATCTATACTTTACTATCGCTTCAATTGTTGACTTTCAGAGAATAGAGTCAGGAAAGGTCGTCTTTGAGTTCCCTTACAATCCTCTAGTTGTTCCACAGATGTGCCTCCGCTTTTCTGACATTGCAAATGTTGGGATGACCGGCCGGCATAGTACTTCCTTTTGCATGATTGGTCAGCAAGCTCTTGCCAATGAGCAAGGGTATTGGAAAGATCGCTGCATTGAACTTGATTACGAACTGCTCACATCCGTATTCGGAATCCCGAAAGACGAGATTGTCTTCAAGGAAGACGTCTGGCTGGGCTATGGAGCGTTTGGATACAGCTTGGAATACTGCGTCGCTGGACTCGAACTTGGGAACGCCGTCTTTACAGCCTTCGAAGGCGAACCAGAGAGATTTTCAGAGCTGAAGGAAAAAGTGGTCGACATGGGGGCTGGCTTGGAACGCTTTGCTTGGATTTCGCAGGGAACCTCTAATAGCTACGATGCGGTCTTCCCTCAGGTCATTCAGAAACTTGAAAATTCAATCGCAACCGAGCTTCCAAAAGAAGAGTTTATGGAGAAGTACTTTGAACTTGCGGGAGGCCTTGATTCCGAGCAGTTTCGCGGAGGCCTTGACGCTATTTCGGACGCGCTTTCAAAGTCGCTGAGTTTACCATCTTCAGATTTCAAGAAGAATGCAAGTCTACTTCAAGCTTTCTACTCGATAGCCGATCACACCCGAACGCTGGCTTTTGCGATAGCAGATGGCGCGCTTCCAAGCAATGTCGGAGGCGGCTACAACCTCAGAGTTATCTTGAGAAGAGCTCTTGATTTTGCGGAAATGTTGGGCTTGCAAGTTCCACTTTCGGAAGTCGCAATCTGGCATGCAGACTCCCTTGAGAAAATGTACCCTGAGCTAAAGGAGCATTTGGAAGACATCAAAATTGTCTTCAGTGCGGAGGAACAGAAGCACAAGAGTACGAAGGCCAGGTCTTCGAGTCTTCTAAGCTCGTTAGCCAAAGCCGGAAGAAAGATAGACCTTCAGAAAATGGTTCAGCTTTATGACAGCGAGGGTATAACGCCGGAGACACTAGTAAGACAAGGGATCGCCGACTCGGTTCCTGCGGACTTTTACTCTGCGCTCACGAGTCGTCATCTCACGCAGAAGCAAAAGGCTGACGTAGTAGAAGAAGGGCAAGCAGGATGGCCGAATATCTCCGAAGTGGAGGGCCTCCCCGAAACTAAATTGCTCTTCTACGAGAATAGAGACCAATTTGATTTCAAAGCACTTGTGCTGAAAATCATTGGAGAAAAGTATGTCGTCCTGGATCAAACTGCCTTCTACGCAAGAGCCGGCGGACAAGAGCCTGATCACGGAACTCTGGCGGGTTATTCAGTTACCGATGTCAGAAAATATGACAAAATAATCGTCCATCAGCTTTCCAATCCTTGCGAAGCAAAAATTCATGTCGGAGACACAGTTACAGGTAGAGTCGATCGCTCCCGTAGAGAGAAAATAATGCGACACCACACAGCGACTCACATTGTAAACGGGGCTTCAAGGAAGGTTATAGGTTCGTGGGTGTGGCAACATTCAGCATTCAAAGACGAAGACATGGCGAGGCTTGATATCACTCATTTTTCAAAAATCACAAGAGAGCAGTTACTAGAGATCGAACGCATTTCAAATGAAATAGTAAGAAATGACTTGCCCGTTTCAATCTCATGGCTGCCACGTTCTGAGGCGGAACAAAAATATGGATTCCGACTATACCAAGGTGGAGCAGCACCAACCAAATTGCTGAGGATAGTGAGCATTGACAACTGGGACGTTGAAGCTTGCGGTGGGACGCATTGCTCCAGAACTGGAGAAGTTGGATTAATCAAAATAACGCGTACAGAGCGAATCCAAGACGGAGTAGAAAGACTGGAGTTCGTTGCTGGCGAGCCTGCAATCAAATACGTCGAGGCTCAAGAAACGCTGTTGCTCGATTCTGCTTCGGAGCTTCAAACCACGCCTGAAAGGATCTATTCAGTAATCTCAGCTCTCAAAAGTAGCGAAGAGTCTTATCGCAAGAGGGCAAAGTCTGCTTCTTCTAAGCTCGCCGAAATGATGGTGCCACTAGTGATTAACTCTAGCCGCCATTTGAAGAAAGGAGTCAAAGTGTATGTTTCCTTCGAAAAGGAAGAGGAAGGATTAAACAGCGAGTTCCACATTCTGCTAGGAGAAAGAGTAGTAGTTTCGGAACCGCTAGCTGTTTACATCGGAATTTCACCTGAAAGGGAGAGAACAAGAATCATAGTATTTGTGGGAGAGCGTGCTAGGGAAAGCGGAGTAAATGCAGGCGCACTTGCAAGAGAGATATCAAAATTGATTGGTGGGTCTGGTGGAGGGGACGCAAGATTCGGACAAGGTGGAGTCCAGAAAGTGCTCACAGAGGAGAACGAACTTCCAGACATCTATTCACTAGTAGAGAGAATGATTTCTTGATCAAAACAACTATGCAAGTCAGTGTCGTTCCTCATTGATTACAAAATTCTTGGTTTGTCCCTGCAGCATTCCTTGACGGGCAAGGGCTCTGATTACAGAGGAGGCGAAAACTACGCAAGATATTCCAGTCGAGAAGAAATGGACGGCTATTTGGGAATCTAGCCGAATTTTCGAAGCAGACCCTGACCCTAAGAAGAAAAAGTTGTTCGTGACAGTACCCTTTCCATACATGAATGGCCCGCTACACATCGGTCATGCATTCACAGCTACTCGAACCGATGTCTATGCCCGGTTCAGGAGAATGCAGGGATACAATGTTCTCTTTCCTTGGGCTTGGCACTGGACTGGCCAACCGATAGTCGCGGCAGCGGAAAGACTAGCAAGGGGAGACCCTGCAATGATCAGAGAATTTGTAGAAATTGATCATGTTCCAAGAGATCAACTCGACAAATTCTATGATCCGAAATACATGGCTGAGTATTATACGAAGGCAGGTCAGGAGGTCCTCAGGCAGCTTGGGATTTCAATAGATTGGAGAAGAACCTTTCACACCACTGAACTCGAGCCCACCTTTAGCAAATTCGTAACATGGCAGTACTCAAAGCTCAGAGAAAGCGGCTATGTAGCTCAAGGGACACACCCCGTGGTTTGGTGCCCAAGAGATCAAAGTCCGACTGGCGATCATGACAGACTGCAAGGCGAAGGAGTCACATGGGAAGAATACACGCTCATCCTCTTTCAACTAGACAATTCGGAAGGAGAAGAGAAAGATTCGCAAGTTTTTCTGCCTGCCGCAACATTTCGCCCTGAAACAATATTTGGTGTCACGAACATTTGGATAAATCCTGACTATAAATACGCCGAGATTCTCTTTGGAAGCGGCGAGAAATGGATAGTAAGCATAGAAACGATTCCAAAGCTGAGCGACCAACTCAAGAAATTTGAAGTTACACGCGAATTCTTTGGAAGGGAGCTTATTGGAAAGAGAGTGCACCATCCGATCAAATCAGGTATCAAGCTCATCATCTTGCCAGCCAAATTCGTGAATCCAAATAGTGGCACTGGGGTTGTGTATAGTGTCCCGGCACACGCACCTGTAGATTATGTCGCGTTGCGAGATCTGAAAAAGGACGGTGGAATGATGGCTTTGTTTCACTTGGAACCAAAGGAAATCGAAGCCATTTCTCCCATTCCGCTGGTTCGAACGGAAGGAATGAGTGATTATCCAGCGGAAGAGATCGTGGAAAGACTTGGAATATCTGATCAGTCAGACCCCAAGCTCCTGCTTGCGACCGAGGAGATTTACAAGAAGGAATTCCACAGTGGCTCTTTGAATGAAAACTGCGACCAGTATAGGGGAATGAAGATTTCCGAAGCAAAGAAACTGATTATAACTGAATTAAGATCTCGAGGGCTGGCAGATGTGCTCTATGAACTTCCTGAACCAGTCGTCTGCAGGTGCATGACTCCATGCACAGTTAAAATTCTCGAAGATCAGTGGTTTCTCCGTTACTCGGATAGAAATTGGAAGAAACTTACTCATGAATGCATAGACAGCGGACTTGTCTTTCCAGACAGTATAAGGCAGCTCCTACATGACACTGTGGAATGGCTTCAGGACTGGCCATGCGCAAGGCGAGTTGGGCTAGGAACTCCTCTCCCTTGGGCACGAGGTTGGATAATTGAGACTCTCAGCGATTCAACAATCTACATGTGTTTTTACACAATAAAGGCGGCGCTGGATAGACTTCAAATTACAGCTGACAAGCTTTCGGATGAGTTCTTCGACTATGTATTTCTTGGCCGAGGGGAAGCGGAGAGTGTAGCTTCCAGAACTGGGATCGATGCCAAGGAGGTTGAAGCTATGCGCTCCGAGTTTCTGTATTGGTACCCTGTCGATCTCAGAAATTCTGCAAAGGAACTTCTCACAAATCATCTTGTCTTCTATATATTCCATCACGTGGCTTTCTTCCCCAGATCTCTTTGGCCACGCTCAATTTCTGTGAACGGAATGCTATCAGTTGACGGAACCAAGATGAGCAAAAGCAAAGGAAATGTGATCACGATTTCCGCCGCAGTTTCAGATTTCGGACCAGACGTACTGAGGGCAACCGTAATCTCAGGGGCGGAAGGACTAGATGATCTTGATTGGAAAAGAGATTATGCTCTAGATATGAAGAATAAGATAGAGTCTCTCAAAAATTTCGTAATCTCCTTGCAGAGCAAGTTTCTTGTGGAAAGAATCTCTTCAGAGGCTCGCAATGAGAAAGTGATTTCCCACCCAGACATGTGGTTTGAGGACCAGATTCAGAGACATGTAAAAAGGGTAAATCTTTCGCTTGAAGCGTTAAAGACTAAATCAGCATTTCAGGAAGCATTCTACGCCTACTGGAATACAATTCGTAGATACTTGAGTCGGAGTCATCATCCTGATCCAGCTCTCGTCAGGTACGGAATCGAGACATGGATTAGGCTTCTTTCTCCATTCATTCCTTTCACTTCGGAGGAGCTCAATTTCAAGATGGGGAACACAAATCTGGTGTCTGCATCCGATTTTCCGAGAGAGGAAAAGGCGAAATATCATCCTGAAGCTAAAATTTCTGAGCTCCTGTTAGAAAGACTTCTAGAAGATGCTCAAAAAATATTCAGATTGATAGCGACAAAACCTTCGAAACTATATGTCTACACTTCTTCCCATTGGAAGCATGAATTGATGAAAATGGCTCTTACAAAGAGAAAAGAGGGAGCGAAAACATCAGAAATAATTGAACAATTCTTCTCGTCAAATCCCTCTGTATCTAAAAAAGAAATCGCAGAGTTTCTACCCAAGCTTTTGAGGCTTGCAAACGATCTTGGGGACGAATTCTTCGCGGACCTGGATGATTCAGGATGGTCAATTTCGAGGGCGGAAGGAGAAGTTTATGAGAGCTCCGCCGATTTTCTGAAAGATAAGCTAGGAATGGAAATCATTGTAAGCTCCGAAGAGGACCCAAATAAATATGACCCGATGAAAAAATCGAAACAAGCTCTACCCTTCAAACCTGCCCTGTTTATCGTGTAGTAACTGAAAATTGTTCCAAAGCGCGTGCCCCATCCTTCTTTGAATCTGACCTCACCTTGGAGTAAAGATACTGCTGTGCATACCCTGAGTACTCCCCAAATTTGCGCCGCATCAATTTTGAAATCATGAAGTATCTCTTCGGAGTTAAAGAAAAGTCGCCACTCAGCCCGGCTCTTTCAAGCTCATACGAAAACCTAGAACGAATGCAGCGCAGGATCCAAATATCGATTGGGAATGCTTCGGTTCTATGAGCAGAAAATAGAGCAAAACAGTCTGCTACCTTGGGGCCGACTCCTTGGGTCAAATCCGAAACGCTGCTCATAAGGGAGTTCCGAATTTCTTGCAAGTCGCATCTCGTGAGCCTCTCCAAATTGAGTTCGCCTGTTGCGACCTTACTTGCTACGAATTTAATGTATTTCCAACGAAAGCCAACAGAGCAACTCATCAACTCTCTTTTCTTTGCTCTTGAAAGCCTTTCTGCTTCAGGAAACGAATAGAAGGTAATCCCTCGGTGCACACCCAATTTCCTTCCGAAATTTCTCGAAAGTTTGTCAATCATAGATCTAATAGCTACTATATTCGAATTCTGAGAACAAACAAATGAAATCAGGCACTCCCAAGGATCTTGGGTAAGTATTCTCAAGCCACTGTTCTGTTCCATTGCGACGCGCAGAAATGGATCATCTTGAGGTAGTTGCGCTTTAATTTTGGAAAGATCATCAGAAAACGAAAAGTACGAAGAGACGGTATCTTCGAAATTGGATTTCTCGCGATTGCAAGGGAGAATTTGGGTGATGTGCTGACCTCGTATTTCGAAAAGTACTCCCTTCACAACTCCAAGCCACAATTCCCTATCTCCATCATAATTCAACCATCTAAAAGCTTGGCCGCAGTTGAAAGTTCTTTCTGCATTGAAATCAGGAATGAAAATTGAATTTGGCAAGGACTGCCTGAGCATTCTTCATTCATCACTTTGGGAAACATCGATGTAGTAACGAATCCCCAGCTAAAGAGTTCTTGGATATTGTGAGGCTCTATCCAACTCCCAAATCCTCTAGGAAAGAGCCACTATCTTTAAGCATGCCAACGCCTCCCTACTTTTCAACTTTGAGATCATGTTGCGAGGAATATCTAAAGAAGCGGCGCTACATTTGATTGCGCAAGTCCTAGGGCTAATGAAATTCGAACGTCTAAACACAACTTCGTAACTGTCATCAAGCGAAAGCCTTGGATCTCCCTGCCCGTAAAAAGCGAATCTCTCCGTACCCACAGTTAATTCAAGGCGAAGGGCACCTCCACTCCGAATATGTCTGCGAAGATTTTCATTCAAGTCTCCGCAGCCCTTGTCGGCCCCGACTCCTATTACGCAGTCAGCGCGCATGGAGATAGCGTTATCACGAGTAATTTCAATCGTCGTCGGATGAAGGGCTCTGACATTCTCATGTCCCCTAAAAACTATCTCATCCGAGATCACTTCGTCATTTGATGTCATGTATTTGAGATTTCATCTTTTTTCTCCTTTTTTTTGTGCGTGAAACTTTTTGAGTGTTTTCCTTGTTAAGCGAAGTTACTGTGTCTGAGTTCATTGTCGGCGCTCTGTAAGACTTAAATCTGCGATAGGAAAATTTTTGCTATGTAGGTTCTATTTCCATGTTCCCAGCAGCAGCAGGCTACGACAGGGCGATTACTGTATTCTCCCCGGATGGGAGGTTGTATCAAGTTGAATATGCTATAGAGACGGTCAGAAGAGGTACTCTCGCCGTAGGAGTGAGAACCAAGCAATCAGTTATACTCGCAGTAGAAGAAAGGCCAAGAAAGCTCCAGACGCCGGGAGAAACTCAGAAGATCTTTCAAGTTGATGATCACTTAGGAGTGGCGGCTGCAGGCTATATACCTGATGCGAGAGTTCAGGTCGACCAAGCTAGGATCGTCGCCCAGAGTAATAGACTGGTCTACGACGAGCCGGTTGATGTCGAAACAGTAGCCAAAAGACTTTCAGACATGTCTCAGCAGTACACCCAGTATGCTGGTGTGAGACCTTTTGGAGTGTCGCTTATAATTGCAGGAGTTGACTCCAACGGTCCTCAGCTTTATCTCACAGACCCCAGTGGGACTTACGTTGGCTACTATGCGATAGCTATAGGTGCTGGAGCGGATCAAGTCGCGGAGTACTTGGAGCAAAGATACAAGGAAGACATCACGACTGACGAGGCATTGACTCTGGCTGTGGAATCGATTTATCTTGTTAGTGAGGACAAGGTCGGTACTCGGCATATCAAGATGGCCGTTATACCTTCAGACACGAAACAAATGAGAAGGTTGACTGAGCAAGAAGTAGAGAGTTACGCAGAAAAAGCAAAGTCTAGAGTGCCAAAGGCTCCATCTTGACCTAGAAGCTCAGAAAAATCCCAAATGGGTGATCACACCAAAAGCACTTCGTAATTTAGGAACTTTGGCGAGAGGTTTCAAGCCTTAATTTTTTTATTTGCAAAGGCTCAGAATCACCGATTTTCTCATTCTTATTGGTCACATGGATTTCAAACTGGCCAAACTTCACTTGGAAAGCATCTCAGTAAATTGTCTTCAAAATTCTCAACCGTCCGCCTCACGATTGACGGCGAACATTTTGAAATACTGGTTCACCCAGATCCAGCGCTTGACTTCAAGTTCGGAAAGAAGGTGGACATTTCTCAAGTAGTGGCAGTTGATGAAGTCTACTCTGATGCTTCCAAAGGTCTTCGGGTTCCATCGGAAAAACTTCAGAAACTTTTCAAAACAAATGACTTTCTTCAAATTGCTGAATCAATTCTGCGCAAGGGAGATCTCAATCTTACAACCGAGCAGCGAAGAAAGCTTGTTGAGGAAAAGAAGAGACAGATAATTTCTACAATTGCAAGAAATTACGTCGACCCGAGAACAGGGCTACCTCACCCCCCTCTGAGGATCGAGCAAGCCATGGCTGAAGTTCGGATTTCGATCGATCCCTTCAAGGATGTAGGTGAGCAAACAAGGGTGGTAGTCGATCAGCTTCGTGCAATTCTCCCATTGAAGTCCGAGAAGATCAAACTGTTGGTAAAAGTGCCTGCTCAATTTGCACCCCAGTCTTATGGAGCGCTCAAAGGGGTCGGAGAGATTCAAAAGGAAGAATGGGGGAGCAATGGCGACCTAACCCTGGTTATAGAGATACCAGCTGGAGTCCATACGACTGTTTTGGATCGCCTAGGCTCGTTGACAAAGGGAACTGCGCAGGCCTCAGTCGTGCGTTGATTGAATTAATCAACCTTTAATTACGATTACGAGCGAAGTGTTTCAATGTGCAAGATATTAGGAGAAAATATGTAATCCCTGGAGAAGTCGTAGCACGGGGAAACCTGAGAGCCGAAGCCAATGTTGTTCGGCGAGGCGATAAGATAATCTCCACAAGAGTTGGAATGGCAGAGATAGGTCACGATGTTGTAAGGGTTGTGCCCCTTTCTGGCCCCTACATCCCAAGAATCGATGACCTCGTTGTAGGCAAGGTGATAGACTATAGCGCTTTCGCTTGGGAGGTAGATATCAACTCGTGTTTCTTTGGTATTTTGCCAGCCCAATCTGTTTTTGGTAGAGACTATTCTCCAGCAAGGGATTCATTGACTGAGAAGCTTGCGATTGGAGACATCATTGCAACCAAGGTAATTGCATTTGACAGGACTAGAGATCCTCTACTTTCAATAAGCGGTCCAGGCCTGGGTAGAATTCCACGCGGGCAAGTGATTCGAATATCACCTGCAAAAGTGCCACGTTTGATAGGCAAAAAGGGTTCTATGATTAGAGCTATCGAGAATGGATGCGGATGCAGGCTTTTAGTAGGTCAAAATGGCGTTGTAGTAATTGTCGGCACTGCGGAAGGGATGCTCAAAGCAGTTCAAGCTGTAAATCTCGTTGAGGAAGAGGCGCATTCTGTTGATTTGCTTGAAAAAGTTGAAAAACTCATGGGGACAACCAGTTCCTTAAAGGAAGAGTCGAAGAGCTCAATCAGTTCCTCTCAGATTAAAGATGAACTCGAACCCGACGAAAGTAGCACATCTGTCGCAAAACCTAACGACAGTATCAAATCAATTGGGACAAGCACGTTACCAGACACCGACGTTTACAGAAATCAAACCTAGCTTTGAAATTGAAGCAATGCAATGCGGATTTGTATCTCAATTAAGATGATGGTTTCTTTTTTTGTTGTTGTTGTTGTCGTCAAAGATCAGGCTGTTTCTTAGCTTTAACTAGGTTGTTCATTGGCTTCAATGAAATAGAAGTATCAAGAGAAAATTAAGAGGAAATGCTTCAATAGTTCCAAGAACGGAAGGAAAGAACGAGATAGGAGTGAATATGTAAATTGGGAAAACAAGGCGGTGACAGTACTTCTTTGATAAACTCCCAAGGGCTTAGACTGGATGGGAGAAGGTTTGACGAGCTCAGGCCAGTCAGTATAGAAGTGGGGGTTCTCAAGAATGCTGACGGATCCGCGTACATTCAGTTTGGCAAAAACAAGATCATGGCTGCGGTCTACGGTCCGAAGGAGGTTCATCCAAAGCATAGCGCGCTCGCGGACAGAAGCCTGCTTCGATGCAGGTATCACATGTCTCCATTTTCTACTGAGGAGAGGAAGAATCCAGCCCCTTCTCGGAGGGAAATAGAGATTTCCAAAGTGATAAGGGAGGCATTAGAACCGGCATTGATTTTGGAGGATTATCCAAGAACTGCAATCGATGTATTCGTCGAAGTTTTGCAGTCGGACGGAGGATCTAGATGTGCGGGGATAAATGCGGCCTCGGTGGCGTTAGCGGATGCAGGTATAAATATGAGAGACCTTGTTTGTGCTTGCGCAGCAGGAAAGATAGCTGGACAAATTGTGCTCGATATAGATGATACAGAAGACAAGGAGGGGCAGGCCGATCTTCCAATTGCGATCATGCCAACCTCAAATCGTGTTACTCTGTTCCAGCTTGATGGACAGTTGAGTAATGAAGAGTTCAGCAAAGCCTTCAATCTGGCTTTGGAGGGGTGTAAGTCACTCTATCAGATGCAGAGGGAAGCCTTGATCAGAAAGTATTTCGGCAAGGATGGTAACGAAGCAGGTGAGCAATAACTAGCAATGTCAGCAGTGAAGAAAGTTCTGGTTGTCGAGCAGCTCAAACGCACACAAATGAATGAACTTCTTGGGCGCGGAAAGCGTCTCGACGGAAGAAGCCTACTGGATATGCGGGACCTTAGTGTTACAACGAATGTAGTCGAAAAAGCTGAGGGATCTGCAAGAGTAAAGCTTGGCAACACTGAAGTGATAGCTGGGGTCAAAGTAAGCCTTGGGACACCGTTTCCTGATACGCCAGATAAAGGCTTGCTAGTTGTAAGCGCGGAAGTCCTTCCTCTAGCTTCACCCTACGCAGAACCGGGACCGCCAGATGAGAGATCTATTGAGCTTGCACGTGTTGTGGACAGAGGCATAAGAGAGTCTGGAATGATTGATGTCTCAAAGCTTGTTCTCGAGGTTGGAAAGCACGTCTACGCTGTGTTTGCGGATGTAAGCGTACTCAATGTAGATGGGAATTTGTTCGACTCCACTTCTTACGCAGTGGTAGCGGCGTTGCTGACTACAAAAATACCAAAGTATGAAATATCCCCCTCAGGGGAGCCTGTGAAGTCGGAAGAAATGATTCCGCTCCCCATAACAACAGTTCCGATCTCCGTAACGATGGCAAAGATAGGTGATTATCTCATAGTAGATCCGACTTCTGAGGAAGAAGCAGTCATGGACGCGAGAATAACTCTCGTCTCCGATGACAAAGGCAATATTTGCGCGGGCCAGAAGGGTGAACCTGGTTTTCTGAGCATAGATCAGATACTTCTCGCTTCCCAGATCTGCAAGAGCAAAGGAGAAGAAGTCCGCGCAATAATCAATAAGGAGGTAGAAAGAGCGATTGGCGTTCCAAAGCAGTAGTGCTGGAGTTCCTGAGGGGGGAAATCGAAGGGGTTTAGGTGCCAAATATGGTGCAACAGTTAGGAAGCGCTACGGAAGAGTCATGAGTGTTTTGAAGAGGACAAGGCGTTGTCCATCCTGCGGGTCAACTAGGTTTCGAAGGAAGGGAGCTGGAATTTGGGCTTGCCCAACCTGCAAATATACTATTGCAGGAGAAGCTTATGATGTTCAGCTAGAAAAGATGTAGTTGGTAAGATATCTATTTATTAGCCAGTACCAAATTCCCATGGGAATTTGTTGAGTTGAAGAGGAGAGGGAGATATCAAACAGAAATGGGAACATTATCAGGTACTCTTGACTTTGAGATTTTTGCAAACAAGAAATTGATTAGGGCGTTAAATCTCGCGATGACACCCGAAACTAGATCGAATCATAAAAGATGCAATATTCGATTGAAAAAGAAAAGAGATGATGTCTTTGGAATTGAACTTTTTTCAAGTGATTTGGCTGGCTTGAGGGCAGGTTTGAATACGAATCTCAGATTGATTGCAGCGGCCGTCAAAACAGTCAATTCTATTCCGGTAGCATCCTCTCATGATCTGTCAGTACATTCACAAAAAAATTACGATAATACAAAGTGAATGGGATTTCTAAAATTGTCTGGAAATGAGGAACTCCCCCCCTGGCTGAAGGAGCAACTAGCTAGGTTCGAGCAGCTTCAGCAGAACCTTCAGGCAATTTTGGTTCAAAAGCAACAGGTGGAGCTAGAAGCTGCTGAAGTAGAAAGGGCGCTATCTGAGCTAAAAAAGGTCTCAGAAAATGATTCTGTCTACAAGAGTGCAGGTAACATACTGGTAAAAGCAGATCGAACCGAGTTGGTTAAGGAACTTGAGGAGAGGAAGGAATTAGCCAAAACTAGGACAACAGTTCTAGCAAAGCAAGAGCAAAGAGTGAGGGAAAATATCAATGAGCTTCAGTCGAAAATTGAAGAGGCGATTCGTGGGAAGCAAGGCGTGCCTCCTTCGCAAAGTGGCACTCTTCCAAGAGGGTCTTGATATACATCATCAAAAATTGATTTCCTGATCTTTTCTTTCCTATTCGTTTAAGATAGGTTTTGAAATTTTTTCCCTCCTTCTTCTATAAAATCTGGATTTTTCATCTCATGTTTTCAACTCTTAGGGGAAAAGGTTCCGCTAATTGGGAGAGCAAGCCAAAGGCCAAGAGCGCTTCGCTCTTCAAAGCTGGTTTGTCGAGAAGCTGCAGAATGCTCAAACTAAGGGCACACTGAGAATCCTGATTTTCAGCCACAGACAAGCGGACCCTGACTCATTATGTGCAGCTTTTGCTCTTGGAGAAATTCTGAAAGAATTGTATCGACGAATCAACCAAAACTCGGCAGTAGAATTATCTACTCATATAATTGCGCCACAGGGTGCAAGTCAGCTTGGAGAAAGGATTTCCCGGTCTCTAGGCATACAATATCAGGAATCCCCCGATGAACAGTCGGCTGCAAAGGCTGACCTTATTGCCGCAGTCGACGTAGGAGATCCGAAATTGCTCGAACCTTACCTAGAGTGGATAGAGCGAGCCGAAGCTCCAAAGATAGTGATAGATCATCATGGAGACCCAGAATTTGGCAAACCCAAAAGTGTTTGGAGAATTTTTGACGAGGCTTGCATCAACGGTAGAGCAACATCTACATGCGAACTCATTGCTTTGGGGTTTTCACCCGATTTTCTTACTCGGAGTTCCGCACAAGCTTTAGTAGTTGGAATTATGTTTGATTCTCAGCACCTCGGGATTGCAACGAAGGAAACTCTCGAAGCTACTCTCGATGCAATTAGAGAAGGAGCAGAGATTACACTTGCGCGAGAGATGTTGAGATCACAGCCGGACAGATCAGAAATAATTGCTCGGATAAAATCAGCACAAAGGATTCAACACGTCGAGCTTGGCAAGTATCAAATCCTTAAGGTAGAGGTATCGAGCTTTCATGCGTCGGTTGCAAGAATGCTGATTGACATCGGAGGCGACCTTGGAATAGCTTTCGGGGAGCATGAAGGAGAAGCAAGACTCTCAGCAAGGAGCTCCCACCAGTTCGCGAGAGAGACGGGAATTGATTTGGGTTCTCTTTTCGAAGAAATTGCAGGCCTTCAAGGCCTCGGTAAAGAGATCATTGGAGGAGGGCATCCCACAGCTGCTTCTATCTCAGGGAAGGTGGACGCTTCGGTTTTAGCAGACTCTGTGATCGAGAAGATAAAAGCAAAGTTGGTTTACTAAAATATTAGTAGCTACAATAAATTTATTACCAGTCCGCACCGACGTTAATCCGTTCAATATGAACGAAGACCTTGGAGATACTAAAGCTGCTTTTTTTGATGGAAAGAAGAAAGAGCTCTCAAGGACAGCGAAGCTAACTGGCATCGCCTTGTTTTCTTCTGTAGCAATCGTACTCGGATTAACAGTCAAAATACCCTTCTTCCCAGCGAATACAGGGCTTTATTTTGAAATCTGGGAAATACCAATTGTAATTGCTTTTTTGATTATAGGCTGGGAATCCGGAATTTACGCGGCCTTGGTAAATTTCGTGGCCTTACTTCTAATATTCCCTGGCCAGCTCCCGGCAGGTCCGCTTTACAATCTTTTGGCGGTAATCTCAATGCTGATCGGTGTGAGCGCTGGACAATGGTTGGCAAGTAAGGCAAAGGGGCCAAATCCCGCCCTCGTCGTCTTTCTTGCCACTCTCTTTGGTGTCATCTTTCGCGTAGCCACAATGACAGTAGTCAATTCCCTTTTGGTACCTCTTCCTCCTCCGTTGGGTTTCAATATTCCCTTTCAAGGAGTACTTGCGCTGCTCCCGATTTACGCTTTATTCAATGCCATAACTGCACTTTACACTATTCCACTTGCATATGGCGGAGTTAGGGCGGTGGCTCTGCGATATCGACTGCGAACTCCCATCGCGTTAGAAAAATCTGGTCCTTAGAATATTCAAACGTAAAATGAGCTTGTGGGCGCAAAGACAATTTCTCATTGTCCGAAGATGGGTCGAAAGGTTAGTATTTTAAAGCAACTGCTGTTCAAGATTACAGCTATCGTATTCCCTTCAACTCTAGTATCTTTCCAATCTCTCTCAAGCATCATTTCAGCCAAGAATGGATGGCATGTATATCTTTGTACTCTGGAAACTCTCGGAATATCATTGAGATCAGAGGACTTTCGTTCCGATATCATGGGGCTGATCGTGATTCTCTTGAAAATGTGAATCTCGAAATCGGCGAGAGAGAAATAGTAGTCATAGCTGGTCACTCTGGCTCTGGCAAGAGCACACTCCTACGATGCCTGAACGGACTGATACCCTTTCAGCATTCAGGCACTTATGTCGGGGAGGTTCTTGTTGCTGGGAGGAAAGTCACAGAATCAAGAATGAGTGAGCTTGCAAAGAGCGTAGGATTCGTGTTCCAAAATCCAGAAAATCAAATTTTCATGTTCTCGGTGGAGCGAGATATTGCATTCGGCCTTGAAAATTTGGGTTTTCCGAGAGAAGAAATTCGAAGAAGGGTAGATGAAATCATGGATCTTCTCGGAATCAAGGGGCTCGCGCTTCGAGCTCCTCACGAGCTGAGCGATGGTCAGAAACAACGAGTTGCAATCGCGGGAGTGATGGTTATGCGCCCTGAAATAATAGTGTTGGATGAGCCGACTTCTCTCCTTGATCCCTTTGCGGCACGGGAACTACTACAGCTTATCTTGCGTTTGCGAAACGAGCTTGGAATGACTATTTTGATAGTGGAGCACCGGCTCGACCTTCTAACAAGGTTAGCTACTAGGTTGATAGTGATGGACAGAGGGAGAATAATGTTCAACGGCCAACCAGAGGTGATTTTGTCAGAAGAGGGACTTTCCAACTACGGTGTTCTAGAACCTACCATCGTCCGCTTGGCGAAGCAAAGCCGACTTAGAAGACCGGATGGCAAGATTCCACTCAACGTAGAGGATTTTCTCGAAGTTTCTAAGGCTGATTTGTTCAGGAAGAATGCCTCCAAGCCAATCATTCCCTTCCTCGATCAACATTCGAAGAACCCATACGAACCTCTCCAAGAGATCGCGGAGGAGAGTTTAGGACGTCACGAGGCTGCAGTATCGTTCGAAGGGGTCGATTATTCTCGCGACAACGGTGTTGCTGCTCTTATCGGAATATCACTCGATATTCGAAAGGGAGAAACTGTTGCGATAATGGGGGCTAATGGGGCAGGGAAGAGTACTTTGATCAGACACATAAACGGACTCTTGAAGCCAACTCACGGCAAGGTGACGACCCTTGGAGTAGAAACTCGGATGGCCTCAGTTGCAAGCCTCTCAAGAAAAGTGGGAATCGTATTTCAGAATCCAAATAGTCAACTTTTTGCTCAAACTGTGGAATCTGAAATTGAATTCGCACTGAAGAATTTTGGATTCCCTCCGCAAGCCATCAAGGAAAGAGTTGAATGGGCACTTGATAGCTTTGACCTCTCACGCTATTCTGACTCCTCTCCGATGGAGTTGAGCGGCGGAGAAAGGAAGAGACTGTGCATTGCTCTTGTTCTAGCTTGGGAACCCGAGATCATAATTTTGGACGAGCCAACAGTTGGTCAAGATTCGAACCAGAAGGAAAAACTAGTCGAGATTATCAAGATGCTTGGTTCTCAAAACAAAACCGTCATCATAGTCTCGCATGATGTTGAGTTCATCTGGCCTCTGCAACCCCGAATAGTTCTAATGTCACATGGGAGAATAGTTGGAGACGGCCCCGCACAAACTGTACTCACCGACGAAGATCTGTTAAACCGAGCTAGAGTAGTTACTCCACAACTTGTAGAGTTATCCAAGGCTATTGGGTTGTCACGGCCATTTCCGAGAAATGTCAAGGAAGCTTCAGTGAAAATGACTGAAACATTCGAGAAAGGAACCATGAGGACAAGGACTCGGTGAACTCTGAATTTGAAGTGGGCAGCCACCGGGTTCTTATTTGTGAGAGGCCAGTCTGTCATACACCGGCTTGATCCGAGAGTCAGGTTGCTACTATCTGTTTCACTCTTCTTAATGTCACTCGTAGTACGAAGTATTTTCATGCTAAGTGCCACATTGTTTGTAATCATCGCGACTACTCTCTTAGCACGAACGGCGAAGAGATTTTTCAAATCAATGTCTTTTGCAGCTGTCTTGTCGGCAATCGCGTTTGTTTTCAACTTCTTCCTTTATCCCGAGCCTTTTCATTCTGCCGTAATTCTTGCTGTTCGCCTCTTTGCTATAATAGGCGCTACATCCATTTTCTTTCTCACGACGACCCCGGATGAACTAGAGTTGGTAATGAGGTGGTTCAGATTCCCCTCTGACTTTGTAATGGTTTTCGTAATTGCTGTTAGATTTGTTCCCATTTTGATTCTTGATGCTCTCCAAATAATGGATGCCCAACGTTCTCGAGGTCTAGAACTGGAAAAGGGGAATTTTGTAAAACGGTTGAGAAACACTACTCCTGTCATTGTCCCTCTTCTTGCAACCGCAGTGAGTAGAAGCCTTGATCTCGCGGAAGCCATGGATTCAAGGGCCTACGGAGCCACGACTAGGCCAACCTCACTACATAAAATGACAATGAAGCGTTCAGACTGGCTCACGACGGCACTAATAGTGGTGGGTATACTCATTGGTTTCTATTTCAATTCATTCTTTACAATATTCTGAAAGGTTGTAATCCCTATCAAATCAAAAGTTTTGATGCTGCACGCCAGTCCACATCCTTTATTTCGGTTAGTTCTCCGAATCTTCAAAGAGCAGAAGGAAAGAGTACGTAAAAATGAATGAAGAAGAGCAAAAGAAGATCCTTTGCGATATATACTGTTTCATGATCAAAAACAAATCTTCTCAAAAAACACTGGTTCCGAATTCTTTCCGATCTCCCCAAAGAATTGGAATGACCCCCCAGATTTTCGGTGAGAAGACTGAATCTTTCCTTCATGAACTAGAAAACAGGGGACTCGTGGAATTTCGAAAGAAGAATGAAGATGATGAGCAGGAAATCCATCTGACCGAGGAAGGACGCCGAAAGTTCGTGGTTGTGATGACTGGTGGAGCTTTCGACATTCTGCATCCTGGCCATATCGAGACCCTCAAACAAGCGAAATCACTTGGGGATGTTCTTGTGGTTTCAGTAGCCAGAGATTCTACTTACGAGAGAAATAGAGGAAAGAAACCGTTCCACGATGAGCATGCACGAAAGGAGCTCGTCGAGTCGGTGAAATATGTTGATGTCGCACTCTTGGGAAGCGAAAACAATATTTTTGAAACGCTGGAACTCGTTGGTCCCGATATCGTTGCACTTGGCTATGATCAATCTCACTCGGAGGAAGTAATTCGTGCCGAGATTAGAAAGCGAGGTCTTGCAACGAGGGTGGTCCGTCTTTCTTCTTCTGTTCCGAAAATCAAGACTTCCAAAATACTCGGGGAGAGAGGGAGCGAGATTTTGACCAATTTGGACTGACAACGCCTGTACCCAAACGAAAAACAACGCTTGGCTCTTCTTTGAAATTCTCTTTTTGCGAGAAGGATACTTTGGATAGGTTTTCTTCCCCCACATCTTAGGTTAATCGGTTTTTGAGGATTCCAAGTTCCGAAGGAGAGTCTCGTAAATGTCAATAGGAAGAGAAAAGATCGGGCAATTGTTGGGGAATGAATTGCAAGTTCATCATCAGGGATATTCAACGATTTCTTGATAATGGGTCAAAGTTAGAACCGTACCAAAGCATGCGAAGAATTCAGTTTAGCTAAGCTTCTTTAGAAAATTCCTCTTTTTTTCCTCCTTTTGCTTCTTCTTCTTCTTCTTCTCGTTCATCTTGTTGTTGTTCTTTCTCTTAGCATTGCAAGGCGAGTTTGACAAAACCATGGCTCCCGATATCGACAGCAGGTAAACAATAAGGAGGACTAACACACTGCAATTGCTTTTGAAGAAGTACATTATGGAGCCCGGAATTAGCCGAGTATATAATGGCTATTTAAAGAGCGGATCGAAGCAAAAATTGGAAAAACAGACAGCAGATCTAGAGAGAGTAATTGAAGAGGAAGCTATAGGTGCGCAGGGTAGAAGGAAAAAGAACAAGGAGAAGGAGAATATCAGAAGTGAAGCATGTAGAGAGGGCTCTTACTAGCTAACAACAATAATAAGAAAAACGGGAAAAGAAAAGGAATGTTGTCAGTCTATGCGGAGGTAGACAGTCCTTGATTTAGTGATTTGCGATGTGCTTCTTTCCATCTTTCGCTTCACACAGGAATGTACGCAAAGAGATTTTGGCTATCTCAGATCTCTTGTTTTCCCATATCGTTTTCCGAGGAATCGAGAAATATTCTCACTCGTATCCTGTCGCCCTCCTTCAAGCTCAACTCTCGTCTAATTTTTGTTGGTGAAATTATCTCGAGAACGGAATCGTCATAGCTAGTCCGTTCGATTACCAGAACCGCTCCTCTCACTTTCTCGTTTATAACGGCCCTGAAACACTCGGCTCCGCCGTAAGTACGCCTTCCATCCTCAAAACCTTCGATGTGGATGCCTCTTGCCACTGCAAGGTCTCTTCTTATCTTCCGATCGACTGCAGTTTCAAGTCGTATGTTCAGAGTGCCAGGAAAAGGATCAAAGCCTAACTTTGAAACAAATTGTCTTCTGTACCCTTTGAGAGAAACATAGTAGGCTCCCTCTCCGAGTCCGGAAAATATCGAGCCACTTACTTCTACTGTCCGTCTCGGGGCACCAAATACATCTTGCAAGATCCAATAGATTTCTCTAGCTGAATCCACTCCCTTGTTTGTGATCTTGATGTAGGTCTTTCCTCCACTCTTCAAACGCTCGACCAACCCTTCTCTTTCCATTTCGCTGAGGTGTTTTGAAGCAAGCTGCTGTGACTTTCCTACTTTGTTAGCAAGCTCCTTTGTGGTCAAGCAGATCGGCCTATCCTTTGCTCCCATCGAAAGAAGCTCTAAAAGCGTAGGGATGTGTGCGGGTTTCATCTCATTTTGTCTATCCTCACAGTAAAAGCCAGCAACTGAGAACAGAGAGCAATGAAGTCTTGCTTGAAAGTCATTCAGGGTTCTTTGCTGATTCAAAAACTTCGGTCAATGAGGCACTTTTAAGAGTCTGCTGTTTCTTTGGCTTAGCCCTTTCTTCGGCAAATTGAAGATTGCCAGAAATACCCTGTTTCTTCAATCTTGAGGTGAGTTCGTTCACCGACTTCATGAATTGAGTTCTTCTTACTTCTTCAGTCACTATTGATCGCGTGTCCTCGATTAGCATTCTTGCAATATCGAGCTTCCTCTTAACACCTTGAGCTATGTTATCATATACAGCAAAGGGAGAAATTTGAGTGTAAAGTGCTTCCATGGCCGAAAATATCTCTTCTGCCTCTTTGATCCGTCCCAATCTGATGTTGTCGTACACAGCCCTCTTTAGCTCTCCAACCAAGTCGAGAAGACCAAGGATGTACGATGCCGGTCCGACTCCAAGCTCCTCGATCGAGGGCATCTTTTCGCCGGTTGAAATCGAATAGAAAACCGAAGCTTCCACATATTCTTGTTCAGGAACTACTAGGTATCGTGAAAGATCCATCGCTGCGACCCTTCGAAGTTCATCCAACTTATCACGGGCTTGTTTCAGGAGTCTCCTTGCCTCTGTTTGATTCGAAGTGTGGATTGACACGATTACTTTTGCAGCAAGAGAAATAACATCTCTTGATTCCTTAATGAGCCTCTCTCTGCGACTAGTCATCTCGTCGAATTTCTTAGCGGCTTTAGAAAGAGAGTTTTGAAAAGATTGAGAGCGTTCCATGATATCAGCACAATATTCTTACTTCACACATCTTATGAGTTTTTGTGGAGAAAATCGAGGGTTTGATTTGGAATCGGCTGGAAGAAGGTGTGTTCTCTCTTTCTCTTGGGCGCGCGATTTTTAGTTCATGAACAAAGAGCTCAGTACTTTCTTGATTTCCAAGAGTTAATTCGGTTCCGATTGTGCAGAGCGATTGAGATAAGTCCCCAGATGGCGTTTGTCCGACTCCATCTGCTAGTTTGCAGGAGCAATCCTTCAAATTTTCCAGCCCTCTTTAGGGTGTGCAAGCGTTAAGAATGGAAACCAATTTTAAATGAAAACAGAGAAATTAAACGAAACAGAATTTTTCAGGTGGGATTCGCATGTCTACCGAAGAGATACCCAAATGGGTTGCCGAAGAGATAAAGAACGCAAAATTCGACCACGAAGAGGAATGGAGCGGTTCAGGCTACATTTTAGATGTGAACAAAGAGGCACGAAAGATTGACGTGCAGTTCTACGAGAAACTCCCTGAGGGAAGATACATCGCAACGCTTGATTTGCCTGAATCAATCGACCCAAATAGTTTGGAGCTTGCAGTCGTTTATCTCTTCAGGTTCAAAGCTTTTCGCGCTTCCCTCAATCCAAAGGTTGTATCCTTCCTGAAAGAGAAGTATTCAGTGAACATGGATAGCATATATAGGTTCGAGCTCAAATCGTTCGAGAAAATGGGCGACGAAGGTCAAGAAGAGAGAACTACAGGCCTCGAAGCAACTCCTAAAGATGCAAGTGGGGAGGAAGAAGAAGAAGAGGAGAGAGACGAATAGTCGAAGAAAGGACTGATTATTTGGAAATGGCGACGAATTATCATAGAGGTAGAGCGAAGGAGTACAAAGCGATGGGAATCCTCAAAGGTGCCGGCTGGTTTTGCACCCGGAGCGCAATGTCTCATGGGCCTGTTGATATTGTAGCCGCTCGAAAAGGAAGAATAAGGCTGATTCAAGTCAAGAGCGGTTCAGCCAAGGCGACAATTGAAGAAATAAAGACTTTAAGAAAATGGGCAAAACAATTCAATGCCGATGCTGAAGTTTGGTCATTCAAGAAAAACGGTCACAATCCAGAAGTGCTTGTGGTAAAGAGAAGTAGAATCGCGAGCGCGAGTTCAGTGAAAAATTTGACAAATGCTAAGCTTCATGATCGAAACGTGGAGATTGAGAAGAAGAAGGCGGAGACGATTCTGAATGCTACTTTGCATCGCCATCGTTCTTCTTCCTCCTCTCCCCCTCTCCAGACTGCTTCAATCTCCTTACAACCTCCATTTTCTCATGGCACCTAGAGCAAACAGGCTCCTTCTTAAAGCTCGAAAGCTCGAAGAAAAAGGGCTCTTCGTTTCGAGCTTCATCGCAGAAATAGCATCTAAACTCCAAGATTACAACTTTCACTTATCCACTGTTTTTCCATATACCCTGTCAAGTTGTCCAAAGTGCTATTCAGTGAGCCAAAGTAACTAATCCATTATGGAACCTGATTTCCACTAGTTCCCATTTTAGTTGCCCGATCAATAGTTTGGGGTCTCCTTTTCTCTTCCCCGCAATAGAGAATTTCATTCCTTCTGAACCACTGATTTTGAGTTTTGTAATCGCATGAGGCGCCTTTGAGCACCCTCGTTGAACCTCCTCTTTTCCTCTGGAGTTTCGGGTATGATTGCGGGAACCAGGGTTGGTTTCCCCTCTGAGTCAAGCGCGACAAACGTCAAATAAGATGATGCAGTGTGCACAACCTCGCCTGTTTTTAGGTCTTCTGCTTCAATTCTCACGCCTACCTCGAGCGATGTCCTTCCCACATGATTTACAGCTGCCTTCAAGATCAATAGGTTGCCGATGTAGACGGGTTTGAAGAAGTCCATCCTGTCAATTGATGCCGTTACGACGTTCTGCCTGCAATGGCGTCCAGCCACAATTCCAGCAATCTCGTCGACAAGCTTCATTATTGTGCCTCCGTAGACATTTCCCTGTATGTTTGCATCTTGAGGCATCATCAGATGAGCGGTGATCAATGCGGATTCACTCACTTTCCGAGACGGACGTGTCTCTTGGGACATGAATTCTTGGGTCATTTTTCTCCTTGACACTTCTCCCAAATCAATTCGTCATGTGGAGTTGGGATAAAAACTAGTCTCAAGGATCTCTTCTTTTATGAATGTTCATCTAGAGTTAACCCTTCGTCTAATAGAAGAAGAATAAGGGGGGAGAGAAGTGGCATGGCTGGAAGTCGAGTGATTTCGTACGCAAATATTTTCGGATCGATTTTGCCTCCAAATCTCAAGCAACCCTTGACCCCGCAAGCCCTGAAAAGGCTTGAGGATAAGGGAGAAAGCATCGGTATCAGCAGGCTCATGATGATGGAAAATGCCGGTAGCGCCGTAGCATCTGTCGCTCTGAAGGAACTATTGAAGAAATCATCCCTGTCGAGACGGGTGGAAGAAGGTGGTAAATTGAAAATAGTTTGCATTGCTGGAACTGGAAACAATGGTGGTGATGTCTTCGCTGCCGCAAGACATCTAGCATATTGGCAAAAGGTGCTTCAAATAACACTTTTCCTAGTCGGGGACCCCGAAAAGATCAAAGCTCCTGAGGCTAAAACAAATTGGGAAATCCTTGCGCAAATTCCAGCTATCAAAATTATACCAATCCGAAGCTCTAGTGAACTCCTTACTCTCAGGCAAGCGCTAAGGAATGCAAACACAGTCATTGTCGGAATATTCGGGACAGGTTTTCACGGAGAGCCTGAAGGAATACACAAGGATGTTATAGAAACAATCAATGAAACTGAATCCTTGACAACAAAGATAAGCGTAGATATTCCATCAGGTTTGAACGCCAAAACGGGGAAGGGAATTCATGTAGTGAAATCTGACATCACTGTCACAATGCATGCACCGAAAGTTGGAATGCTGAAGGATCGCACTTCTCTTAGGCAATGCGGAAAAATTATTGTCGCGAACATAGGTCTTCCATTTTGAGCACGAACAAGCCCTCAGAAGCGGTCATGATACTCCAACTCAAAGTTGGAGACTACAAGAATTTCTCGTACATCGTCGCAGACGCAGCAACAGGAGAGGCCGCCGTGATAGACCCAGCCTGGGAGGTTCAGCTCATTCTTGAAAAGCTCAAAGAAAGGAACTTGAATCTCAAGTTCATTGTGAACACTCATGCTCACTTAGATCACATTGAGGGCAACGCTTCGCTTTCAAGTGTCACCGGCGCAAAGGTTGTGATGCATGCGAATTCCTACGCAAAAAAAGACATAGCCGTGAAAGATGGAGGCTCCTTGAAAGTTGGAAAGAATGCCATCCTTCATTTCATCCATACTCCAGGCCACTCCTCCGAAAGTATGTGCATTATCGTAAATGATATCGCAATTTTCACTGGTGATACACTCTTCGTTGGAGAGTGCGGGAGGGTCGATCTTCCTGGAGGCGATGCGAACGCGCTGTACGACTCCTTTGAGAAATTAAGAAGCCTTGACCCAAAGCTTGCACTTTATCCCGGCCATGATTACGGCAATCGCCCCGTTTCCACACTGGGTGAAGAAATTCGTTCGAACTACACTCTTGCCAAACGAACAAGGGAGGAATTTGTGAAGTTCATGCTCAACGAATCTTGAGTTGGTTCAAAAGAGGATCCTCTATCCCGGCTTTCCTAAAGGATAAAGATCTTAGTGCACACGAATGGCAAACCCCGCACGGTTTCCTACGTGTCGTCTGGCAGCTCCAAGTAATTTCGAACGGCACGTTTAGAGTTGCGCCGAGTCTGATAACTTGTACCTTGGTGAGATTGGAAAGTGGAAGAATTACTTTGCAAGCAGCTCCTTCGCTATAGAGACCTATTTTGATAGCTGCATTGAGTTTGTCGAAGAATTTGACACTTGAATCAGGAAAGAGTAGTGTGTCGTCCTTGTTATGACCGCCGACTATAAAATTTGCACCAAGGATTTCTGCAATGTGACTTGCAATGCCATAAAAGATGATGTTTCGAGCAGGTATGTAAGCGTCGGGAGCATTCTTAAGCCTCTGATTATGAATCTTTCCCACACAGTCGAGAATCTCCTTCAAGAAAGGAAGTCTTATTTTGGTTAGGCGTATTGCGTTTCGGTGAGCGACGGATTCCGTTGCTGAGATCTCTTTCAAACTTCTGTGAAAGTAGTCGAAGGTAACAGCTTCTACTACTTCGAGGCCAGTATGAATTGCCCAGTAAAGGGCCACAGCCGAGTCTATGCCTCCCGAGAGAAGTACCAAACATTTCTTACCGCGCCAATGAGAGCGAAGTGTTGATTCCATTTGCTAGCCAACCTGTGAGCTACTAAATTCATAAGCTAGTCGTAGCTAGACCTTTTCATCTTGAAAAGAAATCGAGGGGAAGCGGATGCTATGGAAGAGAAGGAGATAGAGGAGAAGAAGGAAGAGGAAGAAGAAAGAGGAGTAGCACGAATCGGACGAAGCATACTTTCTGGGAAGAAGGCGATCATCAGCGGTGCAGGCAAGGGGATTGGCAGAGCCATAGCACTTCGCTTCGCTTTGAACGGAGCGGATGTTGCAGCAGTATCCAGATCGCAGACAGACATTGATAGACTCGAACAAGAAATAACGAGCAGATTCGATGTCAAATTTTGCGGAATCGCGGCCGACATATCTACGAGGGAGGGCGCATCGGGCATAGTCGCTCGTGCCATTTCAGCAAACGGCGGTCTCGACATCTTGGTCTGCGCAGCAGGGTATCCCATGCTAACTGAACTCTGGGAACAACCTCTTCACAAGATCCAAGAAGAAGATTTCAACAATGTTTTGAGAATTGATTTTTTTGGTTCTCTGAGGCTTATCCAAGAAGCTCTTCCCTTCATGATTGAACAGCAGCGAGGAGTAATAGTACTGTTCTCGTCGACGCCCGCCATCACTGGGTACAACAAAGGTGCTCCTTACACCGTGGCAAAGGCTGCAAATATAGGTCTTGCAAAGGAAATAGCTTCGGAATATGGAAGATACAACATCAGGGCATATGCCGTAGCCCCGGGGAATATACGCACGAGCCGCACATTTGATCAGATTACTCCAGAAGAAAGAGAAAGACTTGCGAACGAATCGGCTATGAAGAGATGGGGCGAACCTGAAGAAGTCGCTGATACAGTCGTAGCACTTGCATCGGACAAGATGAGTTTTGTAACAGGTCAAACCATCATAGTCGATGGTGGCACCGTCATGCACTGACTATGATAAAGTCCTGACGACTGGTTTTTCGGTAATTTGAAGTGTGCTCTCTTTATCATGGCATTCTTCTTCGTGCACGGGTTATAGATTCGTTCGACTGTATTCGGCAAACTCTGCTTAAAAACGAGAAATCTGGTTATCTCGTGTTTTCCTCAAGAACCAGAAACGAAAAATTGGGCTTATTCCGTGAATTACTTTTTTGTTTATCCGGTAAGTCACAAAAAAGCTGAAACAAAGCTAAAATGTCATTCTTAAGCCCAAAGTAGGAAGAACAAGAAAAGGGAGCGCAGGAAAAAGAGAATTTGCCTCGTGATTTACCTGTTGGGAACGAGAAATTTCTTTTGATGTTTGATCGGAACTATCAGATCTCCGATGTATTCTTTCCTCATGTGGGCATGGAAAACCACGTTCTCGGTCATCCATTCCGATTTGGAGTTTACGCGGATGGCAAATTCTCATGGATATCCGAATGGAAGAAGCAAATGAACTATCTTGAAGATACTATCGTTACCGACGTGGTTTTGGAAAGTGACGACTTCAACGTGAAAATGAATTGCAATGACTGTGTGGATTTTGTGAGCCCTATATTCATAAGACGAATCGAACTCAAAAACTTAGAAAAGCGGCCGCGAGAAATTCGTCTCTTCTTTGCACATGATTTTCATATTCGAGGCACAAACATCGGTGACACTGCTTATTACGACCCCCTAAAGACGCATGCTCTGATTCACTACAAGGCTGACAGATACTTTCTTATGAATTGTCAAACCCAAGCAGGCACCGGCATTTTCCAGTATGCTTGCGGCCTCAAGGATGTCGGTGGATCACTCGGGACTTGGAAGGATGCAGAGGATGGCTTCCTCAGCGGAAACGCAATTGCACAGGGTTCTGTGGATTCTGTCTTGTCGGCGCTTGCAAATATTGAACCTCTGGGAAGCTTTTCTCTTTACTATTGGATTGCAGCTGGGAAGACTTACGACGAAGTTCAAAGAAGAGATTCCTTTGTAAAGTCTCGAAGCCCTGAGAAGCTGATGAAAAGAACATCCGACTTTTGGAAGCTCTGGGTCAATCGGGAGGTAAAACAGTCAGCAGATCTCGACCCCGAAATAATGAAACTGTATAGGCGAAGCCTTCTCACAATCAAAACTCAAACTGATGGAGATGGCGCGATCATCGCGGCAAATGACAGCGACATCTTGCAATTCAACAAGGACACTTATTCCTACATGTGGCCCAGAGATGGGGCATTTGTTACTATTGCCATGGACGAAGCAGGGTATCCTGTCTTCGCCGAAGCTTTCTTTCAATTTTGTTCAAAGGCAATCCTCCCCCAAGGCTGGTTCTTTCACAAGTATCAGCCTGATGGCAGTGCTGGAAGCTCTTGGCACCCCTGGATAGTAGATAACCACCAGCAGCTCCCGCTTCAGGAGGATGAAACAGCTCTCGTCGTCATTTCTTTGTGGAATAATTTTCAAAGATACCGCGATGTCGATGCGATCAAGCCATATTACAGGCCGATCGTTAAGGCGGCCGGCTCTTTCATGGCAGAATACAGGGACGAGATTACAAAACTTCCGCTTGAATCCTATGATCTATGGGAAGAGAGGCGAGCGGTGCTAACTTTCACGTCGTCGGCAGTCTACAAGGGACTTTTGTCAGCCGCAAACTTTGCACGAGCTTTCGGTGAAGACGATCTATGTTCGATTTACATGAAAGCGGCTGAGGAGATCAGGGAATCTCTCATAAAGCAACTTTACGATCCCGCTCTTGGAAGATTCCTTCGGGGTATAATCATTGAAGACGGGAAGATCACCAAGCGAGACGAAACTATTGACTCTTCTTTAGCTGGCGTTTTCCTTTTTGACGTTCTTCAACCCGATGACTCGATGGTAGTGAACACTATGAGACAGATCGAAGAAAGACTCTGGGTAAAGACCTCTGTTGGAGGCCTAGCTAGATACGAAGGAGATCTCTATCAAAGGCAGGAAACTCTTGACAACACGATTCCAGGAAATCCCTGGTTTGTGTGCACATTGTGGTTAGCCCAATGGTACATAAAAGCGGCCAAAGGTCGCTCGGATCTTGCAAAAGCAAAGGAAATTCTCTTATGGACAAAGAAGCACGCTCTTCCTTCTGGAATGCTTGCCGAGCAGCTTGATCCCATCGATGGAAGGCCAGTTTCTGTGAGCCCGCTCACTTGGAGTCACGCGGCCTTCGTAGAAACTGTTAACAAGTATCTTGAGAAGTACAAGTTACTCGCTGCTTGAATCTTTTCCTTTTGAGGTGTTTGGGTTTCTTCTTCTTCTTTTTTTGAACAACAATATTTGCTTAAGGTTCTTGGGTCAGTTTTCTTCCCAAAGAGGAACCGACTAAGAAACATGGTTTGAAGATGCGTGAGCAAAGGAGTTGAGTTCGTTCAAACCTCAGGGAATAATTGTACCTATGGTTACTCCGTTTCAAGTTGGAGACAGTGACTCACTCAACATTCAATCCCTTCGAGCCCTTGTCGATTACCTTGTGGAAGGAGGCGTACAAGGATTGCTTCCCTTGGGAACCTCAGGAGAGTTTGCTCTTCTGGACCAATCAGAAAGGATTCAAGTCATCGAAGCGGTTGTTGATCAGGCAAATGGGAGGATTCCAGTCATTGCAGGCGTCTCTGCTCCAAGTACCAAGGCCGCAGTTAGCTATGCAAAACATGCGAAGGATGTTGGTGCGGATGCGGTCATAAGCACCGGGCCGTATTACTTCACCACCAAGGAATCAGGCCTATCTAAACACTTTCAAAGCATCATAGACGCGGTGGATATACCACTTCTGATATACAATATACCTGGATACGTAGGATACAACATCGAAGCAAGTTTTGTTGCTAGGCTTGTAGAGAAGAATCCTGAGAGCATCGTTGGAGTCAAGGTAACAACTTATGATATGAAAATACTCCTTGAGTACGCAGCTGCAATCGGAGAGAAGATATCGGTGCTTACCGGCGCCGACGCTTTGATCGTCCCAGCTCTTTCACATGGAGCTCAGGGTGCCGTAATTGGGATTGCAAATGTTATCCCAAAGGAATGCTCCTTGCTCTACGACAACTTCACTCACGGACGCATCGAATCCGCACGGACGCTAGAGAGAACGATCTATCCCTTGACTCAATCCATTGGCCTTGGTACGTTTCCATCAGCTTTGAAGGAGGCCCTTCGAATAGTGGGACTGGAATGCGGGGGAGTTCGGTCGCCTCTGCAAGACCCTACCGACGAAGAAAAAGAGGCCGTCAGGAGATCGCTTCTTTGGAAGATCCAAAAGTAGGAGGAGGATTTGACCTGATTCCCACTTGCCTCGCCTTATGTCTAGCTCTATCCGAAAAATTGATTATCCTTCTCTGCGGGGCGATTTTACAACTGTATCTTCAAACTTGAACCAGAGAGCTTTACTGATACTCGGCTCCAAATCAGATTTGGAGTTTGCCGAGAAGATCAGATCAATTCTTTCGTCATCCTACTCCATTCCTGTTGACATCAGAATCGCTTCTGCCCACAGAACGGTTGAGCATTTGCTGAATCTACTTCGAAAGTATAAGGAAACGGGCGATCAGATAGTAATCGTGACTGTGGCTGGCCTCTCCGATGCACTTTCGGGGGTCGTTGCGGCGCAAAGAGTGTTTCCGGTGATTGCCTGTCCTCCAGATACAGATAAGTTTGGATATCCCAAAGTATTTTCAAGTGCTTTCACTCCCCAAGATGTTCCGGTAGCCTTTGTCGAAGGTCCTTCAAAGGCAGCTCACTTTGTTGCACAATTGTTTGCAGTTTCCAATCCAGTGCTACGCGCTTCAATTGAAAGAATGGTTCAAGAGAAGAAAGAACAGATAATGGCAGAAGATGAAACACTTGTTAGAGATCGTTCAAAAAATGTGAAAGAGAAGTGAGGATGCAACTTGTCCCAGATATTGCTTGAATCAAAGATAGAAAATAAGAAACTGCTACGCCGCGGGAAGGTTAGAGATCTATACCTCGAAGACGAAAACGAGCTCATCATTGTCGCAACGGACAGAATTTCTGCATTCGATAGGGTGATGCCAAGAGGAATTCCTGGAAAGGGAGCTGCTCTCACAAGTTTATCCGAGTTCTGGTTTATCAAGACTCGACACATTTTCAAGAACCACTATTTGTCCAAGATAGACGAGAGGACGCTTCGAGTTGCAAAAGCTGAGAGGATACCAATTGAATGGATTGTTCGCGCATATCTTTATGGCTCGGCCTGGAGGGCCTATTCTTCAGGAAAGAGAGAAATTTCTGGAGTTCGGCTTCCGAACGGTCTTCAGCTTGCAGAAGAGCTACCAGATGTTGTGCTTACTCCTACTACAAAGAGTGACGAAGGTCACGACCAAGAGCTGTCAAGACAACAAGCGATTTCAATGCGCTTGATCGACCAGGATGGGTGGAATGAGCTCGAAGAGGCATCTTACAGGCTGTACGAGTTTTACAAGAAAGAAGCTTCGCTCAAGGGCATAATCATTCCAGACTTTAAGCTGGAATTTGGAAGAGTTGGCGACGAATTTCTTCAAATCGATGAGCCGCCGACGCATGATTCTGCGAGGTTTTGGGACAAGCGAAAATTCAAAGTTGGGGAAAAGCAGGAAAAGCACTGCCTTGATAAAGAATTCCTTCGTGACTACCTGCTCAGGAGTGGGTTCGAGGGCGATGGTCCCATTCCGGAGCTTCCAGATCTGCTAATTGAACAGATCTCAAGGAGATGCACAGGTGCGTATCAAGTTCTTTCTGGTCAAACTGTGATAGATTCTCTTGGATTATTGAGCGTCGATGAATTGATTGAAAGGCTAAACCAGAAGCCTTGATGGGATTCCATCTTTCTTTTCCTGATTCTTTCTTAATTGAGCTCGTAATCAGAAAGGAATTGAACAGCTGACCTTCCTTGAAGAACAAGAAAGCAGGAGAACAAATCGGGGAACCTGCTGGAAGGGAAATGTCAAATCAAGCGACTCGACCAGATTCATTTGATCTCTTCTCCCCTACAGATTTCCGGTATAGTGTAAAGGAACTTTTGCCTTATCTTTCGGAAGAAGCGTCAATCAGCTACCAATGTAAAGTGGAAGCAGCTCTTGCAAGACAGCTTGCAAAATCAGGAGTCTGCTCAGATGCGATCGCATCTGAAATTGAAGAGGCCTCGAAGAAGATCAGGGCAAGAGATGTTTACGAGGAGGAAAAGAGGATCAAACATGAGACGAGAGCACTCGTTAATGTAATCAGAAACAAGGTATCTGACTCTGCCAAGCCGTTCGTTCACCTTGCCGCGACTTCTTTTGACATCATAGACACTGCAAATGCTTTGCGCTACAGGGATGCACTACTTCGTGTAGTAATCCCAGATCTGTTGACTCTTGAAAGACACCTAATCGGCCTTTCAAGAAAGTACGCTGATGTACCGCAGATCGGGAGAACTCATGGGCAACATGCAGAGCCAATAACGTTTGGCTTCTTTATTGCACTCTATGTGAGCAGATTGGGGGAAAGAATCCTTGCTCTCAAAGAAGCTACTCGCAACCTTAGGGGAAAGTTCTCTGGAGCCGTTGGAGTCTATGGCCCCCTCTCATTGATTGTGAATGACCCTGAGAGATTCGAAAGCGATTTATTAAGATCCCTTGGACTCGAGCCTTTTGAGATATCCACTCAAATTGCGCAGCCAGAGCCATTAGTCGATCTGGGGCATGCCATAGTATCAGCAATGGGAGTACTTGCGAATCTTTCAAGAGACCTGAGGAATTTGCAAAGAACTGAAATCTCTGAAGTTTCGGAAGAATTCTCCTCAGAGCAAGTTGGATCTTCTACCATGCCTCAAAAGCGAAATCCTGTGAATTTCGAAAATGTTGAGAGCCTTTGGAAGAAAAGTCTTCCCCAAATGATAACCCTTTATCTCGATCAGGTTTCCGAGCACCAGCGTGATCTTACAAATTCTGCTTCAGAAAGATACTTTCCAGAGTTAATTGTGATATTCGATTCAGTCGTGAGGAGATTGTGCAGAGCTCTTTGGAGCGATCAAACAAAAAGCTTCAGACTAGTCATAGATCGTACGCAGATAGAAAGAAACTTGGCTCGTAGTTCAAAACTGATCGCAGCTGAACCACTTTACATTCTTTTGTCTTTGGCCGGTTATCCTGACGCGCATGAGCTGTTGAGAAGGGCTGCTCAATCGATTCGATCCGGTGAGAAAGAAGAAGAGGAGATCGATCTGATAGAAGCTGTCAGATCTAAAGATCCGTCTTCGGAAAAATATCTTCGCTCGATTCCTTCGGAGAAACTGCAATTTGTGAGAAACCCTACACTTTATACTGGAATTGCATCGAAAAAGGTAGATGAAGTAGTCAAGCACTGGGAAAAAATACTAGAATCTCAGTAGTCTCTTTAATTCGGTTCGCAAAATTTCCAAAAATTGATGTTGTTCGCAAAGAAGAAGGAAAACGCTCTTAGGTAGACAGCTTGGTGTTGTTTTGCGTTTCACGATTCCTTTTGAACAAGTGGATATGAGGTAGTATTTGCAAATCAATTATCAACAACATTCTCCTCGAAAAGAGCAGCAGCTTTTAACGTATAGGAAAGTCGGAGTTGATAGATTCAAGGCTCACTCATTGAGAAAGGCTATCGCCGAGAGACTCGATCAAGAACTGCAAGAGAGGCGTGGCCCATCACCGATCAAGCTTCCTTTTGGACTCGTTGTTCCCTTATCCGATTCTAAGAAAATCTTCTTTGATTTTCAAACTGAAGGTGTGGGAACTAAGACCCTCCTAGCCGAACTAATTGGCCACTACGAAAGCATAGGAGTTGATGGAGTAGCAATGGCTGTCAATGATGTGATCAGGTCTGGTGCCCGCCCCATCTTGTTGAGCGACTGTATCCACATCTCAAAATCATCAACAAAAGTCATTCAGGGACTCATTCGTGGAATAATTAAGGCATGCGGGATTGCAGGATGTTCCCTCGTTTCGGGGGAGACAGGAATAGTTCCTGATATTTTGCATCACCCATTGTCGATCGATAGCAATGAGTCACCATTTGATCTTGTGGTTTCCTGTGTTGGCCTCGTCAGTTCCAAGAATCTTATCAGGGGAAGAATTGAAGAGGGGGACGAAATCATTGGAGTTGAGAGTTCAGGCATACACTCCAACGGTATTACACTTGCAAGAAGGGTTCTTTTGAAAAGATGGGGCGGAGCTTTTGAGACATACGACAAGCCTTTGGGCCGTGCCAGAACCATTGTCGAAGAGCTTTTGATTCCGACAAGGATTTACTCGCAGCCCATAATGAAGATCCTGGATTCTGGACTCAAGCCCAAAGCCGCGATCCATATCACGGGGGACGGATTTGCCAAATTCTCTAGGCTATCAGAGTACGCTGGAGACAAACTTGGGTTCAGGTTCGAGCTGTGTGAAAGAATGCCTCCGATATTCGGGCTCATTTATGAAAAGGCTAGAGCTCGTGGAAACGCAATATCTATTGAAGAAATGTATCGAACATTCAACATGGGTTACGGTTTTGCAATAGTTTCAAAGAAAGAGGATTCCGATGAATTTCTTCAGGTGCTCAATAAGTACTTTCCATCACGCAAGATCGGCTTAGTGACAGCAGGTAGAGGCATTCGCATCTCAGGGCTAAAAGATACGCAACGGACTATTATCAGCTTGTAATGGCAAAAGGGGAAGTGTAGAGAGAGCGCGCCTACCTTTCTTTCATACATTTGGCGACATGAAAAGAAGAACTGTTCGCTGTATTGCTCAGTGTTAAAAATAAAAAGGCAGTGAGAAATTTGGTTGAATCTTCGGCTAGAAAGCGCGTTAAGTCTTCCAACAAGAAGAAATTTCTTGCGACGATCGAGGTCCGACTGAAAGATGGCCAGAGAGATCCGGAAGCTGAAACCGTCAAAGGATCTCTTTCTGATTTGGGCTTCTCTACCGAGAGTGTCAAAACCGCAAAGGTCTACAAGATCATTTTCGAAGCTAGTTCTTTGAGAGAATCAAAAGATCTTGCTAAGGAGATGTGCTCGAAATTACTTGCGAATCCGGTAAAAGACGACTATCAGGTGAGTATTGAGCGCATTGCAAGCTCTTGATAGAGAAAATCGTTGCATTGAAATCGTGAACACCACCCTTGAGCGAGCACATTCTCTCTGCGAGAAGCTTCAGATTGGGCTTGCTAAACACGAGCTCGCTCAGGTGAGGGAATACTTTCAGAAGCTTCGAAGAGAGCCAACTGAAATCGAGATTCAGACGATAGCGCAGACCTGGTCAGAACATTGCTTTCACAAGATATTCAAGTCGACAATCAAAATAGGGAATCAAAAAACAATCAACGGTATCTTCAGGACTTTCATTGCTCGCGCCACTGAAGAGATCGCTGCTGACTGGGTAGTCTCCGCTTTTTCGGACAATGCAGGGATTATAAAATTTGACAGTTCACACTGGCTCGCGGCAAAAGTTGAGACACACAACCACCCGAGCGCAGTCGAGCCCTTCGGCGGCGCGGCAACAGGCGTAGGAGGGGTTATTCGAGATATACTTGGAGTTTGGGCTAGACCAATTGCAAACATTGATGTCTTGGGATTCGGCCCTCCCGATTTCCCGCAGCATCAACTTCCCCCGTGGACGAAGCACCCAACCTATCTAATGAAGGGAGTAGTTGCTGGAATTGGAAACTACGGGAATAACATGGGCATTCCGACTGTTAACGGATCGGTTTACTTTCACGATAGCTACGTGGGATATGCTCTTGTTTTTTGTGGCTGTATAGGACTGTTGCAACCAAGAAACTACTCAGCTAGAGCTCGCCCGGGAGATCTATTGGTGGTTGCAGGTGCGAGAACAGGTCGAGATGGCCTTCGAGGCGTGAATTTCGCGTCAACACCTCTTTCAAAGGAAACGGACAGCCTGCGCTCGGCTGTCCAAATTCCTGATCCAATAGTCGAGGAACGATTAATGCGAGCAATTCTTGCTGTAGCTGAAAGGAATCTTGCATCTGCGATTACGGACGTTGGAGGAGGGGGGCTGAGCTCCGCGGTCTGTGAAACTGCCCGAAGATACTCATGCGGTGCTGAAGTCGATCTTGATCGAATTCCTCTGAGAGAAGAGAGCATGATTGAACCATGGGAAATTTGGCTATCAGAGTCTCAAGAAAGAATGGTGCTCGTAGTTCCCAAGGCAAAAGTCTCCGAAGCTATTTCGACATTCCAGCATGAAGAAATAGATGCGAAAGTCTTTGGAAAGTTGACCGAGAGTGGAGAAATTGTATTCAAGTTTGACGGAGACGAAATCGGAAGATTAAGCATTGATTTTCTCTTCTCGCCTCCTCTTCCGACTTTGGAGGTTCGGAGTCGGTCTCATTCCTCAATCACGACAAGGAGAAAAGATTCCAAGCTCTTTGCAACTAATGATGGCCTAGAAGCGGACTTCTTGTGCCTACTCGCATCGCCCAACATCTCCAGCAGGGAGAGCATCGTGAGGACATTTGACCATGAGGTTGGAGGAAGAACCGTTTTGAAGCCCTTTCAATATCCGAACTCAGGCCCCAACGATGCTGCAGTTCTGAAACCAGTCCTTAGCTCATACAAGGGACTCGCAATCTCCTGTGGCCTCAATCCTGCGCTTGGCGAAATTGATCCATATGCAATGGCTGCAAGCTCAATAGATGAAGCAATACGAAATAACGTTTGTGTAGGAGGTAGGCGGATTGCGCTACTCGATAATTTTGCTTGGGGAGACCCTCTCAAAGGTGAAAACCTATTAGATCTAGTAGAAGCTGCTCAAGCCTGCTACGATGTTGCGAAGGGATTCAGCACCCCTTTCATTTCAGGAAAGGACAGTATGTACAATGTCACGCCTCTCGGCGAGATAACCCCCACTTTGGTCATAACTGCCATTGGAATAGTGCCAAACATCAGGAAATGCTTGTCGGCTGATTTCAAAACTTATGGTGATTCTATTTATCTCGTCGGAAGAACTCGGTCAGAGCTTGCCGGCTCTGAGTACGCGAGAATGAAGCACAAGCAGCAGCAGCAGCAGCAACAACAACAACAACAACTTTGGGTTGGAGAAGTTCCTCGACTAGATGTCAAATTTGCGAAATCACTCTACAGCACGATGAACAAACTTACTGATCAAGGCTTCGTCAAAGCATGCCACGACATTTCTCAAGGAGGGCTTGCAGTCGCACTTGCGGAAATGTGTTTTGCGAACTGTTTGGGAGTGGACATAACTTTGCCAGTTTTGAGAGATGAGTCGAACGATAGGATTCTTGAACCCTTCGAGCTCTTATTTTCGGAGTCAAACTCACGTTTCCTTATTGAGGTCTCTGCCGGCGAGGAAAGCAAGTTCCAGAGTATGATGGGTAAACTGCCTTTTGTGAAACTCGGCTCCATCGCTGGGAAGAAAATAGTGATAAGAAATTCTCTCGGCGAGACAATCATAGGGCTCGATACGGTTGATTGTTACAACGCTTGGCGTAAAGAGCTTATGACAATTTCAGCTTCATAGTCATTTTTGTTTTCACTCTGCATTTGGAAGGACAGTTGAGAAATTCCTTTTGCAAAGAACAAAGATTAAGGTTCTTATAATTCGAGCGGGGGGAACAAATCGCGATTTTGATGTTTATGCCTGCCTTAAAGGACTCGGAGTAAGTGCTCGAATAAAGCGGATTAATGACACCGAGCTACGAAGTGATCTCCTGTCGTATCATGCTTTGATCTTTCCAGGTGGATTTGCCTATGGTGATTACGTGAGGGCAGGTGCCATCTTGGGAAAGAAGGTGATGTCTACGCTTTGGGATGAACTTTTGAAATTCAGGAAAGAGAGAAGGCCGATCTTGGGAATCTGCAATGGTTTCCAAGTACTTGTAGAGGCTTCTCTACTTCCTGGAACCCTTGGCAAAAACGGCGTGCCAGAAGCAGCTCTTGCAAGCAACAGCTCTGGAAGGTTCGAATGCCGCTGGGTTACTTTGAAAAAGAATCAGGCTTCAAAGTGCATATTCACAAAACAGCTCAAGGAAATAGCAAGATTTCCTGTTGCTCATGGCGAAGGAAGATTCATAATGCCTGATGCAAGGGCTCTTGAGAAGCTCGAAGAGAACGGACAGATTGCTCTTGTTTATTCAGCCCCAGATGGAACACCCGCGAATGGAAGATACCCCCTCAACCCGAACGGATCGTCCTTAGACATAGCGGGAATTTGCGATCCATCTGGAACGATCTTTGGACTCATGCCACATCCAGAGAATGCTTTCTTTGGCTACCAGCTTCCAGACTGGAGCTTCAATAGAAAGTTTCCGCTCTATGGAGACGGATACGGGATCTTCGAGTCAATGATCGAATACATCGAAACAAAACTTCTAAGATAGAGTTCAGGCTGAAACTGAACTTACTCCAAGTTGAAGTTCGGCTGCAATTATGGTGTTTTGCAAAAGAGTAAGCCTCGTCATTGGGCCGACTCCGCCGATGTTAGGTGTCAGGAAGGAGCACCTTCCCATCAGCGAGTTTGTGTCGACATCGAAGAGCATCTTGCCGGTCTGCGGATCTTGCCGTACTCCGACGGACACAACTGTTGAACCTTCTTTTACCATGTCTCCTACGACTCGAATCCCTGAGCTGCCATAGATTTCGGGAGGCCTGCCTGACGCCGCAACGACTATGTCTGCGTTCCTTATCTTTTCATGTATCCCCTTAGTTCGAGTGTGAACACAGGTTGCTGTTGCGTTGAGATCTTGGAGCATTTTGCGAAGAGGCTCGCTCACAAGCGAAGATCTGCCTATTATCAGCGCATCTGCACCCTCAACCTCAACGCCATAATAAAGAAGAAGAGAAACAATACCCTTTGGAGTACATGGTAGGAGTGAAGACTCGAGAGAGTACTCCTTTCTCATGAGCTTGCCCAGCCTGTAAGGGGTGAGTCCATCGACATCTTTCTCTGGATTTAATGCTTCGAAGACCTGCTCTTCTGAGACCTGACCGTCGAAGGGCATTTGTGGAATTATTCCGTGAACAGAAGGATCAGAATTAAGTCGTTCGATCGTCTTGAGAACAGACTCGACTATTTCATCAGTCGCTATTCCGCTCAAGTCTATGACTTTGCTATCTATTCCTACCTCGGCGCAGTCAGATTGCTTGAGTCTCACGTACACGCGAGAAACAGGATCACGTCCAATTAGTAGAGCAATAAGTCTAGGAGTGATCTGCTTTTCTTTCTTTATTCGCAAGACGCGAGAGGAAACATCTGCCTTTATCTTTTCAGCAAGCGGATTAGCTTTCAAAAGAACGGTCTCTACCGGCACTGAGCTGCTATCCCCTCCCTTGCCTCGTGTGTCTTCCTCGCGCATGCGCTAGTTTTTCCTTGATTTTCATTTGTTACTGAAAAGTCAGAGAGGTTCTTTGATCTCGGGGTTTGCTCTAACGTAGGCTTGTTGTCTTTCAGACCAGTCGATATCCCAATTATCGCTGAATAAATCTACGAAGCATCTTCTTCCTGAATCATCGATCTTTACACGACGATCGACTACAAGTTGAATCGCCTTTGGATAAAGCAAGTGCTCACAGGAAAGTATCTTCCTTTCCAGTGAATCTGGAGTTTCGCCTGCGTCTATAGGCACTCTTTGTTTGAGTATCGGCGGCCCCAAGTCTATTATTGCGGTCGCAAAATGAACAGTGCACCCAGAATACTTCACACCACTCTTTATCACGGCCAGATGGACTCTGTTCCCCACCATGTTTCTTCCTCCGAACTTCACCAAGTCGTATGCTGGATGGATGTTCAATATCCTGTAGGGAAATCTTTCAAGCATCACATTGCTAAGTAACTGATCGAATCCTGCAAGAGCTATGAGATCGACCTTCAAGTGCCCTAATCTTCTGATGCACTCCTCATCAAAGCTTATTCGAGCTTGTTCACGCTCAACTGGAGAAGAAAACGATTTCCCAGTAACGCCTTCAATTTCAATTACCGGAATCCCTTCTCTTTTGGCACGCTGAACAGCCATGGATCCAAAGTGATTTGATATAAGTGCCGCAACTTCTACTCCTTTTAGAATTCCAAGCTTCTCATGATCCACTATTGCTTGAAAATCGGTACCACGTCCAGAGGCGAAGACAGCTAATTTGCACGTTGTCATTTCTGAAGACGATGATTTATCTCTCGTAGACTCTCCCCTGTTCATCCAAACCCTTCGAAAATGATTCTCTTGCTCGATCGGCTATCCTCTGAGCAGTACGAGTCGGGTACCTTCCAGAAACGCAACCAAGACACAAGCTCGAGAGGGGCAAGCCAATTGCCTTGACGAGTCCCTCTATTGACTGATAATTGAGAGAATCGGCACCAATGTATTTTGCAATTTCATCATCTGAGAACCTCGAACCGATGAGCTCTCCATAGGTCGCCATATCAACTCCGTAAAAGCAAGGGTTAGTTATCCTTGGAAAGGTAACGTAAACGTCAATGCGCTTTGCACCAAGTTTTCGGAGCTTTGCGATATTGATTTTGGAAGTGTCCCCCCTCACTATGCTGTCTTCAACGAGTGCTATTCTTCTTCCCCTTATCATTTCTTTCACCATGTTTGTCTTCTTTTCAATGACACCTTTGCGGCCCTCTTTTGTTGATATGAACGCTCTTCTAGTAACATACCTGTTCTTTCGAACGGCCCTCTCCCAAGGGATTCCGGTTGCCTCATGGAGGCCATAAGCGGCATCGTCAGCGGTCTCCGGCATGGAGATTATGATATCATTTCGTTTCAGCTTGTTCGCATATTCTTGGGCCAGACTTTTCGCAAAAGCCTCCCTTATCTTGTAAACAGGTTTGTCTGTCCCGTTTAGGATCGAATCAGGCCTAGAGAAATATGCAAACTCAAAGGCACAAATCGCGTTCCTCTTTCCTCTGCGTAACACTTTTCTCTCGAGTCTTGTAACCACTGAAATGAGTTCCCCCGGTCTCACGTAATCAAAGGAAAGTATGTTGTTGATTTCAAGAGCCGGTGTTTCGGAGGCAAATGCGTACAAGCTTCCTCGCTTCCCAAAGCAGAAAGGCCTGATACCATGCACATCTCTGAAGGCGTACAGGGAGCCTTCTTCATCAATTACCAAAGTCGAGTATGCTCCTTCTACCTCGTCCATAATCAAGCCTACTGCTCTCGAGAAATCACCGCGATATTCTTCCAACCCGAGCAGTAGCTGCCTTCCCAGCACTTCAGTATCAGCATCTGTAGTGAATTTGCCGAATTTCTCCGTCAGTTTGCTTCGAAGCTGCTTCACATTTACCAAATTGCCGTTGTAACTGATTGCGATTTTCCTTCCTCTTTTCTTCCCCAAGATGAGCGGTTGTTTTCCGCCATGAAGATGCTGAATACTCGATTTTCCTGAAGTTGCATACCTTGCATTAGAGATCCCAACAGATCCCTTGAGCGACTTTGCCAATCTCTTGACTGATTCCTCGTCCGTTGGGATAAGATTGAGATCTTCGTCCTTGTAGAAAATTCCGTTTGAAAAAGTTGTAAATCCATATGACTGCTGACCGCGATGGTTGAGGGAAAGCAAACCCCAGTAAAGGTAATAAAAAACTGGCTCTGAGGATTTTGAGACGGCTCCAAATATGCCGCAGGCCTCCGAAATTTCTTCCCCCATTTTGAATAGCAAACTCCAACTCAAGATGCTTTTGTGTGTCTTTCTCTAATAGTTGTGCTCAAAAATGAGCGGCATCTTCCTTATTTATGATGTTTCTTAATGCCCGTATCAATGTCACAGAGCGACCTTTTGCAAAAGAGCGGCAAGCACATGCTGATGCAACCTTCCGGACCTCTTTCTGGAGTGCGGGTACTCGACCTGACTCAGGTACTGTCAGGACCCTTTTGCACACAGATACTCGGAGATCTTGGGGCCGAAATCATAAAGGTTGAGCCGCCATCGGGAGATGGAACCCGAAAGTGGGGGCCGCCATTTCTGGATGGAGAAAGTGCTTACTTCCTATCTTTGAACCGCAACAAGCAGAGCATAGTTATCGATTTGAAGAAGGGAAAGGAGGCTTCAGAAGTTATCAAGAGGATGTCAGAAAAATGTGATGTGTTCATAGAAAATTTCAGGCCTGGAGTGCTAAGGAAGCTCGGTCTCTCTTACGACGAAATAAGTAAGAGAAATCCAAGAATCGTATACTGTTCGATCTCAGGGTACGGCCAGACTGGTCCACTTAGCAGGAAGCCGGGTTACGATCTAGCTGCATTTGCCGCGAGTGGAATAATGAGCTTAACTGGAGAGCGTTCTGGTCCTCCTGTGAAGGCTGGTGTTCCTGTTGCAGACATTGGAGCTGGAATGTTTGCCGCAATAGCCATCTGTTCAATGCTATCATCCAAAAGAGTTCGAGATGGCAAAGGCTGCTACATCGATATTTCCCTTTACGATTCAATGATTTCTTGGTTGACCTTCCAAGCAGGATCGTACTTTGCGACGGGTGAGAACCCAGTTGCGCTTGGATCGGCTCACCCGATAATTGCTCCTTATCAAGCATTCAAGGCGAGCGATCGTTTCTTCATCCTAGCGGTAGGAAACGACGCACAATGGGTAAGGATGTGCAAAGCGATTCAAAATGAAAAGCTCGCAAGAGATCCCAGATTCCTTACTAATTCAGATCGAATAACTCACCGCGAAGAGCTTGAATCACTGCTTTCGAAGATTTTTCAAACTAGAAGAGCTTCGTACTGGCTCAGGGTCTTTGATAAAGCTGGAGTTCCCTGTAGCCCGATCAATACTGTTGAAGAGGCCTTGAAATCAAGGCACACCTCTCATCGGAAGTTGATTTTCAGGCTTCGTCATCCAAAGGCCGGTTACATCAGGTGCATTGCCACCCCGATCAAACTAAGCTGCTTTGATCAGGAGATGATGAGAATTCGCAGGCGGCCGCCTCTCCTTGGGGAACATTCCCGAGAAATTTTGTTGCGTTTCGGATTCACGAAGTCTGAAGTCACTCTCCTAACTAAGAAATTCATAGTTCAATGAATGTCTTTCCTGAGCATTCATGATGCAGGCAGTATTTTTCACTGATTGATTTGTCAATCTGTTGGGCTATGTTAAAACCAATGGACCTGATTCTGTTATTCCCACCGTATGTTCAGCTTGCGCCACGGGTTGTCTGTTAGATTCTACAAGCTCAGGATAAGAACGGATGAGCCTCATTCTTTTCAGTTTCGCGGACATCTCCTCAAGCTGTGTTTTCGAAAATTCATCTGTGAACCATCGCAAGGCGAATGGAAGACTCCTGCATTTTTTCCAAATGGAATCTAGGAATTCATCCATTAATCTCTCCTTTGTCCGCTTCCTTGCGACTAGGCTGAAGATGTTCTCAGAGCCTCCGTCTACCACAACTCCGCTTCCTTCAAGTGTTGTTAAGAAGGGCTCTATTGCATAGACTCGTCCGCGAACAAATGAAGAACTCGAAGCTGTCCACACGTTTGGAATGCTTGTACCGGCATGAACCTCAAAGAGATCTAATGAATGGCCTGAGAGGTTCGAGATCGGAACATATCCACGCTTGGACGCGTAATACTCAACAGCTTGCCCCACATCACTAACTTTACCACCATCCCTGATGGCTTTCAAAGCCTCGTTCAGAGCACTTTTGGTGGCTTCAGCTAGATCCAAAAGTTCGTCGTTGTAACAGAGCGTCACGGCAGAATCAACTACATGACCACCTATGTGAGCTCCAATGTCGACCTTGACTATTGTTGTTTCCTGAATTTTCCGCTCATCATCTATGACAGCGGTGTAATGGGCTGCGCTTTCATCAGCACAGACATTACATGGAAAGGCTGGCAGGGCGCCGCGTTTTCGTATTTGTGCTTCGACAAACTCACACAGCTCAAGATACGTTTTTCCTCGCCAGTCTCTCCTTTCGACTTCATTCTTGACTTCTCTAACTATTTCTCCAGCACGAAAGTATTCCTGGTCTATTGAAATCGACTTTGACAATTGGGAAAAATCAGCCCAAACTTCAGTTGTCTTCATAATGGAAGGAGGGTGGTTTAATGAATTTTCAAAATCGTAGGCTATTCTCGGAGGAGACGAAGACCCAGGGAACATCATGGAGGTGTTTTTTCCTCCTTCTCCTCCTCTTCTGCTTCGCACAAAGGGGGAGGGAAAGGAGGACGACAGATTAAATTCCATTTGTTTACAAGCTCTTCCTTGAAAGATGAACGGCTTCAAATACAGATCCGTGGCGGTCGGGGGAACCTTCGATCACATTCACAAAGGGCACAGAGCGTTGCTCGCTAAAGCTTTCGAGACAGGAGAAAAGGTGTACATAGGTCTTGTAAGCGATGAGTTTGCTCAAAAACAGGGAAAGCAGATCAATCATGATTATGGAGAAAGGAAGAAGAGGCTTGAATCATATCTAAAAGAAACTTACCATGATCGCGACTTTTCGATAGAAAAGCTCGAATCAACCTTCGGACCCATCATGTTCACGTCTCTCGTCGAAGCGATCGTGGTAAGCACAGAAACCTTACAAAAGGTAGCTGAAGCGAACAAAATAAGAACGACAAAGGGGCTCGCTGAGTTAAAGGTAGAAGTTGTTCCCTTGATAATGGCTTATGACGGAAAGAGAATTTCGAGCACAAGGATTCGAAGGAACGAAATAGATACTGAAGGCAACCCTGTGAAATCTGCGCGAGCTTGATCTGCTAGTAGCTCAAAAAGATGGGCTTTTGGTGGGGTCGGTGGGATTCTCAGAACTGTCTGCATGATCTGTCGCTAAGATGAGCTTGTCTATTGCCTGACTGTTTGTGTTTCTCTTGAACCCACGATCTACGGGTATCTTCACCCTCTTTGATTACGCTGTGTTCTTGCGCGCTTTCGCAGCTCCAATGTGACATCATTCCCTCTGAAAGGTCAGACTACCCATAGTATTTTGTTTGCATTCTACTACGGACACTGGAGCCCGTCGCCTTACCTTTCCAGGTCAAAGCGGCTTGCTGGGCTACGACCCCACCAATTGCACGATGCTCAAATCTGAAAATAAAAAGCCTTTCACAACAAAATAGCTAGCAATCTTTTCCGTCTCATTCTTGCTTGCTTGCCCTTTTGGAGGAAGAAACAAACAACCGAGGATTATTGAAGCTTAATCAGCTCTGCGAAGATTTGTGTGATCAGAGTTTTCGCTTGGCATTTCGGGCAATCGCCACCTTCTCGATACACATAATCTCCGTTTTTGAAAGCTCTTTTTGTCTTGGTTCCACAGCGAGGGCATTCTTCCACAGTGAAAACCGGCATTTTCGGGCGCTTTTCGCCAATTGAAGGGAACATTTGTGCCATTTGCCTTCCTCCCTTCCCCCTCTCTCCTTTCCTTTCTTTCTTACTCCCTTGCTTCCTTCTTTATGCCTAAGTGATTCAACTACTGCCCTACGCCGAGTGTGTTACCAACACCTACAAGAAGAATCGTATCTCCTTCTTTCGTCTTTTCCTCGATTATTCTCTGGACAACAGCAATCACTTTATCCGCGGCTTCTGCGATTTCTTTCTTCATCACAGAAATAGCGTCGATGAGCGACTGCTTAACAACAACTGCGTACATTGGGATTCCCTTTGCGACACTAGCCGCCTCTATCCTGAATTTTTCGACGCCAATTCCCCCAATAGCAGCTCCTATTCCCTCGGCGATTTCTCCAGTGTTTTCGCCTTCTAGCTTCAAAGCCGCATCAACCATAATCAAAGTCGTTATGTTATTGTTCGGATCCTGGAGGAGTTTCTCTACTCCAACGTGAGGTCTACCTACAGAACCCATCGGCCCTTCGGCCTTCATCACTAGAAGGTTCCTTCCCTTGTACTCTGTCTTTGCATAGATAGTTTCCCTTTCGACCTCAATTTTTTCCTTCCCGAGCATGAATTTTCCGGCGACCATGGGGCCAAGACCATCCCCGATTGGTTGAGCGAGTTTGAAAGCGTCTATCGCACTTACAAGCGCATCAGCCTCCTGAACAATTATGGGCATTATCATCTGAAGCTGTGCCAGAATGAAGTAGCTCTTCGTTTTCTGGCTCATGATGTAAAAGTGACGTACAATTTTGAAGATCATGTTAAGGCTAGTAGCAACTTCTATCATGTTTTGGGCAACGCTTAACTGAACCTTGTCCGCTTGCGGAGCAATTGCCTTTATTTCATTTCTAACCCTGTCATCCTGAAGGCGAATGACATGTTCCAATTTCCCGACAATACCGTTGGGATCCAAATCAACTGGCATTATTGTGAAGTATTCGAGCGCCTGATCGATCCTTGTCTGAGCATTAGTCGGAGCCTTACAAATATTATTCAGATAATCGACGGCTTCCTTTCGGCTCTTTTCTTTGAGCCCTTGAAGCTTTTCAAGGCTCTTCCTAACATCTCCCATAATCACCATTGCCTGAATGCGGGTTCCATAAAACAAAAAGATGAAAGTGCTTCCGACAAACAGCAAGACGTACAGAATCGTGCCTAGGTTTCCGATATCGAATAGACCAGATTGCAGAATGGCTTCGCGCAGAAAATCGAAAAATACCATCAGAAAGCTGAACTTCCGATCGTGTAACGTAGCGGAGTTTCCACATATAGGGTTTATGTCATTGCAAGAACTTGTAACTCAAAAAGCGCCAGCACCGTCACCTCGCGAGGGCTCACGCACCTCACTAATATGACGGCGACGTGCGGTTTGACTTCTGGGTTCGGAATGAGTCCAGGTCGATCCCGCACGCTATGGCCGGCTGTCGGATCTAGTCTCGTTTCGTATTGATTAACATTTTCATCTACCGTGACAGGAACGGCGAACCTTCCTCAAAGAAGCGCCACTTTCTTTTCGTGGCCTTGCTTATTCCAATTCTACTTGAGCAAGAAATTCTGCGGCGAAGGCTACTGCCCTCATCACAAATCACAAAGAGAGGAGACAAGCTTTGTGTTACATCTACCTTATCGAGAGAACGATCTATGAGCATTGCTTGACAAAGTTTCCCAGGCCCGCTAGCAATGCCTCGTATCTCACTACATTTTCTAACATTCTGCATAAACTTGATTCCGCATAGCGGTTCAACTGCTCTTACCAAGACTGCCCCGATTTTCCTTCCTTTTGTGGTTACGAAATTGAGACAGTGGTGATTTCCATATGTGAAGTAGACATAGGCGTGTCCTGCTTCTTCGAACATCGCGCTGTTTCTCTTTGTTTTCCCATGAAAAGCATGACTTGCAGGGTCATCGAATCCACCGTATGCCTCGACCTCAACGATCCGACCAGTTAGCTCAAATCTTCCTTGAGTCGTGCTCCCAAGATTCCGGACAATCACCTTACCGATCAGATCCTTCGCGACGTCGACAGCCGGTCTTTCATAGAACGATCTCTCGAGCACCCGGGACATATTTTGCTTCTGCTTCTCCGATGGCGGCAAGTCTAAAAGCCAGATAAAACACTGTTATATCTCGATCCGGATCGTGGGAGAGTCCTCGAAAACCATTACTCCTCGCCTACCGCCCGGCCAAGTCATTACCAAGGGATGGCCGGTTCTTCATGCGGGTACGATACCCTCGAACTTGACCAAGTCGAATTGGTCGCTTACGATCCATGGAGAAGTTAGGAATCCGATTCGCTTGACTTATGAGGACTTGCTGAAGTTGCCCCGTAAGGTTATCAAGTGCGACATTCATTGTGTCACGAGTTGGAGCAGATTAGATACTTTGTGGGAAGGAGTGAGCTTCAAAGATTTAATGGATCTTTCGCTTCCAACTGAAAAGGCAAAATTCGCGATATTCGAATGCGAGCAAGGGTTCACGACGAATCTGCCCTTGAGCGTACTTTATGACGATGATGTTTTGGTTGCGTATCGTGCTGATGGTAAGGATCTGGAGCTCGAACACGGCGGCCCTGTGAGGATGTTAGTCCCAAAGAGATACTTTTACAAATCTGCTAAATGGTTGCGAGGGATCAAATTAACTGAGGAAGACGAGCCAGGCTTTTGGGAAGTAAGAGGGTACTCGAATTCTGCAGATCCTTGGAAAGAAGAAAGATATGCTGGTTTGAGCTATCTTGAGATTGTGAAGAACAGGCTCAAAGCCTATGGTAGAAAAAAGTAAAAGCTCTGCGACCAAAGGAAGGAAAAAAGGAAAAAAACGGTGTAGACGCGGATGATCTCTTTCTAATTTAGCGTACGACGAAATATCCATAATCGCCGTCACGTGCATGACTCCCAATCATGTCCTCATAGTAAAAGAACCCAGGACTAGTTACGATGAATGTGTCATTTGCACTCCCTCCACCATTCAGAGTACTAGAAAGAGAGTCAAAGAGGATGTTATTTGAGCTCGTATTGTAGAGCTCGCGAACAATTGCAAAGTTCCTGATAAGGGTAGAATTATTGAAAATCAAAAACTCGACAGCTGTTCCGTTGACTACACTGATAGGAGGGCCGGGCGAGGTTCCGTTGTACCCTGGCGACGTACTCTGATAAAGCCGAAAGTACTCGAGTCTGTAAACCGTCAGATTAAGCAAATTGAGACCTGCCTGAACCTTGATCTGTATCGGTGGAAAGAAGACATTCGGCGGGCCAGAAAAATTTATGGGATAGATTCCAGGCCTTACATTCGAGAACGAGTATACACCTCTGCGTATCTCTACCCCATCAACCCCTGCGATAGCAATGTTGGCAGAAACCAAAGATGTTCCGTTTGGAAACCGAATGCTTATCGTGAGGGAGGTTACGTTTTGTGAAATACTTGTATTGCTCGGAGTTGCCAAGCTTGGAGAGGGATGACCTCTGATTGGGGTTGCTATCAGGGCCACAATTATGGTCGAAACAAGTATGAGGCCCAGAATCATGGCACTTGAAAGAAGAGCATGAGAGGTATCCAAAATTTCTCATTCCTCGTAAATCATTTCACCTGTTCTTGTTTTCAGAACGAACACTCTAGAGAAGTTTTAAAGTCAATTTCGATCAAGAGATCTTTCTCATTCCATTGGTTAGAAAAGCTTGCAGCTCAATATTTCATTGCATCAGCGGAAGTTGACACAGTCCGAGCTGAAGGAACTAGAACTCCTAATCGGACTGACTGCTGTTACCTTGGTTGAGGCCGTCTGCTACGCATGGATCGAGGTCCTTCTTTACTCTTCGGACAATCCGATACTCTACAATACGTGGCTCTTCGGCCATTACACGACCTACCACGTGATACTTGTCATTCTAGTTTCAGCGATGATTTTTGGGGTTGGCTATGTTGCATTTGTAACTTATTCAAAGAGTAGGTTTAGAAAATTTCTGCTTTTATCTCTGGGGAATTTCATTCTATGGACGATGATGGAGGATGAATTTACTTTCATCTTTACCGGTTCCCCGCATACCTTAACTGATTGGACCAATTGGCCGATTGGGGCCGTGAGGATTTTCGGCTATTATATACCAGATTGGTATGTCTTGGCAACGGCTTCAATTTTTCTTTGCTGGTTTTTCGGGCTTGCGTTAACTGAAGAAAAGCAAACAGAACTTGCGACTCAATAATAAAGGCTCTCTGTTCGGATCAACCTGCAACGATTTTTGCTGTTCTTTCAAGCAAATTGGAGGCCTTACACGACTTTGTGCAGTTCTCTCGGCTCAGAGTTGCCAAATGCCTCTTCCTTTGGTTTGATGGGATTCGAGAAAGGTATTCAATTCCGCTCGACTGCTTGTTCAAATTGTTGCAAGAAGAAAAACTTTGGATGCCTTCTCCCCGGAAAAAATCAAGACTCGAGCATGAGCCTACTCGATGCTTACCGCCGAATCCAAAGCTCCATTTAAGTTGCGAAAATCATAGCAAAAATATGAAAATTAGCACTGTTGAGAAGAAGCCTGTCAGAGCGAAATCAGCTCAAAGGTTTACTTTTGAGGCGATTCAAGACAACATTAAGTGAATAAGAAAGAAGCAAAAGAGGAATCGAGAAAATATCATGAGTAGCTCCGAAACCGAAAAGGCTCCATTGCATCCAATCGAGAGAACCCTGATATCCGCCCTTGCGAGATCAGGGATCAATCCGATCAAGATCGATGAGATAGCTTCGCAGAGTTCTCTTAGTCTAGATCAGGTACGCAGAGGCCTCGAATGGCTGAGATCAAAGAAATTAGTCGAAATTGAGGAAAAGGAAGAGAGATTTTTTTCCTTGGACATTGAAGGAAAGAAAGCACTTACGGAGGGTCTGCCGGAGCGAAAGATAGTCAGGCTTTTGCAAGGAAGCGGGGGGTCTGCCCTACTAAGCGAGCTTGCCTCCAAAATAGAAGGTTTTTCAGCCGGCCTTGGAAGAGCAAAACAAAACGGCTGGGTCAAAGTTGAGGGAGAACGGGTTTTGCTCCTATCAAATTTTGAATCTGAGGAGCCGGAGGAGGCGCTGATAAGAAGAATCGGTGAGTCTGGTAAGCTAAGCGAGTCAGAGCTCTCAAAGAATGAAATCACTGCGCTCCAAAACCTCCAAAGAAGGCCAGAGTTCATTACGGAGGTTCGAAACAAACAAACGATGGTGCGGCTCAAAGAAGGAGTTTTGACCACAATCTCTACGACTTTTCCCGAAGAGGAGGCAATTGGGCAGATAACTCCTGAAGTGCTCACTACCGGAAAATGGAAACGTTTTCCGTTAAGAGAGCTCGATGTAACTTCGCCGGTCCCTCGCATTTTTCCCGGAAGAAGGCATCCTCTTCGCATTCTAATGGGCGAAGTACGCAACATCTTCGTTTCGATGGGCTTTGAAGAGATCGACGGGAGCTATGTCCAAAGCTCTTTCTGGAATTTTGACGCCCTCTTCATTCCTCAGCGCCATCCTGCACGCGAACTTCAGGATACATTCTACCTAAAGGAAATCCAAGCAAACTTGGACAAATTTGCTTCAGAGGTCCTGGCAGTGAAAGCAACGCATGAAAATGGAGGGTCAACAGGCTCCATTGGCTGGAATTACAACTGGAGTGAGGATGAGGCAAGAAGAGTTGTACTGCGAACACACACAACTGCGGTAACGATTCGTTATCTCGCGGAGAAGAAACCTAGTGAAGCCCGTGTCTTCACAGTTTCAAAAGTTTTCAGGAACGAGAAACCAACGTACAAGAACAATCCGGAGTTTCATCAAGTTGACGGCGTAATGGTGAGTAAAAAGTTGAACCTCAGGACTCTTATGTCTGTCATCACTAAATTTTACTCACGGTTAGGATTTGAGAAAGTGAAATTCTGGCCGACTTACTTCCCTTACACTGAGCCTTCTATGCAGACAGTGGTCTATCATGAAAAGAGCAAACGATGGATGGAGCTCGGAGGAATGGGAGTGTTCCGGCCTGAGGTAACTGCTCCATTTGGCATCAAGAATCCGGTACTTGCGTGGGGCCTTGGACTCGATCGATTAGTCATGCTTCGCTATAATCTTGAAGACATTCGGCAGCTGTTCGGCCCGAATTTGGGGTGGATCAGAACTATTTCACTATCATAGCGACAATCAGGAAGACAAAGGAAAAAATAAAGGGAAAAGCCAATTTTGGATTTAGGAGATTTCTTTCCAAGTTGCCTGTTGTGGAATTGTCTCTTTCGAGATTAGCAAGATACGCAAAGAATAGAGTAAACGAAGCAGAGATTCTCGATTCTTTACCCTATATTGGACTTGACATTGAAAGCGTGGAAGGCGACTCTGTTCGTGTGGAGTACAATCCCAATAGGCCTGATTTTTCAAGCGAAGCTGGGATCGCAAGATCCTTGGTGGGTTTATTTGGCATCGAAACTGGTATTCCAAAGTACAGTTTTCCAGAAGGACCATTTGTTATAGAAGTTGACAGTGGAGAAATAAAGAACGTCCGGCCCCATATTCGAGCGCTTTCTGCTCAAATCAAGGTGTCCGAAGAGCTCTTGAAGCAATTGATCGCCATGCAGGAGGATCTGCACAACGGAATCGGGAAGAAAAGAGCCGAAGTTGCAATCGGATTTCACAACAGCTCTGTCATAAGACCTCCCGTGCGCTATTTTGCAACAAGAGACAAGTCCTTTTCATTTCAAGCTTTAGGTAGTATTGAAAAATCGACAATCGAAGACATTCTACACAATACAGAACAGGGAAGGTCTTATTCACACATACTTTCCCAGGGCATTTTCCCCATCCTTGCAGATGCCGATGGAACTGTTCTCTCGATGCCTCCCATAATCAACGGCGAAATTACAAGAGTCAAGGAAGGAGTCGAGTCCTTATTCGTCGATGTGACCTCAGTGAGCAAAGAAAATGCCGATACAACTATTGCAATCATTGCATCTATGCTGTCCGATGTAGGAGCTCAAGTGCAGACTGTTTCGATAATCGACAATACAGGTCAGACGATAAAGTCCCCTGAGATGAACCCAAAGAGCATGCGGTTTGATCTTGATTTAGTTAATGCGATCCTCGGAATGGATCTCGGATTCGATGAAGCTAAAAAGGCGCTTCAGAGAACACGGCTTGACCTGTGGGCTTTTGAGGAAGCAAGCATTCCTCGCTATAGGAACGATATACTTCATGCAGTGGATCTAGCAGAAGAAGTTGCGCTCGGCTATGGCATCAGAAATATCACCCCACAGAGAATGCCAAAATCCTCACTTTCGGGAAGGCTGGACCCTCGACTCTGCATGATCGACTTGGCAATCGAAGCGATTATAGGACTCGGATTCACAGAGCTCATGAACTACTCCCTCGAGGGGGAATTCGAAAATTCGCTTGGTTCAGATAGGAGCAGTAATGGTTCTCTCAAAGTCGAGCAGACAAGATCAAAAAATTATGAGTATTTGAGGAGCGAGCTTCTTCCAACACTGCTTACTGCTTTGAGCTTGACGAGTCATGAAGAGTATCCTCAAAGAGTCTTCGAAATTGGGCGGGTTTTCAAGAGATCTCAACAATCTGAGACAGCGGTTGCAGAAGAAGAGCACATAGCAGTTGTTATTGCTGATTCAGAGGCAAGGTACACTTCGATCAGATCTGTCTTTGAAGCATTTGCGAAATTAGCCTTGCGTGATTCAGGACGAATATCTTTCTCTCCTTATCGAAATCCGTCAAGCGTCTTTGCGCCAGGAAGATCAGCATCGATCAGCTTCGCAATCGATTCTAGGGGAAGATCTCTTCAAGTAGGGATCATGGGGGAAATCTCTCCGGCAACACTTGAAAAGATCGGCCTCAAGATTCCAGTTTCAGCCTTTGAGCTTAATTTGGAGCCATGGCTCTCTAAAGTTTAGAAGGGGGAGAACCTAAGTTGGGAGAGAGAGCTTTCTCCGTCTTGCCGCACCGCATGTAGGTAGAAGGTTTCTTCGAAACTCTAATAAAGAGCATTATGACTCGATTGCACTTGAGATTTGAGCAACAAGAACACCGTTGTTCGAGCCATTCGCATTGATTCCACTCTAGACAAGACAATCACAGAGATTGCAGAGAAGAAGGGACTAAGTTTCAACCTTCTTGTTAATCAAGTCCTCTCAAAGTATTCTGAGTATGACCGTGTATCAGATAAGCTTAGGTTCGTTGACATCCCTCCGAGCACTCTTCGGAACTTGCTCAATCTTATTTCGAAGGAAGAAAGCGAGAAGATAGGCGAACTCAGCGGTTTCTCTGGCAAGAATGCAAAACAACTCATCACGTTGCTTACTGGGGGGACTGATCTTGAATGTTTCATATCAGCTCTTAAGATTTTGGAAAAATACAGCGGAGCCTTCACTTCTGAAATATCAAAGAACGAGGAACTCGGGGAGTTCAAAATAATAATGTCACACAATTTGGGAGTGAAGTGGTCTCACTTCTTAAAGGGGATGATTTCGTCAACCCTCCGAGAAGTGTATGGAATAGAGGCAAGCTTTGAAGTAACGGAGACCTTCGTGAATGCGTCCTTTTCCTTACCTAAGAAGAATGAGCGAGGATACGAATCAATACTAGTTGCAAGTTCGTCTCGGTAGACTGCGAACGTTTCAAGGTGCTTTTTTTTTGAAATGTTATAGCAGGCTTATTTAGAGCGAAGAGCATCAGCAGCTAATCTGGAAAGTCACTTTTTGATCGCGATAGGGGGCCTTTTTTTGAAAGACGTATTGTGCTCCTCAAGGTCAATTTCTTCGCAGAGCTTCTTCCTACAAAGAAACATTTAGTACTCCTGAGTCAGACTAGCTAGAGTTGGAGGAAACGATATCCAACATATTGTTTCTGAGAGGGAGGAGAAGCTCGAATAATATCATCTCCCTACTTCTCCTTAGTAGCTTGAAACGGGGCTCTGCAGCGAATATAATTGTTTGAAGAAATCATGCAGCTTTCTTTGCTCATTAGAGAGCCGAGAGCGATTATTGTGGTTTTTTTCAAATAAACTGATCGAAGGTGGAACGGCTCGCCTGAAAATCAGAGCTTCCCAAAAGGTTCGCACAATGATATTCTTCTCCGGTCTTTTGTAGGCAGGGTTACGTTATCAAATGCGACAAATAGCAACTGTTTTCTGGCTCCCTGTTACTTGCTACTTTTTTGCCTCTGTAATTGTTTCTTTTTTTTCCAAGGCCTACTATCATTGTTTTATAAGTGACGTACCTCGGCCCGTGAGATAGCTATACCTCTATCTTGCTATCCTGCTCTACAACTTTTGGGTGATGCTGAATCACTATGAGGGCAGGATAGTTGCAGATTCATTAAAGCTGCATGCCATCCTGGCATTAACTCTGTCATTCATTCCAGACATAGAAGGAGTAGGATGAGGTCACGAGATGGATGAATTTTTGAACTGCTGTCTAGACGTGAAAGGACGTCACTGCACTATCTTATAATTGAAGTGTGGATGTTTGTAGTTAACAAAAAGCCTTAGCCATAGGGGCATGAGCATCTCCATCGCACGTGCGCCACTGATGTCGCCCAGGTCGATGATACAGTTCCAACCAAAACTTCTTAAGATTTCAGAAACAATTCTTTTTGCTTCTGTATCATTCCCGCATATGAACAGGTCTGAGTGGCCTCCTAGAATGGAAGGATTTACCATAACATCGCAGTTGACAGTGTTCAGAGCTTTAATAACTCTTGAATTAGGTAGCATCCTCTGGATCTGCTCACCGAGCGAATCAGTATTGCATACTATAAGCGAAGGGGGGACGTTTGAAAAGTCCAGTGGATTTGAAACGTCAACTATTATTTTATTTGCAAGAGCTTCGTTTCCCGCAATTCTTAGGGCATTCAAAGAAGCTGAGCCGAGAGTGCAGTTAAAGACGATTTCTCCAAATTCGGCTGCATCTTTGAATGTGCCGTGTAGCGCCCTTTTGCAGTTCTTTGCAGTCCAGTCAATGGCTTCTTTATTGTCGTAAGAACGGGAACCCATCATAACCTCGTGCTCGAGACCTATCAGCTTCGTAGCTATTGATTTCCCAACCATTCCAGTTCCGAGAATCCCAAAACGCATAAGCTAGATATTGTTTTGTCCTAATTAAATGCTTCCAGCCGTTTGCTCTTCGGCGTGTCCCTGATCTCCGCACTGAGATCGTCGATCAGCTTCAGGTAGCTCCTCAGGCGGGTGTCGTGGTCGCATTCTGGAGGGTAATGATGCTGACGCGAGAGCAACTGATCGTGGTACGATTAATAGGACTGACCGGGGTTCAGCATAAAAGTAGAAAGAGTGGCAAAACCGCGCCACGGCAGTAAGGGAAAAGCCAGAGGAGAGCGCCTTCGAGATCGAGGCAGACAGCGCCGACTCCATCCCTTTCTATCAAGGAGAGGTGGAGGAGGACGAAGCTGCCGAGAAAGGTCTCGCTCTACCTGAACAGCATTCCAAGGCCGGGAGCCGACGCGCTCGCCACCCCAGGGAGCGGGTACACCAACGTCTTCCTACCGACGCCCGCTGACATAGGACTACGGGAACTGGGAGGTGAGAATCGAGGGAGAGGAGCAACCGATTTACAAGAAGAGGGTGGATGTCAGGATCAGGGGAGCCAGATCCTCTGGAAATGAAGAAGATTAGCTGATGTGCGGAGATTTCGCATTGATTAATGATGAAATACTTCCAAAACATTGACGCGATAACGATGGCAAGAATCCAAATGGTGAACTTGGGCCAGAAATTCAGCCTATTCAACGAGTTCTGGAAACCAAAGATTATCGCGGAACTCAACGATTTGTACGTCAAAACCATCAAGCTGAATCGCAGGCTCACAATCAAACCGAAGGACCGGGACGTACATCTCAAGGAAGGAGAGTTGGTTGTCATCCCCCACAGTGGCACAGAGCACAAGCTTGTTGCCAAGAGTGGGGTGGAACTCCTATTGTTGGAGCCGAAGACCACACTGAACACTGGGAACATTCGCAACAATAGTACGGCGGACGCCGAATGGATTTGATATTCTTAATGGGCCTCGCTTGGAGTTCGACTAGCCCCCGGATCCTACTAAGGAGACGGCCCATCTACAAGAAGAAGGTCGAAATGAAGGTGAATCGAGCTATGTCCGTGGAAATGAAGTAGGTTGAGATGTAGCCGTTGGTTTTCTTGGACTCCAGATCCGTTCAACTCCCTTCCGTTCGGAGGGATAAATGCCACGATGTCGTGCTTCATCGCATCGATTCGTACGTACCAGAAGACGAGTACCCCGAGTATTGAGCCAATTGACAGGCTAAGAAAGCGGACGGGAAGAACTCTTAGCGATTCGACAGCCCCAACACCAGAGGGAACCAACGCGTAAAGCAGTACCAAGCATTCAAGAAAGAGCAGGAAAAGCAGGATAGTCAGGGCAAGGCTTCTGGCGTTCCTTTAGCAGTGCTTTGATAGAGTTGAGGAAAGAATACACAGATTGTCCAACAATGCAAAGTCTAATGCTGCGAACGATGCGGAAGACATGCCCCAGCTGCCAAGGTTCGAAGGAGGAGCGTCCCCCCTCGAAAATGTATGCTTGCAATGATCAAAGGCCGAGTGGTTACTAACGTCCAGAAACGATAAGATATCTTTGATTCAACACCCAGATGAGAAAGGATAACAAGTCTACCATTTAGAAAGATCAAAACAAATCTTTCGTCTTTATCAGCATACAGCACCGCCACCGATGCTTTGGTGTGACCCGGAATTTTTGCAATTTCTAAGGACTCTATGTAGCTTGTAGCGGAGTTGTCGTTGAAGGATTTATTCCCTTTCATGCTTTCTGGCTCGATTTAATTGTTGGCTCCAAAAATTCCCCCTCCTTCTCTAGAATTTCGCCGGCCGCAATTGTTTTGATTGAGAGCACAAACATTCACATATACACTGTTATGCTCAAGGAGTTAGAAAAATTCCATTCCAAAGTCTTTCAATCAAATGATATTGAAAAATGGAATACGGGAGTGACAAAAGTCCTTGAAACTTGTTGAATCTGTCCCCAATTTTAGTGAAGGAAGGCGAAAGGAGGTCATCGACGCAATACTCAGTGCGTCTCAATCTGTTAAAGGAGTAAAAGTCCTCGACTGCGAGAGCGACAAAGATCACAATAGAATGGTTCTTACTCTTGTGGGGCCTCCAGACAAAATCAAGCAGAGTGTGCTTGCCGCTTGTGAAGTCGCAATAAGGTCAATTGATCTTACAAAGCATGTTGGAGAGCATCCAAGGATGGGGGCAGTGGACGTCGTTCCATTCGTACCGCTAAGGCAGACATCGCTTGAGGAATGCGTTGAACTTGCAAAAAGCTTCGCGTCAGAGTTTTCTGCAAAATTTGGCGTGCCAGTTTTCCTTTACGAGGCTGCTGCGACCCGCCCAGATCGAAAAGATCTTTCTCAAATCAGAAAGGGTCAGTTCGAAGGTTTGAGAGAGCTCATTGGAAAGGACCCTTCGAAAGATCCTGATTTCGGTCCGAAATCGATTCATCCTACCGCTGGTGCGACAGCAGTCGGTGCGCGGCAGATATTGATTGCATACAATGTCAATCTTCGATCTACTGATCTCTCAATTGCAAAAAAGATCGCAAGAGAAGTGAGAGGGCGGGACGGCGGCCTCACCTATGTAAAGGCGCTAGGATTCGAGCTGAAGGAAAGAGAAAAGGTTCAAGTTTCGATGAACCTGACTGATTACAAGAAGAGTTCAATTTACAAGGCTTTTGAGCTTGTCTCCCTTCTTGCGAAGCGCTATGGAGTCGAGGTTGCTCAAAGCGAGATAGTGGGCCTCGTTCCGATGGATGCGCTTATCGATGTGTCCAAGTATTTTCTGAAACTTGACAACTTTTCTGAAAATCAGATAATCGAAAACAGGATCTATGGATTCCTTTCCCAAAGTGACTCCCAGGTCAACCATGATGACGAACAGAGGGATTTCTCCGATATGACTTTGTCTGAGTTTGCATCTTGCGTTTCATCATCTGAACCGATCCCTGGCGGGGGGAGCGTTTCAGCATATGTGGGCGCCCTTGCTGCTTCGCTCGCCGCAATGGTGTGTAGGCTCACCATCGGAAAGAAAGGATACGAGCAAGTCCAAGAAAGAATAAAGAGCATTCTTTCTTCTTTAATTGAATACTCGAAACAATTACAAGAGCTTGTGAATGAAGATGCCAACGCATACATGTTGGTTATGCAGGCATCAAAACTACCAAAGCAAAACGAGGAAGAACGAGAACAAAGATCGGAAAAACTGAAGGGCGCTCTCAAAAGGGCCACCGAAGTTCCTGTTTCGACGCTCATGCTCTCAAGCAAGGTGTTGAAGCTTGCAGAAGAGATCTTGCAAATTGGAAACAGAAACGCAAGATCTGATGTCGAAACCGCTATCGAGCTCTCAAAAGCCGCAATACGAAGCGCTTGGAGCAACGTAAAACTGAACCTAGAATCTCTTGCTGATGAAACTGAGTATGTGAATAAGATCAAGGAAAGTGTAAATCCGATCTTAGCTACAATCTGAATGAAGGTGCGACTTTCTCCCCGAGATCAAGCCAACTTGCAAAGTGCCTTGTGAATATTTCGCAAGTGCTTTCTGCTCATGTAAGATATCTCAACAAAGCTCTTGTGATCTGTTTGGGCAAGAGAGTGAGCCTGAGCAAATAATCAGCCTCCAAAATTCAAAGGCGGCGGCTCTCTCTTTTAGAGTCTGATAGATATTTCTCTTTTGCGTACATGTTCCTCTTCTTCCTACTATCGCAAATTTCGAGGCACCGCAACAGTTCTTTGTTCTCTTCTGATTATTTGCTTCATTGTTGATTCTTGCATTGCTTTTCACCTGTCTGATATGTCTCTCCACATGACTACTTGTTCCTGTGATTCTTTGAATTGTCTGCTGCTTTTGAAGTCTTCATGCTCCTACGACAATGAATGAATGGAAGAATGAAAAAGGAGAGCAATTTCAAAAATCAAACCAATTGGCTGGATGGAGGACAGACTCTGCTCTAGTTGATGACCCTTAGTGCTAACTACGCTTTTGTTCGTTGATCTAAAATCAAGCGCTTGAGGTTTAGAACTCAAGATCTGAAATTGGAAGTTTTCTGGAACAATGGAAAGAAGTTACACTCCGAGTGGGATTTTTCTGATTGTCCATAGATGTCAAATTGATGGCTGCAAACAGAATTCAAGTCGCTTTACAATCCAAGATTCAAATGAAATCGGAGCAAAGATTTTGAGTGCAGATTCTAGGCACTGGACAGCTCATAGATCTGTCTGAAGAGGAAGAAGAATGAGGCGGGCAAAAGATTCTAATAGTGCTCCACAAGATCTTTATTATTTATGCAGAAGTCTCAGGAAAAAATTTTGACACTCACTCCGCTCGCAGTGGAGCGCGTAAGGCAGTTCATAGCAAAAGACAAATCAAAAGCAAATGGACTCAGGGTTTTCGTGATGCCTGGAGGATGTTCTGGTTATCAATACGGGATGGTTCTTGAAAAGGAAGCAAAGGAGGACGACATTACATTCGAGGAAAGCGGACTAAACATATACATTGACAATCAGAGCGCGCGACTCCTTGCGGGATCCAGCATTGATTTCGTTGAAACGATACAGGGCTCGGGTTTCAAAATCAACAATCCGAACGCAGTTTCTTCCTGCGGATGCGGAAATTCATTCAGCACAGCAGAAGGGGGATCTCATTCCCATTCCCATTCCGAAGAATTCGAGAATTCAGAATCAGAAGCCGATGATGAATGTTCTTGTGGCTGCGGCTGTCATTGAAGGAATTTTCCCTGACAAATCACGTTTGTATTGAGTGAAGGAAAAGTCATCGGAATTTCTATCCAACAACCTGTCAAAGAATGACCGAGATCTAGATTCGATAGAGAATCTACACGCATTTTCAAACTCTAGGCTTTGAGGCCAGTTTATTTCACCATTTCAGAGCATTTAAAAAAGCTCGTTGGGAGAATCGGTTGAACTTTCCAAAAATGCTCGCATTGGAGGAAGGTCGGATTTGAGTTCTTGAATGCGAGGAGACCGAATTGTTAGCTTTTGAGTACACGCGTTCATTTTGAGGTAACTGAATTCTTCGAGTATTCTTCTGCCTGCTGGTGCAAGATTTCTTCGAATTTTTGAAAATACAGTCTTGTAGCGAAAGGCATGGAATTGAGATTGTTCTCAATGGCCTCAATAACGTAGGGAACCGCGCGCTTCGACGACTTGAATTCGAATTTCATTGGGAGCTCGGGATTCTGAATTACCTTTATGCTTTGTTTTAACTCCTGTGTTGGACACAGCTCTCGTGCCTCCGCTTCCAAGATCTCGTACCATCTCGCAATTATCTCAGGATCAAGCCCAGTTCGCACATCTTGTATGGTCTCAGCAAGCCTGTTCAGAACGCTAATCTCCACGCTCTCAGAAGGCTCTGACAATGTCATTCCTCCTAGTCGCTCCCCAAAAATGCGCTTGCAGTATAATTAGGACCAATTTCTATTACTCTCGAAAGCCAAAAAATGCCGTTCAAAAACTCTAAAGAAATAGAGCAAATCCTTTCCCACGTCAGACAGAAGGAAGGATCAATCTGAGAGAACTGGGTGAATTTTCTCCTTGAATGGTGGAAGAAAGAAAGTGATATGCTTTGGACTCGGACCAATAGGATGCTTGATCGCAAAGCTTGCTCTCATGCGTAAAGATCGCATTGAAGTCGTAGGCGCAATAGACATAGATCCAAACATCGTCGGAAAGGATCTTGCCTCAGTAATTGGAATTGATGGGTCAACTGGGGTGATTGTGAAAAGCGATCTGAGAGGCGTAACTCATGACGCAGACATAGTATTGCATGCAACAGGCTCGTTTCTAAACTCTACAAGGAGCGACTTGATTGAATTTTGTAAATACGGATTGGACGTTGTAAGCACAACCGAAGAGCTTGCTTTTCCTTGGTATCGTCATGCTGATTACGCGGCCGAGATTGATAGTCTCGCAAAGCAAAATGGAGTCACGATTCTCGCCGTAGGGGTCAATCCTGGATTCGTACTTGACTTTATTCCAATTGCGTTGAGCGGTGTTTGCTCTTCAGTAAAGAAGGTGAAGGGCGAACGAGTTCTCGATTCGCTAACAAGAAGACTTCCGTTCCAGAGAAAAACTGGACTGGGCTTGACTGTGGACGAGTTTGAAAAAGGCGTGCGGGAAGGTAGACTTGGGCATGTCGGACTGGAAGAATCGATTGCTATGGTTGTTTCTGCTCTTAATTGCCACATTGACAAGGTCGAACAGAGCGTCTCCCCTAAAATTTCACAAGGGATGACCCTCAGCGGTTCGCATTCCACGATCGAGAAAGGCAAAGTGCTTGGAATAATACAGACTGCTCGCGGCCTGTTGGATCAAAAGGAGGTAATATCTTATCGAATGGAGATGTATGCAGGAGCCGAGAATCCGCACGATTCCATAACCATAGTTGGCGAGCCAGAAATCACACTATACATTCCGAATGGGACTCCAGGAGATCTGGCAACTGCTTCCTTGGTTGTAAATTCGATTGAAAGAGTCGTTGAAGCTTGTCCAGGACTTGTCAGCACAAAAGACCTTAGGCCTGCAAGTAGTGTTCTCATTCCTTGATGCAACCTTCTCCCAATATCTCACACAGTTGTTTGAGGAATAGTATCTTATTATAAATGCATATAAAGACGCAATTTCTCTCCTCTTTCCTGAGATCATGGAAGCATCTGAACAAATCCAAAGCAAAAAAGAAAGCGGACTCTTGGAAGCTTACTTACAGAGTAGAAGAACAAAGAGGACAGCCGAAGTTTGTGTATCTTCACTGAGGAAGATTTTCTTCTTTGATGATGAAGAAGTATCAAGAAGAAAAAATGATGATGAGCAGCTCAGTAGAACAATTGACGATTTTGTCCATCTAGCTAGAACTCAGCCGAAGACTGCAGAAGCACAGATAATCAAGTGGATAATTGCGTGGAGAGATTCGGGCAAGCTCAAAGGTGCAAGCATTAGATTTCGAGTTTCAGTCCTCAAATCTTTACTTGACTTTCACGATGCCGCTTCTCTCATCAATTGGAAGAAGCTCGCAAGGATAATTCCCAGCGGAAGAAGAGTCACAGTCAAACGACCTTACAGGATTGAAGAAATCAGAAAGCTTCTATCTGTCCTTGATTTGAGGGGAAGGTTCGCAGTCTTGTTTTACGTTTCAAGTGGAGCTCGAGCTCGAGCAATTTGTGACCCTCGTCCTCTCACAGTTGGAGACATTGAACGTATCAAAGTCAACGAGGACATCGAAATCGGTCACGTGAGAATCTATCGTGACACTCCTGAGGAGTATGATGCTTTCCTGACTCCCGAAGCTTTGAAAGCGATGGATGAATATCTTAGTTGGAGAAGAAGATTCAATGAAGAAATAACTGAAGAGAGCCCTCTACTTCGTGCTGAAATAGACACAAAGGAAGCATTAAACAACCCTCGAATTGTTCCTTCGATGGTCAAAGCCGCGAATGACAATACGATCAAAATGCAAATTTACTGGGGTCTCCTCTCTGTCTTTCCTGGTAAGAGAGACTTCAAGCAAGTTCACGGTTTCCGTTCATTCTTCAAAAGTCAGCTTGAAAATGCTGGAATGAAGTCTCTTTATGTTGAGACTCTTCTAGGTCATGTGACGAAAGCGGCCGATCCCGATGGTTATTTCAAGCCAACAGTTGAGAATCTAGCAAGAGAGTACGCGAAATACATGGACGTACTTACGATTGATGAGAGCCTTCACTTAGCCAAAGAAATCGAGAAGAAGGAGGAAGAAAAGAGAGAAATCGAAGACAAGTATTTCATTCGTTGTAAACAGCTTGAGGAGAAGATTGCGGAGCTCAACTATCAGAGGAGCGTAGATCAGAACGCACTGAGCGCACTTCTAAGCGGCCTCGAAGAGCTCAAGAAAGAGATTACTAAACTCAAAGAAGGAAATGACAAATAGACAAAGCGCACCTTAATGCCCTAACATGATGTTAGGGCGTTCGTATGATGCGATTTCTAGACGTTGAGACCTAGATGTCGGGGGTCGAGTTTTTTCTCCAGCTTGCCAATGATTGGCAAAGCTAGAGCAACCTGGATTTCTAAACGGAATGAGCTTTTATCC
>Ga0209061_1000758_pt1 | contig 70506 bp, 65 predicted proteins | sample Coa_R1_10_FD_187157 | JGI IMG/M metagenome (GOLD analysis project Ga0209061, IMG submission 187157) | Surface soil microbial communities from Centralia Pennsylvania, which are recovering from an underground coalmine fire - Coalmine... | ecosystem: Environmental > Terrestrial > Soil >... | reverse complement strand
TCAGGGGCCTCCCTCCGTTCTCGCAGCTGTGACTGCCGCAAGAATGGCGAGGCCCCTGGCCGCGCCGGTGGATACCTATGAAGTGCTACCGGTCTCCGTCACGCCCCCCACTCCAGCGCGGAGCGCCGGTTTTGGTCGACGGTGGTCGGCACGGTCCGCGAGCGGTTGGTTGAGGGACTCGGCGATCCTTGACCGGGTCCCCGTGAGCTGAGCCACCCGTTGTGCGAGTCCGAGCCCCATCATGTGGGGAAGGAGGACCGCACGACCATGAAGAGACGCCGGCACACACCCGAGCAGATCATCCGCAAGCTGATCGAGGGCGAGAAGCTCCTCGGTCAGGGCCAGTAGTGCGAAGAGGCACCTGGCGTTTAGGAGAAGCTGCGCATGACTACTCCGTCGCCACCCCAGGGAGTGATTACGCCTTCTTGGCGGAACCTATCGGGCAGGTCGTCGATTACATGCCATGTGGCGGCCAAGCGACCCATTCCCACACAAATTGCGCAATTGAGCCCGATTTCTACGAGCTCGGCCTCGGTAAAGTATCGTCGCAGCTGATCGTAGACGGTTTCGTCAATAGCGAGATGGTTCGTGGCGAATAGGTCGGCGAAGCGCAGGGCCGCCCGTTCAGCGTCGCTCAGGTCTTCCGCCTCTTCGGGTCGCTCCAGAGAACAAACGAGTTCTTCTGTAAGACCGTCATTCAGCGCGGCTGAATAGCGCATCGCCATGCAACTACGGCACTGGTTGTGGAATGCGATTCGCAGTCTGATGAGCTCCTGTAGACGGGAACTAATCGTCCCGCTTATAGCTAGGGCCCTGATGGCTTCGCCTATCGATGCTGCAACTTCCGGTCGGTAGGCGAGGATGCTTCCAAGGGTGTGTTGTATCCGGGCGGCCTGGTCATCGCTGGGCGGTGCCGGTAAGCCCGTTTCTGCTGGCTGAATTCGAGGCATTTACATATCTCCTGTGGATAGACAAATGTGAACGTATCACAAGAGGTGGCGACTGGTCACTGACGCCTGTTAGTAGCAAATCCTCGATAATTGACCTGGGGAGTTCGCGGAGGTTGGAAGGCGGGGCCAAGTTTCGAATGCTGGACGGCTTTCGCCCAACCTGCTGGGGGTAACTGCTGATGTCGGTGTCAACGTGAGGCCCTTGTATCACTACGGGTAGCCATTCAGAGGTGGTGGTGACCACGTAAAGGTTTCTCGAGAGGTAATTCCGGCGCTGACGCCATTCGACTGGGCTTCGGGCCCTGAAAGAGTGTAAAAGAGATCGTCGCCGGGGTTCCTGTTCCTGAGCGGATTCGGTTAAGGGAACTGATTGGCCACACTCACTGGCAGAGCCAGTGAGTGTGGCCAAAGCACCGGATGACCCACAAGCACGGCTGCCACACGGCGACCCCAGCACTTGCCGATGGCTGGGAAGGCCGTCTGCCTTGTCTGGCCCAAGCGCCGCTGGCGCTCTGCGAATCCGGACTGCGCGGCGAAAACGTTCAGCAAGAAGTCGTGAGCGGTTACTGGCGTCCTCGCGCACCGGACAGGAAGGAGGATCTGCCCGCGCGTTGGGGAAGAGGGCCAAAGTGTTGCCTCGCGCTCGTTCGAGATCTCCTGGTACGCCGCGATGGCGGTGGTGCGTCCACGGCAGTCCCTCGTCGACGACCCACGCCGACCCCATGGTGTTCGCGCCCTGAGGTCGGCGAACACAAAATGCTCGCCTGAGATGACGTCGAAGAATCTCGAGAGCTTGAGGTCGACCGACAGGTCGAACTTGAAAGGTGTTTGCCGACGAGTGCCCATGACCACAACGCATCTTTCGATTCCGAATGCCACAAATTGTTCATCTAGCCTTGCGACTAATAGCTGGAGACTTGTCCGGTTTCGAAGCTTTCGCTATCCTAATTTTCCTGAGAAGCATGCCCGACAGCACGGGGGAGCACCTGCATTGGAAAATGACGCAGTACAGCAGTTGCTTGATATCGAAGAGATTAAGAAACTAAAAGCTCGATATTTTCGCTACCTTGACACTAAGAACTGGGATCTGTGGACGGAAATCTTCACGGAGGATCTCCAGTTCGTGTTTGCTGAGCAGAACCTGGTGTTCGATCGCGATCAACTCAAGACCGAGGTGACCCCGGAGGGCCAGGTTCACGACGGCCGTGATCAGTTCATTTCCTGGGTGAAAATGATCACTAAAGGCGTTACGACTGTCCACCGTGGCTACATGCCTGAGATAACGATCACCGGATCCGCTACAGCGACGGGGATCTGGGCCATGACTGATTACTTACAGTGGCCTGGCGATGGGCCGCCGATCGGGTTCCGTGGATACGGTCACTACAACGAGCATTATGTGCGTACGACTACCGGGTGGAGAATCAAGCGCTCGGTTCTATCTCGCATTCGGATTGATCCGTTAGAAGGCGGGCTGCCTCCCGTTTATGAGGAGACCACTAAAGCGAGCTGACTCGCGTGGATGTCGCAGACGCAGAGTCCAACGGGAGACCTTCGGTCGCCGCGGCAGGAATGACGACCTCCTCCGGGATCCGGCGGGTTCGGCCCGCGGCCATGAGGGCCTCGGTGATCGCAGGTTTGCCCGCCTGGAGCTCTCTTGGCCTGTGCGGAGGTGATCTCTACAACGAGTTCGGAGTGGCGTGGGTGGTTAACGAGCAACTGCGCACCGTGCACGTCCAAGAACTCCTCGGCGCAGCGCGGTGGCAGCTCGCCCGCTTCTACGGCTTCACTCGCGACGCCGACACGCCGGAGCTGGTGCGTTTCGCCAAGACCATCAGTCGCTGGAAGGACCAGATCATGCCCTTCTTCACCACAGGGCGGATCAACGCGCTATTTCGGGTCCAGAACTGATCATCGAGAAGCTCTAGCCACCACCCGAGCACTAGCGGTTTCGGGTAATGCTCCGATCAGGCGTTTCACTGGAACACTTTCCCTACTGCTCGAATTCCGGGGCCTTCACTGACGCCTCGAGCGTGCTGCCGCTAAAGATGCATGCTCCGGGCCGATATCACGGCAGGCGTTCATGAGTGCGCAGGCGAAGCTTGACACGGGCTCGAAAAGGATAGAATGATGGTTAGCCACGGCGAGTGGCAGCGTCGATTATCCATTGACCACTATCCTTTGCTTGCTCGTAGATATCTAAGCGGACAATCATGTGTCGATCGTCGAATTCGAATATCGAGAGTACGTTTTTTCTTATGAATTCCTCATCTTTGTAATGGCGCTCTTCAATTTGCATGGTCACTCGGTTTCCTGCCTCCATGATCCGCAGGATTGTAGATTCAAAGCGCGTCACCCCTGCCCATTCTGATAAGAAATTGGTATATTCGGTCCAATTCATTACCTCCATGTATGCGCCTACTCTGACGAAGTGGTCGGTGGCTACCAACGCAGCGAGTGGCGACCAGTCGATGCTCCCTTGTTGGCTCTTAGCGCGGTCGCTTATCATTTGACTAAACGTCATTACACGTTGAGTCAGTGGTCCAATTTCGTTGGTCCATTGCGTGGCCGTGATCACTTGCATCACATCCTCCGGTTGTTTGTTGTGCTCGCTTGGTGAGTTCGGTCGGCCGAGTCATCCTCCCCAGGAGCCGATTTTTATTTGATAGTTCGTGGGCCCCTGTGGAAGTCGGCCTCTTCGTGGTGAGACGCGGGGCGGTACCAAGTTCTTGTCTATGGAGACGGCTTCGTTGTATCTACGCGACCGAAAAAGGCGGTGAGGCCTGGGTGCTCGTCGAGAAGGCAACCACATGGTGGGCTGTCCGTGCCTGGGGTCCGGAGACGGGACGTGGCCGAAGTGAACTCCAGATCCGCGTCCGCTCTTCGGCCGATGTCCAATGCGCCTCGTCCGACGCAAGCCTCTGTTGTCTTCGGCGGTCCAACCGCATTGGAACCACCCGGTGGCTCGTGTCGCTGAGCACAAGGTGGCCTCCGCGAACAAGGACCGGCCACACCCTCTACGCCTGGGTAGCGCGGCTACCCTCGCGATTTCGCGCGTCCACTGGAACACTCGCCCAACTGCACGAATCAGAGGACGTCACCCACGCGTGACCGTGAGCCAGAAATCGACGACACGTCCGATGCCAACGACACCAAGCTGTTGGGCACCTAGAGTCAGTCGCAACTGCGACCGCCACGATCGGCCGAGAAGCGCAGGAAGTTCGGAGGCCGAAAGATACAGCTCGAGGCCGAGTCACGAGACCAGAACCGCACAACGTAACGTCCAACACACATCAGCGGCCATCATCTTGTGTGAGCACATCCCCGCAACCAAGAACCGCTTCCCCGACCTGGCTGGGTGATGTGTCGGAGGTGCTGCTGTTCTTGGTGCGGATGCCCGAGAGGGATGGCGGCAATCGCAGCGTAGATCAATAAATCAATTGTGAATCACTACTGGGATGACAGGGGCTTTAAGCAAATTGGCCGGCCATGATTCGCAAGGGCTGGGTGACCCGATTGAATACGTCCAATGTAGAAGCAAGTCTGCGGATGTGGCTTTCCTGCTGGAAAGCTGAGCGGTGGTGCAAGACCACCAAGGGTATCGTTGTGAAGCGATTCGAGGCCCTTTGTTACCTCGCTTGCACTCGGCGTCCCGCGAGCTGTGAGCCCACCGGCTTGGATGCCAGCTTGAAGGAGCTTTCCGGATACCCAATCCATGAATGCATCCTCAGTAAAAAGGCCTGTATTCGTGCGTACGCCTGGGAAATACTTGTCCATCACTCTATTGAATGTCTTTACTGCCGGAGAGTTTACCCAGAAAGGAATATCTGGGTACTGCGACCATAGGTTCTTTGAAATGGCAGGCGCAGATGCTTGGCTCATATCAAAGCCGGCGCCTTCCGTAACGTAAATCGGCTCGAAGCCTTGCTGAGCACAGTTAGCCGCTACACGGTTGTCGACTGCAGCAGCATCGCCGATAAACAAGGCACGGACACCTGCTTGCTTGGCAGCTACACACGGTGCAGTGTAGTTCGGCGCAGTAGCCGAGATCGCAGCGTTGAAGACGTCGGGTACATGCAAAGCCTTGCCAGCAGACTCAACGAACGGCACGCTTTGGGCACAGACTGGAGCTTCAGCACAGTACATGTTACCGATTGTCTTTGCGCCCGCAAATTTTGCCACATCGACGACCGCTTGAAGGGTTGTGCTGTTCGTCTGACCTTCGGCATAAAAATCAGGACTGGTATCGAACGGCGTGTTGATCGTGTAATTGCCCACTACTGGAATCTTGGCTTGCTCGGCGAGTGATGCCCACGAGTCAACGAGGGTCGTGTCGTCAATAATCGCAACGACGTGGTCCGCGATGAGCGTTTTCGCGTCACTGTAGGATGTACCGGGATTTGTACCGTCATCCTCAGCGATTAATTGAATCGGATGACCATTGATGCCGCCGCTGGCGTTCACAGATTTCGCCCAAGCTTTTACAACTTCCTGAGATGGGACAGAGAACTGAGAAAATCCTGGTACTCCCGAACAGCTACAGATTTCCCCTACCTTGATGGGCGTGCTAGCTGCCTTTGTGGATTTACTACTTGCGAAGCTAGCACTACTTGCCGACATACTGATCGCAGCGGTCAGTATGAAACCTCCAGCGACACGCAACACCCATTGCAGGCGGCTCACTCGACCTCCCCCTTAAGCACGGTGGCTAAACCCTTCTGCACAATCGTGCGATGGCTTTGCCCAAGGCAACAATACTCTACATCATTGTGTTGGTCAGTCAAGCTTGCGATCAGAGTTCAGGTCGGTGGACTGTTGTTGGAGGGGACATTTCGGTAGGCCATCGGCTCGGGAAGAAGGATCAGTGAGGATCAGTATTGTGGCTTGGTTCCCGAGCGGAGTCTGGGGTTGGCAGTTTCGTCAATCGCGGAGATGGTCTCGCAAGGACCCCGGGACCCTGAAGTCCGGTTCGATCTGTATTCCGAGCGCGTTGATCACGAACGAGACGGCGTGATAGTGGCCGACGAGCATCGGCACCTCCATCAGCTGGGCCTCCCCGTAATGGCCGCGCAGCAGCGCCCAGGTTTCGTCGGTCACGGACGCGTCGTCGTGGAGCTCGTCGACAGCCCGCAATAGTGCTGCGTCGAACGCCGTCCAACGGGGCCATGACGGGCCTACTTGAACCGCAGCAATCTCATCAGCGCTGAGCCCTGCATGGCGTGCCAGGACGCCATGGTGCTCCCATGCGTACGAGCACCCGCAGCGGTGAGCCGTCCGAAGGATGAGAAGCTCGCGATCGCGCTCAGGGAGCAGACCAGCAGCCAGGGCACCACCGAGTGGTGCCCAGCGCCGAAAGACCGCTGGGTGCTTGACCAGCGTCGCGAAGAAATTCGTTGCAGCGAGCGATCCGACGGTCGAGAGCAACGGATTCGAAGACCGTTCGGCTTCTGGGAGCGGCGCAACCCGCAGGGAGCGCTGACGGGGCGCGCCCGTGTGGGGCGCTTCGCTCACGCTCCGGGAACCTCTCGACGGACGCCGCGTTTGCGTACCACGGCGGGACCGTGGACCTCGAGCCGGCAGGCGAGCCGGTGGTTGGTCACGTTACGGCGTCCGTGACCGCTCAGCACCTCGAGGGCTGCCTCCTCGTCCGAGGCGATCGCTGAGAGGTTGTCGGACCCTTCGAGCACCACGACGTGGCACACAGTGCAGTCGGCTTGTCCGAAGCAGACCGTCGGCCAGTGGTACCCCTCGCGCCATGCCGCCTCGATCAATGTCTCGCCGGGCCGGACCTCGATCTCGACCCCCAGTGGCTCGACGCGCACGACCGGCCGGTGCTCGTGGTCATCATTGGCTGTCATGGAGGAGCTCACCGGTCGTACGCAAGGGGCTGTCATCGCAGAACACGACGATCGTAGGGCCACATTAGGCCGCCGGGCCGCTGATCGTGTTTCGACGCAGCTGCCGTGACGACCAGCGTCGGTGCCACGGTTTTCTCACTCGATCCGCTCGTTCCTGATCTGAGAATTGCTCAGAGGGTGCCGCGCAGGGTGCCGCGCTCGCTCAGGTTCCTCGAAGCGCAGGGGCGAGCCGTCGCCAGGCCTCCCGGGGCAGAGGGTCGTCTCCGAGCACCTGGATGCAGACGTGGTCGGCGCCCGCCGCGCGATGGTCCTCGATGCGGGCGGTGATCGCCTCTTCATCTCCCCAAACCACGATTGCGTCGACGAGGCGATCGGAGCAGCCATTCGCCATGTCGTCTTCGCTGAAACCCAGGCGAAGGAAGTTCTTCGCATAGTTTTCGAGCTCGAGGTAGCGGTTCAAGTACTGGCGCGCGAGTTCACGACCGGTGGCGGGGTCATCAGTCAGAACGACGGCTTGTTCGGGCGCCAGCAGCTTCGACGTGCCGAGCGCACGGCGGGCGAAGGCTGTGTGCTCGGGGCTGACGTTGTAGGGGTGTGCCCCGCTGGCGCGTGAGCGAGCGAGTTCGAGCATCCTTGGGCCCAGTGCCGCGAGGACGCGTGAGTCCGCGCCAAGTGGCGTGGCGGCGCCGTCAAGGCCGTCGAGGAACGACTGCATCGCCCGCACGGGGTTGCGGTAGCGCCCCTTGCCCAGTGCCTCTTCGACGAGTGGGGCATGACTGGCGCCCACGCCGAGGAGGAAACGGGGGCCGTAGTGCGCGGTGATCCGGGCATGGGCTTGTGCTGTCTCCTCGGGCGTGTGCATCCAGAGGTTGAGGACCCCGGTTGCCACGACGACCTGCTTCGTGGCCCGAAGGAGCCGCTCGACCGCGTCGAAGACCTCTCCGCCTGGATCGGGGATCCACAGCCCGCAATAGCCGAGCTCCTCGAGCTCGGCAGCCGTCTCGGCGATCTCACCGGGGTCGGCATAGCGGAGCCCGATGCTCCACACCCCGGTCCCACTCAGCTCCACCGGCACTTCCGAGCGCTCGCGGCTGGTCCCCAGGGACGTCGTTCAGACGAGCCCTGGGAGGTTGTACTGGTTGGCGCGCCACTTCGAGCGGTGCTGCCACCCGCCGCCCACCCCTGGAGTGAAGAGCCAGGAAGCCATGTCGTTGCCTGCAATGGGGAACCCGGCGGGGAACAGGCAGGTGACGACACGTTGCGCGAAGCGCCAGCCCTTGGGCGTACGCACCACGTCGTCGTCATAGGTTCCCGAAAGGACGGGGGTGAGCCCCTCGACGATGAGGAAGTACGAATGCGCCTTGGCGGTGTCGCCATCCACTGCGACGTATTGGTTGGTCACGATGTGGAAACGCCCGTTGAAGCGGGGGCCGGTGTCCTGTGCATATGCGATCAGCGCCTCGCGGCCCTTGATCACCGGCCCGCCGCCCTCCCAGTAGGTGCCGTCCTCGGTGAAGACATCGGCCCACCCCTCGAAATCGAGGTTGTCCCAGGTGTGGCCGTAGCGGTACATGAGCTGGCGAATCTCGTCTCGGTCGATGAGCTGCCGGACTTCGTCCTCGGTGTACGAAGGCATCGTGCTACCCCTCCTCAGAGATCAATGGAGCTTGAGGGCCACGGTGACGTTACGTGACCGAGATCCCCCTCCGCTCTGTGGCTTTGCGGCTATCGGTTACGCCGGCACGATCCTGTAGTAGATGCCAAAGATTGTCAAGCAGAGGAGCCCCTCGCGGGTGCAGGGCTCAGCAAGCTGGCGCATTTATCCTGCGAGCGTCGACCGCCAACGCTATATTGCATCAATCATTGCTTTGATCGCTCGTGGTGGTCGGATCGACACATTGGGTTCTCGGGGGGCGGGTCTTTCGGGTTCCTCGAGCCTCGAACGACGCGAGCGGCAGGGCGTTCGGGTGTGTCGATCGTTCAGTCGCCTTGCTGAACAAGGCTGATCATTCGCGAAGCGGGATCGTCAAGAGGGAGGAGCAGGCATGGAGATGCGTCCATCGTCACCGCCGCCGGCAGCGGTGCGGCGCAGGATGTACGAGCTGATGACGCTCATGAAGGCGGCCGACGACCGAATGACCAAGGGGATCACGACTGGTGAGTTCATCGCGGTGTACTTCCCCCACCGCGGTCAGGAGGCGACGGCGGCTGCGCTTGGCGCAGCGTTGCGACCGACGGACCAGCTGGTTACCACCTATCGGGGCGTGCATGACCACATCGGCAAAGGCGTGCCGCTGGTTGACCTCTTCGCCGAGATCTTGGGGAAGGACATCGCGCCCGGTAGAGGAAAAGCCGGGACCATGCACATTGCCTCTCCGCAGGCGGGGGTGATGCTCTCGACGGGAATCGTCGGTGCAGGCATACCGGTGGCAGTCGGCCTCGCGCTCGCTGCGCAACTCGAGAAGGCAGACCGCGTGGTGGCGGTCACGTTCGGCGATGGCGCAACGAACACCGGAGCATTTCACGAAGCGGCGAACATGGCGGCGGTATGGAACCTCCCGCTCGTTCTCGTCTGCCAGAACAACCTCTATGGCGAGAAGACGCCGATCGGGATGACGATGAAAACCAAGCAGATCGCTGACCGTGCGCGAGCGTACGAGTTCCCCGGCGTCCGGGTGAACGGCAACGACCCTGACGAGGCCTACGCGACGCTGAGCGAGGCGATCGAGCGGGCGCGGGCCGGTGAGGGCCCCACGCTGGTCGAGTGCATGACATTCCGCTTCCGCGGGCACTCCATTGGTGACGACATGGTGTACATCCCCAAGGAGCAGTTGGCCGACGCGGAGGCGAAGGACCCGATCCCTACCTACCGAGCCCGGCTGCTGAGTAGTGGGGTGTGCACGGAGGAGGAACTTTCCTCGATCGAGGCTACGGCGCTCAACACGGTGGAAGAAGCGGTGAAGACCGTCGTCGACGCTCCGCTGCCTTCGCCAGAGTCGCTCATGGCTCACGTCTACGCCAACCCCGACAAGGCGCCGGTCTGAAGGGACCGGGCCGAGGAGATTGGTCAGCGACGCGCCACGACCGTCGGCGCCAGTGACGTCGCCAGCAGGCCGTGGCAGTCGAGAGCACACACCGGAGAATGGAGGACCCAGGTGCAAGAACGAGAGATGACGATGCTCGAGGCGCTCAACCTCGCTCTGGACCAGGCACTCGCCAGAGACGAGCGAGTGTTCCTGCTCGGCGAGGACATCGCCGATCCCGCGGGCGGGATCGTCGGTGTGACCCAGGGCTTGTCAACCAAGTACGGCCATGATCGGGTACGCGACACCCCTATATCGGAAGCGGCAATCCTCGGTGCAGCCGTGGGAGCGGGCCTTCAGGGGTTTCGAGCGGTTGCCGAGATCATGTTCATCGATCTGATCCCCATCGCCCTCGACCAGATCCTCAACCATGCCGCGAAGATGCGGTTCATGACGAGCGGGCGACTTTCGTCTCCGATCACCATCCGGACTGCGACGCTTGGTGGGATGGGCATGGGTACGGGGGCAACCCACGGGCAGACGCTCGAAGCGTGGTTCATGCACATCCCTGGACTCAAGGTCGCCGTGCCTGCGACGCCCGCGGATGCCAAGGGGCTGCTCACCACAGCCATCTTCGACGACGACCCGGTGCTCTTCATCGAAACGGGCGCGCTGCTCGGCACGCGGGGGGCCGTGCCTGTTGACGAGTTCAGCATCCCCTTCGGTCAGGCCGAGGTCGTCCGGTCCGGAAACGACGTGACGATCATCACCTACGGGCTCGGGAGGCCTCAGGTGCTCGCGGCCGCTGACACCCTTGCTGGCGAGGGCGTCAGCGCCGAGGTCATCGATCTGCGGACGCTGTTGCCGATCGACTTCCCGACAGTGCTCGAGTCGGTGGCGAAGACCCGGCGAGCAGTCATCGTCCACTACGCGACCCGCTTTGCCGGTCCGGGTGCCGAGCTCGCGGCCACCATCACCGAGGAGTTGTTCAGCCAGCTCGCCGCGCCCGTGGCCCGTGTTGGCGCGAAGTTCGCGCCGATCCCCCAGGCCTCCTCGCTCGAGGCCGAGGTGTTCCCGAGCGTGGCTGCGGTGGTCGAGGCGGCGCATCGAACGATGAGCGGAACCGCCGAGGCCCTGGTGCGCTGATGGGGGCGTTCCCGATCCGTATCCCCAAGGTCTCTCTCGCCATCCACGAGGCGACGCTGCTCGGCCATATCGTCGAGGAGGGCGGCAAGGTGAACGAGGGCGACCCGCTCTTTCGGATCGAGACCGAGAAGGTAGAGACCGAGGTCGCCTCGCCGGCGTCTGGCGTCGTGCACTGGACGGCAGCGGTCGACGAGACCTACCCCGTCGGCACCCAGATCGGCGTCATCGATACCGGCGACTGACCCCCTAGCGCCCTCCGGCGATCGGTGTGGTCGTCCAGCTGCGAGGCGAGCGGCATCCTTTGACAGAGGTTTTAATAGATGTAAAAGTATGAAGGGAGCCGCGCCATGACGAGGCGAGGTACCCGGGATTCGGCGACGCGTCGCGGATCGATCATGGAGGTCTCATGACACAGCTGCTCACACCCGATCAGGACGTCGACACTTCGGGGGTGCCGTTTGCGATCACCGATCGTCGATTCATTCCGCGCGAACGGTACTTCGATCGGGAGTTCTTCCAGCTCGAGAACGAGAAGCTCTGGCCCCATGTGTGGCAAGTGGCATGCCGGCTCGAGGAGATCCCCGAGGTGGGTGATTACGTCGAGTACTCCGTTGCTGGCTACTCGATCCTCGTCGTGCGTACCGGGAAGGGAAAGGACGAGATCAAGGCCTTCCAGAACGCTTGCCGGCACCGTGCAACCCAGCTCGCAGTCGGTTGTGGCAAGTTCAGGGGCGGGCAGATCGTCTGCCCGTTCCACGGTTGGCGCTGGAACATCGACGGCAGCCCGGTGTTCCCGTTGTTCGGCCAGGAAGGGTTCGAAGAGCGAACGCTCGACCCTCAAGACCTGAGGCTCATCGAGTGCAAAGTCGGGACGTGGGCGAATTGCGTGTTCATCAACATGGATCCCAATGCCCCACCGTTGATGGAGGCACTTGACCCAGTCCCTTCGTTCCTCGATCCCCTCAACGTCGGTGAGATGTACGTCTGGTGGTGGAAGGCGGCGAAGCTGAAGGCCAACTGGAAGATGGCCATGGAGGCCTTCATGGAGGGTTGGCACGTGATGCAGACCCATCCCCAGTTCGCGGCGGCTACCGGAATGGAGATCCCTGCGGATCTGCTCTCCGATTGTCGTTCGTACCACAACGGGCACGCGAGCCAACAGCAAGGCCAGGGGAGTGAGGTGCAGGAGCACACCGGCCTTACCGAGACGAGCGAGGCTGAGAGCATGTTGGCGTTCACCCGTACTGTGTACGAGGGGCTCGACGCCATGGTCCTCGCCAAGGACGTGCAGGTCTTTGAAGGCCTCCGGCACAAGGACATCCCGCCTGGCCAGTTCTCACAGAAGATGATCGAGGCGCTCTACGAGTGGAACCGCGGTGCAGGGATCCCCTTGCCAGATCCGGATCCCGAGGTGCTCTCTCGTTGGAGCAGCCAGTGGTTCATCTTCCCCAACTTCATGATCCACCCGGCCTTTGGGAATGCCATCGTGTACCGCTGTCGTCCGGACGACCCGAACGACCCTGAACACTGCGTGTTCGACTTCTGGTCGGTCACCTTGTACCCGAAGGGCCAGGAGCCTGGGAAGCCGGTGTTCGGCGGCTACCCCTCTGTCTACGACGACAAGGAATGGCCGTTGATCCCGTTCCAGGACTTCAGCAACATCGAGAGTCAGCAACGAGGGATCCACACCCCCGGCTTCAAGGCGACCCGGCTGTCGAGCAAGTGGGAGGACGGCATCTCCAACATGCACGTCCACCTCGACCGCTATCTCGCCCGCTGAGCAGCTGCGTGGCGGGCGCGGAGCTCGTCTTTTCGAACTTTTCCGGTCGCGTTGGTCGGTAGGGAGGCGATGATCTCCACGTAGCGGGGGATCTTGAAGTTCGCGAGTCGAGACTGTGCGTAGGCGATCACCTCTTCGGGGGTGATCGCTGCGCCGGCAGCCGGTACCACGAAGGCGGCACCAACTTCGCCCATGCGATCGTCCGGGACGCCGACGACCGCGACCTGGCTGATCTTCGGGCAGGCGCAGAGCACGTTCTCGACCTCCGCTGGGGCGACGTTGAAGCCACCGGTGATGTAGATGTCCTTCTTGCGGTCGGTGATCCGCACGTAACCCTTCTCGTCGACCGAGCCGATGTCGCCCGTACGGAGCCAGCCGTTGAGGTAGGCACCCTCGGTCGCCTCGGGGTCGCCGTAGTAACCGCTCATGTGGAGGTACCCGCGCACGAGGAGCTCACCCTGCTGTCCAGGGGGGAGCGGCCGGCCTTCGTCGTCGACGGTGATCACCTCCAGACCGTCGATGACTTTGCCCACGGTGGTCGCGACCAGCTCGGGTGAATCCTCTGGCGTGCTAACCGAGATGAGGGCGTGGTTCTCCGTCAGTCCATAGCCGGCCAGCACCCGTTCGATCCCGATCTCCTCCTTCAGCCGCCGCACGAGCTCAACTGGGATGAACGCGCCGCCGATGAGGGCGACTCGAAGTGACGACAGGTCGTAGTTGAAACGCCGCGGGTGATCGAGAAGGGGCTGGAACATCGTCGGTGATCCCGGGAGGTGCGTGATCCGGTGACGGTCGATCATCTCCAGCAGCCCTTCGGGATCGAAGACCGCCAGGGGATAGGTGGTTGCACCTCCCAGGAGGTTCAACATCCATCCAGCCTTGTAGCCGAAGCAGTGGAAGAAGGGGAGCCCGACGATCATGCGGTCGCCCTGCCGTACGTCGTAGGAGTCGTTGAGGGTGCGATAGGCACGCAGCGTCGCCCCGTGGCGGAGCATGACGCCCTTCGGGGCACCGGTGGTCCCCGACGTGAGCATGACGTCGGAGACGTCGTCCGGGCCGATTGAAGCGATCCGGGCAAGCGGAGCATCGGGACCAACCTTGCTCCCGCGGGACAAGAACGCGTCCCACTCCGGGCGGTGTTCCTCGCCGGGAAGGGGGAGCTGCACAGCGTTGTTCGTCACGCCGAGCTCGGGGCTCTCGGAGCGGAGCTCGGCGAGGTGATCACGTCCCATGAAACCGTTCGCAACGAGGAGCAAGGCGGGATCGACGGTTCTACAGACCTGGGCCACCTCTCGTGCCGTGAAGCGGGTATTGAGCGGGACGAGCTGCGCAGCACTTGCCAAGATCCCGAGTGCTGCGCTGATCCAGACCGCGGAGTTCGGCGCCCACAATGCGACACGGTCCCCCGGCGCAATGCCGCATTCGATGAGCGAAGCAGCGACGGCGAGCATCCGATCCCGAACCTCGGTGAAGGTGAGGCACACGGTGCCGTCCACGATCGCCGGCGCCTCGCCGTAGCATCGGGCACCGAGAAGTGCGAGCTCAGGGATGCTACGAGGATCAGTCTGCGACGTCATCGAATTCCCCCTTCCAAGGTCCGAGTGAACCCTGACGATGCTCGCCAGGCCCGGGCCTCATCCTTGACCCTCCCACTGCGCTAAGGGCGGCAGTAGAGTCAGCGATCTCGAGATGAGCTTAGTGACAGACGTTTCGTAGGGACAGGGGCCATGGATTTCGAAGAGGATGAAACCCATGTTGCGATCGCTGAAGCGATCCGATCACTGTGCGCCAAGTTCGACGATGACTACTGGGCAAGCTGTGAAGCGGAGCACCGCTTCCCCTGGGACTTCTATCAACTGATTGCCCAAGGCGGCTGGCTCGGGATCGCCATTCCCGAACAGTACGGAGGTGGCGGTCGAGGAATCTCGGAGGCGGCGATCGTCCTGAAGGAGGTCGCCGCAAGCGGTGCCGGAATGAACGGTTGCAGTGCTGTACACCTCACGATCTTCGGGCTGAACCCTGTCGTGCGGTTCGGCAACGAACGCCTCAAATCCGAGTTCCTTCCTCGAGCTGCCGCCGGCGATCTCCATGTGGCATTCGGCGTGACCGAGCCCGACGCGGGCACCGACACGTCTCGCATTGCGACTCGGGCAGAGCCAGACGGGCGGGGCGGCTACATCGTCCGAGGCCGCAAGATCTGGACGACCAAGGCGTTGGAGAGCCAGGTCGTGCTCTTGCTCGTCCGTACGGGGGGGGAGGGCTTCAAGGGCCTCTCGTTGCTGCTCGCGGACCTCGACCCGCGCTACGTCGACATCCGCCCGATCCCGAAGATGGGGCGCAACGCCGTTGCCTCCTGCGAGGTCGCCTACGACGACTTGCCTGTAGAGGGCTGGCGGCTGGTGGGCAAGGAGGGCGAAGGGTGGAAGTACCTCCTCCACGGCCTCAATCCGGAACGGATCCTGTTGTCAGCGGAATCGATCGGGATCGGGGAAGCAGCACTTCGCCGTGCGGTCAGCTATGCGAAAGAGCGCGAGGTGTTCGGTCGACCCATCGGAGCGAACCAGGCGATCGCTCACCCCTTGGCACAGGCCCACGTCCAGCTGAGGGCGGCGTGGCAGCTGTCGCGCTACGCGGCGTGGCTTTACGACCATGGGCGCGATTGCGGGGAAGCGGCGAACAGCGCCAAGTTCGCCGCGGCCGAAGCAGGATTCTTCGCGGCGGATCGGGCCGTCCAGGCGCTCGGGGGGATGGGCTACGCGACCGAGTACCACGTCGAGCGTTATTTTCGCGAGGCGCGATTGCAGCGCATCGTGCCGGTCAGCCAGGAGATGACGCTCAACTACGTCGCCCAGCAGGTGCTCGGGCTGCCGCGCAGCTACTAGGCCGCTGCAGGCCCAAGCCCGGCCTCCTTCGTGCCCTCGGATCTTCCCCTCGGCAGAGCCACTTCCCAGCGTTCTTTTTATTGATTGCAGTCAATTGAACCTCGGGGGCGATGGTGCTAGACAGCAGACGACGCAGCAGGCGTCGTCCGTTCGTCGCCAAGGGGCTGTGCGGCTGGACGGAGAGATGCGGAGGTGAGGTCGAGATGCACCCGAAGTACCCCCACGTCTTCAGTCCGATCAAACTCGGGCCGGTTGAGCTCCCGAACCGCTTTTACTTCGCACCCCACGGGGTCGGGCTCACGATCGGGACCAGGCCCTCCTTCGACTTTCCCTACTACAGCGTCGAACGAGTCAAAGGTGGGGGCTGCGGCCTGGTCGTCAACAGCCTCACGGTGACCGACCGTGGCTCGGCGTTCCAGTCGTCGCCGTACTTCGAGGATAACGTTCCGGCGTTCCGCGTGATGGCGGACAAGGTGCACGAGGCTGGGGCCAAGGTCTTCGGTGAAGTCTGGTACTGGTGGGGGATGACCGGGGTCTGGCAGCCGCTGAGCCCGCCGGCACCGGCGTTCGGTGCCTCAGTCGTCCAGTACCAGTACGGGGGCAGTTCCCACTCGACGCGCGAGATGGACAAAGACGAGATCAGGAGGATGGTTGATGCGCACCGCCGTTCGGCGGCGAATCTCGCGGCTGCGGGATACGACGGGGTCATGTTGCACGCCGGCCACGGGGGTCTCATCGAGCACTTCCTGTCCCCCTACTTCAATCGCCGGACGGATGAGTACGGAGGCGAGCTGAAGAACCGCATTCGCTTCCTCGTCGAGTGCTTGGAGGCGACCCGGGAAGGAGCCGGTGACGCGTTGGCGGTGGGCATACGGCTCAACTGCGACGAGCTGCTCCCCGGCGGGTACGACACCACCGGGGCTCGAGAGATCCTCGCCACGATCTGCGGCTCGGGGCTGGTCGACTTCGTGGACCTGGATGTCGCGATCGAGCCCAATCAGCTCCATCTGGGCATGCCGCCGATCTACGTTGAGCCACACGTCTACCGCCCCTACGTCGAGGCAGTGCGGAGCGCGACAGGTGACGTTCCCGTGTTGAGCGTTCTTGGGCGCTTGACGAGCATTGCTGACGGTGAGGCGGCGATCGCGGCAGGGGTCTGCGATGCAGTCGGAGCAGCTCGAGCGCTGATCGCAGAGCCCGAGCTCGTGAAGAACGCGTTCAACGGCAACGAGGAGCGTAGCCGAACCTGCATTGCCTGCAACGCTTGTCTCGAGGCTGTCGTCCATGGTGGCGGCGGTTGCGCCATCAACCCAGCCAGTTACCGGGAGCGACTGTGGGGTGTCGACACCTTCACTCCTGCCCCTCACCGATCGAAGGTCATCGTGATCGGATCGGGTCCTGCCGGCCTGGAAGCAGCCCGCGTGAGCGCGTTGCGCGGGCACCAGGTGACCCTCATCGAAGCCCGCGAGCGGCTGGGGGGCGCGCTCGCCCTGTGGGCTGGCCTTCCCGGGAGGGAGGTCTTCTTCCGCGCCATCGAATGGTGGGCTCGCGAGATCGATCGCCTCGGGGTGTCCGTTCGCCTCGGGATGGAGGCCACTGCTGACCAGGTCTTGGCGGAGCAACCCGACGCGGTCATCGTGGCGACTGGTTCGCTTTACAGTAGAGGCGGCCGTAGCGGCTTCCTGGACGACGACATTCCCGGCTACGACCGTGATTTCGTCTACCGACCTGAGGACGTGCTGCTCGGCGGTGCTCGACCATCAGGGCGTGTCGTGTTGTTAGATGGCGAAGGGTTGAACACGAGCGTCGGGGTCGCCGAGGTGCTCGGGACTGCGGGAGCACAGGTCGAATACCTGACTCCAGGATTCGCACCGGTCGCGTCGAGCCTCATGGACACCCAGGAGGTGGGCTTCGTCGTCCAGCGCCTTCGATCGGCGGGGGTCGTGATCTCACCCACGACCTACCTGCGCCGCATCGGTGATCACGACGTGGTCGCCTACGACGTGTTCACCAACGAAGAGCGGGTGATCTCTGGGGTTGACGCGGTGGTGCTGTCGACGAGTCGCGTACCGGTCGACCACTTGTCGCGTGAGCTCATGGGAAAGGTCGCGCAGCTCTTCACCGTCGGTGACGCGCTCGCTGCCCGACCGTGGCGCACCGCGGCCTTCGAGGGGCACAAGTTCGCGCGCTACATCGGCGAGCCTGGCGCCCCGAGGTCAGTGAGCGAGGTCTTCTTCGAAAAGAACCCCTCCGAGTTCATGCCGAGGCCTGCCGAAGTGCTCGCTGGGACCTAGACGAAGCGCGGGGGAGAAAATGCCCGGGGCCCGACGACCAAACGCTTCTGTCGATCCAGGTCGGCCTGGATGACCATGGTGACAGCGATGGAGCGACCCAGGGATTCCAGGATGGCAAGAAGATTGGTCGCGTTGTGTATGTTCGCGTCGACCAGACGCGACGATTCGTGCCCCGACGCTGGAGCAAAAGAACCCCAGGCGGAGTGCATTCGCACGACGAGTCCGACATGGCGCAACCTTGGCCAGCCCCAGGAGCACCGTGTTCAAGGACCTCGGGGCGTGCGGAGACCCATTGAAGGCGAGGATTTCGCCTTCGCGAGGCGAAGGTCATACCCTGTGGCACGTTGACATCGAATTCCAAACAGGCGTAGGCGTCAGGCATACGCGCGAGGCAGCGGAGGGGCTGGATGGGTGAGCGAGGCGAGTCCGAAGGAATTGATCGGGGCAGCATGGACTTCGCCCAACGCTACGGGCCCTGGGCGGTCGTCGCTGGTGCCTCAGAAGGGGTAGGAGCATCTGTCGCGCGGCTGCTTGGCGCGCGGGGCATCAACGTCGTCTTGATCGCCCGGCGTGAAGCTGCACTCGAGGAAGTTGCAGCCACGATTCCGACCCAGACCAAGACCGTGGTCCTCGACCTCAGTGAGCCCGCCGCGACCGACGCGCTTGTTGAAGCGACGAACGACCTCGAGGTGGGGCTGCTGATCTACAACGCTGGTGCGGACCCCTACATGTCTCGCTTCCTCGACAAGCCCGTCGAGGTGTGGCGGAGCATGGCCACCAGGAACTGCCTGACGGTGCTCGGCACCGTCCACCACTTCGCAGGCCCTATGGTGGCGCGGGGTCACGGCGGCATCGTCTTGGTGACTTCTGGCGCGGGTTGGGCAGGCTCCGCGCACATCGCCGTCTATGGCGCCACGAAGGCCTTCGATCGGGTGCTTGCCGAGGCATTGTGGGCCGAACTTTCCCCCTCCGGCGTCGACGTGTTGGCCACGGTCCTCGGTCCCACCGACACGCCCGCGTTCCGGCGAATACTCAACGGTCGCGACTTCGAGGGGATGGCCCATCCTGACGACGTCGCTTTGGAGATGCTCGACAACTTGGGCGAAGGACCCACATTCCCCCCAGATCCGTCGCCGCTTGGTGCCTTGCCTCCTCGCCAGGCAGTCGAGCTCATGAGTCAGGCGTCAGCAACACTCGTCGGTTGATCCAGGCATCCTTTCGTAGCCGTGAGGTGGTGATATCTCGACCAACCAACAGAACCGATCTGCGGCACCGGTCGCCAGGAGCGACCCAAGCGAAGTGGGAGGGATCTGATGTCTGACGCATCTTCGAACAATCTCTCGGACCGGGTGGCCCGCCTTGCGGACCGGGTGGCCCGCTTGGAGGACGAGCAAGCGGTGATTGCGACGCTGTACGCGTACGGAACCGCACTCGACTATGGCAACCGCTCCCTGTTCCTCGACTGCTTCACTCCGGACGCCGATTACGTCGTCGAGATGCGCCTCAGTCCGGAAGGCAGTTTCCGCTCTTGCGGCTATCAAGAACTCGGAGCGTATTTCGACAGCCACACCCACGCGCCGGATGCGTACCACAAGCACGTCACCATCAACCCGACCGTCACGTGCAACGGTGACCGTGCGACCGCGACGAGCTACTTCATGCGGGTGGACGCGGCACCCGCGACTGGACCGGCGACCGTCCTCGCATTTGGCCGATACGTCGATACGCTCGTGCGGGATCAGACCGGCCGGTGGCGGATCGTGTCGCGGCGCTGCGAGGTGGAGAACCTCTGAATCGTCCCCGATCCTCGGGCTTCGATGCTTATGGTTCCTGGGTCCCCCAGGTGTTGATGCCAACCCCCATCGAGAAGAAGAAGCCGACCACCATTGGGATTTCGATGAGCTGAGCTTCCTCGTAGTGGGCGGCGAGCTGTTGCCAGGTGGCATCGCTGATCGAGGCGTGATCCACGAGCTCGTCGACGGCTCGCAGGAGCGCCGCTTCAACGGGGGACCATGTGCTCGGATCCAGGGCCTCGCGGGTGCGAGAGACCTCCTCTGGGCGAAGCCCAATTCGGGAGGCAACCTGCTGGTGTTGGGTCCACTCCTGGTCGCAGCCTGCTCGGTAGGCAGCCCGAAGGATGAGCAGCTCTCGGTGACGATCGCCAAGCGTGCCATGGGTGAGCGCCTCGTGGTATCGGACCCAGCGCTTGAAGATCCGAGGGTGGCGGGCAAGCGTCCGGACGAGGTTCGATCTCCCGGGGTCGCCAAGCGCGTCGAGCAGTTCTTTGGTCTCGGCATCGACCTCGCTGGCCTCCACTGGGGCGACCCGAGGCACCTTGGGGCCCACGGCGCTCACGTGGGAATCCTAGGACGATTTGGACCATCGACCAGCGACGTCGGATGCCGCCAGAGAGCGAGGGCGTCAGGCAGCGTCATGGCGTGTCGTGGCGCGTCAGTGTCTCGAAGAGCTCGAGCTGGAAAGGATCCGCAAGCGTGACGACCCGCTCAGCGTCGAGCGCACCCGAACGGAGCTGGCCACCGAGCTCCCGTGCGATCTCGTGGTGATCGCCCAAGAGCCGATCGAGGACCAGGTGGTGACGAAAGTAGCGGTGAAAGCGGTGCTCGGCGGTGAATCCGATGCCGCCCAGCACTTGCAGGCAGTGCGTTGCTGCCCTGTCTGCTGCCCTCCCAGCAAGGGCCTTGGCGACCGCTGCAGCCGTCTGGCTCATCGTCGTCGCGGCAGCGACCGCCGCGGCGTTGGCTGCCGAGATCGCGACCATGGCATCAGCGAGCCGATGCTTGACCGCCTGGAAGGCACCGATCGGCTCGCCGAATTGCTCGCGGTTCCTGGCGTGCTCGACCGCGAGGTGGAGCATCACGGACGCTGAGCTCACAAGTTGATGAGCGAGGGCGACACGTCCGGCAGCGAGGGCTTCGTCCCACGCGTTCCTGTGCTCAGCGGTGAGCCGAGCGACTACGGTTCCCCTTGGGTACCCCGTGAGCATCAGGAGCTGCCCATCGGCCTCGACACCGAGACCGCTCCGGCCTTCGAGGGGAGCGGTGAGTTCGAGGAGCTCGATCGCCTCCCCAGCGGTATCGGAGACGTACAGGATCCGCGAGACATCCCGGCGAGCAGCGAAGACCGCGTGAGTTTCCCCGGATGGCGACCTCCCACGCCCAGCAATCGGGTAGGTGACGGCCACTTCTTGGTCGAAGACAGGCCAGGACGGCGCCAGGCGCTTGATCATGACATCGTCCAGCACCCCCGCATGACACGGTCTCGCCCCTTGCACCCGGAAGACGATCGCCACCGCCATCGCTTCGTCGGCCTCGAGGGCATCGAGCCATCCCGCGTCGAGAAGATTGCGCCGAGCAGTGGCCGGGTCGTCGTGAGCGAGCGCCGCGGCGAAGCTGCGGTGCACGTCGGCATAGAGCCCTGGTGCACTCATCGAGACCTCGGGAGCCCCAACAGCTGGTCGGCGACGATTGTCCGTTGGATCTCGGCAGTCCCACCGTAGATGGACGCCGCGCGGGAGTAGAAGTAACCGGATCGCCAGCGATCGGCGTCAGGGTCCGAGGAGAACTCGATGCGGCCGCCGAGGAGACGAAGGGCGACATCGAACAACTCCTGCTCGGCCGTCGACATCAGGATCTTGTCGATCGAGGTCTCCGGCGTCGTCATCGAATCCTCTGCGATGCGATGCTGGGTAGACCAACTGCGCGTTCGCAACGCCGCAATCGACAGGAAGCAATGGCCGATCAATTCGTCGTCTGCCGGTCCTGGGGGAGCTTCCCGGACGAGCGAGGCGAGCCGTGACAGCAAGCTGGCCGAGAGCATCCAGAAGATGCCACCGCGCTCGGAACGCAACATGTTCATTGCCACACCCCATCCGCCGTCGAGCTCCCCAACGAGGCGTTCCTTCGGTACGGCGACACCGTCGAAGAAGATCTCAGAAAACTCCGGCCGGTCGCTCATCGCTTGCAATGGCCGAACGGAGATCCCCGGGGTGTCCAGGTCCACGAGCATCGCGGTGATGCCTCGGTGGCGGCTTTCGGGCGTTCCGGTTCGCGTGAGCAGAAGGATCCTCTGGGCGAATTGCGCGTAGCTGGTCCAGATCTTCTGTCCCGTCACCACCCAGTGATCGCCACGATCAATGGCCCGGCACCGGAGGGAAGCGAGGTCGCTCCCCGCGTCTGGTTCGGAGAACCCTTGGCACCATCCTTCGACGCCGCGCAGGAGTCCTGGGCCGTATTGGCGTGCTAGATGGGGAGCGGCGGTGACGAGTGATGGGAGCACGACCTCGGTGATCGCGAAACTGCTGCCGTGGAGAAGGTCTCGGATCATGGCCTCTTCGGCCACGACCGCGCGCATCAGCGGGGACCCTCCAAGTCCGCCTACCAGTTCGTCCCAGCCATAACGCGACCAACCTGCCTCGTAGAGTTGCTGCTGGTTATGGCGCGAACGTCGGACTTCCTCTGCCAGTGTGATCCCTGGGATGAGGGGTTCGAGGCGCCCGGTGTTCTCTTCGAGCCACGCGCAGAGCGCATCGCGGAAGCGATCGAGCTGCACGATGCCTGTATCGCCAACGAACATGTCGGTGGTTAACGGACTGGTTCTTCGGAGGAAAAGCAAGCGCAAACTGTCCTGCGATTGCAGTGGTGGCCGACAGCCAAGAGCAGCGCACCAATCAGCCAGCGTAACGCGCTCGCTTCGTGCAAGAGGGTCTCAGCTATAGCTCTGTATGATGCCAATGTGGTGTCCCCCAGATCGTCAAGGCCACGGATCGATCCGATCCCTCCTGAAGAACGGGACCAAGTGACCGAAGAGCTGCTTGCTGGCGCAGGTACCTTCTCGGGACTGAACATCTTCACCACCCTCGTCCGGAATCGGAAGCTCTTCGCTCCGTGGGTCTCCTATGGCACCGCCATGCTGTACGGCCGCCTCCCGGCGCGCGATCGGGAGTTGCTCATCCTGCGTACGGCCCACCGCTGTGGCTCGTACTACGAGTGGGGCCAGCATGTCACGATTTCGATCAAGAGCATCGGCATGAGCCCAGCAGAGGTGGCGCGGGTACAGGAAGGGCCGGATGCCCCAGGTTGGTCCCCGTTTGACGCTGCGCTGATTCGCTCGGTCGACGAGATGCTCGATGACCATCGGATTGGCGACTCCACCTGGCAGGTGCTCGCGCAACGCTACGACGAAACCCTTTTGGTCGAACTTCCCTTGGTTGTGGGCCACTATTACGCCGTCGCCCTCACGCTCAATAGCTTGGGCGTCGAACTCGACTTCGAAGATCCTTCGAAGCTGCTCTGAGGAGCCTCACCTTGGCGGGCAGGCGATGACGCACCGGGGGTGAGGGTCACTTGGTCCCTCGCCCACAAGCACCCATCCTCGTTGGTGCGCAACTCGAGCAGCGGGGGTGCGGCCTATTCCCGGGAGTCACCCTTGAAGAGCGCCGCGGCGTTGTCGTGCATGATCTTGCGGGTCGCCATCTCGTCGAATGCGCTCAATGCATCCGCGTACTGGGCCGGTTCGGCCAGGCCATCGGTGTGCGGATAATCGGAACCGAAGAGGATGTGATCCACCCCGATGAGCTCAGCGAGCGCAGGAATATCCTCGCCTTCGAATGGTGCGACCCAGAAGTGGCGTTTGAAGGTGTCGATCGGGTGTTCGGCCAGATCGCCTTGGCCGAAGCGCTCGAGGTTCTCGAGCAGCACCGGTACCCAGGCGCATCCGAGCTCGATGGTTGCCATGCGCAACGTCGGAAACCGTTCGAAGAGCTTGCCGTAGAGCAAAGACGCGATGGTGTCGTGGATCGCTCGGTCGAGGCCTGCGATGACCCGCTGGAGCGGCGGGATGTTCCGGGCAGGGATGTTGACATTGCCCCATCCCCACACCTTGGCCATCTCGTGGCGATAGGAGTCGTCGCTCGCGTGGAATACCACGACGGTGTTGGTCTCGGCCACGGCTGACCAGAAGTGATCGTAGATACGGTCGGCAGGAGAGCGGCCCGCGACGGGTCCTGGCCGCAAGTGCACAGTCGGGGCACCCCGAGAGGTGACGAACTCCAGCTCTTCGACCGCCAGGAAGGGGTCGATCAGGGAGAGCAGTGGAACGCCGTAAATGCGATTTTGGAAGTTGAATCCCCAGTCCTCGTCGAGCCACCGGTTGAAGGCGTGCAGGTTGGCATAGGTCGCCTCCACGTCATCTGCGAGGAGCGTCTCGACGCTCACCGCGAGCGTCGGGAACAACAGCGTCGCCTCCAGGCCCTGACGATCCATGACGGGGAGCCGAGCATCACGGTGCCGGTACTCTTCACGTGCCGGCTCGAGGTCCTCGCGTCGCTGTCGAACCACCCCCGCCTTGCCCTGCGAGAGCACCCCGGGGCGCCCGACCATGCGGAACGTGTGGTCGGCGCCGAGGAAGCGGTTCATCCGATCGCCGAAGACCAGCCGGCGGGCACCACCGTCGACCATTTGGACCCACCGTGGCGCCCTGTGCGCGATTCGGGGGTCCATATACCGGAGGAAGGCGTCCTCCGGCTCGTAGTAGTGGTTATCGGCGTCGAACAGGCGGAAGCCGAGGTGCTCTACCCGGCTGGCCACGCTCTCGGTCACGGTCATGCGACACCCTCCCTTTCTTTCAAACAATTAACATTACTTCGGGGTTTTGGCGCAATCGAGGCCAGGCTGGGGGCGGTTGCAAGAGGGCCCGGCCCGAGGGAGGCCTCGAGGACCAAGCCTGCGTTCCGGCTCGGTCGCTCGGTGGTCGTGGATCCGACCGTCTCGGATCGACGGCGAAGTTGGCGATCCGCCTTCTCTCAGCGGCTCAGTCGGACCGCCTGCGCGTCGACTGGCTGCTCGGGGTCTACCCACTCGCTGTAGATGAACTCAACCTCGATGTGGTCGGTCATCGCTTGGACGACCTCGCGGTCCTTGCCCTCTCGGATCAGCTCGCAGATCCGTTCATGGTGCTCAAGACGCTCGAGCTTCTGCTCCTTGCTGAGCAGTGGTCCCTGTCGACTGGCTCCTTGGGCCCAGGCCTGTTCGTTGACCAGCCAGATCGATTCGAGGATCCCTGCGAGCAAGGTCAATGTCTTGCTCCCGCATTGCTGGACCAACGTTTCATGGAACGCGGTCATCGCTTGATTGAAGGCGAGGTCGTCCCCGGAGATAAGCCGGCGGGAGGCCGCATTGTGCATGCGAAGCTCGCGGACGACGGTCCGCTTGCGGTCGGGGCGACGGGCGCAGAGCATGGCGCAAATGGGTTCGAGGAGCGACATTGCCTCGAAGACGTCCCGAAGCTCGGTGTTTCGGCTGCGCAAGACCAATGCGACGATGTACGCCGCAGTGCGGGCGTCCGGACGGTGAACGACCGCACCGCCGACGCTGCCGCGTTGGACAGTGATGAGACCTTCGGACTCGAGCATGCGCAGCGCTTCTCGCATGGACGGTCCGCTGACGCCGAATTCCTCGAGCAGGACGTCCAGACGCGGGAGACGGTCGCCATCGGCGAGCTCGCCGGAGACGATGAGCTCGCGGATCCGATCGGCGACGACATCGGCGACCCTCGCCACGCGAACGCGGCGGTCCGCCAGCGGGATTGGCTGGTCACTCACGGTTCACGTCTCTCGCGAGTACTTTGAGGGATTGACCAACGATGACCTAAGGTGGCGTTCAACGGCTGCGTCCTGAAGTGTCTTCGCTCTGGTCGAAGGCACGCTCGTCTCGCGTCAAGGGGGCACTCGTGACCAACCCGAATTGCCGTGTGGTGACAGAGCTTTTGCTGCGGCAATACAACCAACGGGATCTTAGCGTGATCGACGAACTCGTCGCCGAGGACCATGTCGACCATCACCCCCTTCCCGGGCAGCAGCCAGGGAGGGCCGGATACAGGCAGTCCATCGCGGATGTCTTGGCGCGCGGCAACGTGACCGCTGAGATCCATCAGTCCTTTGGCGAAGACGATCTCGTCGCGACCCGGTACACGATCACGACGAGGCACAACGAAGACTTTATGGGTTTCCCGACGGCAGGGAAGACGACCGCCATCCATGTCGTCCAGATCAACCGAGTCCGTGACGGCAAGGTGGCGGAGACGTGGGGCGAGTCGAATGCGCTCGCCGTGCTCCAGCAACTCACCCACGGGGACGGTCACTAGTCGCCCGCTTCATCTCGATGGCTCGAGGCTCGCCGTCTCAGCCGAAGACCTCGTTTGCCCAGGCCAGGAGTTGTGGAGCGAGCAGTGGCCAGCGCTCGAAGGGTCCATGCTGTTCGCCATGCGCGCGCCGGACCTGCCCGTCGTACCATTCGGTGTCCGGCCAGGGCGGCTCGACGAGGCGGGCGTTGGGGATGAGGGCGGCAACGGCTTCGGAGGTTGCTCGGGTGTGGTACGCGTCGCTCTCCCCACTCCGGAACACGAGGGTGGGCACCTTGATCGAGCGGGCTTCCTCGTCGGAGAGGCCAGGCACGACCTCTCCGGCCCGCGGGTAGTACGCGAGCATCCAGCGCTCCATCGTCTCGATGAATCGCTTCCGGTCCTGGTCCAAGAACCGCTGCCGATTCCTCGGGTTCCGTTCGACGACCTCTGCCCACTCAGGGAGCGCAGCGACGGCTTCCATGCCCTGGGTCCAAGCGGTTGACAACGAACCGCCGCAATAGTGGACGGCGAGGGTCATGAGGCCGAACGCACCGCCGCTGATCCAAAGGACAGCGAGTCCGGAGGCGACCTCAGGGTGCTTGGCAGCGGCGAGGAGGGAGACGCGGGCGCCGCCAGAACCGCCCATGATCACCGCTGGGGCGAGGTCGAGAGCCTGGAGCAGGCCCGCCAGCGCATCTGCCTGCATGTCGGATTCGGTCGGGCCCTCGAAGCATACATCCGACTCGCCGCAGTTGGGGCGGTCCCAGATCAGGACACGGTTCCCTGCCGCAGCGATTTCCTCGGCGAGCTCACGGACCCCGGGCTCTTCCTTCGTGTAACGACCACCCGGGGTGATGACCCAGGGTCGGCCGGAGGTCCCAACGAGCTCGTAACCGAGCCTCAACCCGTTGACTGTCACGGTCGCCATGGGCTTGAAGGCTAGCCGGTACGGCCCCTGGCTGAGTGGAGCGCAATATTGTAAATTTGCAAAGTGATGACAGAGACCGCAGTCCTCGAGGAAAAGCCCTACATCGTCGACGCCGACTCGCACTGGACCGAGCACCCCGAGTTCTTCAGGCGCCTGGCGCCCCCCAAGTACAAGGATCGGGTACCCCGTGTCGAAGAGATCGACGGGGTGCCGACGTGGGTGTTCGATGGTCACGTCATGGGTCGTTTCTACGCGTCCGGCGTCGTTGCCCGCGACGGGAGCAAGGCCTCAGGTTCTGCAATCCAGGATTGGTCGATCGAGGATCTCCACGTTGGCGCCTATGACCCCAAGGTACGGCTCGAGGTCATGGACGCGTTTGGCATCGATGCCCAGGTCATCTACCCCAGCTCGATCGGCCTTGGCGGCCAGGACCTGGCTTGCGTCGACGACGAAGCATTGCGACGCTTCACCATCGAGCTCTACAACGACGCCCAGGCCCGGATCCAGGCTGAATCCAACAACCGACTCCTGCCGTTGCCACTGATGCCTGCATGGAGCATCGAGGCATGTGTCGCAGAGGCAAAGCGGGTTGCCGGGCTCGGTGCAAGGGGCGTGAACATGACCTCAGACCCGCAGGACCTGGGGGCTCCGGACCTCGCCAGCCCCCAATGGGATCCCTTCTGGGCGACGCTCGTCGAGCACCAGCTTCCCGTTCACTTCCACATCGGGGCGAGCGTGACGGGAATGGGCTTCTACGGGAAGTACCCATGGGCGTCGCATCCAATCAACACTCAGCTCGCGATCGGCGGCACCCTGCTGTTCATTGGGAACGCGCGGGTGGTCGTGAACATGATCCTCTCCCGGGTATTCGATCGCTACCCCGAGCTTCAGATGGTCTCCGTCGAAAGCGGGTGTGGATGGATCCCGTTCATCCTCGAGACGCTCGACTACGAGATGTCGGAGAACGCCCCCGACGACCTGAGGCAGATGAAGAGGAAGCCGTCGGAGTACTTCAAGTCGAACATCTACGCGACGTTCTGGTTCGAGAACAACTTCAACCGTCTGAGTGACCTCGTCAATACCGTCGGCGAGGATCGGATCCTGTTCGAGACGGATTTCCCCCATCCCACCTGTCTGTACCCCAACCCGCTCCAATCGGTCGAGGGGAAGCTCTCCGTCCTGAGCGAAGCTGCTCGTCGGAAGATCCTCGGCGAGAACGCGCGGAAGCTCTACCGCCTTTGAGCGAAGCGGACCTGCTGGTGTGGCAGGTCGCTCAACTCTCGGCCAGGCGGGAGGCGATGGCGCGAACGGCTCGTGAGGGGCTCGGCCGCCCGAGCTCGGCTGCGAGCCATTCGCTCGTCCGAGCGAGCTCCACGAGGTCGATGCCGGTGTCGACGCCGAGCCCGTGGAGCTCCCAGAGGAGCTCTTCGGTCGCGAGGTTGCCCGTCGCACTCCTCGCGAAGGGGCATCCGCCGAGGCCGCCGGCAGCGCTGTCAACGGTGCGAACGCCCATCTGGAGGGCAGCGGCGGTATTCGCGAGCGCCTGGCCATAGGTGTCATGGAAGTGGACGGCGAGCTGTTCGGTCTTCACCCCCTCGTCCACGAGAGCGTCGATGAGCGCTCGAACGTGTCCCGGTGTGCCCGTGCCGATCGTGTCGCCGATCGAGAGCTCATGGCAGCCGAGGTCGAGCAGGCGACGACTGGCGGCGACGACGCGAGAGATTGGAACCTTCCCCTCCCACGGGTCGCCGAAACACATCGAGACGTAAGCGCGTACGGTGATCTTTGCCTCGTTCGCATCGCTGACCACGGGCTCGAACATGCGGAAGGCGTCGTCAATGGAACGCCCAAGATTGCGATGCGAGAAGGTTTCCGTCGCGCTCGCGAAGATCGCGATCTCGCGGACCCCGAAAGCCATCGCTCGCTCGAGGCCGCGCCGGTTCGGCACGAGCACGACTGCACGGACGTCTGAGGGAAGACGTAGGCGTTGGAGGAGGGCCTCTGCATCGGCAAGCTGCGGGACACGGTCCGGCCGGACCATCGAGGTGAGCTCGATCGCGCGAACTCCCGCAGCGATCAGGCGCTCGATAAAGGCAGCTTTCACGCCGACGTCGAGTGAACGGCTCTCGTTTTGTAGGCCGTCGCGCGGTCCGACCTCATAGACAGTGACCTGTTCGGGGCTCCATGGCGCCGGGTAGATGTCTGGTTCGATCACGGTCCCTCCTTCCCACGTGCCACTCGTCCAGCGATTGTCGACCCGAACGCGGGCGGAGCGTGGCGTGATGGCACAGGTGGTGCCGACTCATCGGAGCGCTGCCGAGAGCTGATCTCGGTGTTCAGGAGCAGCGATCGAGATGAGTGCCTCCGCGCGCTCCTGAACACTCTTTCCCTCGAGGCGTGCCACGCCGTGCTCGGTGACGACGACATCGACGAGAGCACCGGGAATGGTGACCGTCGATCGTTCCCCGAGCCGGGGGACGATTCGCGATGCGGAGCCATTCGCTGCGGTTGATGGCAGGGCAATGATCCGAAGACCCTCCCTGGAGTAGGTCGCTGCTTCAACGAAGTCGATGCTGCCGCCGATGCCCGAGATCTGCCGGCCGCCAATGCGCTCCGAGTTGACTTGGCCCGCCAAGTCGACCTCGACGGCCGAGTTGATCGAGACGAGGCGTTCCTGCGTGGCGAGCGCGACCGGGTTCTGCACGAACGTAGAAGGGAAGACGCCGACCGACGGGTTGTCGTCCGCCCAGTCCATCAGCGTCTGGGTTCCGAGGAGGTCCGGTGCCGCAACAGGTGGAAGACCCTCGACATGACGGCAATCGAGGAGGCCGCGCGCAGCGAGCTCGACCATTCCGTCCGACCCCATGCCGACGAATCGCAACTTGCGCATGCCCGCGTCCCCGAGCGCGGAGACCAGCGCTTCGGGAACAGCACCGATCCCGAGTTGGAGCAGAGCTCGTTCCGGGAGGAGCTCGATGATGTGCGCCGCGATCGCTTTGCTGACGGGGTTGGGCTTCCCCGCTTCGTACACGGGCAATGTCTCGCTGGTATCGACGAAAATGTCGAACTCCGACGCATGAACGACCGACTGACCCCAGGTTCGTGGCAATGCCGGGTCGACTTCAGCGATCCGGAGGTTCGCGCAGTCAAGCGCGGCAGAGACGTAGCTCACGGAAGGACCGAGGCTGCACCAACCATGACGGTCCGGTGGGGTTACCCGCACGAGGGCCACAACCGGGGCGAGCGAGGCCAGGAAGACCGGGACCCGCAAGGCGCGCATGGGCACGTAGGAAATGCGCTGCTCGGCGAGCAATGGTTCAAGCGCTGCAGTGACGTGCCAGGTGCCGTAGCGTAGGTCCCCGCGCTTGACGGCATCGGCCACCGCCTCGTGGGCGAAGAGCAGCCCGGTCCACAACGTCAGCTGTCGACCTGCGCAACGGTCAGCTAGAGCGGTCGTGAGGGTTGTCGGCGTACCGCAGGCAGGGGATGCGACCACACAGCTTCCGTTGGGGATACGGTCGATCGCCTGGGCGGGGCTTAGTCGTTCCATGGGGAGCCGATCGAGGACGGTGCCAGGTCGTTGGCATGCATCATTGGCGCCTCAGTTCCCGCTGCCGGCGTCAGAGCGCTCACAGGAGGCACGACCTGTCGAGCCACGCTGATCCCTGGTGCTCATGCCTTCGCGCGAAGTTGCTCGCGATGTCGGGCGAGCATGGCCGCGATCGCCCGTTTGTCCGCCTTGCTGCTTGACAGGAACGGGATGTCTTCCTCCGCGACGATCGCAACAACGGTAGGAACCTTGAATGGTGAGATCTGCTTTCGTGCTTCCGCAAGCAGTCGGTCGACGTCGATGCTGTGTCCCTCCTCGGGGACGATTGCTGCCGCCACTTCCTGACCGTAGTCCTCATGGGGTAGGCCAACCACGAAGGAGACCCGAACCTCGGGGAAGGAATTGAGCACAGCCTCGACTTCGGGAGGGGCGACGTTCGCCCCCTTCGTCTTGATCATCTCGGTCAGCCGACCGTGGAAGTACACGAGGCCGTTCTCCAGGTAACCGAGGTCGCCGGTGGCGTAGAAACCGTCTGGGGTAAAGACCTCCTCGCGCTCTCTCTTATACAGCCCCTGCATGAGGCTGTAGCCTCGAACGTAGAACTCTCCTTCATCACCTTCAGGGAGCTCGCGGCCGGTCTCGGGGTCAATGACCCGACAATCGAACCCGTCTACGCCTGCCCAGCCGCCCATCGTCTCCGTCATGCCTAGGGCGGTCGGAGGTTCGCCCTTGCTGCTCGGCCCGCCGTCCCACGGTCGCTTGGGCAAGGGGCGCAGTGAGCTCAGACCGAGGCTTGAACCATCGGGCGATCCGAACAGGGAGGTCAACGTCGTCAGGTTGCCGTTGAAACTCGTCGCTCGTTCGCGTTGCGCGAGCTCGATGGCGGCTTCGGCGTCGAGGCGCTCGAGACTGAGCACCGCGGCGCCACTCTGGAGTGCACCGACGACGTTCTGGAGGCCGCCGATCCAGAAGAAGGGCATGAAGTTGAGGACGCGGCCAGGGAAGGTCGTGTCGAGACCGGCGTTCGCGACGGGTGCGGTCTTGCGGAGCGTGGCACCGTGGGTGTGGATCACCCCCTTCGGATCGGCCGTCGTGCCGGACGTGAATACCACCGTGAGCAGGTCCGCGGGGGTCACGGCTGCTTCGACAGCCTCCAAGAACGCGTCGTCGATGCCATCGACCTCGGCATCGGCGTCCTCAGGGGTCACGGCGAAGGGCCTCGCCCATGGCCGCTGAGACTGGCCGAGCAACCAGACCGACCGGAGGTAGGGGAGTTCAACCACACGTAAGGGGCTCCCGTCGGCGGATGCAAGCCCGGGAATCGACTCTTCAAGGAACGCCGCGTGATCCTTGCCAAGCATCGTCGAAGAGGTCAACAAAAGGGCAACGTCGCCGATCTGCATCGCCCTGCGCAACTCAGCCGGTCGGTAGATAGTGCTGAAGGGCATCGTCAAGGCGCCAATGCGTGCCGCCGCGATGAATGCGACCGCCCATTCGGGGCCAGTGACCAGGTGGATACCGACCCGGGTTCCCTTCCCGACGCCAGCGGCGAGCAGCTCCTTTGCAAGCCTTCGGGAGGCCTGCTCGGCCTCGCGGAACGAAATCCGCCGGTCCGGGAGGACGATGAAGTCCTCGTCACCGAACTCCTTTGCCGCGCGGCGGACCACGGCTGGCATGGTGGGCTCATAGGGGACCTCTGGAACTCGCACCATGGGACAGATGACCTCCTCGTGAGGGGGAGCTTCGTGGGCATCCCGGGCGAATGCGGGAAAATCTATGCAAAACTTTTGAAGGTAGCGAGCCGAGCAACAGGCTCGGCCGAGGAGGCTCGACGGCGACAGCAGTGCCGACGGAGCCTCTGGTACGGTCGAAGCGGTGTCCGGTCCCGCTCAGTGCTCGGGATTTCTGTCCGGGGCCCTTGGGCACTGCCATGCATGAAAGTGACTCCTCCAGCGAGCGGAACCCTCTGGTAGAGCCGTCGCCTCAACTGTGAGCGACCCCGATACCCCCACGGCTGCTGGCCCACGGCACAGGCGTGCGAAGTCTGAGGCCGAGCAGCAACGTCCAGGGCTGAGCGTAAGCCCGGTGCAAGTGGTCGCGTCGGCACTCGCTTCGGTGTCGGCCGCGGTCGTCGCGTCGTTCTTCGGGGTGGCCGGGACCATCGTCGGCACGGCGCTTGCCAGTGTGATCGCCACCGTCGCGAGTGCGCTGTACGCAGCGTCGATCCGCCGGACCCATGAGAACCTCCGCAAGCTCCGGGGCCAAAGGCCCCGTCGCCCGAGGGGTGCCCCAAAGAGCTGGACCGCGAAACTCCCTCGGCGCTGGCCGATCCTGGTCGGCGTGATCGGGACCTTCGGGCTTGCAATCGGGATCGTGACCGCGATCGAGTCGCTGACTGGGACCACTCTGGCGAACTCTGTCGGTGCAACCCACGTCCAGGGGGGCTTTACCCTTGCCCCTCCCCAAAGTCCCCCCGCACAAGTCGCGCCGCCAACCACAACGACCCAACCGACGATGGCACCGAGATCGACGACGACTGTGCCGGCGCAGGCAACACCGACGACTTCTTCGTTGCCGGTCGCATCCACGACGACCACGACGACGACGACCACGACGACCACGACGACCACGACGACGACCACCACCATTCCCCACCCGTGACGCAGCAAGCCACCGGCGAGAGTTGGGGATTACTGAAGGCCCCTCAGGCAGTGGGCGTGTCACAGCTCAGGGCCAGGCTGTCGCGCCCGGGGTCTTCTGTGCAGGACCCCTAGGCCCGGGTCGAGGCGACGCAATCCAGCATGCAGCAGAGGGCGATGACCCCTACGAGTTGCCTCGACAGGTGACACTCCACAGGTGGCCGACGACAAGAACGAACCGCTCCCTCACGGCCAGATGCGTGATGACGTTGCCCATGCTGGCGGCTGGCCGCTTCCGGGCCGGGTAATGTCCCGAACAGGCGGAAAATGGTCGCTGGAGCCCACACGCCCTGCGTCATTGGGGTGCTTCGCTCATGCTGGCGCAGGGGACACCACTCCACGTGGTGTCCGAAGTGCTCGGGCATTTGAGCATTGCGGTCACCAACGACGTCGACGGGCACCTCGTCGAGGGCACGAAGAGAGCTGCTGGCGAAGCGATGTCGTCGGTGCATGTCGGCGGTAAGCCCAGGACCAAACGTAGAGTCCGGTCTCGGCTGGTGGCGAGATTTGGGGCTCCACGGATTCAGCCGTCGTGGCTTAGTCGACTTGCAGGCTCTTGAGCAGGACTTTTCGTGGAGGCGAGGGGACTCGAACCCCCGAACCTCTTGACTGCCAGTCAAGCGCTCTACCAGCTGAGCTACGCCCCCGGGGAGACGCCAGGCTACCAGCCTGCATTAGTGGTGGGTGGCGAGCGATGTCCGAGGGCGCCGGCAGCGGTCCCGGAGACAGGCCCGGAGCCGGTGGCTCCCAACCGTCGAGGGGTGTTCCTGGCGTGTCACGTGCGGATGCCCAGTGACCGGCGAGGGGATGGCGGATCAGCCAGGGCAAAGCCGTAGCATCTGCCCGATGGTCCAGGGCTACGACATCGAGGCGGTCGAACAGAAGTGGCAGCGACGCTGGCTGGAAGAGGGTGCCTACCAGGTCGACAACGACGACCCTCGCCCGTCCAGCTACGTCCTGTGCATGTACCCCTACCCCTCGGGTCCCGCCCACCAGGGCCATGTTCGCAACTACACCTTCGGCGACCTGGTCGTCAGGTACCGAACCATGCATGGTCTCGCAGTCCTGTCTCCGATCGGGTTCGACTCGTTCGGTCTGCCGGCCGAGAACGCTGCCATCAAGACCGGCACGCATCCTCGGGAGTTCACTGAAGAGCGGATTGCCGAGCTGAAGACGTCGCTTCTGCGCCTTGGTGCCGTGTACGACTGGCGTCGGGAGATCCGAAGCCACGACCCCGCGTACATCAAGTTCACCCAGCTCATCTTCTTGAGGTTCCTTCAAGCAGGGCTGGCATATCGGGCCAGTGCTCCGGTCAACTGGTGCCCTGGCTGCATGACGGTCCTCGCGAACGAGCAGGTCCTCCCCGATGGCACCTGCGAACGATCCGGCGACGTGGTCGTTCGGCGTGACCTTGAGCAATGGTTCTTCCGGATCACCGCGTATGCAGAGGAGCTGCTCGAGGCGCTTGACGGGCTTCAGTGGCCCGAGCGGGTGAAGGTCATGCAACGCAACTGGATTGGTCGGTCCGAGGGGGCGGAGTTCGAGCTGAAGTTGCGGGTCGGCGACCAAGGGGCCGCAGGAGGCGGGACCCGGCCTGAGGAGGCACCGCTGGTGCGCGTGTTCACCACCAGGCCCGATACCGCGTTCGGGATGACCTACGTTGTCCTGGCGCCCGAGCATCCCCTCGTCGACCTCCTCACGACGCCGGCACAACGGTCGCAAGTTGACGAGGTACGCCAGCTTGCGGCGACCACGACAGAGATCGAGCGGTTGGCCACCGCCGAGGGGGGAGCCGCCTCGCTTGGCAAACGCGGCGCATTTACCGGGAGCTTCGCCGTCAATCCCTTCACCGGTGGGGAGGTCCCTGTGTACATCGCCGACTATGTGCTCATGAGTTATGGCACCGGTGCGATCATGGGAGTACCGGCCGAGGACGAGCGCGACTTCGCATTTGCCCAAGCTCACGGCCTCGAGGTCATTCGAACCGTTCGGCCCCCGGAAGGCTGGGAAGAAGCGGGAGGCGGTGCCTACACGGGTCCGGGCGAGAAGATCAACAGCGGTTTTCTCAATGGCCTCGGGGTCGAAGAAGCCAAGGCGCGAGCCATCGAGTGGCTCGAGGAGCGTGGCATTGGCTCGCGGACCGTCAACTACCGGCTCCGTGATTGGTTGGTGTCACGCCAGCGTTACTGGGGGTGTCCGATACCGGTCATTCATTGTCCTAACGACGGCATTGTGGCCGTTCCCGAGGAGGATCTCCCTGTGCTGGCACCCGACGACGTGGAGTTCCTACCGAGTGGGCAATCCCCGCTTGCTCTCCACGAGGGGTTCGTCAACGTCACGTGCCCGAAGTGCGGAGCGCCGGCACGCCGAGAGACCGACACCATGGACACCTTCGTGGATTCGAGCTGGTACTTCTTGCGGTTCTGCGATCCGGACAACGACCACGAGCCGTTTTCCCAAGAGGCGGCCCGGCGTTGGATGCCTGTCGACACCTACATCGGTGGGATCGAGCACGCCATCTTGCATCTGCTGTACGCGCGTTTCTTCACACGAGCACTCATCGATGTCGGCCTGGCATCGGGAATTCCTCGAGAGCCCTTCGCACACTATTTCGCGCAAGGCATGATCCGAATGGCCGGAGAGAAGATGTCGAAATCCCGGGGCAACTTGGTTTCCCCGTGGGAGGCATACCGCCGCGTCGGTGCCGACGGCCTTCGGCTCTTCCATCTCTCTGTCGGTCCGCCTGCCGATGACGTCGATTGGACCGAGCAGACCGATCAGATCATCGAAGGTTGCGGACGGTTCTTGTCACGGGTGTGGCGCCTCGTGTCGGAATGGACCACTGCAGCGGGGCAGTCGACTCGCTCCGGAACGCTCAACGATCAGGACCTTGAGGTTCGCCGGGTGGTCCATCGCACGATTCGGGCGGTGACCGAAGACATCGAGCGATGGTCATTCCACACCGCGGTTGCGCACTGCCGAGAGCTCGTCAACGAGCTGTACCAGTATGCGAGGGCCAAAGACGGCGTTCACCAGATGGTGTTCGAAGAAGCACAGGACTCGTTGCTCCTGCTGCTCGCTCCGCTCACGCCGCACCTTGCCGCCGAGCTCTGGGAGCTGCGTCATCCGGGGCAGCCAGGCGTTCATTCGCAGCCCTGGCCAAGCTTCGACCCGGATCTCGTGAAGGAGCGGTCGGTCACCTTGGTGGTGCAGGTCAACGGCAAGGTGCGCGATCGAGTCACGGTCGATCCGAACATCGACGCGGCCGAGGCACAAGCCTTGGCGCTTTCCTCGTCCAAGGTGACCGAGCTGCTTGGTGAGCGCAAACCACGACGGATCGTTGCTCGACCGCCACATCTGGTCAACGTCGTGGTCTAAGCGTTGACCTCTTGGCATCGGTGATCGAAGTGCTCCAGCAACGACTTTTCTCCCTCGAGATCGATGGCGACAGACCCTCAGCCGACCGCGACGGATCGTCCCTCGGGGGGATCCAGGCTCCACCCTCGCACCGGGTCTTCGAGGAAACCGAGGATCACGCTGCGGTTCCTCCCCGGTCCGCTGGGGGTGCCGAGCTCCCGACTTCTTCGTCAGCGCCGCTGGTCGAGATCCGTACGAGCCGGCGCCGGCGCAAGACCGCGACCGCGTTCTGGAACGTCGATCGCGTGGTCGTTGTGCTCCCCTCCCACGTCCAAGGGCACGAGCGCAGGGAGCTCATCGACTGGCTGATCTCTCGGGTGCTGGCCAAACGGCCGTACTCCGTCGGCTCTGACGACTCCCTCATGGCGCGTGCAGCCGATCTGGCCGCACGCTACGTTCCCGACGCCAACGTCTCCTCGGTGCGCTGGGTCACCAATCAGGACAAGCGCTGGGGGTCGTGCACCTCGGGCACCGGCCAGATTCGTCTGTCGCACCGGCTGAAAGGCGTACCCGACTGGGTGCTCGATGCGGTCCTCGTCCACGAGCTCGCCCATCTCGTGCATCCGGACCATTCACCGAGCTTCCACGAGCTCGCGAACCGTTACCCGCGTCAACACGAGGCGGCGATCTTCCTTGAAGGTTACGCCCTGGGTTTGGAACGAGCCTCCGCGAACGCTTTCAGAAGGAATGGAGCTCGTCGATGAGGGACTGCCAACGTTCCTCTCCGATTCCCTCCCAGGGCTTGCGCTCCGCGAGGGTATAGAAACTGAACCGGTCCACGAGGTCACCGAAGCGTGCGTGGATCCGCGTGGCCATCTCTTCGAGGGGACCGACGACTGCGAACGCATCCAGAACGTCGTCGTCGATCAACTCGCCCATGGCGTCCCAACGGCCCTCCTTGGAGAGCTTGTTCAGCTCGGTCGCAAGGTCCCCCCAGCCATGGAGCTCAAGGACAGGCCGGTAGGCGGGCGTCGAACCATAGAACGCGATCTGCCCGCGGGCCGCGCGCTTGACTTCTTCTGTAAACGGCGTGTCTTCGAAGACGACGAAGCCGCTGTACGCGACGGTCAGGTCCTTCCTCTCCTTCCCCGCTCGTTGTGCGCCCGAGAGGAGCATCGGAATGGTCACTTCCCGCATGAACCGCTCGGTGCTGAAGCTATGAGCGATGACGCCATCTGCGACTTCGCCGGCGACCTTGCACATATGGCTTCCAACTGCGGCGACATAGATGGGCGGGGGCCCGTATTGGCAGGGCCCCTGTGCGAAGAAAGGCGTCATGAGGGTGTGGGAATAGAACTCCCCTTGGAAGTCGAGCTTCGTTCCTTGCTGCCACGATTCCCAGATCGCGCGGATGGCGAGGATCATCTCTCGCATCCGCGGCGCCGGATGGGACCAGGGCATCGAGTAGCGCCGAGTGATGTGGGCCTTGACCTGGGAGCCCAACCCCAGCACGAACCGACCGGCCGAGAGGTTCTGGAGATCGTAGGACAGGGTTGCCAGATTCATGGGATTTCGGGCGAAGGCAACCGCGATCGCGGTACCGAGCTCGATCCGCTCCGTTGCCTCCGCTGCAAGCACCAATGGCAGGAACGGGTCGTGGTTGGTCTCTGTCGTCCAAGCCCCGTCGTAGCCGAGTGCTTCGGCAGCGCGTGCGGCGTCGCCGATCCCGTTGGGGCGGAACTCCACTCCTGTATCGACCTTCATGGCTCAGCCTCCGATTCCGTTGTGCTCAGTGTCCTTCACCCCGTAGGAATCGCTCGAGCTCGGCGGCGATCTCGTCACCGCTGGGGACCTCCTCGATGCCGAGCGGGTTCCCTTCTGAGGCGTCGATTGCTTCTTCGAGCTTGCGAACCATCGCCACGTGCTCGGGGTTCGCGGCGACTGCTGCATCGATCTGGCTTCTGGAGGTGTCGGCAGCTCGACGAAGCTCCGAGGAGTCCAGGGCGAGCCCGCTGACGGCTGCCAGCCCGTCGACGAGGGCGGCACTGGCCTCCGGGAAGGGGAAGGCGGCGACGTAGTGGGGGACACGGGCCCAGAGCGTGACCACGTCGATGCTGGCCGCGGCGAATTCCATCTCGAGCGCCGCCATGATCCCGGCAGGGAACTCCAGCTCTCCTTGAACGATCCCGACCTGGTTGACGAGGTCCGATGACCGCGGCGGTGCGGTTGCGGCAAGCCTGACCGGTCTGGTGTGGGGCGCGGGCCCCGGGAAGGCGCCCAGGCCGACAACCATGCGGACCTCGTTGGCGACCGCTAACGACACCACCGCATCGATGAAGGCTCGCCAATGGAAATCCGGTTCGGGGCCGACGAGGTACAGGACCTGCGCACCCCGGCGATCTCGACCCAGTTTGATCTGGATCTGCGGCCAGGTGAGCTTGGTGGTGATCCCGTCGACGATGCGCGCCAGAGGGCGACGGGCGCGCTGGTCGATGAAGTGGTCGCTGTCAAAGGTGACGACGGTTTCGTCGTTGGACTGCGCGAGGAGAGCGGCAACTGCCGATGCCGCACCGAGGCCCGCGTCGATCCACCCTTCGAGCGCGACGACAAGCACCGGGTGGTCCAGGGTGGGGTGGTTGTGCACCGTGTAGTAGAGCTGGTCCGCTGGAGTCATCGGTCCCCACTCGTCCTGACGCGACACATCATGGCGATCCTGCAAGGTTACGGCGTGGCAGCCGCCCTCGAGACCAGGTCGCCAGCGCCCCGGCGGGAATCGGGGGCGGGGGCAGCTCCTGATGCCGCACGGTAGGGTCCCAGGCATGCAGGACGTCACCGATGCCACCTTTGAGAGCGAGGTCATCGAACGGTCGAAACAGGTCCCCGTCGTCGTCGACCTCTGGGCGCCATGGTGCGGCCCGTGCCGAGTCTTGGGCCCGATGCTTGAGCGGGCTGTCGAGGCCACGAACGGGGCGGTGCAGCTCGCGAAAGTGAATGTCGACGAGAATCCTCGGGTGGCGGCGACGTTCCAAGTGCAGTCGATTCCCGCCGTCTATGCCCTACGGGACGGCAAGGTGGTCGACGGCTTCGTCGGGGCTTTGCCAGAGGCCCAGGTGGAGGCATTCGTCGCCCGGCTAGCTCCGCCGCCGAGCGAGGTGGACCGGCTCGTCGCCGCCGGTGACGAGGCCTCGCTTCGCAAGGCCCTCGAGATCGACCCGAACCACGTGGGGGCGGTCACGGCGCTGGCCGCGCTGCTCGTGGATCGGAACGAACCCCGAGAGGCACTCGACCTCCTTGCTCGCATCCCAGAGACCGCGGCGGTCCGTAGCCTGGCCGCACGGGCGAGGCTTGCCGAGCGCCACGTGGAGGTCAAAGGAGATGTCGAGGGGTTGCTCGACGATCTCCTCGGCAGGGTGCGTGACGACCCCGACGCTCGCCAGGAGTTCGTCGATCTTCTCGAAACCCTGGGGCCTGACGATCCGCGCACGACCACGTACCGGAAGGCGCTCGCGGCTCGGCTCTTCTGAGCGTGCACCGCTCGAGCGTGCAGGGGGGCTCGGTGGTTGTCGAGCTGGATCTCGGCGGACGGGTCCATGATCTGCGGTACCGAGCGCTCGTGATGGGCATCCTCAACCGCACTCCCGACTCGTTCTTCGATCGCGGCGCGACCTATGAGCTCGACGCATTGCTCCGGCGTGCCGAGCAGCTCGTCGACGCTGGCGCCGACGTCCTCGATGTCGGCGGGGTGAAAGCTGGGCCTGGTCCAGAGGTGACCGAGGAGGAGGAGATCGAACGGGTCGTCCCAGCCATCGCGGCGCTCCACGAGCGTTTCGACGTGCCGATCTCTGTCGACACCTGGCGCGCATCGGTCGCTCGGCTCGCGTACGCAGCGGGTGCCGTCATGGGGAACGACATCAGTGGCTTCGCTGATCCTGACTACCTTCCCGCTGCCGCAGCGAGCGGAGCAGCCGTCGTCGCCACGCACATCCGTCTCGCCCCGAGGGTCCCGGATCCCGAACCCTTCTACGAGGACGTCGTCGGCACGGTTCGGGCCTTTTTGGCCGATCGCGTCGAGCAAGCTGCCCGGGCCGGCATCCCTCGCAACCGGATCGTCGTCGATGCCGGCCTCGATCTCGGCAAGAATGCGGAGCAGTCGCTCACATTACTTCGGTCCTCGGGAGCCCTGGCCGAGCTCGGCCAGCCCTTGTTGCTTTCAGCGTCGAACAAGACCTTTCTCGGGCGCGTGCTCGGACTCGAGATCCACGAACGGCGCGAGGCGTCCCTGGCGGCCGTTGCGCTGGGCATCTCACGGGGCTGTCGTATCGTTCGAGTTCACGACGTGGAAGGGAGCAGGCGGGTGCGCGACGTCCTCGCCGGCGTCCTGAGCGCGTGATGGGCACCGCACGTTCCCCTCGCAGTCCCAGCGCGGGGCGCCCGGGCACGAGCGCCGGACCCACGAGCGGCGGTGCCAGTCGCCCACGTGCGGACGCTTCGGACTACCTGGTGCGCGGGGACGATCCCGCCCTGGTCGACCAGTCAGCCCGGCTGCTGATCGCTCAGCTGCTGGGGAACCGCGACCCAGCCCTTACCCTCGAGGAGCACGGACGCGCCGGCGTCGACGAGCTCGACATCGGGGCGCTGGTGGACGCATGTACGACGCCGCCGTTCCTCCTTGATCGGCGCGTCGTCGTGGTCCGAGACGCGGGCCGCCTCACGGCTGCAGACGGCGGGCGCCTTGCGGCGATCGTCGAAGCAGGGCATCCCGGAACGGTGCTCGTCGTCGTCGCTGGGGGAACCGGCGCGATCCCCCAGGTCCTGGCGAAGGCGATCGCCGCGGTCGGAGCGGTGGTCGAGGTTTCCGTCGGATCCGGTCGTGACCGGGCGCAGTGGGTCGGGGAGCGGTTGCGGGAAGCCCCGGTGCGCCTCGATGCCGCCGCTCGAGCCCGGCTCATCGAGCACCTCGGCGAGGATCTCGGGCGGCTCGAGGGAATCCTGGAAACCCTGCGCACTGCATACGGCGATCGAGCATCACTGGGCGTCGCGGAGCTCGAACCCTTCCTCGGGACGGCCGGCTCAGTACCGCCATGGGAGCTGACCGATGCGATCGACAGCGGTGCCGTCGGGGCTGCCCTCGGCGCGCTTCACCGCATGATGGGTCCCGGTGGCCGGGCTCCCGCTGAGATCTTGGCGATCTTGCATCGCCACTTCTCGGCGATGCTCCGACTCGACGGCGAGGGTGCGGCGTCTCCAGAGGTCGCGGCCCGGCTCATCGGCACTCGGAGCACGTACGTGGCCAGCAAGCTCCTGGGCCAGAGCCGCCGGTTGGGCGGAGACTTGATTGCCCAGGCAATTGCCCAGATCGGCGGGGCGGACCTGGACCTCAAGGGACGGACCGCTCTTCCGGCCGAGGTCGTTCTCGAAGTGCTGGTGGCGAGGCTGAGCCGGCTCGTCCGAGCTTCTACGAGTGCCCCTCGGCGAGCCCACGCTCGAGCTCGAACACCCGGCGCATGAGGCGTGACTTGCGGTTCGCAGCCTGGTTCTTGTGGATGATGCCCTTGGCTGCAGCCTTGTCGATGCGTTTGACCGCCAGGCGGAGCAGCTCCGCAGAGTTCTCAGCGCCAGTCTCCGAGGCGAGGATCGCGGTCTTGCTCCGCGTCTTCAGCTCGGAACGAACGGCTTTGTTGCGAAGCCGGCGCCGCTCGTTCTGCCGGTTGCGCTTGATCTGGCTTCGGATATTGGCCATGGCGGGAGCAGGCTACCAGTTCGGAGCGCCGTGATGTCCTGGCGAGGCTGCGCTCGACGTCGCCCCCGAGGTCATCTCGTCGCCACGGAGGGTCGCCAGGGGTGACCGTCGGGGCGATCGCTGCTGCATTTGGGGTCCGGGCCCCGTGGGTCGCACCGGTACGATCCTCGTGACGTGCCCGACCGCCCAGAACCCATCCCCACCGACCGCATCCGGAACTTCTCGATCATCAGCCATGTCGATCATGGCAAGTCCACGCTGTCGGATCGCATCCTCGAGCTGACCGGGGCGGTCGACCCGAGGTACATGCGTGAGCAGTTCCTCGATTCGATGGACATCGAGCGGGAGCGAGGGATCACCATCAAGGCGCAGAACGTGCGCGTGCACTACGCCGGCTACGTCCTCCATCTCATCGACACCCCTGGGCACGTCGACTTCGGTTATGAGGTCAGCCGGTCGCTCGCTGCCTGCGAGGGGGCAGTGCTCCTCGTGGACGCCTCCCAGGGAATCCAGGCCCAGACGTTGGCTAACTGCTACCAAGCGATGGAGCACGATCTTGCGATCGTCGCCGCCTTGAACAAGATCGATCTGCCCGTCGCCGACCCCGATGCGTGCGCGGCCGAGATCGAGGCCGTTCTCGGCCTGCCCAAGGAGGAGATCCTGCGGATCTCGGCCAAGACCGGTGAAGGGGTCGAGGCCCTCCTGCGAGCGATCATCGACCGGATCCCGCCTCCGAGCGGCGACCCCGATCGCCCCCTTCGGGCCCTCATCTTCGACTCGTCCTACGACCAATACCGCGGCGTGGTGAGCTCGGTTCGGGTCATGGAGGGCACCCTGAGGAGCGGCGCGCGGCTGCGCTTTATGCAAGCGGGGTCGGTGCACGACGCGGAGGAGATCGGTGTCCGCACTCCGGCGGTGCGTCCCGTGGAGGCCCTGGGGCCGGGAGAGGTGGGGTACCTCATCGCGGGGATCAAAGACGTTGGCGAAGCCCGGTCCGGGGAGACCGTCACCGACGCCGCTGCCCCCGCTGCGACCCCGCTGGCCGGCTACCGCCATCCCAAGCCCATGGTGTTCTGCGGGCTGTATCCCGTCGACGGCGACGAGCTCCCAGCCCTCCGTGACGCGCTGGACCGGCTCAAGCTCAACGACGCGAGCTTCACCTTCGAGCCGGAGTCCTCCCGGGCCCTCGGGTTCGGCTTCCGTTGCGGCTTCTTGGGGCTCCTGCACATGGAGATCATCCGGGAGCGCCTCGAACGGGAGTTCGGTCTCTCGCTCATCGCGACCGCTCCGTCGGTCGCCTATCGCGTGTATTTGACCGACGGGACGGTCCGCGACATCGAGAACCCGAGCGACCTCCCCGACTTGAGTCGCGTCGAGCGCATCGAAGAGCCCCTACTGACGGCCACGATCCTGACCCCCTCGAAGTACACCGGAACCGTCATGGAGCTCTGCCAGAGCCGCCGCGGCGAGTTGGTGCGCATGGAGTACCTGTCGCCCGAGCGACTCGAGCTCGTGTACCGGATTCCGCTTGCCGAGGTCGTCGTGGACTTCTTCGACCAGTTGAAGAGCCGGACCAAGGGCTATGCCAGCCTGGACTACGAACCAGCCGGCTACGCGCCGGCGGCACTCGTACGGGTCGAGCTGCTCATCAACCATGTACCCGTCGATGCCTTCTCGACCATCCTCCACCGTTCCTCGGCGGAGACCTTCGGGCGCCACATGACCGAACGCCTTCGGGAGCTGATCCCTCGGCAGCTCTTTGACGTCCCGATCCAGGCCGCGGTGGGGGGTCGGATCATCGCCCGTGAGACGGTGAAGGCGAAGCGCAAGGACGTCATCGCCAAGTGCTACGGCGGTGACGTCACGCGAAAGCGCAAGCTCCTCGAGCGCCAGAAGGAGGGGAAGAAGCGGATGAAGCGGATCGGCCGAGTGGAGATCCCCCAAGAGGCCTTCATCGCCGCGTTGCGCATGGATGGCTGAGTGCACGGCGCCTCTCACCGGCACTCGGTAAAGTCGCTGGCACTCGGTAAAATCCAGTGCCAGCAAGGTGAACCGGACGAAGCGGAAGCACCGATGACCAGGCCGCAACATCGTCGCGTCGCACGAGAACCAGCAGGGAGCCATCAGCTGGAAGGACGTCGCGCGGCCGTGCTCCAAGCCGTCGTCGCCGAGTACATCGGCACGGCTACCCCGGTTGGTTCCGAGCACGTGGCCCGCGCGCCGGGCGTGGAGGTCTCCTCGGCGACCGTGCGCTCGGACATGGCGTGGCTCGAGGAAGAGGGCTACCTCATCCAGCCCCATACGAGCGCCGGACGGATCCCCACGGATCGCGGCTACCGGTTCTTCGTTGACCACCTGACCGAGCCTGGCGTACTGGGCCCGGCTCAGCGATATCAGGTCCGCCGTTTCTTCGAGCAGGTTCACGGCGAGATCGAAGACGTCATGAGACGGACTTCGGGTCTGTTGTCGGAGCTCACCTCGTATGCGGCTGTGGTCGTTGGCCCCACGAACGACCAGGCAACGGTGCGTTCGGCGCAGGTCGTTGGGCTCGCGCCCCGCCTGGCCCTGCTCGTCATCGTGCTCTCCGACGGTGCGGTCGAGAAGCGCACGCTCGAGGTTCCCGAAGATCTCGACGACGACGTGCTCGCGGTGGTCTCCGCAGAGCTCCAGCGCCTGTGGCGGGGTCGGCCCGTTGCCGAGCTCGACATCGCGGGTGCAAGGACCGGGGACCCCAAAGCGGACGCGCTCATGCAGCTGGCGTCGATGGCGGCACGCGAGATCCGAACCTCCACGACGCCTGACCAGGTCTTCGTCGGGGGGCCCTCGCGACTGGCGGAAGCCTTCGATGCCGTCCAGACGGTGCGGACCGTGCTCGGGATCCTCGAGCAGCAGCTCGTCGTCGTCAACCTCATTCGCGAAGTGCTCGACCGGGGGCTGTCGGTGGCCATTGGAAGAGAGCACGGCTACGAACCGCTGGCGTCCTGCGCGGTGGTGGTCGCTCCCGTTACCGTCGATGGCTACGAGAGCGGGGCTGTGGGCCTACTCGGGCCGACTCGGATGAACTATCCCCAGGCCCTTGCAGCGGCGCATGTGGTCGGGGAGGGGCTGGGTCGTAGGATCGGCAGCGTCTTCGGCAGGGCGGGAGACGATGCGCACCGCAGGACGCGCCGGCCCGACGTCGGGCCCCGGAGCCGGTCGGGTACCAATGGCATGCGAGGACGTCGACATGGCCGTTGACCGGATGACGGACTTCTACGAGCTCCTCGGGGTCTCCCCGGACGCAACGGATGAGGAGATCAAGCGCGCCTATCGGCGGCGGGCGCGAGAGCTGCACCCCGACGCCAACGGTGGCGATCCCGAAGCCGAGGCGAAGTTCAAGGAGGTGTCCCTCGCCTACGAGGTCCTGCGCGACCCTGAGCGCCGTGCTCGCTACGACCGATTCGGTCCTGAGGGTGTCTTCGGGTCCGGGTCCGCCGGTGGCGGCGTCTCCTTCGACTTCGAAGGTGGATTGAGCGACCTGTTCGAGGCCTTCTTCGGGTCGATGACCGGAGGTTCGTTCCGGGGCCGCCAGCACGGCGCGGCTCGGGGCGCGGACGCCGAGATCAGTCTCCGGCTGGAGTTCGCCGAGGCAGTCTTCGGCGCCGAGAAGGAGCTCTCCATCCGCCTGCCCGTGCGGTGCGAGACCTGTCATGGCTCAGGGGCGCGTCCGGGAACCCAGCCGGTGCGCTGTCCGGATTGCCAGGGCACCGGGGAGATCCGTCGGGTGCGCCAGTCGCTGCTCGGCCAGATGGTGACCGCGGTGGCCTGCAGCCGATGCCAGGGTCTGGGAGAGCTGACGCCGACGCCTTGTGCCGACTGCCGCGGCGAGGGTCGACGCCTCGAGGACCGGACCTTCGTCGTCGAGGTGCCTCCAGGGGTCGAGGACGGGTCGACGCTGCGGCTCGCAGACCGTGGCCCCGCTGGGCCACGCGGCGGACCGAACGGGTCGCTCTTCGTCCATCTCTCGGTGATCCCCGACGAGCGTTTCGAGCGGGTCGGCGACGACCTGCACACGACCCTGCACATCGGAATGGCGCAGGCCGCGTTGGGGACCCAAGTCGAGGTGGACACCCTCGATGGGCCCAGGGCGGTGCAGATCGAGGCTGGGACCCAGGGCGGGCACGTCATCAGGTTGAGAGGGGCCGGCGTTCCTCACCTCCGTGGGCGTGGCCGCGGGGACCTCTTCGTCCATGTTCTCGTGGACACCCCCACAGACCTTTCCCCGCGCCAAGAGGAGTTGCTCCTCGAGCTCGCCGCGGAGCGCGGCGAGGAGGTAATTCCACCGGAGGCTCCGGGCGGTGGGGTCTTCTCGCGGATCCGCTCGGCGCTCGGCTGAGGAGCTGTGGAGGCCCAGTCCAAGGAGTCCTTTGCTTCCCGGGCAGCGGCGGCTGCGCAAGTGTTCGTGGAGGATCCTGCGTCCCCGGTGCTCAGTCCGAAGGACGTGCATCACCTGGCGCGCGTGCTTCGCTTGCGGGCGGGCGAGCGGGTGGTGGCTTCCGATGGCCGTGGGGCGTGGGCGGAGTGCATCGTTGCAGTACCGCCGGGTTCTGGTGCGGTCGTGCTCGAGCGGACCTCTTCGGTCTGCATGGAGGAACCGGCGACGCCGACCCTGCTCGTCGCTTTCTCGCTCGTCAAGGCGGCGCGACCCGAATGGATCGTTCAGAAGCTCACCGAACTGGGGATCGATGTCATCGTGCCGATCGAAACCGACCGCTGCGTCGCACGGTGGCGCTCTGGCGCGTTCGAGCGCATCGAGCGTCTGCGACGGATCGCGCTAGAGGCCGCTGCGCAGTGCCGCCGCGTCTGGCTCCCAGAGATCCGGGGTGTGGCGACGCTCGAGGACCTCATGAGCTACCCCGAGGCCCTTGCCCTCGCGCATCACGATGGCGTCGCTCCGAGCTTGTCGTTTCCGGCGGTCGCGGTGGGACCTGAGGGAGGATGGAGCCCCCGGGAGCTGGACCTGGGTCTTCCTCGGGTGCGTCTTGGGACTCCAGTCCTGCGTGCGGAGACCGCAGCGATCACCGCCGGCGCGCTGCTTGCCGCACTGCGCTCCGGGGTCGTCGAGGAGGCCCGGGCACCCGTATCGAGCGGACCGGATCGACACGCCCGTAGGCTGTAGCGGAAAAGGAAATGACCGACTGCCTCTTCTGCGGAATCATTGCGCGGACCGTGCCAGGCGAGATCGTCCATGAGACCGAGCGCACCGTGGCATTTCGGGACATTGCGCCGGTCGCTCCGGTCCATGTCTTGGTGGTGCCACGTACGCACGTGGAGAACGCGGCGTGCATTGGCGCTGAGCATGCTGACGACCTTGCGGCGATGTTGATCGCTGCCCGTGAGGTGGCGGAGATGGAGGGGATCGCCGACCCCGAGCGCGGGTACCGACTCGTCTTCAATGTCGGTGCTGACAGTTCGAACTCGGTTGGCCACCTTCACCTGCACGTCATCGGCGGCCGACGGATGAGCTGGCCTCCCGGGTGAGCACGAGCTGGAGCAAAACGGGCAACCCTTCGCTTGCGGATGAGCGATCAGGGCAAGCCCCTCGGGCGCACGTCGAAACCCGCGTGCCGCACAACCACTTGATGGCCGGCCTGCTCGGGCACCGTGACGAGCTGTTGCGCGTGATCGAGGGCGCCTTTCCCGGCACCCACATCGCCGTGCAGGGGAACCTGATCACCGCTCAGGGCCAGGAGGCCGAACGCGTCGCCCGCTTGTTCGACGAGCTTGTCCAGGTCCTCCAGACCGGTCAGGTGCTCGACGCTGCACAAGTGGCGCGCACGATCGACATGGTACGCGAGGACGTGTCGCCTTCAGAAGTGCTCACGACCGAGGTGTTGCGTTCAGCGAGCGGTCGCAGCGTCCGTCCTCGCTCCGCAGGCCAGAAGCGATACACCGATGCCATTGCCCATAACGTCGTGACCTTCGGCATCGGCCCTGCGGGGACCGGTAAGTCCTACCTCGCAGTCGCGCTTGCGCTACAGGCGTTGCAGTCTCGGCAGGTCAACCGGATCATCCTCACGCGTCCGGCTGTCGAGGCAGGGGAGCGGCTCGGTTTTCTCCCAGGTGACTTGATGGCGAAGGTCGATCCATACCTGCGCCCGCTCTATGACGCTTTGTTCGATCTGCTCGATCCCGAAGGCGCGCAGCGACTGCTCGACCGGGGCACCATCGAAGTCGCACCATTGGCATTCATGCGTGGCCGAACCCTGAACTCTTCGTTCATCATCCTCGACGAAGCGCAGAACACCACTCCCGAACAAATGAAGATGTTCCTCACTCGGATCGGATTCGGGTCAAAGTGCGTCGTCACCGGTGACGTCACCCAGATCGACGTTCCCGGGGGAAGGTCAGGGCTCGTGGGCCTCGACGAAGTGCTCGCGGAGGTCGAGGGCGTGGCATTCGTGAGGCTGACGCGTCGGGACGTCGTGCGGCACAAGATTGTTGCCGACATCGTCGACGCCTACGAGCGCGCCGAGCACGCGCGGCAGGCACAGCGTGACGAGAGCGCTCGAGAAGCCGGGAACATGCAGGCGCATGGGCAACGAACCGAACGTGCGCACAACGATGGTAGTTGACGTCTTCGCAGCAGACGAGCAGAACGATCATCCGGTCGACCTTTCACGCTGGACAGCGCTTGCCCGTTCGGTGCTCGACGCGCGTGGCCTGAGTGGGGATGCGGAGGTCTCGCTCCTCTTCGTCGACGAAGCGTCGATCGCGAACCTCAACGAGCAGTTCCTGGGCAGGAGCGGTCCGACTGACGTGTTGGCCTTCCCCGTCGAGGACGAACCGATCCAATCCGGCCGTTCCCCGGACATGGGCGGAACCGGCCCCGGTCCACAGAGTCCAGGTGGTGACCCCGATGAGGGACCACCGTTGCTCCTCGGCGACGTGGTTGTGTGCCCAGCGGTTGCCGCACGCAACGCCGCTGAGCACGGGATCGGCTACCCGGACGAGCTCGCGCTCTTGATCGTTCACGGGCTGCTCCACTTGCTTGGGATGGACCACGAGCGGGCAGACGAGGCCGAGGAGATGGAGAAACTCGAACAAGAAATGTTGGATCGATTTCATCGAGTGCACGAGTGAGCGCCACCACCGGCTTCGAGCCGGTCGATGCCGTCTTGATCGTGGTCATTGTTGCCTTGCTCGCGGTCTCCGGGGTCATGGCACTCGCGGAGACCAGCCTGACGCGCACGAGCCGGGTCAAGGCGCAGGCACTGCTCGACGAGCACCGAAGAGGTGCTCGTCGACTGGCCCGTTTGGTCGAGCACCCGGAGCGTTTCTTGAACCCGGTGATCCTGCTGGTGCTGATCTGCCAGCTCGTCTCTGCGACCCTGGTTGGCCTGCTGGCCTCGAGGTTGCTTGGTCCGTTGGGGATCCTGGCTGCGACGGTGTTCGAGGTCGTCGTCGTGTTCGTGCTGTTCGAAGCCGTTCCGAAGAATTGGGCTGTTCGGAATCCTGAGCGAGCAGCCTTGCTTAGTGCGCCGCTGGTTTCCGCAGTGATTGGCTTCCCGCCAGTGCGGTTGCTGTCGAACCTGCTCATTGGGTTGTCCAATCTGTTGATCGGCGGACGGGACAACACGGTGTGGGAGCGGGGCGCGGTCACTGAATCGGAGTTACTGGCCATGGCCGACGTTGCCCATGCCGAGGAGGTGATCGAACAGCAAGAACGGGCGTTCATCCACTCGATCATCGATTTCGGCGACGCGGTGGTGCGAGAGGTGATGGTCCCGCGCCCCGACATGGTCACCGTCCCGGCGAGCGCAACGGTGACCGCAGCCTTACAGGTTGCCCTAGCCGCCGGCTACAGCCGCGTTCCGGTCTTTCGGGCGAACATCGATGACATCATAGGCATCGCCTATGCCAAGGACTTGATCGAGGCGGAGCACGCTGGGAAGGGAGCAGATCCCGTGGAGCTGCACATGAGAGCAGCGCACTTCGTTCCCGAGACCAAGCACCTGGCGGGGCTTCTCCGTGAGATGCAGGAGCAGAAATTCCACATGTCCATTGTTGTTGACGAATACGGCGGGACGGCCGGTCTGGTCACATTGGAGGACTTGATCGAGGAGCTGGTCGGTGAGATCGTCGACGAATTCGACGTCGAAGAGCCACCCTTCGAAAAGCTCCCCGACGGCAGCGTGCTAGTCGCAGGGCGTCTTCCGCTGGGGGAGGCCGATGAGCTGCTCGGCGCTGAGCTGCCCGAGGGTTCCTGGGACACCGTCGGAGGCCTCATGCTCGATCTCGCCGGACGCGTTCCCGAAGAAGGCGAAGCCGTGGAGGTCAACGGCTTCCGCCTGGTCGCCGAACGCGTCCAGGGCCGACGGATCGGACGGATTCGCATCGAACGACGCCCTTCGGAGGCTTCGACGCCAGGTGGGTGATGGCGTTTCGTAGCGGCTTCGTCGCCGTCGTGGGTCGACCGAACGTCGGCAAGTCCACGCTGGTCAACGCTATCGTCGGGTCGAAGGTGACCATCACCTCCCCGCGTCCGAACACCACGCGTGTCGGTGTTCGGGGGGTGCTGCACCGGCCGGAGGCACAAGCGATCTTCGTTGATACTCCGGGGCTGCATCGCCCGAAGACCCGCCTCGGCGAGCGCTTGAACGAACGGGCGGTGGGCTCCGTTTCGGATGCCGACGTGGTCCTCGCGCTGGTCGAGGCGACCTCGCCGATCGGCCCGGGCGACCGCACAGCGCTCGGCCATGCCCTGCGGGCGCGCTCGCCGGGTAGTGGGCCAGGCGGGTTGTTCGTCGTCGTCAACAAGATCGACCGTGTCCGCCCGCCGCAGGTGCTGGAGCGCTTGGCGCAAGCAGCGGAGGCGTTCCAAGAGCTTCAGCGCGCGCGTGTCGAGCGCCAGGGCTCCGAGATTCCGGTGAACGACGTGGAGTACTTCGCGGTCTCGGCTCGGACAGGCAAAGGAGTGAACGCCTTGATCGAGGCGATCATCGATCGCCTGCCGGTTGGTCCACCCTATTACCCGCCGGATCAGCTGAGCGACCTGCCGGATGCCGTCAGGGTCGCGGAACTGGTCCGTGAGCAGCTGCTCGCGCGGACCCGGGACGAACTGCCCCACGCCATCGCATGCGAGGTCACCGAGTGGGACTGGCCCTACATTCGCTGCGAGATCCTGGTCGAACGACCTTCCCAGAAGGCCATCGTCATCGGGAAGGGAGGCGAGGTACTCAAAGCGGTCGGCATCGCGGTGCGGCGCCAGCTCCCTCCAGGGGCGCACCTGGAGCTGTTCGTGCGCGTTGAGCGTCGCTGGCAGCAACGCCAGGAGGCGCTCGATCGGTTGGGTTACTGACGTCGGGGGGATGCCGAGTCGGCTGGCGCGGTGGTCGCCTCGGGGGAACGGTCACGTCCTGACCATTGGCCGAGCAACGTGGCGACTAGACGGCGGTCGTGGGTGCGACGCATCGGCGGGAACACGCCGAGCAGCACTCCCCGGTAGCTGGCGGTCGCCAGCCGTGAATCGAGCACCGCGACGACCCCACAGTCCGAGGCGGTGCGGATGAGGCGGCCTGCACCTTGGGCGAGCAGCGTCGCCGCACGAGGGAGGTCGACGAGCCGGAAGGCTCCCTCCCCGGCCCGCTCACGGCGGGCATCGGTCAAGGGGTCGCCCGGGCGCGGGAAGGGGAGCCGGTCGAGCGTGACGAGCAGCAGCGAGCGACCAGGAACGTCGACCCCTTGCCAGAAGCCCAGCGTCGCAAACAGACACGAGGTCTCCTCCTCGGCGAAGCGTCGCAGCAAGAGGGGTTTGGGGAGCTCACCTTGTACCAGCACCCGATAGGGCAGCCGCTCGGAGAGCACGCCGGCCGCCAGCTCGGTCGCACGCCAGCTCGTGAACAGCGCGAGCGTTCGTCCCCCGGCCGCACGGATCAAGAACTCCAGCTCCTCGTGGAGGGCAGGTTCGGATTCGGCGAGTCGACGATCGGGCATGTGGCGCGGGACGTAGAGCACGGAGTTGGCGCGGTAATCGAACGGGCTCGAGACCACGAGGTGGTCGACGTCGGATGCAGGGATCCCGAGGCGCTCCGCGAGCCCTGGTGGGATCGTGGCGCTGGTCAACACGGCGGTCGTTCGTTTCCAGAGCCGCTCCGCCAACTGCTCACCGACCGCGATGGGCGACAGTCGCAGGACAGGTGCATGCCGGGACCCGTCGACCCATACGACCTCCGCAGGGTTGGGATCGCTCAAGCGGTGAACGTCTTCGATGAGGTGTGCGGCCGAGACCTGGGCGCGTGCGCGAGCGCCGTCGGTCCCGCCCGCCACGTCGGTCATCGGCGCCAGGGACCGCTGGCGGCGCTCCTCGTCGCTCAGCCGTCTCGCCAGTCGCTCGAGCCGCGAAGCAGCGAGTGTGAGCAGGTCCCGAAGCCCGGCGTCGGCGCCGGAGGGGCCCGCCAGCAATCGGGTGCCGACCCGGCCCTCGAGGGCTGCCTGGAGCCGGTCGCCGAGGTCGGTGACGTCATGGGCCACCGAGGGGTCCTCGGCGCCGATGAGCGGGCGGCACAGGATCCCGAGCGCCCGGAAGCGCATTGGTGGGATCTCGACGCCCAGGCTCGAGGTCATCACGTCCTCGAGCTCGTGTACCTCATCGAACACCACTGCGTCGTGCTCCGGAAGGACCGGGACCCCGCTGGCGAGGTGCGCACCGTACAGGTGCATGTTCACCACGACGACGTTGGCGGTTGCTGCCCTGGCGCGGGCCGCCTCGGCGAAGCACGAGGATCCCGAGGGGCAGTGGAAGGCCCCGGGGCATTCGCGGGGTCCGACACTGACCATGGACCAGCTGCGTGCGCCGGGCTCGAACGGCAGGTCCGCACGGTCGCCGGTCTCGGTCTCCTCGGCCCATGCCACGATCCGGCGAAGCTCGTCGGCCACCGCGTGGCGTTGACCGGACCCCTCCTTTGACGAAGAAGCCGTGCGCTCCGGTTCCCCGAAGGGGGACGTGGCGTCGAGGCGCTGCTGCCCGAGGCCATCGAGCAGCTCCCGGACACGCTGTCTGCAGAGGTAGTTGTTCCGGCCCTTGAGGACCGCGAAGGCGAACCGGTCGCCAAGGGCTTCGCTCAGGATGGGTAGGTCCTTCCTCGCCAGCTGGTCCTGGAGTGCCTTGGTCGCGGTCGCGACCACGACGCGTTGTTTGGAACGCACGAGCGGGACGAGGTAGGCGATGGACTTGCCGGTCCCGGTGCCCGCCTGCACGATGAGGTGCCGTCCCACATCGAGCGCCAGAGCGACGGCGTGGGCCATCTCGCGCTGACCTGGGCGCTCCTCGCCGCCCCCTGGCAACGACCTGACGACGGCATCGAGGGCGTCGTCGAGCGAACCGACGGAGGCAGGCTCGGAGGCACTCGCGACTGGGCCCGGTGGATCGACCACCTTGACGACCGTAGCGGGCGGTAGTTTCGCTGTGGTGTCCACACAGGCCGCACTCGACCCTGCTCGAATTCCCTTGCACGTGGCCTGCGTCATGGACGGCAATGGTCGCTGGGCCCGTCGACGCGGCCTGCCGAGGACCGAGGGACACATCGCTGGCGAGGAGGCGCTCTTCGACGTGGTCAACGGCGCGTTGGACATCGGGCTTCGCTGGCTCACCGTCTACGCCTTTTCAACCGAGAACTGGCGCCGTCCACCGGAAGAGGTTCGCTTCCTCATGCACTTCAACGAGACGCTCTTGCTGCGGCGGCGAGACGAGCTCAACGCAAAGGGCGTCCGTATCCGCTTCGCCGGTCGACGTGATTGGCGAGTCCCGCGCCGGGTGCTGCGGGCGATGGAGGAGGCGACGTCGCTCACCGAGGGGAACCGCCGAATGACCCTCACCCTGGCCTTCAACTACGGAGGCCGTGCGGAGATCGTGGATGCGGTGCGGGCACTCGTCTCCGACGGGGTCGCCGATCACAAGATCGACGAGCGGGCGATCCGCCGGCACCTCTACTGGCCCGACATGCCCGATCCCGACCTCGTCATCCGAACGTCGGGAGAGTACCGGATCTCCAATTTCTTGCTCTGGCAGCTTGCGTACAGCGAGCTCGTCTTTTCCGAGGTGCTGTGGCCCGATTTCCGGAGCCACCACCTCTACGAGGCCATCGCCGAGTATCAGCGGCGGCACCGCCGCTACGGTGGCGTGACGGCGTGAGGTTGATGGTCAGCGGTGGTGCCTTTGCTGCAGGAGGGGGCGGGTCACGATGAGCCTGTTCCGTGACACCGGGATCGTCCTTCGCACCTATCGGCTCGGCGAGGCGGACCGCATCGTCGTGATGCTCACCGAAGCTCACGGGAAGGTCCGTGCGGTCGCCAAGGGGGTTCGCCGCACCTCGAGCAAGTTCGGCGCGCGACTCGAGCCGCTCAGCCACGTGGCGCTGCTCTTGTGGCGGGGTAGGGGAGAGCTGGACATCGTCAACCAGGTCGAAGTTGTCGACCAGTTCTGGACGATCCGCGAGGATCTCGAGCGGCTCTCCAGGGCGTTCTCGATGCTCGAGGTGGTCGATCAGCTTGCCCAGGACCAGCATCCCGATCCCCGGCTGTATCGGATGCTGCTCCGGGCGCTCGGGGTCTTGGCGGAGCGGAGCTCCAACCCGATCCTGGTGGCGCCGGCCTTCTTCTTGAAGGTGCTGGCGCTCGAGGGTGCGGCACCGATTCTCGACGTCTGTGCGGCGTGCGGTCGTCCCGAGGCCGAGGGGGGGCTCGTCGCCTTCGATCTCCACGAAGGAGGCGCCTTGTGCCGCAGCTGCCGAAGGGGGCGGTCGATGAGCGCTCCTGCACTGGCCCTCATGCGCCGGATCCTGGGGGGGGAGCTCGGTAGGGTCCTGAGGGAGCCGGCACCGCCCTGCGCAGAGGAAGTGGGGCAGCTGGCGACCGAGGCGATCGAGAGCCACCTGGATCGCCGCCTCCGAAGCGTTCGGACGGGCGCAGCGCTGTAGGGAGCAAGGCTCCCGGTCCCTTGGGCCTGCGTGGCCCGGTATCCTGCGGCGATGACCCCGGCGGAGAAGCGGGAGGACGACCTGGAGGCGTCCGCGGACAACCTCTTCGACAAGGTCGTCAACCTCTGTAAACGACGAGGCTTTGTGTTCCCCTCAGCGGAGATCTACGGGGGCTTTCGCTCCACCTACGACTACGGTCCGCTCGGAGTCAACCTCTTGCGGAACGTGAAGGCGGCTTGGTGGCGATCCATGGTCCAGCTCCGCAGGGAGGTCGTCGGACTCGATGCGGCGATCTTGTCGCCGCCTGCGGTCTGGGCCGCCTCAGGACATCTGCGCCAATTCGCCGACCCCTTGGTCGAGTGTCGGAGTTGTCACGAACGTTGGAGGGCCGACAAGATCGCCGGGGTCTGTCCGAACTGTGGATCGCGCGACCTGACCGAGGCACGCGCCTTCAACCTTTTGTTCAAGACGCACGCCGGGCCGATCGAGGACGAGGGCGCGGTCGCCTACCTCCGTCCGGAGACCGCGCAGGGAATGTTCATCAATTTCGCGAACGTGTTGAACACGATGCGCCTGTCTCCGCCGTTCGGCATCGCGCAAGTCGGCAAGTCCTTCCGCAACGAGATCACCCCACAGAACTTCGTGTTCCGAACCCGAGAATTCGAGCAGATGGAGATGGAGTACTTCGTTCCGCCGGCAGAAGCCGACCGGTGGTTCCAGTACTGGCTCGAAGAGCGCTTCCGCTGGTACGTCGAGCTCGGCATCCCTGAGCGCAAGCTTCGGATCCGGCATCACGGCGCCGACGAGCTCTCGCACTACTCGGTGGCCACCGCAGACATCGAGTTCTTGTTCCCGTGGGGATGGGACGAGCTCGAAGGGGTGGCGAATCGAACCGATTTCGATCTCCGTGCTCACGGCGAAGCTTCGGGTACCCGGCTTGAGTACTTCGACCAGGCCAGCGGCGAGCGCTACTACCCCTATGTGATCGAGCCGGCGGCCGGGGCGACGCGAACGATGATGGCCTTCCTCCTCGCCGCCTATGACGAGGACGAGGTTGCCGGCGAACCTCGCACCGTGCTGCGATTGCACTGGCGGCTCGCCCCCTACCAGGTCGCCGTGCTGCCGCTGTCGAAGAAGGAGGCGCTGACCGAGCTCTCCGAGGCCGTGGTCGCGGCGTTGCAGCCGTGCTTCATGGTGGACTACGACGTCACCCAGTCGATCGGCCGCCGGTACCGGCGTCAAGACGAGATCGGGACGCCCTGGTGCGTGACCGTCGACTTCAAGTCGCTCGAAGACCGCGCCGTCACGATTCGCGATCGAGACACCACAGAGCAGGTACGGGTACCGATCGACTCCGTCGTCGCCGAGCTGCAAGCCCGCACCGAGCACTGCTGAGCGCTGGTTGGCGGGGATCGGGGCGGGCCCGGTGAATCTAAGGTGAATGCGATGCCCTACGTCTACGACTTCGACCACCCTCACCCGCAACCACCCATGGCACTGAGAGATCTTCTGGGAGGCAAGGGGGCGAACCTTGCCGAGATGACCTCGGTCCTTGGCCTGCCGGTGCCGCCAGGCTTCACCATCTCGACGGACGCTTGCAGGGCATACATGGCCAGCGGCTGGCCGGAGGGTCTGAGCGCCGAGATCGCCGCGGCCCGCCAGCGCCTCGAGGCGTCGATGGGGAAGGTGATCGGAGATCCCGACGACCCGCTCCTTGTGTCCGTCCGCTCCGGCGCGCGTTCTTCCATGCCGGGGATGATGGACACCGTCCTCAACCTCGGGCTCAACGATCGTTCCGTCATCGGCCTCGCTCGCCAGACCGGGGACGAGCGCTTTGCCTATGACTCCTACCGGCGATTCGTGTCGATGTACGGGCGCATCGTGCTCGACATCCCCGCCGAGGCCTTCGACACGCTCTTCGAGGCAGCCAAGGAGCTTGCCGGGACGACTTCCGACGCCCGGGTACCCACCGAGCTGTTGAAGTACCTCGTCAACTCCTACCAGCAGCTGGTCGTCCGTCACACCGGCAAGCCCTTCCCCCAGGACCCCGATGAGCAGCTCAGAGGAGCGATCGAAGCCGTCTTCCGGAGCTGGAACGGTCCCCGAGCCGTTGCCTATCGCGAACGAGAGCGAATCCCTCACGATCTGGGGACCGCGGTGAACGTCCAGGCCATGGTCTTCGGCAATCGCGACGATCAGTCCGGGACCGGGGTCGGGTTCACACGGGATCCGGCAACCGGCGCGCGAGGCGCATACGGGGACTTCCTCGTCAATGCCCAAGGTGAGGACGTCGTCGCCGGGATTCGCAACACCGAGCCGCTCTCGGCGCTCGAACATCGCTTCCCCGAGGTCTACGCCGAGCTGATGGACATCTTCGCCAGGCTGGAGCGCCATTACCGCGACATGTGCGACACCGAGTTCACCATCGAGCAAGGCAAGTTGTGGATGCTCCAGACACGGGTCGGCAAGCGAACAGGGCGCGCGGCGTTGCGAATGGCTGTGGAGATGACGAGGGAACCCGAGATCGCCCTCACCAAGGCCGAAGCGGTGAGCCGCATCACCGAGGACCACCTCGCGGCGGTGCTCCATCCCCAGTTCGCCAGCACGGACCACCCTGTGATCACCCGTGGACTGGGTGCATCCCCGGGCGCCGCTGTGGGCCGCGTCTATTTCACCGCCGACGATGCCAAGGCGGCCGCCGAGCGCGGCGAGCCGGTGATTCTCGTGCGGAACGAGACCTCCCCGGAGGACGTGCACGGCATGCTGGCAGCCGAAGGCATCCTGACGGCACGCGGCGGACTCGTGAGCCACGCAGCCGTCGTGGCGCGTGGCTGGGGCAAACCTGCGGTCGTCGGCGCCGAAGCGCTGCGATTGAGCGATCACGCCTTCTTCGTCGGCGACATCACCGTCGCAGAGGGCGATTGGCTCTCGATCGACGGTGGGGACGGGTCGGTCGTCTTGGGTCGAGTGCCGCTCGTGCCAGCCGAACCCTCTGCCGAGTTCACGACCTTGCTCGGCTGGGCCGACGAGATCAGGCAGGGTCACCTCGCCGTCCGGGCGAACGCCGACACTGGTGCCGACGCCGCGAACGCCCGGTCGTTGGGTGCCGAGGGGATCGGGCTGTGCCGCACGGAGCACATGTTCTTAGGTGAGGACCGGCTCCCGGTCGTCCGCCGAATGATCCTGGCTTCGACCCCGGAAGAGGAGTCCGCGGCGCTGGCGGAGCTCCTCGAGGTCCAACGTGCCGATTTTCTCGAGATCCTCGAGGCGATGGACGGCCTCCCGGTGACCGTCCGTCTGCTTGACCCGCCGCTGCACGAGTTCCTCCCTCCGACCCATGAACTCAGCGTGAAGGAGGCTACGGTTGGCCTGACCGAAGACGAGGCCGCACTGTTGCGCGCTGCCCGCTTCTGGCACGAGGCGAACCCCATGCTCGGCACCCGTGGGGTCCGGCTGGGTGTGCTCAAGCCGGGTCTCTACGAGATGCAGGTCCGGGCCCTCATGGAGGCGGCGTACGAACGCGTCCGCGCAGGTGGCCGTCCGATCATCGAGATCATGATCCCGCTGACCGTCAGTGGCCCCGAGCTGGCGCTGGCACGGCAGTGGGTCGAGGAGGCTGTGTCCAAGGCCGCCGCCGAGCGTGCCGGTGGAGACCAGGCCCAGGGCGCGGTGGAGGTGACCATCGGCACGATGATCGAGACGCCGAGGGCGTCGCTCGTTGCAGGGGAGCTCGCTCGGTGGGCGGATTTCTTCTCCTTCGGGACCAACGACCTCACCCAGATGACCTTCGGCTTCAGCCGGGACGATGTCGAGGGCCGCTTGATGGCGGCATACCTCGATCTCGGCCTCCTTGCGCGGAACCCCTTCGAGGTGGTCGACGCCGACGGCGTCGGCGAGCTCGTGCGCACCGGCGTGGCCCGCGGGCGGGAGGCGCGGCCGCAGCTCAAGGTCGGCGTCTGCGGCGAGCACGGCGGTGACCCGGAGTCCATCCGAACGTTCTTCGACGCCGGTGTCGACTACGTGAGCTGCTCGCCATTCCGTGTCCCGATTGCCAGGCTGGCCGCGGCCCAGGCCGTCCTTTCCGGGGGAAGGTTCGCTGGCGGGGAAGCGCCGCCGGCGTCGGTCGTGGCGGGCGATGGAGCCGGCAAGGAAGCGCACACTGAGAAGGGCGCGGCGGCACCGCACGCCGGGGCGCGCAACCAGCCCGCTGCTTCCCGCTGAGTGAGCGCGAGCCTGGAACCGCCTCGAGCGGTACCGTCGCAGCGTGCCCATCCCTGACGATGAGGTCGCACAGGTCCGAGCGGCCACGGACATCGTCGCTCTGATCGGCGAGCACGTCGCGCTGCGCCAGCAGGGACGTCGGTGGGTGGGCAGGTGCCCGTTCCACGCCGAGCGCACCCCGTCGTTCAACGTCAACCCGGAGGCCGGCCTCTACTACTGCTTCGGGTGCCAGGCATCCGGTGATGCCATCAGCTTCGTGCGTGCGACCGAGCACCTCGACTTCGTGGACGCGGTGCGTTTGCTCGCCGACCGGGCTGGCGTCGTACTGCACGACGATGCCGAGGGTGGCGGCCGCAGACGAGCTCGTGGCGAGCTGCTCGAAGCGATCGAACGCGCCGTCCAGTGGTATCACGAGCGGCTGCTCTCGGCGCCGGAGGCAGGTCGGGCCCGCGACTACCTGCGCTCGCGCGGCTACGACCGTTCGACGGTCCGCATGTTCCGCCTGGGCTGGGCACCAGACGAGTGGGACGCGCTCAGCCGCTCGTTGCAGGTGAGCGACCGTGTGTTCACCAACAGCGGCCTGGGCTTCATCAACCGCCGGGGACGCCAGCAAGACGCCTTTCGGGCACGGATCATCTTCCCGATCTTCGATCCCGCGGGCCGTCCGATCGCACTCGGCGGTCGGATCCTGCCCGAGCAGGTGGAGGGCGCGCAACGACCCGGAGCGCCAGACCGACCGTCCGTGGGACCTGCAGATCGTGACGCGTCTCGTGCCCAGCGCGGGCGGGACGATGGCGCGGTTCGTCGCGTCGAGCCGAAGTACAAGAACTCGCCCGAAACCGCGATCTATTCGAAACGCCGCACCCTCTACGGGCTCAACTGGGCGAAGCACGACGTCATCGCCACCGGCGAGGTCGTGGTCTGCGAAGGCTACACCGACGTGATCGGGTGCTTTCGATCCGGGGTGCCGCGTGCCGTGGCGACGTGCGGCACCGCCTTAGGCGAGGAGCACTTCACGCTGCTGCGGAACTTTGCCAAGCGCATCGTGCTCGCGTACGACGCAGACAGCGCGGGGCAGGCGGCGATGACGAGGATCTACGAGTGGGAGCGCCGACACGAAGTGGACATCGCGGTGGCCGAGCTGCCAGCGGGTGCCGACCCGGCAGCGCTCGCTGAGCGAGACCCCGAGGCACTCCGGCTGGCGATCGCCCACGCGCGCCCGTACCTGCAGTTCAGGATCGATCGGATCTTCGCGACGGCACAGCTCACGACGGCAGAGGGCCGTGCGAAGGCCGCGGATCAGGCCATCGCGGCGATCGCTGAGCACCCCGACGTGCTCGTCAGGGATCAGTACGCAATGGCGGTCTCGGATCGCTGCCGGATCGATCCGCTCTGGGTGCGCCAGCGGCTCGAGGCTCTCCGCCGCAGGACCTCGAGGGCCGAGGCGCCGAAGCGGGCGAGCTCGCGCCGCTCAGGCGATGGGGACGAGGCCAGGCTGGCTGATCGATCCTCTCGTCCGATCGAGCCCAGTGTGCGTCCCGGGCTCGAGGCCCTTCGGCTGGCCGTTCATTGCCCGGAAGCGTTTGCTGCAGGCCTTGAGGCGTTCGTCGACGTCGACGCCGAGGCCGGGGCAGCTGACGAGCTGGCCGAGGCGCTCTTCGCCGATCCGCTCCAGCGGGAGGCCTTCCGATCGTTGCTTAGTGCCGCAGATCTGCACGGAGCGATCGAAGGGGCGCCACCGGGTGCGGCAGACCTCCTCGCTCGCATCGCGGTCGAAGAGCCGGTGGTCGGCAAGGACGACCTGGCAGACCCGGTCGACGCCGTCCTCGTGCAACTCTTGCGGGCACAAGCTCGTCGAGCACTCGTGGATCTCGAACGTGCAGCCCGTGTTTCGCCACAGGAGTTTCGCGATCGAGCCGTTGAGGCAGCGCAAGTGCAACGGTGGCTTGCACATCTTGAGGACCCGAGCGATGGTAGCGATGCCCGCGGACGGTTGCTAGCGTGGCTCCTCGGGAAGCGGCAGGAGGTGTGATGGTCGGGCGGGTCCCGCACGGTGATGCAGGGCGCGGGGTTCGAGGCCAGCTCGGGGAGGGTGCACCGGGTGCCGAACCTGGGGCGTACCGCGCGGTCGAGGCATCGTCGCTCGGGCTTGAAGAGGTGCTCGCGAGCGGTCGAGCGCGCGGCGTCCTCACTGAGGAGGAGCTCGTCGAAGCGACACGGGACGTCGAGCTGACCCCCGAGCTGATCGACGATGTGCTTCGGCGGGTACGCGCCGAGGGCATCGAGCTCGTCGAGGCGCCAGGAGCGGGGTTCTCCGAGGACCTGGCCGCGGGGGGGAGCCCGGATGCCTCAGCGGGGGGACTCGACCAGGTCCTCGACGGAGGGGAGGACCTGGTCGCGCTCGGCACCGATGAGGGCGCGCCACGTCATCCCTCTCGCATCAGGGCTCGAGGTATGAGCCGCCCGGGGCTCGTGCGTGGCGCGTCGCCAGCGCTCGACGCTGCCAACGACCGGGCGTCGGCCCTGCTCTCCGAGGCCGATGCGGCCGGCGTGACGCGGTCGAGACGCCTGAGAGGGGGGGACCAATCGAATGCGGGCTCCGAGGACGCCGTCCACACGTACCTCAAGGAGATCGGAAAGGTCGCTCTCCTCAGTGCCGAGCTCGAGGTCGACATGGCGAAGCGCATCGAACGGGGGAACGCCGCCGCCGCTCGCCTTGCGGCCGACGAAGCGGCTCGCCAGGCAGGGGTCGAACGAACGCGCAGTGCCGCCCAGGTCCGCCGCGACCGTCGTTTGGTGCGTCTGGGCCAGGAGGCCAAGGAGGTACTGATCGAGGCAAACCTTCGCCTCGTCGTCTCGATCGCCAAGCGGTATCGAAATCGAGGATTGGCCTTCTTGGACCTGATCCAAGAGGGGAATCTCGGCCTGATGCGGGCCGTCGAGAAGTTCGACTACACGAAGGGTTTCAAATTCTCGACCTATGCCACGTGGTGGATCCGGCAGGCGATCACCCGAGCCATTGCCGATCAGGCGCGTACCATACGAATCCCCGTGCACATGGTCGAGACGATCAACAAGGTCATGTGGGCACAGCGACAGCTGCTCCAAGAGCTCGGTCGTGAGCCGAGCGCAGAGGAGATCGCCGCACGTGTGGAGTTCCCCATCGAGCGGGTCCGCGAGATCCAGCGCATCAACCAGGACACGGTATCCCTCGAACAGCCGATCGGTGGCGAGGAGGACTTCAGTTTGTGCGACACGATCGAAGATCGAGGTGCCATCGTTCCTGACGACGCCGCCACGCGGGCCATGCTCGACCAGGCAGTCAAAGAGGCTCTGTCGTTCCTCTCTCTTCGTGAACAAGACGTCGTTCGCCTGCGGTTCGGTCTCGACGATGGCAAGATCCGCACCCTCGAAGAGGTCGGCAGGGCGTTCGGCGTGACGAGAGAGCGTGTGCGCCAGATCGAGGCAAAGACGCTCGCCAAGCTGCGCCGTCCGGACGCGGCGCAGTTGCTCCGGGATTATCTCGAAGAAGCCTGACGACCACTGACGGCGCCCCAGGAGTGTGCGCGTTCATGACATAGGAGACCACCGAGGAGGGGGGTGCTCTGTGGACACATGGGCAGGCTCCTGATCGAGACGCACCTGAGGACCGGCCGACCGATCAAAGAGCTGGCGGCCGCCGATGAAGTGAGCGGCAGCTGGCTGTTCAAGCTGCTCGAGGGGCCCTCGGGGCTCGAGCAGCGTTCTCGGCGACCGCGCTCCTTGCTGCTGCGAGCTGTTCGAAGACGAGATCGTCGCCATCCACAAGTCGCTCGCCGACAAGGGCCTCGACGAAGATGCCCAGACGGTCCAGTTCCCCCTCACGACGCGCCACGCCCAAGCGCCGTCGGTTTCGACCGTCTTTCGGGTGCTGAAGGCCCGGGGCTTTGTCACCTTGGAACCGAAGCAGTGGCCGAAGGCCTCCCTTCAGCGGTTCTGTGCGGACCTGCCCAACGAGTGCTGGCAGGCCGACATGCCCATGTGGAACTCGCCACAGGCCAGGTCTTGAGGTCTTGAACATGATCCACGACCACTCGAGGTTGTGTGTGGCCTCCCGGGCGATGCGCGTCGTGACGGCCACCACTGAGTCGTCCGGGTGCTCCATCGGAGTCGGGCGCGCCGACTGCGGCTGGCGGATCGCCATGCTCGTCGAGGGCCACAACATCGAGATCGTGGGTCTCGACGGCTCACCACTACGCCGGCTCGTCCTCGACCCGACCAAGGACGACAGTGGATCCCGTGAGCGGTCAGGACCGCTCTACGATGCCCTCAACGTCGGTCCTCAATGTCTTGAGACAGCACAATGGCGCTCCGGGGGAGGGACTCGAACCCTCAACCAACGGATTAACAGTCCGCTGCGCTGCCGATTGCGCCACCCCGGAAGGGGACCAGCTGACGATAGTCGCGAACCTCGCACTGACGGAAGGCTGGACCGGGCATCTGCGGTGCGTGGCGTAGCCCAACTTCGTGAACAGGGCGAATTCCGAGTGGCGGGTGGCAGCGGGTCTGTCGGGACTCCTCGATCGTCGGACTTCGACGGATCGGCTTGTCCGCAAAGCGCTGAGCAGGCATCCGACAACTGCCGCTGCGGATAGCATCTGCCCGTGATCACCTGTGGCGTTGACGCCGTCATGGCAACGATCGACGACTACCGCCTCCTCCGCCACCCCTTCTACCGGCGCTGGGAGGACGGGTCGCTCCAGTTGGCAGATCTCGCTGCGTACGCCGGCCAGTACCGGCACTTCGAAGCCGCCCTCCCTGGGGTCCTCGAAGACGTTGCGAATCGCCTGGAGGATCCCGACGTACGAGGGTTCCTCGAGAAGAACCTTCGGGATGAATGCTCCGTGCCGGAGGCGCACCTCACGCTCTTCGACCGGTTCGCTGACGCTGTCGGCGCCGAGCGGCCCGCGCCGACGCCCGCGACTGCCCGCCTCGTTCAGCTCTACGAGCGCTGGGCAGTCTTTCATCCCGTGGACTGCCTTGCCGCTCTGGTGGCCTACGAAGTGCAGGCAGCCGAGGTCGCGTCGACGAAGGCCCGAAGCCTGCGAACGCACTACGGCATCGACGACGCCGGCACTGCGTTCTGGGAGGTTCACGCTGAGATCGATCGTGAACATCGGAACTGGATGACCGACGCGCTGAACCGAGTCTCCCACGATCCAAAGGTGCTCGCGGGGGTGCAGGCAGGAGCAAGGGCTTGGTGGGAGTTCCTCGACGAGCGCCAGCTTGCAGCTTCCCAGGGTTGAGGACTCGCGTCCATTGAGAGCCCGCTTCGGCGGGGTGGTGCCAAGGCTCGGTGGCCAGGTTCTTCGAGCGTCTCCGGTCGCAGCGCCTTCGTTTCTGGCTCGGCTCGAGCAGTATCGTGGCACCCCTGCGCGATCGTTGCGTCCAGTCGGCCCGGACGTTGCTTGGAACGGGCGTCTGCGACCGGCGCCTTCTCTCGGACGCTCGAACCGCTGGCGGGGCCGTAGCTCAGTGGTCAGAGCAGGGGACTCATAATCCCTCGGTCGTGGGTTCGATCCCCACCGGCCCCACCTCTTTTCCCAGTTCAGCGGCACTGTCCAACCTCGCCGAGCCTCGGGCCAGGAACAATGCGTAAAGTTCCTGGTCACGCCCACTTTCTACCCCCGTGTAGTCCACCTCTGTCCACCCCCGTCCGTCACGTTTTGCACCCATGAGCACCCGCCCCTACGCTCCCGCCGTGCCCAGACGCCAGAAGCGCCGCCGGGGCGAGGGGTCGATCTCCTACGAGCGCGACCGCGACAGCTGGCGGGCGATGCTCTCGTGGCGGGACGAGGAGGGCCGCCTGCGCCGGGCGACCAGGCGCGCGCCCACGCGCGCAGAGGCCGAGCTCGCGCTCGCGAAGCTGCGCCTCGAGCACGCCCAGGGGGCACAGGAACCGGACCTCGTGTTCGGGGCGTGGCTCGCCCACTGGCTCGAGGCGTCGCTGCCCGCGCTGCGCATCTCCGACCAGACGAAGGCCGACTACCGCAAGCACGCCCGCGCCCTCGCCCCGCTCGCTCCCATCCCGCTCCGCTCCCTCGGGGTGCGCGACGTGGAGGCCCTGCTCCAGGACCTGGCCGAGAAGGGCTACTCGCGCACGGTCTTGCGCCTCGTGCGCGCGACGCTCTCGCGCGTACTGGGCGACGCAGAGCGCACTGATCTCGTGACCCGCAACGTCGCCCGGGCCGCGCGCCTACCGGCAGAGGCTGCGCCCCCCAAGGAGCGCCGCACCCTCAGTCACGAGGAAGCCGCCCTCCTCGAGCAGGCGCTCTCAGGAGAGAGGGACGAGGCGCTGTGGCTCTCGATGCTGCTCCTCGGGCTCCGCCCGGGGGAGGCCGCCGCGCTCGCGTGGGGGGACGTGGACCTCGACGCCGGTGTCCTCCACGTCGTGCGTGCTCGGCGCTGGACGCCTCGTGGCTACGAGGTCGGCCCGACCAAGACCCGCCGCTCTGCCCGGGTGGTGAAGATGCCTCCGCGCCTCGTTGCCGCCTTCCGCGCCCTCGAGCGTGGGACAGCGCCCGACGACGCGCTCGTCTTCGCCACCCCGACGGGCCGCCTGCTCGAGCCCTCGGCCATGAACCACCGGCTCGCCCGGCTCTGCGCCAAGGCAGGCATCGAGCGCGTCACCCCCTACGAGCTGCGCCACACGGCGGCGAGCCTGCTCTCGGACGCAGGGGTACCGATCGAGACCCTGGCCGACCTGCTCGGGCACACGAGCACCCAGATGCTCGAGGCCGTCTACCGCCACCGGGTGCGCAAGGTCGTCGACCCGGGGATCTGGTACGCGGGCGCGCAACCGGCCGGCCAGGGCGGGCGCAGCGCGCCTCGGTCCGGTCCCGGCGTGGCCGGCCGTGGTCAGCGCGGATGGTGCTCGAGGCACCCGCCTGAAGAGACAGGTTCCGCCGCCGGCAAGGCCGACGGCGGTACCCTGTGGGTGGCATGTATCCCAAAACTGAGTAAGTACCGCAGCTGTTCGCCGTCGAGCACCGCTCCGTCCGCTCCGCTCGCGCCGCCGTCGCCCGGAAGAGCGCACGATGCTCCGTCTCGGCGCTTGGAGCGACCCCGCCCTGCCCGATCTCCCCCCGGCCGTAGAGGCCGAGTACGCGGCCCTCGTCGCGGCGGGATGGTTCGACGAGCCCCCCGCCCAAGGAGAAGGAGGCAGGCCAATGCCCGCCTCCGTCGACACGCTCCGCGCCGCCGCAGCCCGCCTCGTCGAGCGCGGCTACGCGCTCGTCGTCGCGGGCGGCAAGGCGCCGCTCGTCGTCGCGGGCCAGCGGCACGGCCTCCGTGACGCGTCGCGCGACCCTGCCGAGGTCGGCCGCCGCCTAGCCGCTGCGGGTCGTGCCGCTGCGCGCCTCTCCGTCGCGTGCGGAGGCCCTGACGGACCTGTGGTCCTCGACGCCGACGGCCCGTGCGCAGTGGCCGTCGTCGAGCGCCTGGCCGCCGAGGCCGGGGCGCCGGTCGACCGGAGCCCGCACGGCGCGCACGCCTTCTTCGGCCCAGACCCCTCGGTCCGCAGGCGCACCCGACGTCCAGGCGACCGCCTCCCCGGCTGCGACCACGAGGACGCCTGCTGGGTCGACGTGCTCGCTGCGGCGTCCTCGGGAGGCCCGGGCTCACTGTGCGTCGTCTATCGCCCCGACGTGCTGTCGCCGGTCTGGGCTCTCCCTCTGCTCCCCGCCGATGCGTTCGCAGCGGCCCTCCCACCGCCACCTGCTCCTGCTCCTCGCCCGGCGCTTCCTGCTGGCCCGCGCCCTCCGGGCCACCCCGGAACGGTCCGCTCCGCTCGCCCGCGCGCCGTGCTCGCGCACGCTGTCGCAGCGATCGAGTCGGCGCCGCCCGGCACGCGTCACGACGCGCTGCTCCGGCACGAGCGCCTCGACCGCCTCCGAGACGGAGGCGGTCGAGGCGCTCGTCGCCGCGTCGGTGCGAAGCGGCCACGATCCGCGTAACGCAGAGCGCACCGCAGCCGACGCGGTGCGCTTCGGCCTCGCCGCTCCGCTCGCTGCGGGGGTGGAGGCACCGGAGCCGGTCACGATGGCGACCGGGGAGGTCGATCTCCTCGACGGGCGCGACGCCGCGCGACGCCGCCTCGTCGAGGCGGTCGACGCGCTCGCGGCGGACATCGAGGCGGTGCGGCTCCTCCTGATCCGGGCAGGGGTGGGGGTCGGGAAGACGTCGGTCGTGGCGCCGGAGCTTGCGCGACGCGGCATTCCGCTCCTGTGTCTGGTCCACAACCGCGAGGCCAAGCGGAATCTCGCATCGCATATGCGCAGAGCTGGGATCAGCAACTACGCCGTGCAGGAGGCACGGCACGTCGCGGAGGAGGGCGAGGGTCCGAGCACACCGGGCGTCTGCACCCAGATGAGCGTCGTGCGCGACCTCGGCGACCACCGGCACCCCCCGATGACGACCGCCTGCGTCTCGTGTGCCAACGGGCTCGCCGCGTCCGTCGCCCAGGGCCGCCCGGGCGCGCACGCTCGCCTCTGCGAGCAAAGCTGGGCACGCAACCTCCCGCCGGACGCGGTCGACCCGTGTGGCTACATCCTCGGCAACGAAGAGGCGCGACGTGCACAGGTCGTGATCATGACCGCGCACGCGTACGCGTCGAGTTGGCTCGACAGCGAGTGGGGCAAGCGCCTCGTCGTCGACGAGGGCGTGGATCTGGTCACCGCCGGGCTCGTGACGGTCGCCGAGATCAGCCTGTGGTGCACCTGGCTCGCCGAGCACGTCGCCTCCGTGCGCCCCTACGACCCGATCGACGCCGACCAGCACGCGGCGTTCGCACGCGCGCTCGCAGACCTCTCGGCCGGCCTCGGGCGGCAGGCGGGGGAGGACCCGCTCGCCGTCGCGCCGTCCGCGGAGGTCCGAGAGGCCCTCGAAGCGGCCATCCACGCTGCCGACCCGCTCTTGCAGGAGGCCCGCAAACAGAGCATCGTGACGGCGCCCTGGGAGGCCGCGACCGTCGACTGGCGGTCGGGGAAGCACCACATCCCGTTGCGCGCGATCGAGGACCTCGGCTGGGCGCTCGAGCACGATGCGCTCTCGGTGACCGGCGGGGCCCTGAGCTTCGACGCTCCGACGCCGCTGCTGCGCGATCTCGTCGCTCGGAAGCTGCGCGCGGTCGTCCTCGACGCGACGCCGCGGCCCGAGACGGTCGCGCTCGTCGAGGCGCTGGGCGGGCGGGTCGTGGACGCCGTGCCGGTCCAGCCCGTCTCGGTGCGGATCGCCCCGCAGCGCGTCCACGGGCGGGGCCACCTCGACGACCACGCGCTCGATCGTGAGGCCAAGAAGGTCGCGGGGCTCGTCGAGGCCGACCCGGGTCTCGCAGCGCTCGGACACAAGCCGGTCGCCGAGCGCGCCCGCAAGCTCCTCCGCAAGCGCCTCCCCGAGCGGCCGGAGGAGCTCACCGGCTGGTGGGGCCGCCACGACCGGTCCCACGACGGCTGGGCCGCCACGACCTGCTCGTCCTCGGCCTCCCGCTGCTCTCGCCCGTGGAGGAGCAGCGTGCGTGGCGTCGCGCCCGGGCCATCATGCACTGGGTCGGCGTGTCCTGGCCAGAGTGGGCCGACGAGCGGGTGAGCGTCGAGGTCGAGGTCGTCCCCGGCCTCGTCGTCCCGAGCCCATTGCATTACAGCGCCGATGCGACGATCCGTGCCTGGCAGCTCGCACGGCAGTCCGCCGCCGCGATCGCGCTGCACGAGGCGGGCAAGACAGTGACGCGGCGCAGCGTCCAGTCGTGGCTCCGCCGGCGTCGACTCCGCGCCCCGTCGTCGCGCAGGTGGCGCCGGTGGGTCGCGGACTACGGCGGTCTCGGGTTCGCCCAGCTGCGCGCCACCCTCACGAAGCTCCGCGACGAGCTCGCAGCGCTCGGGGAGCGAGGTGGTGGCCGGTTCCGGGAGTGGGCGGCCTCGGCCTCGCGGGCCGCCGAGCACGTGCTTGTGGCCGCGGTCCGGCTCCTCCCCACGCGCCGTCGGAGGCGCCGCTCGAAGAGCCGACGCTCGGCCATACGCTCCGCCGGCCCGATCAGAGCGCCCTAAGGGCGCCCAGGCCCCGCGTCCGCGCTGCCGGGGGACGCCCCGGCGCTTCGTCGCGCCTGCGCGTCGGTCGTCTCATCGGACGTGTGCGGACCTCGACGGACACCACCGCACATGGGCGCACGCCTACGACCGTGTTGGGGAGTGCCGCCGCGGGGCCGCCGCGAGCCGGTGCCGCGGCGCCGGAGAGGGCGGGAGAGGGCCGGAAACGGCGTCGGAAGGGCGGGAAACGGCGTCCGACGCCCCGTGTGCCGGGTCCCCAGTCGGGCGGGCAATTCCTGGGCGGAGAGCCCCAGGCCCCCCTCATCGTCGCCCGTCGATCCGCTCGCGTCCACCTGCCGACATCAGACGCGAGGCCCGAACCCGGGGCCTCGTCCAGACAGGTCGGACACAGGAGGACACGCGATGGCAAGGACCGCCCGGAACGAAGAGCCGCACGGCGCAGCAGGCAGGCCCCTGCTCGTCTCGCCCAACGAGGCGGCGTCGATGCTCGCGATCGGGCGCAGCACGATGTACGAGCTCATGGCCTCCGGCCAGCTTCCCAGCGTGAAGATCGGCGCGGCGCGCCGGCTACTGGTCGCAGACATCGAGGCGTACGTCGCCCGCCTGCCCCGCGTCCTGCCCGGCCCTCAGCACCCGCCGAAGCGGCCCGAGCAGCGCTCCGACCAGCGCCGGAGCGCGTGAACGGGGTGGTACTTCTCATCCCGGGGCGAGGTGTACCCACTGCGCGTTTTTCCACGGTTGACGCGTCGACCGGGGCGGCTCCCGCCCCTAGATCTTCCGGACCGAGGGATGAGGTTGCACATCCCCCACGTAGGGGGGTCCGGCGATGGACTCTGTGGTTTCGAGCAAGAGACCAAGGAGCCCATCACCGTGACCCCAGCAGAGATCATCTACCAGCGGC
>Ga0209061_1000757_pt1 | contig 70525 bp, 61 predicted proteins | sample Coa_R1_10_FD_187157 | JGI IMG/M metagenome (GOLD analysis project Ga0209061, IMG submission 187157) | Surface soil microbial communities from Centralia Pennsylvania, which are recovering from an underground coalmine fire - Coalmine... | ecosystem: Environmental > Terrestrial > Soil >... | reverse complement strand
GCATCACGATCCACCAACCGAGCGAGGCGATCGGCGTCGAGGCCGCCCGCCTGCGGAGTACGTATCCGATCAGCCTTCCCGATGCCTACTGCCTGGCGTCCGCCCGCCACGCCAACGCCCGAGTCGCATCCTTCGACGAAAAGGTGCTACTCGCCGCAAAGCGACAAGGACTCGCCACCATCGAGACTGGCACGCGACGACCGCGGCCCGGCTGACACTCGGGGGTGGGAGGGCCTCTGCCTTCTGAATCGTCGGCAGGAGACTGGCCCGCGTCCTAACCTCACTCGCCGGTACCGGCGTTCGATACGTGTGCGAAGTGCTCGCGGCGGAGCAGGTTGCTCCGACTCACCGCATCGCCCTCGTGCACTCGACCGACCGGTGTGCTCACCCGCCGCCGAGCTCGACGTCGCGCTTCGGGTCGGAGAGGAGCCGGAGAGTGGTGCTCACCCCGGCGTCGATCTCGAAGAACTCGGCGAAGCGGCATGTGCCCCCGGGCAGCTCGGCGTCGTAGAGCGCGGCTGCCTGGCCAGCCTTGACGAGGATCTGGCGCATCTCCAGGCGCCGCAGGGCGGTGACGAAGCCGTTCGGCTGGCGGACGATCGGGGACTTCTGCGTCTTCTGCGGTCAGTCGTCGCTTCGCACCAGGCTGCAACGGATCGCGACGAACCGGTGCTTGAACGCCATCCGTGACCGAATGCGCCGGCCGCCACCGGTTGCTGTCCCGTCGCCTTGCCCCGCCACGGCCTTCTGCTGGCTTCTCGTTCCAAGAGGAGGTAGCGCGCCGCTTGCGGAGGCCTACCACGCGGATGACATCAGCGCCACCGGTGGTACCATACATTCGTGGAGAAGACGACGCTGTATCTGCCGGAGGACCTGAAGGTCGCGGTCAAGCGGGCTGCTGCAGCGCGCGGCGTATCCGAGGCAGAGATCATCCGCGAGTCGATTCGACTGTCAGTCGGCGGTGTTCGCCCTCGCCCTCGTGGTGGGCTGTATTCGAGCGGGCAGCCGATCGCCCGCGACGCCGAAGAGATGCTCGTGGGCTTCGGGGAGTGCTGAACGGTGCCACCGGTCATCGTGGACACGAGCGCCCTGCTGGCGTTCTTCGACGCCTCCGAGCCCGACCACACGGCAGTGTCAGAGGTGTTTGCCGCGGCTGATGTCCTGGTCGTCTCCCCGTACGTCGTGGCCGAGGTGGACTACCTCGTCGCCACCCGACACGGGGTGGACGACGAGCTGCTCGTGCTCGACGAGCTCGCCGGCGGGGCGTGGGACCTGGCGGCGTTCGACGAAGTGGGGCTCCGCCGTGCTCGCGAGGTCATCGCCAGCTACCGAGACCAGCAGGTCGGCGTGGCAGACGCATCGATCGTGGTCCTGGCTGAGCGGTATCGGACGCGCACGATCGCGAGTCTGGACCGCCGCCACTTCAGCGTCCTCCGGTCGCTCGGCGGTGGGTACTTCGAGGTGCTCCCGCGGGCGGGCTGACGGGGCACTCTTCGAGGTCCGCGCAGAGGTTGCGAGTGCCCAGCGGCGGTTAGTCGTGCCGAGATGCCGGTACGACGGCAGGTAGTAACGCGAGGGTCGCGCGGGTCTTGGACGCTCCCATGCATTGCCCTGCGCCGAGGCCCTGAACAGCACAAACGCAGGGTCTGTGGCGTAAGGCCGCGCGAACATGCGATGCCACCTCCACCGCACCTTCCTGATCTCGGCCTCCTTCGGGGAACCGTCCTCCTCATGCTCGCCACGTCCGGAGCGTCGAGGCGCGCCCCGGCGCGTTCGAGGCCCGCAGCGGACTCCTCGAGACTCCCTCGACACTGCCGGCGTGACACAGTCGGTACTCCTGATATAAGGTAACACTGTTACCTATCTTGAGGATCGGGAGCTCCACGGCAGGGCTCGGAGGAGGTGGGGATGGTCAACAGGGCACCTGCAGGCGCAGTGACAGCGCACGACGAGGCGTCGATCTCGACGCTTGAGCCCACCGAGCCCCGCGCGCTGGCCAGTCGACTGCGGCTTTCGATGATCCGCCTCGCGCGCCAGTTGCGCCGCCAGGACCCTTCCGAGCTGTCTCTGGCGCAGCTCTCTGCGCTCGCCACCGTCGTCGGGAGCGGGCCGATCGGTATCGGCCAGCTCGCCGAACTGGAAGGCCTTCCTTCGCCCGCCGTGACCCGCCTCACGGACAAGCTGGAACAGGCGGGTCTCGTGGCCCGCAGGGCGAACCCGGCCGATCGCCGCGGTGTCCTCGTGGTCGCCACGGCCGCTGGCGCGCAACTGCTCGCCCGTCGAGCCGAGGTCGGCACCGCGTGGCTCGCGGCACGCCTCGCCACGCTGAGCGAGGTCGATCGCATCGCCCTCGAACGGGTCGTCACCCTGCTCGAAGCGCTCGCCGCCGAGCGGCTCGGGCGCGCACCCGCACCGGCTGAGCCGGCCATGGGTCCAGGCGAGACGACAGCGATGCCGGCATGACCCCGCCCGGATCGACCAACGCGCGGGCGGCCGGAGCACGCTACAAGTGGATCGCCCTGTCCAACACGACCGTCGGAGTGCTGATGGCGACGATCAACTTGTCGATCATGCTCATCGCCCTACCCGACGTGTTCAAGGGGCTGCGGATCAACCCGCTCGTGCCCTCCAACACGAGCTATCTGTTGTGGTTGATCCTGGGGTTCATGGTCGTGGTGGCCGTGCTGGTCGTGAGCCTCGGCCGCTTGGGCGACATGTTCGGTCGGGTGAAGATGTACAACTTGGGCTTCGTCCTCTTCACCGTGTTCTCGGTCCTACTCGCGGTCGACTGGATGTACGGCAGCGCGGGGACGATCTGGCTGATCGTGATGCGGATCGGCCAGGGAGTCGGTGCGGCGTTCCTGTTCGCCAACTCGTCGGCCATCTTGACCGATGCGTTCCCGGAGGACGAGCGAGGGCTCGCGCTCGGCATCAACAACGTGGCTGGGATCGCCGGGTCCTTCATCGGCCTCATCCTCGGCGGCCTTCTCGGCCCGGTGAACTGGCGGCTGATCTTCGTGGTGTCGATTCCGTTCGGCCTCTTCGGCACCGTGTGGTCCTATCTGAAGCTGCGCGACACCGGGGTCCGCACCCCCTCGCGCATCGACTGGTGGGGCAACCTCACCTTCGCCGTCGGCCTGATCGCGGTGCTGGTCGGGATCACCTACGGCATCATCCCCTACGGCGGCCACACCATGGGCTGGACGAGCCCGTTCGTCCTCTCGATGCTGTTCGGCGGCATCGTCGTGCTGATCGTCTTCGGCTACATCGAGACCAAGGTCGCCAATCCGATGTTCCGCCTTCCCCTGTTCCGGATCCGCGCGTTCGCCGGCGGCAACTTCGCGAGCTTGCTGGCGGGGCTCGGCCGCGGCGGCATGATGTTCATGCTCATCATCTGGCTGCAAGGCATCTGGCTGGCCCGCCACGGCTACGCCTTTGCCAACACGCCGCTGTGGGCGGGGATCTACATGTTGCCGATGACGGCCGGGTTCCTCCTCGCTGGTCCCGTGTCGGGCTACCTGTCGGATCGCTTCGGCGCACGGCCGTTCGCCACGGGCGGCATGCTCGTGGCAGCGCTCAGCTTCGGGCTCCTGACCCTCCTTCCGGTCGACTTCTCCTACGTGGGGTTCGCGCTCCTTCTGCTCCTGAACGGGCTCGGAATGGGCTTGTTCGCGTCCCCGAACCGGGCGGGGATCATGAACAGCCTGCCACCGGCACAGCGTGGTGCAGGTGCTGGCATGGTGGCCACGTTCCAGAACTCGGCCATGGTGCTCTCCATCGGCGTGTTCTTCACTCTCATCATCACCGGCCTTGCGTCCAACCTGCCGCACGCCATGCTCTCGGGGCTGGTTGCCCAAGGCGTCCCTCGGCACACGGCGCTGGCGGTCTCCAAGCTGCCTCCCACGAGCACCGTGTTCGCCGCGCTCTTGGGGTACAACCCGATGCGGATCTTGCTCGGGCCGGTGCTGCCGCACCTGTCGCACGCCAGGGCTGCGTACCTCACCGGCCGCTCGTTCTTCCCGGCGTTGATCAGCAAGCCGTTCGGCAACGGGCTTCACGAGGCCCTCTTCTTCGGGATGGCTGCGCTGCTCTTGGCGGCGGGGGCGTCGTGGCTGCGGGGCGGCAAGTACTACCACCGCGAGGACGGGCAAGCCGGAACGCAGCGGCCCGCCCAGAGTCAGGCTGAGCTTGTCGGAGCGAGCGAGGCCACTGCCCGAAACGGTGCCACTGCGTCAGTACCCCTCCGTGCCTCCATGCAGGTAGCCAACGGCCCACCACACGGTGCCCCGATCCGGGTGGCTCCGGGCGGCAACGGGTACGCGGGCCGGCGGGATTCGAGCGAGTAGGTGCGCGGCTCGCGCTCGTTCCCTCGACAGGGCGGTGACCAGCACCAACCGCCACGCCGTAGGCACAGCTGGCGAAGGTAGATGCGAACAGCGGCATGGTCGTCAGCATGATTGCGACCGCGACGATGTCGCCGTTGCGACGTGCAGGCAGCGCTCGCGAGCCTCGTTGTGCTCGGGCAGGTCTGACGTGGTGCGTCTTCCGAGTCGTCGGGTCAGCGCACCAGCAGGTCGATGGACGTCGCCAAGCCCAGCCCGATCACGATGAGCCGCAGGGCCATCGTCGGCACCCTCCTCGCGATGTGCGCCCCGATGTAGCCGCCCACCGCAGCGCAGCCAGCCATGATGCCGGCAGCTGCCCAAGCGATGTGTGAAGACGAGACGAGGAAGACGATCACCGCTGCCGTGTTCACGAGCAGTGACAGCACGCTGCGCATGCCGTTGATGCGACCCAGCGGGTCGGAGAGCGTGATGGCCAGGATCGCCAGGTACACGACCCCCAACCCCGCTCCGAAGTAGGCGCCGTAGATCGACGCCAGGAAGACGCCACCTTGCCGGAGCCAGACGTGTGAGTGGCCCTCCTCGCGACGTCGGGCCAGCCGTGCTGCAAGCGCCGGCTGCACGGCGAACAGCCCGCAGGAGAAGAGCAGGAGATAGGGGGCGAGCACCTTGAAGAAGTCGCCCGGGGTGGTGAGGAGCAGGATCCCTCCGAGGATCCCCCCTGCGACCGCAGTGATGCCGAGCTCACGCAGGCGCCTACCCTGGCTGGCGATCTCCTGGCGGTACCCGGCGACCCCACCGAGATACCCGGTCCAGATGCCGACGGTCGAGGTGACGTTGGCGGTCAGAGCCGGGTAACCGACGGCGAGCAAGGCGGGAAAGGAGAGAAGCGTCCCGCCTCCGGCGGCGCCGTTGACGATGCCGGCCCCCAAGGCGGCGAAGGCGAGCAGGCTCTCTTGTCCACCGGTGAGCGGCATGAACCCGAGAGCCTAAGGCTGGTGGGGGATACCCCACATTGCCGCGCAATCTCGCGACAGCGTGTGAGTCCCCCTTGGTCGTGGGCGCACACCTGGTCGGGCTCAAGGCCATTCCTGCTCGGCGGCCGGAGGCTCGCAACTGGGACGATCTACCTCCGCAACGTGCCCGACGAAGTTGTCGAGCGCCTGGAACGGCTGGCCGCCCGTGAGCGGATGTCGGTCGCGGCGGTCGCGGTGAGAGAGCTCGAGGAAGTCTCACGCCGGGTGGACAACCCGGTGCTGCTGGGCGACCTGCCGGACCTGGGCATTGATCCGGTGTCCGTCGTCGCCGACGTGGACGCGGGGCGCGCCGCGAGGTGATCGTGGTCGACGCGTCGGCGGCGGTCTCCGCGCTCCTCAACGCCGGTCCTGCTCGTCGGGCATTGGCCGAGGAGCAGGTGCACGTCCCTCACCAGATCGATGCCGAGGTCGCAAGCGCCCTTCGCCATGGGGTCGCTGCGTCCCAGGTAGAGCCCGGCGATGCGTGGACCGCGCTCGGCCGGTGGCGCCGGCTCGGCATATCGCGCTACGCCGTCTTCCCTCTGCTGGAGCGCGTTTGGGAGTTGCGGGAGAATATCTCGGCCTATAACGCGTCGTATGTCGCGTTGGCCGAGTCACTCGGCTGTGCACTGCTCACTGCAGACGTACGGCTCGGTGGAGCTCCGGGGCTCCGCTGTCCGGTGACCGTGGTCCCCCGGTAGTGACGGTGCGCCCGGATGGACGTGATCGAGCTCGATGCGCCGTCCGGCGTGGAGACTGTCGGGGTCGCGCACTGGCGCGAGCCCGCCCTTCGCCTGCACGTCGTGCCTCAGTTCGTGTCGGAGCTCACCACCAAGATCCGGTCGGTGCCCGACAGCGTCGGATCGTGGGCCACGCCGAGGGTCACTCGGTCGCCGTGGACGGCGCCGAGGACGAGCCCGTCGTAGCTCTTGCGGATCTCGCTGAGGCGCTGACCGTCCCATGCCGGGTCGAGCGCGATCTCGCGGAGCTGGTAGCCGTCGTTGTCCATGAGCCGGAGGAGGAGCTCGCCTGCGTGCGGCGCCTCGAGGCTCTTTGCGAGGGTGTGCGCGAGCAACTCCTCCGCGGAGACCGATACAGAGACGCCGAGGTCGGCGAGGGCAGTGGCGACCTCCGGCGCGTGCGTGATGGCGAGCGTCGGCACCTCGGGAGCGATCTGGCGGGCGAGCACGGCGGTCACAAGGGTGTCGGCGTCGTTGGTGGCAGCGATGAGGAGCTCGGCAGCGCGGTCGGGCCTGGCACGACGCAGTGACGAACGACTCGTCGGTTCCGCACGGATGACGCGGACGGGGTCGGGTAGGGCGGAGGTGTCGTCGCCGCTGACCACCACGACCCGACGCCGGTTCCGGACGAGCTCTGCGCAGAGGTGGGGAACGATCGGATGCCATCCGAGCACCATCACCTCGTCCCGCCCCGGGTCGCGCTCGACCATGCCGAGCAGCTTACGGAGGTGGGATGCCGCCACGGCGCCTGCGAAGAGCGCGAAGGCGGAGGCGAAGAGCGGGACGGTCGTCAGCATGACAGCGACCGCGACGATCCTGCCGACCCCGTTCTTGGGCGTGACGTCGCCGTAGCCGACCGTGGTCGCGGTGGTGATGGCCCAGTAGAGCCCGGTGGTGATCGGCACGCGCTGGGTTGCCGAGAACGCAACCGCTCCGGCGAGCAGGCACACCGTGCCGGCCAAGATCAACCGGAATGCCTGTGAGCGCTTGAGTTTGGTGGTGAGGAGGGCGACCAAGCTGAGCACGGCGCAAGCCTTGCATGGGTGACGCCCGGCCCATCCTGCGGGTACCTACCTGCCGGTCGGCGGTGTCAAGGTGACTCGTCGTCGCATGGGCGGCCGGCCTAACGAAGGAGGCGACCGCGGTCCCCGCTGGAGAGCCGGCGGCGAGCGAGGTGGCGGCGTCCGTGGGTGGCCGTGACGATCGCCGCCGCGCCTACGACCGAGATGAGGAAGCGGAGCAGGAAGCCGGCGCCAACCGCGAGCCCCACGAGCCCGCCGATGAAGGATCCGGCGATCCCGACGAGGATGGTGGTGCCCACTCCCATCTTCAAGTGGCCGGGAGCGATGAGACGTCCGAGCGCTCCGATCACAAGGCCCCCGAGGACCCAGCTCACCAGCAACCCGATGACCATGCGCCAAGGCTACGCCTTGTGGGTCCGGCCCGCTGGTCGGCCCTGCGCGTGGAGCCGCTCACCGCGTCATGCCCGTGCGCTCGCCGGCGACATCGTGCCGAGCGCCTCGAACGGTGCCGGGCCCGCGCCGTGCGCTCCTGTCGCTGCTCTAATCGCTCCGTCGTCGCGTCATCGCCGGACCTGGATCAGCGGAGACGGCTGATCCCGCCGGGCACGCGGGGGTGGACCGACCCCGGGTGCAGGGCCGATGCGAGCAGCTCCACCCCGTCAACGAGGCGGGGGCCGGGCCGCGAGAAGTAGGCGTTGGCGTCCGCTGCGAAGACGGCGTGCGCGCCGGCGAGGTGCGGAAGGTGCAGCAGGAGCTGCCGGGCTTCCCGGGCGGCGGCTTCGAGGTCGTAGCCGCAGGGCATGAAGACGACCACGTCGGGGGCGGCGGCGGCAACCTCGTCCCACTCGATCCGGACCGACGGGGTCCCCTTGGAGGCGAGGACGGGCTCGCCGCCGGCTCGCTCGACCATGTCCGGTACCCAATGTCCCGCGTTGAAGGGAGGGTCGGCCCACTCGAGCGCGAAGGTCCGCGGGCGCGGGCGCCCGGACACGGCCCGCTCTGCGGCGGCGACACGCTCGCGAAGGTCCCCGACGAGTGCGCGTGCTGCATCTGCGGTCCCGGTCGCCTCGCCCACGCGGACCACGCAGTCGAAGACGTCGTCGAGCGACGAAGGATCGAGCGAGAGGACCTGGGCGGTGCAGCCGAGTGCGGCGAGGGCACGGTCGACGAACCCCGACGGTACGGCGCACACCGCGCAGAGGTCCTGCGAGAGGATGAGGTCCGGGCGGAGCTCGCGCACTGCAGGCTCGTCGAGCCGGTAGATCGGCGCACCGCCCCCGATGCTCTCCCGCACCATGCGGTCGATCTCGGCAGGCGTCGCCCCGCACTGGAGCGCCGACGACGTCACGACGCGCTTGGCTCTCGCCTCGGGCGGCCAGTCGCACTCGTGGGTGACGCCGACGAGCTGGTCCCCGAGGCCGAGCGCGTAGACGATCTCGGTCGCCGAGGGGAGCAAGGAGAGGATGCGCACCGACCAAGTGTGCTCGATCCGCGACGGCTGCGGCGCAGCCCCTATGGTCAGCAGCTCTCGACGGACGCGGCGGGTCCTGGGGCCGGCCATCAGCGTTGGGTCCACCCGTAGGATCGGCGGGTGGCTCTCGACGAGCTGGCCCGCCGACCGCTGGACGAGCCGCACCCGAGCCGCCTTCCCGAGGACCACCCGCGCCGTGCGGAGATCCTTGCCCGCCACGCCGGAGCGCTCGCCGACGGGAGCGCCGGCTACGTGGACCCGGACACCGGGCTGTTCGTCCTCACCGCCGCCTACCTGCGTGACCGCGGGTACTGCTGCGGTCGGGGATGCCGGCACTGCCCGTACGTCACCTGAGCTGCAGGGAAGACGACGGGTGCTCCCGAGGCACGCCGAGGACGCGGTCGGCTACCATGGGCGGCGACAGGGGAGCGCCGCCCGGCGCTGAGAGTGCGGTCCGCCGCAGACCCTCGAACCTGATCTGGGTCATACCAGCGAAGGGAGTCGACCATGGCCGAGTCCGATCTGCAGAGTGCCCGCGTGGTCCGGATCGGCCGATGGCGTACGGTCGACGTGGTGGTCGCCTCGGTCCTGGCGGTCGCGGGTGGGGTCGTCTTCTGGGCCTGGGACCAGTTGTGGTACGCGACCACAGCGGCGTTCGCCGCATTCCCTCCGGCGCACGCGGTCCTCTACGGCGTGTGGCTGGCGCCGGGCGTGCTCGGCGCGCTCGTCATCCGCAAGCCCGGCGCCGCCCTGTACACCGAGCTCGTCGCGTCGATCGTCGAGGCGCTGCTCGGCAGCTCCTGGGGGCTGTCGGTGGTGATCTACGGCATCTTCGAGGGGCTCGCCCCTGAGCTCGTCTTCCTCGTCCTCACCTACCGCGTGTGGCGGCTCCCCGCGGCCGCTGCGGCGGGAGCGGTCGCGGGGCTCGCCGCCGCGTGCCTCGACCTCGTCTACTACTACGGCACCTGGGTGGCGGGCTGGAAGCTCGTCTACGTCGTGATCGTGATGGCGAGCTCGACGGTCATGGCGGGCTTCGGCTCGTGGTGGCTGGTCCGCGCGTTGGGTCGCACCGGGGTCCTCCAGCCCTTCGCCTCGGGGCGTCGCGACCCGGTGGCATGAGCGCAGTCGTCGAAGCCCGCGCATGGGGCTGGCGCCATGCCGGGCGTCGTGGCTGGGCGCTGCGTGGGCTCGACCTTCGGATCGAAGAGGGCGAGCGGGTGCTCCTCCTCGGCGCCTCGGGCGCGGGGAAGAGCACCCTGCTCCAGGGTCTGGCGGGGCTCCTGCACGCGCCCGAGGCCGGCGACGAAGAGGGCACGCTTCGGGTCCACGGGGAGGCGGTCGCCGGGCCGGACCGCCGCACCGGGATCGTCTTCCAGGACCCGGCGAGCGCACTCGTCATGGCGAGGCTCGGGGACGAGGTCGCCTTCGGGCTCGAGAACCGCGCCGTCCCGGCCGAGCGGATCTGGCCGGCGGTGCAGGAGGCGCTCGACGCGGTCGAGCTCGGCTACCCCCTCGCGCACGCCGTCGACCAGCTCTCGGGGGGTGAGCAGCAGCGGCTCGCGATCGCAGACGTGCTCGCCGTCCAACCGAAGCTCTGGCTCCTCGACGAGCCGACGAGCAACCTCGACCCCCAGGGTTCCGCCTTGGTGCGGGCGACGATCTGGGCGCTCCTCGCCGAGGGCTCGGGCACCGTCGTGATCGTGGAGCACCGGGTGGACGACCTGGTGGACGCGGTGGACCGCGTGGTGGTGCTCGAGCCGGGCGGCGGCGTCCGGTGCGAGGGCGCGCCGCACAAGGTGTTCACGCGCTACGGGGCCTCCCTCAGGGACGCCGGCATCTGGGTGCCGGGGTGGACGCCCGCTCGGCGCGTCGCCTCCTGCCCCCGGGGGGCGCCCGTCGTCGTCGCCGACGCCCTCAGGGTGCGGTACCCCGGCGCCGACCTCGACGCACTGGGCGGGGTCGACCTCGAGGTCGGCGGCTCCGAGGTCACCGCTGTCGTCGGCGCCAACGGGTCGGGGAAGACCACCCTCGCCCTCTGCCTCGCGTCGCTCCTTGCTCCCACCATGGGCTCGGTGCGCTTCTGCGCCGGTGGGCCCGACGTCCCGTACGCCCGCTGGAAGCCGAGCGAGCTCGTGCGCCATGTCGGGACCGTCTTCCAGGAGCCCGAGCACCAGTTCGTCGCCGCGACGGTGGAAGCCGAGCTCGCGGTCGGCGCCACGCGTGCCGGGATGTCCACCGACGCGACCCGTCGGAGGGTCGATGAGCTGCTCGAGCGGCTGCGCCTCGCCCACCTGCGCGCCGCCAACCCGTTCACCCTGTCCGGAGGGGAGAAGCGCCGCCTGTCGGTGGCCACCGCGCTCGTCACGGACCCTGAGCTCCTGGTGCTCGACGAGCCCACCTTCGGACAGGACGCCTGCACCTGGGACGTGCTCGTCGACCTTCTCGCCGACGCGCGCGCGCGCGGGCGTGCCGTCCTCACCGTCACGCACGACGACATGCTCGTCGCGGCGATCGCCGACCGGGTGGTACGGCTGGAGCACGGCCGACGTTCTGCCGACACCGCGCGCACCCCGACCGGTCCGACCGCTGGGGCCCCGGCTCCCGCCGCGCCGACCCCTGCAGGAGGTGCCCGATGAGGGCACTGGCGGTCGATGCTCCCTTGGCCCGCGGGCCGCTCGGACGGCTGAACCCGCTGGCCAAGCTCGGGGCGGCCCTATTCGTCGCGGCGGGACTGCTCGTGACGGTGGACGTGGTGAGCGCGTCGGTCGTGCTCGCGGCGGAGCTGGCCCTCCTCCCCGCAGTGGGCGTCGGCTGGCGCGTCCTCGTCCAGCGGGCGTGGCCGCTGCCGCTCGCGGCGTGCGGCGTGGCGGTCGCCAACCTCGTCGCGTCCGACGCGAGCGGGACGACGGTCGCAGCCATCTCGCTACGGCTCATCGCCATCGCGCTCCCGGGCGTGGTCGCCTTCGCCGCGACCGATCCGGTCGACCTGGCCGACGCCTTGCACCAGGAGCTACGGGTGCCCGCGCGTTTCGCCTACGGCTCGCTCGCCGCCCTGCGCCTCCTCCCACTCCTCGCGGCCGACTGGCAGACCATCCGCCGCGCGCGCCGCGCGCGGGGGATCGACGCCGGGCGCTCCCCCTTCGGGTGGATGGCCCTCTTCGCCTCCGCCGTCTTCGGGCTCCTCGTGGCGGCCATCCGGCGGGCGACCCGTCTCGCGCGCGCGATGGAGAGCCGCGGCTTCGACGCCGGGGGCCCTCGGACGGCCGCCCGCCGCCAGGTCTTCCGTCGGGGCGACTGGCTGCTCCTCGCCGCGTCGGCGGCAACCGTCGGAGGTGCGAACGCCCTGGCGCTCGCCGCGGGATCCTGGCACCCGCTGCTGTGGTGACGTGAGGGTCGCATCGGGTCGTCCGCCGGGCCTCGTGCACGGCATGCGCCCGGGACTCGTCCCCGCGACGTGGCGGGCGCTCTGCGACGACGAAGTGCGCGCGGTCCTCGGGTCCTACGCGCGCCGGCTCGGTGCGGGGACGACGACCGCTCGGGTCCTGTGGCACAGCCCCCGCCCCATGTCGGCAGCCGGGCTCGTCGACGTCGGGGGGACCTCGGTGTTCGTGAAGCGGCACGACGCCCACCTGCGTTCGGCGGCCAGCCTGCGCTGCGAGCACCGGCTGGCTGCGCACCTCCGGTGTCGGGGCGTCGAGGTCCCCCAGGTCGTCGCGGCCGACGACGGGTCCACCGTGGTCGAGATGGCGGGCGCGCGCTACGAGGTGATCGAGCGGGCGCCGGGCGTCGACCTGTACGCCGAGGTCCCTTCCTGGCACCCCTACGCCTCCGTCGGGCACGCGGCGGCCGCGGGCGCCGCCCTGGCGCGCTTCCACGACGCCGCAGCAGGGTTCGACGCGCCGGCGCGCCCGTTCGGCCCGCTCGTGACCTCCACCGTGCTCGCGCGCGCCCCAGACCCCGCCGCGGCGCTCGACCGGCTCCTCGGCGCGCGCCCGAGGCTCGGTGCCGTGCTCGATCGCACGGGTGTCCTCTCGGACGTCCGGCGGCACTGCGTCCCTGCGCTCCAGCGCGCGGGCCGGGTGCTCCGGCGCCTGCCCCGCGGGTGGGGGCACGGAGACTGGCACCCGTCGAACCTCACGTGGCGCGGTCGCGGACCGGACGCCGGCGTCGCCGCGGTGCTCGACCTCGGTCTCGCCAACCGCACCGCGGCCGTCCACGACGTCGCCGTCGCGCTCGAGCGCAGCTTCGTCCCCTGGCTCGCTCCGCCCGGCTCCCGTCCCGCGGACCTCGAAGGCGTCGACGCCTTCATGGACGGCTACCGCGCCGGGTCCCGGTCGCTCGTGATGGACGGCCGGGACGTGGCGGAGGTCCTGCCCGCGTGCCACGTGGAGTACGCGCTGAGCGAGGTGGAGTACTTCGCGGCGGTCGCCGGGTCGGACGCCGACGCGGCCCTCGCGGCCACCGACTACCTGGTCGGGCACTGCCGCTACTTCGAGGACGAGGAAGGCGCCGAGCTCCTCGCCCACCTGTGCGACCGCTAGGGTTCGGGCACGCAGGAGGGTTCGGGCACGCGGGCCGAGACCGCACCGCACCAGACGCGCTGGGGGGTCGCCACGCCCCACCGGGCGGCGACCGAGGCGGCGGCGTCGGTCCTTGCGGCAGGCGGGACGGCCGTCGACGCGGCGGTCGCCGCGTGCGGTGTCCTCGCGGTCGTCTACCCGCACAACTGCTCGGTCGGCGGGGACATGATCGGCCTGGTGCGGCGAGGCCGCGGCGTGCCGAAGGCGGTGTTCGGAGTCGGGAGGTCGGCCAAGCGGACCGATGCCGCGAGGCTCCGGCGCCAATTCGGGGACCGCGTCCCGCAAGACGGCCCCTTCAGCGTGAGCGTGCCGGGAGTGGTGTCGGGCTGGCAGGCGATGCACGAGCTCGGTGGCCGGCTCCCGTTCGGGCACCTGCTCGAGCCGGCGGTGGCCCTGGCGGCGGGCGGTGTCGAGGTGAGCCGGTCGCTCGGCCGTGCGCTCCACGCGCTCGAGAGCCTCGACCCGGGCCTCTCCGAGGTGTTCGGTCCTCCGGGCCGTCGGCTGCGGGAGGGCGACGTGCTCGTGCAGCCTCGGCTCGCCGAGACGCTCGGTGAGATCGCCGCCGACCCGGATTCCTACTACCGCGGCCGGCTCGCACGGCGCCTGGTCGACGGCCTCAGGAGCGCCGGCAGCCCCATCGGGCTCGAGGACCTCGCCGCGCAGCGCGCGGTGGTGGAGGACGCGCTCGCCGGAGAAGGGGGGGAGTGCGCGCCCCGGCTGTTCACGGCCGGGCTCCCCTCACAAGGGGTGTTCTTCGCCGGTCTCGCATCCGTTGTCGCAACGCTCGTGTCGGGAGGCTACGAGCTGTGCGGGCGGGACGCCTCCCTGCTCGCGCGCGCCTTCTGCGAGGTCTCGACGATGAGGGACGAGCTCCTGAGCGACCCCGCGCGCTCGCCCGGAACGGGCTGGATCACCGAGCGGCTGCGCGAGCTCGAGGTCTCCGGCCCGGCGCAGGCGCCCGGCCGGGTGGGCCCTGCCGCCGGCGGTGCCGGGCCGAGCGGCGACACGGTCGCGGTGGTGTGCTGCGACACTGAGGGGAACACGGTGAGCATGCTGCAGAGCGTCTTCTTCAGCTTCGGCTCCCGGATCCTCGACCCGGCGACCGGGGTGCTGTTCCACAACCGCCAAGCCATGTTCACGCTGCGGGCCGGCGCGCCCGGGGAGCTCGTCCCCGGCATGATGCCGCCCCACACCCTCTGCCCGGTGGTGGTCGACCTTCCCGAGGAGCGCCGGTCGTACGTGCTCGCCACCATGGGCGGGAGGGGACAGCCCCAGATCCTCTCCCAGGTGCTCCTGTCGCTGCACTCGGGAGCGGGTGCCGCGGAGGCGTGCAGCCGGCCCCGCCTTCTCGTCGAGCGGACCGGTGCCGAGGCCGGCCGCTGCGCGGCGATCGTGGAGGAGGACCTGGCCGAGGACGTCGTCTCCTCGCTCGTGGCCGGCGGCCTCGACGTGCAGGTGGTCGGCCGCCACAGCGAGGAGATGGGGCACGCCCAGCTCCTGTGCGTCGGACCCGAGGGCGTCTACGACGAGGGGGCGGACCCGCGCAGTGACGGGGAGGCGCGCCGGGGCGGGTCTTCGCCGTCCGGCGGCCCGGCCGGCCTGCCGCCGTCGGGATGAGTGCTGCGGGGAGACCGGAAGGGAGCGCCCCGCACCGTGCGCGGCCGGCTCGCGAGCCGTAGCGCAGCGAGCACCCGGATGCACCACCAGGACGGGTCGAGCTCGAAGCGCGCCAGCCCCTGGCGCGCGCTCCCGGGGAACCGGTGGTGGTTGTTGTGCCAGCCCTCGCCGAGCGTCAGCGCGGCAACGAGGGCGTTGTTCCGGCTCGAGTCGCCGGTGTCGAACCGCTGACGGCCGAATCGGTGGGCGACCGAGTTCACCGAGAAGGTCGCGTGGTAGAGCGCGGTCGTCGACACGAAGAAGCCCCAGACCAGCATCTGGGGACCAGAGGTGTGCAGGCCGGGGTCGATCCGGCTGAGCGCGGCGCCGGCGCCGAATGCCGCGAGGGCGGTGAGGAGCGGCGCGACGTGGTGGAAGCGGTCGACCACGCGCAGCTCGGGGAACCGGCTCAGGTCGGCGACCGGGCCCTTGGGCTCGGTCGGTCGCCGGAACAGCCATCCCACGTGGCTCTCGAAGAAGCCGTCGACGACCGGGGAGTGCGGGTCCCCGGGACGGTCCGTGAAGCGGTGGTGGACGCGGTGGGTCGCCACCCACCAGAGGGGGCCGCGCTGCGCCGCCGCGGCGCCGAGGATGGCGCCGGCGAGCTGAACAGGGCGGGGCATGGCGAACGCCCGGTGCGCCAAGCCGCGGTGGTAGAACACCGTGATCCCGAGCATCCGGGTCACGTAGAGGACGACCGCGCCGCAGAGTGCAGCCCAGCTCCACCCGACGACGAAGACGGCGAGGACGCCCGCGTGCACGAGGAGGAACGGGACGCCGACGCGCGCGGTGCTCGTCGCGGCCGCTGCCCGCGTCTGCGGCACGGAGTCTGCCCGCGGCTGCGGCGCGGAGGCTGGCCGCGCCTCACCCGCGAGGACGGCCATCTTCCTGCCGGACGCGTGGCGGCTCCTCGGACAGCCGCTGCCCGAGCCCTCGGATCGCCCGCGCTGCCAGCCTCCTGAAGGCGAGCGACAGGAGGGGCGCTGCCGGGCGGAGCACGCCGCGCGGACGGAGCTCGGCCTCGTAGCGCACCTCGGTGCGCCCGCTGGATCCCGTGACGCTGACCGTGTCCACGGACACGAGGGTGCCGGTGCGGGCGGCGAAGGTGACGTGTCCCGGCCCGAGCTCGGTGACCACGTAGCGCATCGGCACGAGCCGGCGTCCGACCCGGACCGTCAACCGGAAGGCGCTCCCCGGCCCCACCGGGTCCTCCCCACCGTCCTCGCGGGACGCGGACACGACGCTCGGGTCCCACTCGACGATGTGGCTGAGGTCGGCCATGTAGGCGAAGGCGGCCTCGACGGGCCATGCGCACGCGACGGTGCGTCGGACGTGGGTCATCGCTCCTCGGGTCTCGGCTCGGGCGGGCATATATTAGTACTAAAGAACGCCGATGGTGCGGTCCGGCGTCGGCACGAAGGGGAGGCTGCAGTGGAGTCGGCGTTCGCACCTCGGGCACCGGTGGGCACGGCCGGATGGTGGAGGACCAGGTGATTGGGCTCGGCGAGGCCGCAGGACGCCTGGGGGTCCACTACATGACCGTCTACCGGTACGTCCGGACGGGCCGGTTGCCGGCGGTGAAGCGGGCGGGCGAGTGGTGGGTCGAGGAGGCCGACGTCGACCACCTCCGCCGCGCGCCGCGCGCCGCCCCTCGGCGCGGGGCCCGGCGGTCGTGGGCGACGGACCGCATGGCGGGCAGGCTCCTCGCCGGCGACGAGATCGGCGCGTGGACGGTCGCCGAGTCGGCGCTCGCCTCGGGCGCAAGCCCGGCCGACGTCCACGTCGAGCTGCTCTCGCCCGCGCTCCGCGCGATCGGCGAGCGGTGGGCCGCCGGGGAGATCGGGGTGGGCGACGAGCACAGGGCGTCGGTCGTCGCCCGTCGGGTGGTCAACCGCCTCGGTCCCCGCTTCAGTCGGCCGGGTCGAAAGCGCGGGGTGGTCGTGATCGGAGCGGTCGCCGGCGAGCGCCACGAGATCCCTGGAGCCATGGTCGCCGACCAGCTGCGGGGGAGCGGGTTCGAGGTCGCGGAGCTCGGCGCCGACACGCCGGCCGAGTCGTTCGCCGCCGCCGCGACACTGCTCCAGCCCCTCTGCGTGCTCGTCTCGGTGACGGGCATCGGGCACGAGGACGCGGTGGCCGCGACGGTCGACGCCCTGCGCGCCGTGCGCGGCGCGCCGCCGGTTCTCGTGGGCGGGGCCGCGGTCCCCGACGAGGAGGCTGCCGCCGCGATCGGCTCGGCCCTGTGGACCGGGTCGGACGCGCGCCAGGTGGTCGCGGCCGTGGAGTCGCTCCTTCCGAGCTGAGCCGCCCGCGGAGCTGCCGGGTCAGGTGCAGGACGTCGCGCCATCGCCCACCGGTTGCGCTGCCCGCCATCGAGGCTTGGCGAGGACGAGCTGGACGTCGCTGATGTGGCGCTCGAGGAAGGCGCCCTCGCAGTAGGAGAGGTAGAAGCGCCACGTCCGCAGGAAGCGGTCGTCGAAGCCGAGGCGCCGGATCTCCTCCTCGTGGTCCTCGACGTTGCACCGCCAGCGAGCCAACGTCTCTGCGTAGTGGTGCCCGATGTCCTCGAGGTCGACGACCCGAAGGTCCGTCCTCGCGGCGGCCCGGGCGAGGGACGCGACCGAGGGGAGGCAGCTGCCGGGGAAGATGAACGCCTTCACGAAGTCCGTGGTGGTCTTGGCGCGCTCGTAGCTCCGGTCGTCGATCGTGATGGCCTGGAGCGCCATGAGCCCGTCCGGCCGGAGCAGGCGAGCGCACGTGCGGAAGTACGTGCCGAGCATCCGCCAGTCGACCGCCTCGACCATCTCGATCGAGACGAGCTTGTCGTACTGGCCGCGGAGATCCCGGTAATCCTCCTCGAGCACGATGACCCGCCCGGAGAGGCCTGCCCGCGCGACCCAGTCCGTGGCGTAGGCGTGCTGCTCGGCGGAGAGCGTCGTCGTCGTCACCCGGCAGCCGTAGCGAGAGGCGGCGTGCACGGCGAAGCCCCCCCAGCCGGTCCCGATCTCCACCACGTGGTCCGCCGGCGACAGGTCCAGCTTCCGGCAGATGGCATCGAGCTTGGCGGTCGACGCCTCCTCGAGGGTCATGCCCGGACGCTCGAAGCGCGCGCACGAGTAGCTCATGGTGGGGTCGAGCATCAGGGAGAAGAGCTCGTTGCCGATGTCGTAGTGCGCGCGCACGTCCCTGCGGTCCTGCGCGGGCGTGCGGAGCCTGAGGCGGCGGACGGGGTCCGCGACCACCGAGATGCCGCGGCCGACCCGGTCCCTGGTCGCGCCGGCCGCGCCGCGGTTTCGCACGAGGATCCGCACGAGCCCGGTAAGATCGTCGCAGTCCCACCACCCTTCGGCGTAGGTCCGGCCCAGCCCGACGGAGCCCTCCGAGACGACGGCGCGGTAGGTGCGGGGATCGTGCACGCGGACCCGCACCTCCGGTCCGGTGGTCCCCAGGCGGCCCGATCCCGACGTGTCGTCGACGACGACGGTCCCCCACGCCAGGCGCCGTCCGATCGCCATCGCGGCGCAACGGGCAACCCTGTCCACTCGCGTCGCCCTCACCGTGGGCGGCCCAGCGCTCGGTCGGGGTGGCGGACGAACGGAGCGCCCGCGCGCCACAAGGAGAGCGCCTGGCGGTAGATGGCCGCCGACACCCGCGCCGTCGCCAGCGGGTTCCAGGCGAGGCGTCCGAGCGCACGGCGGTCGACCTCGCGCCGGCGCAGCCGCAGCGCGGCGTCGAACAGCGTCTCTCCGCCACGCACCGACCGCATGGTGAGGCGCAGGGAGTCCTTCGGCTCGGTGTAGGCGAGGACGTAGTCCATGTCCATGCCCAGGAACGGCGACACGTGGAGCGCCTTGTGCAGCCGGTGACGTCCCGGCGCGCCCACGACGTAGACGTGCCGCTCGTGCCAGGGCGTGTTCGTGACCTCGGCGACGAGCGCCTCCACGCCCCCCGACTTCGGCTCGAAGCAGTAGAAGAGGGCGATCGGGTTGAACAGCCACCCCCAGGTCCGCAGGTGCGCCAGCATCGCGACCGGACCTGCCGGCCGCCATCCGAGGCGCTCCTCGACGAGGTCGTGCACCGCGTCCTTGAGCGAGCCCTGCCGGTCGGGGAGGTAGTCGCGCCGCCGGAAGCTCACCAGGTCGCCGCGCTCGGCGGTCCAACGCGGATGGATCGCCAGGAGCGCGTCGAGCTCGTCGAGGTCCACGAACGGCAGCACGACGCGGTAGGCGAAGCGGTGGTCCACCGCGCCTCTCCGGTGGTGGAGGACCGTCCCCTCGTACAGGGCGCTCGTCACCACGTGCGGGTCACCGGTCGCCGTCACAGGTCGGCTCCGAGCGAACGGCACACCCGCAGGGCGCTCTGGACCCCGTCCTCGTGGAACCCGAAGCCCCAGTAGGCCCCGCAGTACCACGTCGAGCGGACCCCGCTCAGTGTCCCGTAGCGGCGCTGGGCGGCGACCGCGCCGGCATCGAGCACCGGATGGGCGTACTCGAACCTCCCGAGGACGGTCGCCGGGTCGATGGCCTGGACGTCGTTCAGGGTCACGCAGATCTGGTGCCGGGAGCGGATCGACTGCAGCCGGTTCATGTGGTAGGTCACGGTGGCTCCGGAGCGCGCGGCGTCGGCCGCGACGCGGTAGTTCCAGCTTGCCCACGCTCTGCGTGCGCGCGGGAGCAGTCGCTCGTCGGTGTGGAGCACCGCGAGGTTCGGGTTGTACCTGATGGCGCCCAGCACCTCGCGTTCGACGGGTGAAGGATCGGCGAGGAGCGCCAGGCTCTCGTCGCTGTGCGCGGCGAGGACCACGTGGTCGAAGTGCTCGGCGCCGTGGCGGTCGGTCAGCACCTCGACGCCGTCGGGCCGTCGCACGACCTTGGTGACCGGCGTCTCCAGGCGGAGCCGGCTCCCGAGGGGCGCGAGGACCCGGTCGACGTAGGTGCGCGCGCCGCCCGTGACGGTCCGCCAGCGAGGCTGCGCGCCGAGCTGCAGGAGCCCGTGGTTGTCGAAGAACCGGGCGAAGGTGTGCGCAGGGATCTCCAGCGCGTCGCCGAGCGGCGCCGACCAGATGGCCGAGATCATCGGCGCCAGGTACCAGTCCACCATCCTCGGCGACCACCGCTTCGCATCGACGTGCTGCTGCAAGGTGAGCCCGCCGAGCGCGCCCTTGGCGAGGAGCCGGCGCGTGTGGCGGTTGAACCTGACGACGTCTGCCAGCATCCTGAGGAAGGAAGGCCGAAGGAGGTTCCGAGGCTGGGCGAAGCACGTCGCGGGCGAGGAGGTCCTCCACTCGATCCCCGCTGCGAGGTCCGAGACGCTGAAGCTCATGTCGCTCGGCTTCGTGTGGACGCCGAGCCGCTGGAAGAGCCGGACCAGGCCAGGGTAGGCCCGCTCGTTGTAGACGATGAAGCCGGTGTCGACCTCGTGGGTCTCGTCGTCCAGGTCGACGCGCACCGTGTTCGTGTGGCCGCCCGGCCTCCGGTCGCGCTCGAAGACGGTGACGTCGTGCCGCTGGGACAGGAGATGGGCGCACGTGAGCCCTGCGACACCCGTCCCGACGATGGCGATGCGCACGGGGAGACTTTAGTACTAAAATCAGACGGTGGTCCCCTCCCAGGCGACACAGGCCGCCGTCCCCGCCGGGCCCTTCGACGACCCGGGCGGGGAAGGGCGAGGACCCTCGGCTCACCGCTTCGCGGCGCGGGCGGTGGACGCCGTGCTCGAGGCCTCGGTGGTCGGGAGCTTCAGCAGGATCGGTTACCTGGTCCGCCGTCCCCTCGAGTGCTGGGGCGACCCTCCGTCTGCCCATGGCAAGGTCGCGCTGGTCACCGGAGCCTCCTCGGGGATCGGACGGTGCGTCGCGTTGTCGCTCGGCGCGCTCGGCGCGCAGGTGTGGGCGGTCGGCCGCGACGAGGACCGCACCAAGGAGGTCGCCACCGCGATCTGCAGCAGAGGAGGGACGGCGCGCGCCGTGCTGGCGAACATGTCCGACGGCGAGTCGGTGTCGGTCCTCGCCGACCGCGTCGGGGCGGCGACCGACCGCCTCGACGTGCTCGTCCACTGCGCGGGGTCGCTGCTGCGCACCTATCAGCAGTCGGCCGACGGTGTCGAGATGACGGTGGCGACCCACGTCCTCGGGCCGTACCGTCTCACGTGGTGCCTCGCGTCCCTCCTGCACCGCGCGCGCGCCGCGACGATCGTCACGGTGTCCTCCGGCGGCATGTACGCGGAGCGCTTCGACCTCGCGCGGCTCGAGGTGGGACCCCACGGCTACGACGGGGTGCGCGCCTACGCACGCGCCAAGCGCGCCCAGGTGGTCCTGGCCCACGAGTGGGCACGCCGGTGGGGCGACGCGGGGATCGCGAGCCACGCCATGCATCCCGGGTGGGTCGACACCCCAGGTCTGGCCAAAGGTCTCCCCTCGTTCCGGCTGGGCCCCCTGCTGCGCAGGCCCCACGAGGGTGCCGACACCGCGGTGTGGCTCGCTGCCGGGGGCGCACGGGACGCCTGGGGCGGCCGATCGCCGCGCTCGGCGCTCGAGGGCTTCTGGCACGACCGCCGGAGCCGAAGCGAGCACCGCCTCTTCTGGACGCGTGCGCCCCTCGCGCCCGAGGCGCAGGGACGGGCCCTGTGGGACTGGTGCGCGCGCCGCACGGGAGTGGGGGGAGACCTCGAAGAGGTCGGAGGACCACGTGCGGGACGCTGACGTGCCGGGGGGTGCGGGGGCGCCCGCGCTGATGGTGTTCACCCGGGACCTGCGCGTGACGGACAACCCTGCGCTCACGGCAGCGTTCGCCAGTGGGACCCTGCGCTGCGCCTTCGTCCACGACACGGTGCTCCGGCACGCCTGCCGGAATGCGCCACGGCGTCTCCAGTTCCTCGCCGAGTGCCTCGCCGACCTCGACGGCTCCCTCAGGCTGCTCGGGTCGAGGCTCGAGGAGCGCGCAGGGAGCTGGGTGGAAGAGGTGCTCCGGCTCGTGGCGGAGACCGGCGCCCGCACGGTCCATCTGAGCGAGGACGTCACGCCGTACGCCCAGCGGCGCACCGCGCGCCTCCGTGCCGCCCTCGGACGGTCGGCGGAGCTCGTGACGCACCCGGGCGTCACGGTGGTGCCCCCCGGGGCCCTTCGCCCGTCCGGCAACGACCACTACCGCGTGTTCTCCCCCTACTACCGCAGGTGGGTCGCGACGCCCAGGCGAGCCGTCATGCCGGCCCCTCGCGGCGCCGCGGCGCCGGATGGTCCTGCGGCGCCGGCGCGCCGCGCCGCTGCACGACCCCCCGCTTCCCCAGGAAGCAGGGGCGGGGAGCAGGCCGCGACCGCCCGCCTCCTCGAGTGGTCCGAGCAGGGGATCTCCCGGTACGGGGGGCACCGGGACGACCTGCGCGGCCCCGCGACCTCGCGGCTCTCTGCGGACCTGCACTTCGGGTGCCTCTCCCCGCTCGCCGTCGAGAGGGCGGTCGCTGCCAGGCCGGGAGCCGACCCGTTCCTCCGACAGCTGTGCTGGCGCGACTTCTACCTCCAGATCGCCGCGCGCAGCCCTCGTTCGGTGTGGGCACCGGGCGCCGCGACGCCGCCCGGCACGTCCGCGCGGACCCGGGCGGTGCTGCAGGCATGGCGCGACGGGACCACGGGTGTCCCCATCGTCGACGCCGCGATGCGACAGCTCGCCGAGGAGGGCTTCCTCGTGAACCGCACCCGGATGATCGTGGCATCGTTCCTCACCCGGACCCTCGGGCTCGACTGGCGCGAGGGGGCAGCACACTTCCTCGACCGTCTCGTCGACGCCGACGTCACCCTCAACAACTTGAACTGGCAGTGGACGGCGGGCCTCGGCACCGGCGGCAACCCGTGGCGCGTGCTCGACCCGACGCGTCAGGCACGACGGTTCGACCCGCAGGGTTGCTACGTGCGGCGCTACGTGCCGGAGCTCCGCTCCCTCGCTCCCGTCGAGGTCCACGAGCCCTGGCGGCTCGGTCGCCGGGGCCTCCGGGGTCTGGGGTACCCGGCGCCCGTCGTGCCCGTCGGGGCGACCGTTGGACGGACGGGGGCTCCGTGAGCATCGAGCACTCGAGCGTCGTCGACCACCCGGTCGAGACCGTCTTCGCCTGGCACGAGCGTCCCGGTGCCCTCGGCCGGCTGCTGCCGCCGTGGCTGCCGATCAGCGTCCTCGAGGAGGCCGGCTCGCTCGCCGACGGCACCGCGGTGGTCCGGCTGCCCGGCGGGCTGCGGTGGGTGGCCCGGCACAGCGGCTACGACCCGCCGCGGGGCTTCGTCGACGACCTCGTCTCGCTGCCGCTTCGGTGGCACCACGTGCACACCTTCGAGGCGGAGGGGCCGACGAGGACCCGTGTCACCGACACGGTCAGCACGCCGGTTCCCGCCTCTTACCTGGCTGCCATGTTCGTCTACCGCCACCGCCAGCTCCGTGGCGACCTCGACTCGCTCGCAGCGCTGCACGGGTTCGACCCCGAGGCGCGCACCGTCGCCGTGACTGGGTCCTCCGGCCTCGTCGGCACGGCGCTCTGCCACTTCCTTGCGACCGGAGGACATCGAGTGGTCCGCCTCGTCCGCCGCCCCGCCCGCGACAGGGGCGAGCGACGGTGGGACCCTCTCTCTCCCGACCCCGCAGCGTTCGAGGACGTCGACGCGGTCGTCCACCTCGCCGGCGCGTCGATCGCGGGGCGCTTCAGCGAGCGGCACAAGGCGGAGATCGCCTCGAGCAGGATCGAACCGACTCGCAGGCTTGCCGACGCGTTGGTGAGCGCAGGGCGCCCGGCCGTCCTCGTCGCGGCGTCGGCGATCGGCTACTACGGCCCGGACCGGGGCGACGAGCTCCTCGACGAGACGAGCACGCGCGGGCGCGGGTTCCTCGCCGGCGTGGTGGCGGACTGGGAGGCGGCGACCGAGGGCGCCGCCGCGGCGGGCCTCCGGGTCGTCACCGTGCGCACCGGGCTCGTGCTCTCGGCCCGAGGAGGCCTGCTCCAGCTCCTCCGCCCGCTCTTCGGCGCCGGTCTCGGCGGCCGCGTCGGCAGCGGCCGCCAGTGGCAGTCCTGGATCGACCTCGACGACCTCACCGACATCTACGCGCGGGCGATCGCAGACCGTGGGCTCGCAGGGCCGCTGAACGCGGTCGCGCCGGAGCCCGTGCGCAACCTCGAGCTGACGGCGACGCTCGCGCAGCTGCTGAGGCGGCCGACGGTGCTCCCCGTCCCGCGCGCAGCCATCGCCGCCGTCATCGGCACCGAGGGGGCAGACGAGCTCGCCTGCGCCAGCCAGCGCGTCGTCCCTCGCCGGCTGGAGGAGGCGGCGTTCCGCTTCCGGCGGCCGCGCCTCGAGGCATCCCTCCGTCACCAGCTCGGACGCTTCGAGCCCGAGCACTGAGCCCGATCGCCGACCCCGGGCGCTGAGCCGGGTCGCGGCGAGCCGGTCGCGCCCCACGGACCGGAGCCGGCCGCGTCGTCCTGACTCGGTTGACGATAGACTCGTGAGACGATATGATAGTTGTGGTTCTGGACCACCAAGGAGGTGTGTCGTGAGTAGCAGATACGTCACCAACATGCTGCTGGCGCTGTTCGGGGGGTTCATCGTCGTCGTGAGCCTGACGTTCCGCCCGGCGGTCACGGGATGGATCGCCTTCGCCTTCGGGGTCGCCGTCGTCGCGATCTCGCTCCTCGCCCAGCTCGACCGCGCCCGCGGGATCGTCCAGAGGGCCATGGACGTGGCGATGGTCGCCCTCGGGGGCCTCGCGATGGGCTTCGGGGTCGGGGCATCGGGCCTGGCGGAGCGCTGGACGATCTTCGCCTTCGCGCTCGGCTGGGTCGCACTCTCGGTCGCCGGACTGACCCTCCACGAGGTGGGCCAGTGGCGTGCCGAGCGGGGGCTCGGGCAGCTGCACTGGCTGCCGGGCATCCCGCGCCCTCGGACCGTCCAGCCCTCCGAGCCGTCCGTCACGCACGGTCGGTCCCAGGTCGCCTAGTCCCAGTTCGCCTGGTTCCAGTTCGCCTGGGCGATCCGGTCCCGCCGGTGCGGAGGGACCGGCGAAGGGTTCAGGTCGCAGGGTGGTCCGGCCCGCACCTCGAGTGCCGGGCCACCCTGCCGGTCGTCCCCACCGAGAGCAGGGGAGACCGGCGCACCGATGCGAGTGATTCATCGGCTCGTCGCACGAGCCACCGAGAAGGGAGCCCGCCATGGGACACAGGTCGGCGCATGAGGGACGGACGTCGTCGAGGCCTGCCGACGTCCAAGTGTCGGCACCGCTGGGCGACGCCCCGATGGGCGCAGCCCCGTTCGGCGATGCCCCCACGGGCGAGGCGCAGGCTCGACGCCACCATCCGATCCCACGTGTCGTCGTGCGCGGTCTCCGCCGTCTCCGGCAGCTGACCGGCAGACGGCGCCCGTACGGGTCCCGTGCGGCAGCCGGCTACGCGGGGATGGCCGTGACGTGGGGGTGGCCCGTCACCGGCACCCTCGAGGCAGGTGAGGCACGGTGCCGAGGCGTGATGGAGCCCCCCGTGCGCGTGAGCGTGCGCCTCTTTGGGTCCGAGAAGTCGCTCGCACGGCGAGCGGAGCGGCTGCTCGCCGAGCTCGGGACGAGCTCCGATGCGGTCGCTCGGAGCCTGCTCGTCATGGGAGCGCACGGGGAGATCGGTGATCCGTCCGCCGGGCCCTTGGCGCTCTACCTCTCGGCGGTGATCGGTGCCGAGCCCAAGGTCGAGTCGGTCGCCGTCGACACGGAGGTGGTCACGATCGTCCGACGGTCCCGTCTCCGCCCAGGGGTCTCGGTGGCGCTCCCCCCCGCTGCCGGGCGGTTCGTGCGTGCCTTCGACGCCGGCTGCTACCCCTGGCTCCAACGCAAGGGTGCGCAGCGATGATCGCCGTCTGGATCGTCGGCGGCGCCCTCGTCGCGAGCCTGGCTGTCGTGATGGCGCTCGGCGGGGTCTTCGGGTTGCTCGGGATCCTCGGTGCGGTGCGCGTCGTCCGCTGCGACCGGTGCGGACGGTTCGGCCTGACGTCGCTCGGCACGCCGCTCCGGTCATGCGTCCGGTGTCGTCACGGCGTGCTGCTCCACCCTGTCGCGACACGGCACTTCCTGCACGCGGCACGTCACGGCGGCGCACGGCACTCCTGAGCCGACCGGCGAGCGGCGGCGGGGTCCTCGACGTGCGCCCGCGGCGAGGCGTCCCGGCTCCCGCATCTGGGCTCTTACTACGATAGCATCCTAATACGATGAAAGTCTCCCCCCTCTCCAGGCCGTCGCGGCCCGGCTCGACGCCGTCGTGCCCGGCGCGCCGCGGCGTCGACCAGCGGCGTGTCAGCGATCGGTGCACCGGTGCGCGACGAGCCGCGTGACGACGCGGCGACCGGGCGCCCGCCGGAGGACACCCGGGAGGTCGTGGCCGGGGGAGGAAGCGCTGCGAGCGTCGACGGTGAGGAGATCCTGACCCGGACGACCCAGACAGGTCAGGCGGGCGACGGCGCAGCGCCCCACGTCGCGGCGGATGTCGAGGCCGTGCCGATCCACGACGTGCCGGCGAAGCGCTCCGGCGAGGCGAGCGAGATGTCCTACCTCGGCGCCGAGCGCCGTCCCCGCGACACCTCCGAGCGCGCGCTGGGCGACTTCACGACCACCACGACCGTCCTGCGCCTGGTCCCGCTCGGGATCGCGGTCGGCGCGCTCGGGGCGGGGATCTCGCTCGCGCTGCTCGACATGATCGGGTTCTTCACCAACCTGCTCTACTACCAGCGCCTGAGCGTCCACCTCACCTCGCCCAACGCCACCACGCTCGGTGCCGTCGACCTCGTGATCCCGATCGGCGGCGGCCTGATCGTCGGCCTCATGGCGCGCTACGGCTCCGAGCAGATCCGCGGGCACGGGATCCCCGAGGCGATGGAGAACATCCTCATCAACGGGTCCCGGGTCCAGCCGCGCCTCGCCATCTTGAAGCCCATCTCCTCGGCGGTGAGCATCGGGACCGGTGGGCCCTTCGGGGCCGAGGGACCGATCATCCTGACCGGCGGGGCGGTGGGCTCGATCGTGGGGCAGCTGTTCCGCCTCACGGCCGCCCAGCGGCGTGCGCTCCTCGTCGCGGGCGCGGCGGCAGGCATGAGCGCCGTGTTCGGGACCCCGGTCGCGGCGACGCTCTTCGGGGTCGAGCTCCTCGTGTTCGAGTTCAAGCCGCGCTCGATGGTCCTGATCGGGTTGGCGTCGGCGACCGCCGACGGCCTGCGCATGCTGATGGCCTCAGCGGGCCTCGTCCACCCCCAGCCCCTCTTCCCCGTCCCCGGCCATCCGCCGCTTGGCGGCGTCGTGCTCGCCGGGGCGGCCGCCATCGGGGTGGCGACCGGGCTGGGCGCGTGGCTCATGACCCAGGCCGTCTACCGCTGCGAGGACCTCTTCAAGATGCTGACCGGTCACCTCCACTGGATGTGGTGGCCGCTCATCGGTGGCCTGGTCATCGGGCTCGGCGGCCTCGTCGACCCGCGGGCGCTGGGCGTCGGGTACAACACGATCCACCTCGAGCTGCTCGGGAAGCTGAGCCTGGACGCCATGGTCGTCCTGTTCTTCGTGAAGATGATCATCTGGGCCGCCGGGCTCGGCGGCGGGACGAGCGGCGGCATCCTCGCCCCCATCCTCATGATGGGAGCCGCCATCGGGGGGATCCTCGGCCACGTCCTCCCCGGTGCCTCGGTCGGGGCCTTCGCCCTGATCGGCATGTCCGGGTCCCTGGGAGGGGTCACGCGCTCGCCGTTCACCGCGATCGTGTTCGCCTTCGAGCTCACCCACGACGAGAACATCCTCCTCGCCCTCCTCGTCGCAGCGACGGTCGCGCACCTCGTGAGCGTGCTCACGCTCAAGCGCTCGATCCTCACCGAGAAGGTGGCGCGCCGTGGCTTCCACGTCATGCGGGAGTACGCGGTGGACCCGCTGGAAGCGACCTTCGTGCGGGAGGTCATGGACACCGACGTGTACACCGTCGAGCCGGACCGCACGGTCGCGGACCTCTACGAGGCGCTGCCGGAAGGTTCGCCCGAGCGCCGTCAGCGGCTCTACCCGGTGCTCGACGCCTCGGGCACGCTTCTCGGGGTGGTGCCGTGGTCCGCGGTGCTCTCCGGTCGGTCGCAGGCGAGCCGGACGGTGCGAGCGGTCATGATCCCGGCAACCGCGGTCGCGCACGCCGACGAGATCCTCCGGGGGGTGGCCGACCGGATGGCCGCGCTCGGGCTCGGCGTCCTGCCGGTCGTCGACCGCAAGGACCCGCGCCACCTCGAAGGGCTCGTCAGCCAGTTCGACCTGCTGGAGGCGCGCCAGAAGCTGCTCGAAGAGGAGCGGCACGCAGAGCGCGTCCTCACCTTGCGCCGCGTCCGCCCGTCGGGCGCACCCGCCGCTGCGGCCGCGAGCGGCCGAGCGGCGGACGAGGAGTAGCCGCTCGGGGTCTTCTCCGACCCGCCGAGCTGCCGCTCCCACCTTCCGCCGTTCTTGCCTTCCGCCGCTCACAGCTTCCGCCGCTCACGCCTTCCGGCGCTCACAGCTTCCGGCGCTCACGCCTTCCGGCGCGGTGCAGCGCGCGGCGGGCCGCGCTCAGGCCGCGCTCAGCTCCGCCTGGCGGGGCCCCGCCGTGACCGCCACCTTCCTCGGCTTGGCCGACTCGGCGACAGGGATCGTCACCGTGAGGACGCCCTCGTCGTAGCTGGCCTCCACGTGCTCCGCGTCGAGACCGTCACCCAGGAACAGCTCGCGGGTGAAGCGGCCATGCGGCCGTTCGGCGATCAGCACCTCCTCGCCGTCTTCGTTCCCGAAGGTGCGCTCCGCCTTCACGCTGAGGACGTTGCGCTCGACGGAGCACTCGATGGATCGGGGATCGACGCCGGGAAGGTCGACGTGCACGACCACCTGGTCCCCGCGGCGGTAGGCGTCCATGGGCAGGACCGGCCGCCCGCCCGCGGCGCCCCACACGGTCTGGAAGAGGCGATCGAAGTTGGAGAACGGATCGGTGCGCATCAGCATCGCCACTCACCTCCTCGTTGTCCGATTGCCAGTGTCTTGCCTGTGACGTGCCTGTGCATTGCCTGCGCCACGTTCTCGAGGCCCGTGCGGGTCTCGACCTTCACAATGCTGCGCGCCGCGTCGGTATTCCCGCCTGACTCCCGGCCTGACTCCCGGCCTGACTCCCGGCCTCGTGCACTGCCGGGTGCGGGTACGCGGCGTGCCTGGCGTACGGGGTCGGGGGCTCAGCGACGTGGCTCGGGATCGACGGTGAGGCTCGTGACCCCCGACCAGCGGACCGCCCCGTCGCCGTCGACGGCCACGCGCAGGCGCTCACGGCCCACCGGGATGTTGTCGAGCGCCAGCGCGCCCCACTCCGGCGGGATCGCCGGCGAGAGCCGGAGCGACCCGCCGGGGACGTCGGGGTCGATCCCGAGCAGGGCCGTGAGGATGCCGATGGGTGCCGCCGACGCCCATGCCTGGGGCGAGCCGGCGGCGGGGTAGGGCACCGGGCCGGGGATCTCCGAGCGGTCGAAGCCGCAGAAGAGCTCGGGCAGCCTGCCGGAGAAGTAGGCGGCGGCCTCCACCAGGCCCGCCGCGATCCGCTGGGCGTGCGCGACGAACCCGTAGCGGAGAAGGCCCGCCACGCACAGCGCCGTGTCGTGCGGCCACACAGAGCCGTTGTGGTAGCTCGCAGGGTTGTAGGCGCCCATCGTCGTGGCGAGGGTTCGGAGGCCGTAGCCGCTGAACAGCTCGGGCGAGACCAGGCGCTCGGCCACCGCCGCAGCCTTGTCCTCGTCGACGGCTCCGGCCCAGAGGGCGTGCCCCATGTTGGTGGCCAATGCGTCGATCGGTCGCTTGTCCGCGTCGAGCCCGACGGCGAACCAGCCGCGGTCGGGGAGCCAGAAGTCCTCGTTCAGCCGCTGCTTGAGCACGGCCGCGCGCTCGGACCAGCGGGCGGCCGTCGCGTGGTCTCCGCGACGCGCCGCCAGCTCGGCGCGCGCCGTGTACGCCGCGTACACGTACCCCTGCACCTCGACGAGCGCGATGGGCGGCTGCGCCACGGTGCCGTCGGCGTAGTTCACCCCGTCGGCGGAGTCCTTCCAGCCCTGGTGCCGGAGCCCGCGGTCGGTGGATCGCAGGTACTCGACGTAGCCGTCCCCGTCGCGGTCCCCGTAGTGCTCGATCCACCCGAGAGCCGCGTCCGCCGCGGGGAGCAGCTCGTCGATGACGTCGGGCTCGGCTCCCCAGCGCGCCAGCTGGCCGAGCAGGAAGACGAAGAGCGGGGTGGCGTCGACGGAGCCGAAGTACCGCTCGGTCCCGCCCAGGGCGAGCGAGACGTCGACGCCGAAGCGCAGCTCGTGGAGGATCCGACCGGGCTCCTCCTCGCTCAGCGGGTCCACCTCGCGTCCCTGGTGGCGTGCGAGCGCCCGGAGCGTGCCGAGCGCCAGGTCCGGGTCGACGGCGAGCGCGAGCCAGCTCGTGATCAGCGAGTCCCGGCCGAACAGGGCCATGAACCACGGTGCACCCGCCGCGACCACCTCGACTCCGGGCTGCTCGGGGTCCGAGAGCCGGAGGGCGGCGAGGTCCTCCTTGCTGCGAGAGACGGCGAGCGCGAGCGGGAGGTGGTCCGAGCGCAGCGACGGACCGGACCGCTCGCGCTCGACGATCTCGCGGACAGGGGCGGTGCGCTCGACGGGCACCGAGAGCGGGAACCGCATTGGCAGCTCCTCGCCGTCCACCACCGCCACCACGGCGATCGAGGTCCGCCACTCGCCGTGGGCGGGCACGACGACCTTGTAGGTGAGGCAGTCGGCGGCCACCGCGGCGCCGGGCGCGAGGACGCGCACGGCCCGATCGCTCTGGCCGTGGCGGGCCGCCGCCTCCCACACCTCGGCCTGCGCCGAGACCGAGACAGGTGCGAGCGCGCCGTGCAGGCCGACCTTCACGGCGAACAGGTCCGCGAAGTCGGCTCCGACCTCGATCGTGAGGGTGAGGCCCGCTGGCTCGGTGCCGTAGTTGCGCAGCGCCACGTCCTCGCGCATCCCGCTCGCCACGTAGCGCCGCCGTTCGACGAGCAAGGTCGGCTCGACGTGGCCGTCGCGCAGCCGGCTGCGCGCGACGAACACGCCGGCGAAGGGTTCTGTCGTGTAGCCGCCCAGCGGGTCCAGACGGGCGCCGTCCACGAGGACGCGCCAGCGGGAGAGGACGCGGGCGTCGTGCACGAAGAGGCCCTCGGTCTCGCCGTCGATATCCCCTCCGGGCCCGCTCACGACGAAGCTCGTCCCCTCGACGAGCACCCGGCCCCCGCGTTCGGGCGACTCCGCGCCGAGGCCGGAGCGGTCACGCCGCTCGGATCCGACGCTCGCCTGCGCGGTGGTCGCCGGGCCCGGGCCGGACCGCTGTGAGGCCACGGTGATAGAATAGCTGCCAACAGAGTCTGAACTTCGGATCCCGGCGGAGGAGCCCGTGAGCACCGTGACGGTCCGGCAGGAAGGGTCCCGGCCCGGCGAGGCGACGCGAGAGCGCGCCCAGCGGCGCGCGCCGGCACGTGCCGGAGACGTGGACCTCGACGCGGTGCTCGCAGACGAGGGCGCACCCCTATTCACCGTCGGGCAGGTGGCAGAGCTCGTGGGGATGCGGCCGTGGTTCCTGCGGCGGCTCGACGCGATGGGCGTGGTCACCCCGACCCGCAGCGGCGGCGACCAGCGCCGGTACAGCCGCGCCGACATCCGGCGCCTCCTCGACGCCCAGGCGCTCATGCGAGACGGGGTGTCGGTCACGGGCGTGCGCTACGTGTTCGAGCTCGAGAAGAAGGTGGCCGGGCTCGAAGAGGAGCTGGCTGCCATGCGCGAGGAGATGGCCGGCGTGCCGGGAGGCGGGCCGGCGAGGCGGAGGAGGAGCACCCATGCGTGAGGCTGGCGCCCTCGCCCCCGGGCGCGTCGAGGGCGGCACGACGCCGCGTGCCGACAGGCCGCTTCGGATCGCGATGATCGCGCCGCCGTGGTTCGCGGTGCCGCCGTCGGGCTACGGCGGGATCGAGGCGATGGTCGCAGGCCTGGTCGACGGCCTCGTCGCCCGGGGCCATCACGTGACCCTTGTCGCCTCGGGACCGGCCAAGACCGCGGCGCAGCGGTACCACGCGGTGTACCGCGACCCCCCCTCGACGCGCCTCGGCGACCCCGTGCCCGAGGTGCTGCAGGCTGCCGAGGCGGCGCGCGTCCTCGAGGACGAAGAGCCCGACGTCGTGCACGACCACACCCTCGCGGGGCCGCTCCTCGCCAGGGGCCGGGGGGTGCCCACGGTCGTGACCGCCCACGGGCCGGTCCAGGGCGAGCCGGGGGACTACCTCGTCGCGCTCGGGAGGTCGGTCGAGGTGGTGGCGATCTCGTGGGCGCAGCGCCGCACCCGTCCCGAGATCAACTGGCTGTCGACCGTCCACAACGGGATCGACGTCGCGTCCTTCCCCTTGGGCGAGGGGGCGGGCGGCTACGTCCTGTTCCTCGGACGCTTCAGTCCCGAGAAGGGTGCGCACCTCGCCATCGACGCCGCCCGGTCGGCGGGCAGGCGGCTCCTGCTCGCGGGCAAGCTGAACGAGCCCGTCGAGAAGGCCTACTTCGAAGAGGCCGTCGCGCCGAGGCTCGGCCGTGGTGTCGAGTACGTGGGCGAGGCGGACGCGCAGACCAAGCGGCGCCTCCTCGCCGACGCGGAGGCGCTCGTGTTCCCCGCATGCTGGGAGGAGCCCTTCGGTCTCGTGATGGTCGAGGCGATGGCGTGCGGGACGCCCGTCGTCGGCCTGGGCCGCGGGAGCGTCCCCGAGGTCGTCGCCCACGGACGCACCGGCTTCGTGGTCGACGATCCCGGCGAGCTCGCCGCCGCCCTCGGGGCGGTCGAGGTCCTCGACCGCCGGGACTGCAGAGCGCGCGCGGAGCTCTTCGACACCGCGCGCATGGTCGAGGGCTACGAGGCCTGCTACCGCGCGCTCGTGGAGGGGCGCGAGCTCAGGGTCGGGGCGAGGCCCGACGACCCGATGCTCGTCTCGGGGTAGGCCGCCCGAAATGTCCGTACAGCATGGCCGGGGAGGTCCGGGAGCTGACCGCCCGGACCCGGGGGATCGCGGCCGGCTCAGCCGCTCCCCTGGGTGCGCTCGAAGCCCGAGTCGATCCGTGCCGCCGCCCAGCGCGCCACGAAGGAGAACCGGTCGGCCCGGATGACCCCGTGGCGCCACTCGACGGGGCCCGCGGCGGAGCTCGCGAGGCGCTCGATCGCGAAGGCGGGCTGGTTGGCGTCGAGATCGAGCAGGCTCCGCTGCGTGCGGTCCGGGAGGACAGGGCGGATGCGCTCCCAGCCGCTCGCGAGGCGGATCCCGCAGCGCTCGGCGAGCTGCTCGTACAAGGCGGTGTGGGTGAAGTCGACGGACAGGAGGGCCCGGCACGTGCGGGCGGGCAGCCACGAGCAGTCGAGGGCGACGGGCTCGTCGTCGGCAAGCCGGACCCGCTCCAGGTAGACGAGCGATTCGCCGGTGCAGCCCAGCATGGCCGCGGCCTTGTCGTCCTCGCGCTCTTCGAGCCGCCGCACGATGCTGCGCTGGACGGCGCCCGCGTCCTCGATCGAGCGGAACAGGCTGTAGAGGGTGCCGAGCGGTTGCTCGATGGCGGGCGTGAGGAACGACCCCCGCCCCCGCTTGCGCTCGAGGAGACCGTCGGCTTGGAGGTGCCGCACCGCCTCCCTGGCGGTGTGGCGGCTGACCCGGTAGTGCTCGACGAGCTCGGCGTCGGCGGGGAACCGCTCGGTGAACTCGCCGGCCTCGAGGCGGCGGCGCAGGTCCGCGAGCACCTGCGCCCACAGCGGCGCCGGGCGGCGGGTCGTCTCGGGGCGGGCCGGCACGACGCGAGTATCGCGCCCGCGGACCGTTGACACGGCGGAATGTCCGGACTTGAATGTCTGGACATCGGATTGCCGACGATCGGGGGCTCCAATGGTCGCTGCCAGCGCACACCACCGCATCGTGATCGTGGGCGGGGGGAGCGCCGGGATCTCCGTCGCCGCCCGGCTGCGACGGGCCGGTGAGGCCGACGTCGCCGTGGTCGAGCCCGCCGAGGTGCACTACTACCAGCCGCTCTGGACGCTCGTCGGCGGGGGCCGCGCCCCGCTCGGCCGGTCGGCCCGGCCCGAGGCATCGGTGATGCCTGCCGGGGTCACCTGGGTGCGGGACCGGGCAGTCGAGATCGACCCGGACGCCAAGCGAGTCGCCACCGCCGAGAGCGGCGAGATCGGCTACGACTTCCTCGTCGTCTGCCCGGGGCTCGCCCTCGACTGGGACCGGCTCCCGGGCTCGGCGGAGGCGGTGGGCGGCGAGGGCGCGTCGAGCAACTACACGGTGGAGCTCGCGCCGAAGACCTGGGAGCTCATCCGGCCGCTGCGCCGCGGGACGGCCGTGTTCACGATGCCGTCCGGCCCGATCAAGTGCGCCGGTGCTCCCCAGAAGATCGCCTACCTGGCGGCCGACTGGTGGCGCACGCAGGGCGTGCTGGACGACATCCGGGTCGTGCTCGTGCTCCCCACCCCCGCCATGTTCGGCGTGCCCGAGTTCTCCAAGGTCCTCGAGAAGGTGGCGGCCCGCTACGGGATCGAGGTGCTGCTCGAGCACGAGGTCACCGAGGTGGACCCGGGCGCCAAGGAGGTGGTGGTCACCGACCGCTCAAGGAAGGACGGCGCCGACGCAGGGGTGGCCACGTTCCGGCTCCCCTACGACATCGCCCACCTGGTCCCGCCCCAGAGCGCGCCGGGGTGGATCAAGGCCGGCCCGCTCGCCGCTCCGGACAACCCCGGCGGCTACGTCGAGATCGACAAGGAGACGCTGCGCCACGTCCGGTACCCGGAGGTCTTCAGCCTCGGCGATGCGGGGTCCTCGCCCAACTCCAAGACCGGCGCCGCCATCCGCAAGCAGGCGCCGGTCGTGGTCGCGAACCTTCGCGCCGTGATGGCCGGACGCGAGCCGCCCGCGCGCTACGACGGGTACGCGTCGTGCCCGCTCACCACCGCTCGCAACCGCATGCTGCTCGCCGAGTTCGACTACACGATGAAGCCGCACCCGACGTTCCCGGTCATCGACACGCAGAAGGAGCGCTACGACATGTGGCTCCTCAAGCGCTACGGGTTGCCCTTCATGTACTGGCACCTCATGCTGAAGGGCCTCGCCTGACCCCGGGCACGCCGGCGCCGAGCGCCCCGGACGGTCCCCGACGCGCAGTCCCCGAGCACCCGGAAGGCCCCGAGTCCCCCGAAGGCCCCCGAGCACCCCGAAGGACGGAGCACCCATGGCCGAAGTCGTGACGATCGAGACCCCGAGCCTCGGTGACCGCAGCTACCTCGCCCACGACGGCGAGGTCGCGGTCGTCGTCGACCCCCAGCGCGACATCGACCGGTTCCTCGCTGCCGCGGCCGCGGCAGGCGTGGCGATCACCCACGTCTTCGAGACCCACCTGCACAACGACTACGTGAGCGGCGGGCTGGCGCTCGCCGAGGCGACCGGGGCCGCCTACGTGGTCCCCGCCGCGGCGGACGTCGAGTTCTCCCGGACCCCGGCCGCCGACGGGGACCGCTTCGAGGCGGGTCGGCTCTCGGTCCGCGTGCTCGCCACCCCCGGGCACACGCCGCACCACGTCGCCTATGCCGTTGGCGAGACCGGGGGTCCCGTGACCGCCGTGTTCACGGGTGGCTCGATGCTCTTCGGGGCGGTCGGGCGGACCGACCTCGTGAGCGAGGACCGCACCGACGAGCTCACCCGGGCGCAGTACCGGTCGGTGCGCCGGCTGGCTGAAGAGCTCCCCGGAGAGGCGGCGGTGCTCCCGACCCACGGCTTCGGGAGCTACTGCTCGGCCACCGAGACGAGCGGCGACGCGTCCACGATCGCCGAGCAGCGGGCGGAGAACCTGGCGCTCGAGATCGACGACGAGGACGCCTTCGTCGCCCGCCTCCTCGCCGGCCTCGGCGCCTACCCCCGCTACTACGTGCACATGGGCCCCCTCAACCGCAGGGGCGCCCGGGCCCCTTCCCTGGCTGCGCCCGAGAAGCTCGACGCCCCGGCCCTGCGAGCGCGTATCGACGCGGGGGAGTGGGTCGTGGACCTGCGCCGCCGTCGCGCCTTCGCCCGCCACCACGTCGCGGGGACCATCTCGGTCGAGCTCGGGAGCAGCTTCGCCACGTTCCTCGGCTGGACCAAGCCGTGGGAGACCGCCCTCACGCTCGTGGGCGACACGCCCGAGCAGGTTGCCGACGCCCGCGTGGAGCTGTCGCGCATCGGGATCGACCAGCTCGCCGGGGCCGCGACCGGCTCGGTCGACGAGCTGGCCGCCGGCAGGACGTCGAGCTACCCCGCCGTCGGCTTCGCGGACCTCCAGGCGGTGCTCCGGAACGAGGGCGTCGTCGTGCTCGACGTGCGTCGCCCCGACGAGTGGCACGAGGGGCACCTCGTGGGCGCGGTGCACGTCCCGTTCTGGGAGCTCGAGACGCACCTCGACGAGGTCCCTCCCGGGGAGGTCTGGGTGCACTGCGCGAGCGGCTTCCGGGCGTCGATCTCGGCGTCGATCCTCGATCGGGCGGGTCGGCGCGTGGTGCTCGTCGACGACGACTGGGACCGAGCCCTCTCGCTCGGCCTCCCGTTGGCCCGCTGAGGCGCGGAGCACGATCGTGCGCTACGGGTTCGCCATCGACCAGCGGACGTGCATCGGCTGCCACGCCTGCACGGTCGCCTGCAAGACCGAGCACGGGGTCCCCCTGGGCCAGTTCCGCACCTGGGTCAAGTACGTCGACAAGGGGGAGTGGCCGCAGGCGACGAGGTCGTTCGGCGTCCTGCGCTGCAACCACTGCACGGACGCGCCCTGCGTGACGATCTGCCCGACCAAGGCGCTCTTCAAGCGGGAGGACGGCATCGTCGACTTCGACGCCGAGCGGTGCATCGGCTGCAAGAGCTGCATGCAGGCGTGCCCGTACGACGCCATCTACATCGACGAGGACACGCACACCGCGGCGAAGTGCAACTTCTGCGCGCACCGGGTGGACGACGGGCTCGAGCCTGCCTGCGTGGTGGTGTGCCCGACGCGCTCCATCTGGGCGGGCGACCTGGACGACCCGGAGAGCGGCATCTCGCAGTTCGTGGCCGCGCACCCGACGGCGGTGCGCGCGCCGGAGCAGGGGACCGGCCCCAACGTCCTGTACGTCGGCGCCGACGAGGCCGTGCTCGACCCGCTCCTCGCTCCCGTCGCCGGCTCCTACCTGTGGGCCGAGCCCGACGTCCAGCGGACCCGCGCGGCGGAGGACATCGTGCCGGACCCACCGACCGGCGCCACGACGACGCTCAACACCGCGCACCTCCGCCCGTGGGGCTGGAGGGTCGCCACGTACCTGTGGACCAAGGGGGTGGCCGCCGGGGCCGTCGGGGTCGCAGCCGGCGCGCTCGTAGCGGGGATGCCGGCTGACGGGGTGCTCGGGCTGGGGGCGCCCGCGCTCGGGACCGGCTTCGGGGCGCTCACGGGCGCGCTCCTCGTGTGGGACCTCAAGCGCCCCGAGCGCTTCTTCTACCTGTTCACCAAGGCGAACCCGCGCTCGTGGCTGTTCCTCGGCTCCGTCTGCCTCGCGGCGCACTCGGCCGTGTCTTCGGGGTGGCTCGCCGCGGGGCTCGCCCGCCGCGCCGGCCGGCTCTCGCCGGCGGCCTTCGACCGGGTCGTGTCGGTCGCCCGGTGGCCGGCGATCCCGGTCGCCGCCGCGGCGGCGGGGTACACGGCCTTCCTCTTCGGCCAAGCGGAGGGGCGCGACTTGTGGCAGTCGCGGCTCCTCCTGCCGCACCTCCTCGTCCAGGCCGCCCAGGCGGGCTCGGGGGTGCTGCTCGCCCTCTCGGCACGGACGGGTCCGAGCGGGGCGACCGCCGTGCTGGCGCGCACCTTCGTGGCCTCGGCGGCTGCCCAGGTCGCGCTCGCCGTCGGCGAGCACGGCCGGCGCCACGACACCGCCCAGGCCGCCGCGGCCGCTCGGCTGGTGACCCGGGGCCGCTACCGCCGGCTGTTCTGGGCAGGGGCGGTGGGGCTCGGCGCGGCGGCGGCCGCGCTGGCGCTTCCCGCGACCCGGGGGAGGAAGCCCCGCCTCGCCGTCGCAGCCGGGCTCCTCGGGCAGGTGGCGCTCGTGTGCTACGAGTCGGCGTACGTGCGCGCCGCGCAGGACGTGCCGCTGTCGTGAGCCGCCGCGTCCCGCCCGCCGGGGACCAGCGCGGCGCCTCCTTCTCCTCTCCTCCTTCCCGCACAGCGGCGACGGGCCGCAGGGACCTCGCCAGCTTCCCGCCGGTCGAGGAGTGGGAGCGCCACGTCGAGCACGACGCCCGCGCCCACCCGAGGAAGGTCGCCCACGAGTACACCCTCGTGCCGACGACGTGCTTCAACTGCGAGTCGGGGTGCGGCCTGCTCGCCTACGTCGACACCGCCGACCTCACCATCAAGAAGCTCGAGGGGAACCCGGCGCACCCCGGCTCCCGGGGCCGCAACTGCGCCAAGGGCCCTGCGACCGTCAACCAGCTCGACGATCCCGAGCGGATCCTCTACCCCCTGCGGCGGACCGGCCCGCGCGGCGCGGGAGGGTGGGAGCGGGTCCGCTGGGACGACGCGCTCGACGACATCGCAGGGCGCATTCGCCGGGCGATCCTCGAGGGACGCCACGAGGAGGTCATGTACCACGTGGGCCGGCCCGGCGAGGACGGGTTCGCCGAGCGGTTCCTCCAGGCGTGGGGCATCGACGGGCACAACAGCCACACGAACCTGTGCTCCTCGGGCGCCAGGTTCGGGATGGCGCTGTGGACCGGGTACGACCGTCCGAGCCCCGACCACGCCAACGCCAAGGTCATCCTCCTCCTGTCCAGCCACCTCGAGACCGGCCACTACTTCAACCCCCACGCCCAGCGCATCATGGAGGGGAAGCTCGGCGGCGCCAAGCTGGTCGTCCTGGATCCCCGGCTGTCCAACACGGCCGCCCACGCCGACCTGTGGCTGTCCCCGTGGCCGGGCAGCGAAACGGCCATCTTGCTGTCGGTCGCCTCGTACCTCCTGCGCACCCGCCAGGTGGACCGCGACTACCTCGCGCGCTGGGTGAACTGGTCCGAGTACCTCGAGCGCCTCCACCCGGAGGCGCCGGTCACCTTCGACGCCTTCCTCGACCACCTCGAGGCCGACTACGCGCGCTACACCTTCGAGGCGGCCGCCGCGGAGGCCGACGTGGAGCCGGCTCGCATCGAGGAACTCGCGCGTCTCGTCGCGTCCTGCGACCACCGCCTGTCTGCCCACGTCTGGCGCTCGGCGTGCGCGGGGAACCTGGGCGGCTGGCAGGTGGCGCGCGCCCTGTGGTTCCTCCTCGCCCTCACCGGCTCGATCGGCACCGTCGGAGGGACGAGCCCCAACGGCTGGAGCAAGTTCATCCCGAAGGGCCCCACCACCCCCGAGGCCCACGACCACTGGAACGAGCTCACCTGGCCCGCGGAGTACCCCCTCGCCACCAACGAGATGTCGATCCTCCTCCCGCACTTCCTCGAGGAGGGACGCGGGCGCGTCGACGTGTACTTCTCACGGGTCTGGAACCCGGTGTGGACCGCGCCCGACGGGTTCTCGTGGCTGGAAGTGCTCTCCGACGAGGACAAGGTGGGCCTCCACGTCGCCCTCACCCCCACCTGGTCCGAGACGGCCGAGTTCGCCGACTACGTGCTGCCCATGGGCCACGCCGCCGAGCGGCACGACACCGCGTCGTACGAGACGCACGCCGGCAGGTGGCTCGGCTTCCGCCAGCCGGTGCGCCGCGTCGCCATGGAGCGGCTGGGCATCCCCGTCGCCGACACCCGGGACGCCAACCCAGGCGAGGTCTGGGAGGAGAACGAGCTGTGGATCGAGCTGTCCTGGCGGATCGACCCCGACGGCGCGCTCGGGATCCGGCGGCACTTCGAGTCCCCGTACCGGCCCGGCGAGAAGATCACCGTGGACGAGTACTACCGGTGGATCTTCGAGCACGAGGTCCCGGGCCTCCCCGAGAGGGCCCAGGCGGCCGGGCTCTCCCCGCTGCAGTACATGCGCCGGTACGGCGCGGTCGAGATCGGCGGCCCCACCTACCGTGTCGACGAGCGCGCCGTCGGTGACGACGAGCTCGAGGGCGCGACGGCCGACGAGCGGGGGGTCCTCCGCCGTCCGGTCGGCCCCGACGACGAGCCGCCGCTCGTCGGCGAGGCGGGGTCCGTCGCGGTGCGCCACGAGGACGGCACGGTCACCGTCGGGTTCCCGACCCCGTCGCGCAAGCTCGAGCTCTACTCGACGACGCTCGCCGAGTGGGGATGGCCCGAGCACGCCGTGCCCGGCGTGATCGAGTCGCACGTCTCCCGCCGGCAGGTCGACGTCGAGGGCGGCGAGCTCGTCCTCGTGCCGACGTTCCGCCTCCCGGTCCTCGTCCACACGCGTTCGGGGAACGCCAAGTACCTGAACGAGATCGCCAACACCCACCCGCTGTGGCTCCACCCCGCCGACGCCGCCCGGCACGGCGTGGAGACCGGGCACCTGGTGCGGGTGCGCACCCGGATCGGCTACTTCGTCGTTCGCGTCTGGGTCACCGAGGGCATCCGCCCGGGGGTCTGCGCGCTCAGCCACCACATGGGGCGCTGGCGGCTCCGCGACGGCGAGGGCAGCCGCTGGGTGTCCGGGGAGGTCGACCTCTCCCATCCCGACGGGCCGTGGACCTGGTTGCTGCGCTACCGGAGCCACGTCCGGCCGTTCCGATCCGAGGACCCCGACTCCTCCCGGATCTACTGGCAGGACCCCGGCGTCCACCAGAACCTCGCCTTCCCCGTGCAGCCCGACCCGCTCTCGGGGATGCACTGCTGGCTCCAGAAGGTCACCCTCGAGCCGACCTGTCCGCAGGACCGCTACGGCGACGTCTACGTCGACCGGCGCCGCTCGCGCGAGGCGGTCCTCGAGTGGCTCGCCCTGACGCGTCCGGGCCCCGGGCCGGGCGGCCAGCGCCGACCGGAGTTCCTCATGCGGCCGGTCAAGCCCAAGCGCCGCGCCTTCGCCGGGGCGTAGGCTCGAGGTGGCGGGGGCTCGGGCCGACACCGACTCAGGTGGGCGCGCCCTCCTCGCGCAGGATCTCGATGGCGAGCCAGAGCTCGACCGCCACCGCCGGCGACGAGAGGTCGCGCCCCGTGAGCCGCTCCACCCTGCGGAGCCGGTAGGCGAGCGTGTGGGGGTGGACGCCCAGGCGCCGCGCCGCAACGGCAGCCCGCTGGCCGCTCTGCATCCAGACCCGCAGCGTCTCGACCAGGCGCCCCGCTGCGGGTGCGTCGAGCTCGAGAACCGGGCCGAGGACGCGCCGCACCATCGCGTGGCGGAGCGCCGGATCGGTCGGGAGCCAGTCGAGCTCGGCCGCGACGGCGGACGCGTCGACAAGCGTCTCCTGCCGGTCGCGCGCCCTGTCGAGGGCGAGACGGGCCTGGCGGTGGGCGACCGCGACGCTCTCGCCGAAGCGGAATGGCCGGCTGCACCCGGCGCGCGCGCCGGGCACCGAGGCGAGGACCTCGGCGAGGGGCGCGCCCGCCGGGGCGAGCAGGACGACCTCGTGCTGGGCGACGATGAGATGCTCGCATCCGGCGTCGCCCAGCCACTGGTGCACGAGGGAGCTGGCAAGGTCGACGTCTCCGACCTCGATCACGTAGAGGGCGATTGTCCCGTCCCGGAGCGCTCCTGGGATGCGGTCCGCGAGGTCCGCTGAAGGACGTCCGCCGAGCAGCTCGGCGAGGCGCTCGCCCCCCTCGCGCCGCGCCGCCTCCCGCTCCCGCTCGAGGTCTGCCCGCCTCAGGGCGGCGATCGTGGCGATGTGCTGCAGCGTCGCGAGGCCTCCGGGCTCCGCATCCTGTCGGCGCAAGCCGAGGAGGTAGCCGCTCACTCGCCGCCCGATCGGCACGGAGACGACGTAGCCACCCGGTACGTAGGCAGGCACCTCGGAGGGGCGGGCCAAGAGGTCCCGCAGCTCCTCGGGGAACGGCGGCACTCCCGGGAGGAGCGCCCGACCCGCTGGGGAGCTGAGGTAGAGGCGGTATCCCGAGACCTGCTCCAGGCGACCGAAGAGCGCCGCGTGATCGCCGGTGCCCGCGGCGCGCATCGCGTCGAACACGGCCAGCTGGCGCACCATTTCCCGGTGCGCCGCGTCCAGGTTGGCCGTGATCACGACCCTGGCGATCGCGACGAACGGGACCTCGATCGACACGAGCAGGATCGGGAACCCCCGCCGGTCGGCTTCCGCCGCGAGCTCCTCGGTGAGATCCGGGGCGCGTAGGTCGCGCGATACCGCGAGGCCGGCGGCTCCCGCCCGTGTGAGCCGAGAGAGGTACGACGCCTGGTCCTGTCCCGAGCGCGGGATCGCCATCCCGGTCGTCATCACGAGCTCCCCGCCTTCGAGCCAGGGCAGCGGGTCGTCGAGCTCGCACACGTGCGCCCACGTCGCCTCCCGGGCCGCACCGGACTGACCGGCGAAAAGCTCACATCCGAGGTGGGAGAGGTCGACGAGCTCGGCGATCGTGATCGGCACCCTGGAACCCCTTTCTCCCCTTGTGGATGTGGCGTGCGCGGTGTCGCTGCACACATGAGCCAATCCGCCGGGATCGAATTCTACGTTTAGCCAATAGGCGCCGGGGAGCCGCGTCGGTACACTGCCGCGTACCGGCCGCTGCAAGCCCGGCGGTCGGCGAACGGAGGACTCGGTGGGGTCGCAGATGCGCGATCGGGAGGGAGACGGGGGAATGCTCGGCCCGACCGACGCGACGGTCGTCCCCCGGTTCGCTGGCGCGCCGACGTTCGCCCGCCTCCCCGAGCTCGAACGGGTCGGTTCGGCCGACGTCGCGGTCGTCGGGCTCCCCTTCGACACGGGGACGAGCTACCGGCCGGGAGCCCGCTTCGGGCCGGCCGCGATCCGCCAGGGCTCGCGGCTGCTGCGCCCCTTCAACCCCGCGCTCGGCGTGTCCCCCTTCGAACGGCTTCAGGTGGCGGACGCCGCCGACCTTGCCATCACCCCCTTCGACATCGACCGGGCGGTCAAGGAGATCGAGGCGGGGATGGACGCACTCGCGGCGCACGTCCCGCGCGCCGTCGCCCTCGGAGGCGACCATACCGTCGCGCTGCCGGTCCTCCGGTCGCTGCACCGGCGCTTCGGCCCGGTCGCGGTCGTGCACTTCGACGCGCACCTCGACACGTGGGACACCTACTTCGACGCGCCGGTGACCCACGGGACGCCGTTCCGCCGGGCCGCCGAGGAGGGGTTGCTCCGTGCGGGCGCATGCGTGCACATCGGGACCCGCGCCTCGCTCTACAGCGAGCGTGACCTGCCCGACGACGCCAGGCTGGGCTTCCACGTGGTCTCAGCCGCAGACGTCGCGCGCGCGGGGACCTCCGCCGTGGCCGAGCAGGTCCGCGGGCACGTGGGGGCTGCGCCGGTCTACGTCTCGGTCGACATCGACGTGCTCGACCCCGCGCATGCCCCTGGGACCGGTACGCCCGAGCCGGGGGGCCTCACGAGCCGCGAGCTCCTCGAGCTCCTCCGGCTCCTGTCCGGCAGCCGCTTCGTCGGCGCCGACGTCGTGGAGGTGTCTCCTGCCTACGACCACGCCGAGATCACGGCGCTCGCCGCCGCTCACGTCGCCTACGAGCTCGTCTCGGTCTTCGCGACGTCGCCCTTCGCCCCCGAGGCTCCGTGATGGCCAAGGGGCGGTTCACCGTCTACTTCGCGACGGACATCCATGGATCCGAGCGGTGCTTCATGAAGTTCCTGAACGCGGGCCGGATCTACGGCGCGGACGCCGTCATCCTCGGCGGCGACGTGACGGGCAAGGCGCTCGTCCCGATCGTCGAGCAGGCGGGAGGCAGCTTCAAGGCGAGCCTCTTCGGCAAAGAGGAGCTGGCCGAGGACGCCGCGGCGCTCGAGGAGATCGAGAAGCGGGTCCGCACGCTGGGCTTCTACCCCTACCGCACCACCCCCGACGAGTACGAGCGGATGGTCGCCGATCCCGACTACGTGGCCACCGTGTTCGACGACGTCATGCGACAGGCCACCGAGCGCTGGGTCGAGATCGCCGACACGCGTCTCGCAGACGCCGGTCTGCCGTGCCTGGTGATGCCCGGGAACGACGACATCCCGGTGGTGAAGGACGTCTTGGAGGAGGGGCGCTGGGTCGTCCAGGGCGAGGACCACGTCGTCGAGCTCGGTCCCTACCAGGTGCTGTGCCTGGGCTACTCCACGATCACCCCGTGGGACTCCCCGAGGGAGCTCACCGAGGACGACATGGCCGAGCGGCTGGACAAGCTCATCGAGCAGATCGAGCCTGGCAAGCCGGTGATCTTCAACGTGCACAACCCCCCGGCCGACTCGGGGACGGACCTCGCGTTCAAGCTGACGCAGGACATGAAGATCGAGACGGCGGGCGGCGAGCCGGTTCGCGCCCCGGTCGGGAGCCATGCGGTCCGCCGCGCCATCGAGACCGTCCAGCCCGTCCTCGCGCTCCACGGCCACATCCACGAGTCGCGGGCAATGACCTCGATCGGTCGGACCAAGGTGTGCAACCCGGGGTCGCTGTACCCCGACGGGACCCTCCAAGGGGTCATCGTGACCCTCGAGGGAGACAGCGTGAAGGGGTACAAGTTTGTCACCGGCTGACGACGGACCTCCTGCGGGCGTCCCTGCGGTGTGCCTCACCTTCGACGTCGACGCCGAGTCGGTGATGCTCGCGGCCGACGAACGCAATGCCGGGCGCGCCTCGCTCATGAGCCACCAGCGCTACGGCCCGGAGATCGGCGTGCCGCGGCTCCTCGCCATGCTCGAGCGGCTCGAAGTGCGCGCCACGTTCTTCGTCCCTGGAGCGACGGCGGACCGGTACCCCGGCGCGCTGGAGGCGATCCTCGAGGCGGGCCACGAGGTGGGCCACCACGGGTACCTGCACGAGTCGCTCGTCGGTGCCGACGAGCACGCCGAGCGGCGGTACCTGGAGCTCGGCCTCCAGGCCCTCGAGCGCGTGGGTGGCGTCGTCCCGGTCGGCTACCGGGCTCCGTGGTGGGAGGCGACCGAGCGGACCCGTGAGCTGCTCTGCGAGTACGGCTTCGCCTACGACACGAGCTACTTCGACGCCGACGCACCCTACTGGGTGGACACCGCGCGCGGCCGCCTGCTCGAGGTGCCGGTGTCCTGGGCGCTCGACGACTGGGAGCGCTACGCCTTCTGGCCCGAGGTGACCGGCGACGGTCGGATCGACCGGCCGAGCGCCGTGGCGGACGCCTGGTTCGAGGAGATCGAGGCGCTCGTGGCCGTCGGCGGGGTTGCCGTCCTCACGATGCACCCGTTCCTCTCCGGACGCCCGTCACGGGCCGCCGCGCTCGAGCGTCTCGTGGGTCGCGTGCGGTCGGAGATCGGCGCCGCCGTCCTGGCGCTCGACGAGGTCTGCACCCGGTACCGCGAGGCGCCGCAAGGGGAGAAGCTGCAACAGGACAAGAAGCTGCAAAAGGAGACGACGGAGGGCCGGGTCCGGCCCGAGACAAGGGGGGCGTGATGTCGGTCGGTTCGGTGGACGCGGCGCGCACGGGGGTCTTCGCGAGGAAGGCGACCGGGCTGGTGCGAGAGGGCAGCCCGTGGAGCGTCCTCGTCTACAACATCAACTTCGTGAGCATCGGCTTGATGCTCGTCTTCGCCCTGGTGATGGAGCCCGCCTTCTACCCAGGCGGGAACGTCCTGGGCACCTTCCTCGGCGCCTTCATCGTGGTGATCCCGACGTCGCTCACGTTCGCCTTCCTGGCAGCGGCCATGCCGAGGTCGGGCGGCACATACGTGTACGTGAGCCGCATCCTCGGCCCGTCGTGGGGGATGATGTCGAGCCTCAACAACACGATCTGGTGGATCCTCTACGGCGGGGTCCCCTCGGCATTCCTCGCGTACTACGGGCTCACCCCTCTGCTCCGGGGACTCGGCGTCCTCACGTCCAATGCCACGCTCATCCGGTACGGCAACGACCTGTCGACGCCGACCGGCGCGTTCGTCGTGGGGACGATCCTGATCGTCACGCTTGTCGCCATCTTCGCCATCGGGCTGAACACCTACTTCCGCATCCAGAACGTGCTGTTCGTGATCGCGCTCATCGGGATCGCCGTCACGATCGGCGTGCTCGCAACCACCTCCCACGCTTCGTTCGTCGCGTCGTTCGACCACTACGTCGGCCGGATCACGGGCCGCTCAGGTGCCTACGGCCACGTCGTCGCTGCCGCGAAGAAGGCCGGCTTCAAGACCGCTCCGTTCAGCTTCTACTGGACGCTCATCCCCATGACCTGGATCTACCTCGAGCTCGTCTTCAACCAGTCGTCCGCCTACATCGGCGGCGAGGTGAAGCGCCCCGGCAGCGTGCAGCTGTGGTCCATGCCCTTCGCCGCCATCTTCAGCACGGGTGTGGCCATGCTCGTCGCGTGGCTCATGTCACAGGTGGTGGGCTCGACCCTGCTCGGGGCGGTGAGCTACACGAACGGCGCGCCGATGGGATTCTCGTCGGCCCCCGTGTACACCGAGCTCGTCGGGTACGCGGCCGGCAACGTCGTCATCGGCTTCGTGGTGACCTTCGCCTTCCTCTTCTTCTCGTACTCGTGGCTGCCCGGCCAGATCATCAACTCCTCGAGGAACCTCCTCGCCTACGGCATCGACGGGGTCTTCCCCTCCTGGTTCGGCAAGGTCAGCGAGCGGCGCCACACGCCGGTCAACGCGCTCGTCGTCATGGGCCTCGGCTCCATCGGCGCGCTGTTCTGGTACACGAGACCGACAAGCCCCTTCAAGACCCTGACCGGCATCTTCGGCTTCCTGCTCAGCTTCCTCATGGTGTCTCTCGCCGCTGTCCTCTTCCCATACCGCCAGCGCAGCGTCTTCGAAGGCTCCCCGGTCCGATGGCGGATCGGGAAGGTTCCCGTCGTCTCCATCGTTGGTGCGCTCAGCTTCGCCGCCTGCGGCTTCATGGTCTGGGTCTACCTGAACGATCCGCTGTCGGGACTGAGCGCCGTCCCGCACAACACAGGCGGCATCTTCGGCCACCAGACCTTCTTCATGTTCATCTTGAACATCTTCATCTGGCTGCTCGGCTGGGGGGTGTACTGGGTCGCCAAGATGGTGCGGTCCAGAAGGGGCATCGACCTCTCGGCGACGTACCGCGAGCTCCCGGTCGAGTAACTGCCACGCATGCGCGCGCAGGATGTGCGAGCCTTTCGGGCGGTGCAGGCGGACGCTGGTCACACAGGCCGTGCCACGCCGTCCGCGGACCTCCTGCTCGAGGCGGCCCGCGAGGCGATCGGAGCGGCACGCGAAGAGGGGACGCGCATGCGCCTGCTCGGGGGCATCGCCGTCCGGCACCTCGCCCCGTCGGCCGCGCGCTCTCCGCTCGAACGGCGCTACCACGACTACGACGTCGTCGTCTCCTCGCGCGACGGAGCCCAGGCCGCTCGCGTCTTCCGGTCACTCGGCTATGGCGAGGACCCGCACTTCAACGCCCTGCACGGCGCGCAGCGCATGATCTTCAAGTCCGATGCGGGCTTCGAGGTGGACGTCCTCGTCGGCACCTTCCAGATGTGCCATCGGCTGGACCTCGGCGCGGACCTGCCCGAGGAGGGGATGACGATCCATCCCGCGGATCTCCTCTTGACCAAGCTGCAGATCGTCGAGATCGAGGACAAGGACCTGGGTGACAGCGCGGCGCTGCTGCACGACCTTCCTATCGGGCGCAACGCCCCCGGTGTGATCGACCTCGAGCGGTTCGTCCGGCCGCTCTCGGCCGACTGGGGCTTCTACCACACTGTCGAGCGCAACCTTCCGAAGGTGACGGCGTTCGCGGCCACGTCACTCGCCTCCGAGATGGCCGAGAAGGTAGCCAGGTCCGCGCAGGCGCTCCAGGACGAGATGGAGCGCGCGACAAAGTCGCTCAAGTGGCGCATGCGCGCTCGCGTCGGTGAGAAGGTCACGTGGTACGAGCTTCCCGAGGAAGTGTGACGGTGGCAGGTCCCGAATTGGTCGGCGACGCGCAGGGAGATGTCGCGGCAGCCGCAGCGAGCCTCGTCGGCGCATTCGGACGCCACGACCCCGAGGCGTACTTCGCGCACTTCTCGCCGGACGCGACCTTCGTGTTCTACAACGTGGCGTCGATCCTGCGATCGCGCCGGCAGTACGAGGAGTTGTGGCGCACCTGGGAAGAGGAGAACGGCTTCCGGGTTCTTCGGTGCCTGTCCCGTACAGGTGAAGTGAGGATGCTCGGTCCGCAGGCCGCGGTCTTCACTCACGAGGTCACGACGACGGTCGCCACCGCCGGCCGAGAGGAGACCCTCGCCGAGCGGGAGACGATCGTCTTCGCGCGCTCAGGCGACCGCTGGGTAGCGGTGCACGAGCACCTGTCGGGCTGATCCCGCCTCACGCCTCGCCGAAGAGCCGCTCGAGGTGGGAGACGGCGCGTCTCCAGCCCGGCCTGCCGGGGTCGATCATCGACAGGTGCCCCTGGCCCGGCACGGCCTCGAGGGTCACGCGGTCGCCCGCGCGGGTCGCAGCCTCGGCGTACCTCCTGCTCATCGCCGGCGGCACGACCGCGTCCTCGTCCCCGTGGACGATCACCTGGTCCACGCCGAGCGGCACGAGGGCCAGGGGAGAGGCGACGGCGTAGCGATCGGGGACGTCGTCGGGGCCGCCTCCGAGCAGGGAGCGGACTGCGCCGCCTCCCAGGTCCAGCACCGAGCCCTCCACGAGGTCGAGCACCCCGGCGAGCGACACGGCGGCGACGAGCGCCACGGGTCGACTGCCGGGCGGCGGGGGCTCGGCCTCCCGTCGGACCGCGGCGCACAGCGCGAGGGTGGCCCCCGCCGAGTGCCCGCAGACCGCCACGCGCTCGGGGTCCACGCCCTCCAAGGCCCCCACGTGCGCGAGGCTGCGGCGGACGTCCGAGAGCGGATCCGGCCAGCGCCCCGTGCCGAAGCGCCCGACACGGCGGTACTCGACGTTCCACGCCGCCCAGCCCCTTGCGGCGACGTCGGCCGCGAGCCTGCTCATCAGCCGGCGCGTGTACAGCTGGCGCCAGTAGCCGCCGTGGACGAGCACCACGACCGGCACCCGGTCCCGGGCGCCCGCCGGCAGCCACAGGTCCCCGACCTGGCCGCGCTCGGGGCCGTAGCGCAGGGTGGTCCGCCGGCGCGCGCCTCCCCGCGCTCGTGCCACGACCGGCGGGGTCATGGTGGCGGGGCTCCCGCGGGCGCCGTTGGGGCGAGGTGGCGGGCGAGCAGCTCGGCCTCGGGCACCGGCTTGGAGAAGTGGTAGCCCTGCAGCAGGTCGTAGCCGGCGTCGGCCATCCGGCGCGCTGTCGCTGCCTCCTCCACGCCCTCGGCCACGGCCACCACCCCGAGCCGGTGGGCGAGCTGGCTCACCGAGCGGACGATGGCGTCGTCGGCCGCCGAGGTCGCCGAGCGCTGCACGAACTGCAGGTCGATCTTGAGCTCGTCGAGCGGCAGGGTCCGGAGCGCCCCGAGCGAGGTGTACCCGCTCCCGAAGTCGTCGATCGACACCCGCACGCCCGCGTCGCGCAGCGGCCCCAGCACCTCGGTCGCCCGGGCGAGGTTGGCCGCGGCGGTCTCGGTCATCTCCACCGTGAGGCACGCCGGCTCGAGGCGCCTGGCGGCCAGGGCGCCGAGCACGAGCGAGGGCAGGTCGGGCCGCGCCAGGGTGCGGGCGGAGAAGTTCACCGAGACCCCGAGGTCGATCCCGCGCCGCCGCCAGCGGACCTGGGCGTCGAGGGCTTCGGCCAGCACCCACTCGGTCAGCCGGTCGACGAGCCCGGTGCGTTCGGCGAGGGGGACGAACCGCCCGGGGCCGAGCGCTCCGAGGCGGGGGTGGTGCCAGCGGATCAGCGCCTCCACCGCCACGATGCTGCCGGACCCCGCGTCCACCTGCGGCTGGTACGCCAGCCACAGCTCGCCCCGGCTGCCGGCCCCGGTCAGCTCGGACAGCAGCGCCAGGTCCTCGGGGGTCATCGCGCCGCGTCCGGCGTCCCAGGTCGCGACGAGGGCGCCGTCGGCGACCGCCCGCCGGGCACTCAGCGAGGCCCGGCGCACCAGCTCGGGGACCGCCGTCCCGTCCCAGGGCGCGATGGCGAGGCCTACATGGGGGCGCAGGGCGACCTCCACCCCGTCGATCAGGTAGCGGCCACCCTTGATGGACTTGCGGAGGGTCTCGGCGAGCTCCCGTCCCTCTCGCACCGACCGCTCGTCGGGCTCCGAGCCCGCCGGTGCGGGGGTCCCGGCTCCCAGGGTGCCCGGGCCGTCCGGGAGGTCCTCGCCCTCCGGGAGGTCCGGGCCGTCCGGGTGGTCTGGGCGATCAGGGTGCCGGCCGACTGCGTGGACCACGACCACCTCGTCGGCGTCGACCCTGCCGACGAGGGCGCCTGCGGGCAGCACCTGGCCGACGTCCTCCACCGCCCTGCGGAGCAGCTCGGTGCCGACGTGGTACCCCATGGCCTCGCGTGCCTCCCCGATCCCTTCGAGGGCCAGCGCCGCGACGACGACGACGTTGCCGGCGGCGAGCGAGGGGGCCAGCCGGTCGGCGAGGCCGAAGCCGTTCGGCACGCCGGTGTCCGGGTCGACCGTCTCGCGCTGGCGCGCCGAGCGGTTCAGGAGCGTGACGATGCCCGCCACCGAGCCGATCGCCACGGTCGCGATGGCGGCGACCACCGCGGCGCGCCCGGCGCCGAGCGCCGGGGCGAGGACCCCGCCCGTCGCCGCCGCGCCGCCGAGGACGTACGCGAGGACCACGCCCGGTGCGAGGAACAGCGCGACGAACAGGGCCCCCGGCAGCACGAGGGCGAGCGCGCCGACGGCGGCACCGGCTCCGTGGCCGTACCACTCGAGGGCCGAGCACTCGGCGACCCAAAGGGCGGCCGTCGCTGCACACCACGTGGCGCTGATCGAACGGACGACCAGCAGCGCGGCCCACGTGGCCGCCATCGCCGCGCCCGCGCCGACGAGGAGCGCGGCGTCGCCCAGGGTCGCCGGCCGCCAGACGACCCCGCAGAGGGACCAGCTCAGCGCGCCGACGAGGAACAGGACGCGCAGGACCGAAAGGGGGCTCATCAGCTCGAGGGGAGCCCCGAGCGCCCACCACGACCGGATCTTGGGGAACACCCTGCTCTCGACGGGGGTGCCGGGGGCGAGGCGGGCGCTCTCGACCGACGTGCCCACCCCCCCGGACGCCGTCCAGCCGCGCCAGGTCCCCGTTGCCGCCCTCGCCTGGGCCTCCCGCCCCGGTGCCGCCCCCTGGTCGGGTCGCCGCCGCATCCCCCGGGTCATCGGCCGGGCGGCGCCTCAGGTGAACGGTCGGCCTCCGTCGCGAGCCGCGCCGGGGGTCCCTGCCCACCTGCTCCGGCCGCTCCGTGCCGCGGGCTCCCCGCATCGAGCGCGGCGGAGACCGACTGCTCGACGCGGCGGCGGAGGTCCCTCCGGTCGCGTGGGCCGAGCCCGGCGGTCGGGACCGGGGTGAGGAGCTCGACGGTGACGTCGCCTGGCCGGACGGCCAGGCGAGCCCCCGGCGGCAGCGCCCGGGCCGTCCCGTGGATGGCGACGGGGACGACCGGCCTCCCGGCGGCGATCGCGAGGGCGAAGGCGCCCCCGCGGAACGACAGGGGTCGTTCGGGGCGGGCGATGCCACCTTGGGCGAAGATCACCAGGTGCCCGTGTGGCGCCGCAGCTGCGAGGCGGGCGAGCTGCCGGGAGGCGGCGCGGGGGTCGCGGCGGTCCACGCGCTCGGTGCCGATCGCCCGCATGGCTCCTGACAGGAGCGGGATGCCGAACAGCTCGGCGGCGGCGAGGAAGCGGGCGTGCTCGTCGGCGAGGAGGACGGCCGGGACGTCGAGCAGGCTGGAATGGTTCGGCACGAGCACGTAGGACGCCTCCGGGTCGAGACGGTCCCACCCGAGCACCGAGACTCGGACCCCGCACCACCTGCTCACGGTGCGCACGACGGCGCGCGCCACGCGTCGGCCGGATCCCGGACGAAGCCGCTCGGCGGCCACGACCACTGGCAGCCCGGCGAGGAGCGAGGACGCGACGACCAGGCGGTTGCACTGGGCCCGCATCCACGCCGAGGGCCCGACTCCCGATCGGCTCACCTGCCCATCCTGGCGCCCCGGCACCGCCGGGGCGGGGACCGCCCGGACCCGACCGGCACCATCATCCGCAGGGCATCATCCGAAGGGCATCATCGACCGGAGATCATCCGAAGCGCCCACGACACCGGAGAACCACCATGACCCCACGTTGCGACAGCCTGGTGCAGCGCTCACGGCGCCTCGACCTCGACGGCGTGGACTTCGACGAGTTCCGCGTCCGGCCCCTGGACCCGACATCCCTGCGCTGCCTCCGCTACATGCACGACGTCGAGAGCCACACGATGTGCTACCTGCGGGACGTGCTCGTCACGAGCGCGCACGCCGACCCGGACGTGACGGCGTTCCTCGCGTGCTGGGCCTACGAGGAGCACTGGCACGGGGAGGCGATCGCGCGGGTGCTCACGGCGCACGGCGAGCCGGCCGGTCCCGAGCGGGTCGCGTCGGTCCGCCGCGCCCTCGGCCGCAGGGACCGCCTCCGTCCCCTCCTGTACCTCGCCGGATCCGCCCTGACCAGGCACATGGTGACGGTGCACATGGCGTGGGGCGCCGTCAACGAGTGGACCACGCAGGCCGGCTACGGACGCCTCGCCGCGAGGTCCGCGCACCCCGTCCTCGGCGAGCTGCTCCGCCGGATCATGAAGCAGGAAGGTCGCCACATCGACTTCTACGCGGCCCAGGCCCGGCAGCGTCTCGACGGCGACCGGATGGCCCAGCGGGTGACCCGCGCGGCGCTCGCGCACTTCTGGAGCCCCGTTGGCGCCGGGGTGATGCCGGCGACCGAGGTCCGGTTCCTCGTCCGCCACCTCTTCGGCGGCCCCGACGGGACTGCGGCGGCAGCCCGCATCGACCGCCAGATCGACCGCCTCCCGGGCCTCGAGGGGCTCGGGCTCGTGACCGGGGTGGTGCGGGGGTCGAGCCGCCGCAGGGCACCCGCAGTCCCCGACGCCGAGGTCCCGGGCGCCCCGGTCCCGGCCGCCCCGGTCCCGGCCGCCCCGGTCCCGGCCGCTCCGGTCCCGGCCGCCGCCCCGCCGGACGCCCGCACCGCAAGGGGCGACGCCGCCGCCTGACCTCGACCGGCGCGCGGTCCCGACCCCGGCCTCGAGCGCGCCGGCTGAGAAGGGCCGCAGGACCTCCCGGCCTTCAGGCCCCTCAGGCGGGGGCCGATAAGTGCCATGCCGGAAGGTCCGGCTTCAACGCGAAGAAAAGCGGTGAACAACATGACCAAGTGGAAGCTGATCGCCGGAAGGATCGCGGCGGTCGGAGGCCTCACGGCGCTCGTCGCGGTTCTCTCTGCCATCGGTAAGTGGAACTGACGACTCCTTGCGTCCCCGGGGCGGTAACGCCCCGGGGACGCACCCCCCCGCTGCCGCGCTGGCTGCGCATGCCGTCGCTCTTCGCGCTCTACGTCACCGCCACCATCATCGGCGGCGGGTTCTCGCTCTACGTGGACGCGCGTTCGGTCCACTCGGTCTCCATGCCGGTGCACTCCGCCGTGCTGCTCGGGGTGCTCGGGTGCGCGGTCCTCGTCGCCGAGCTCTTCCCGATCACCCTGCGCCGGGGGGACAAGCCGGAGTCCTACTCGCTGTCCGGCACGGCGGCGATCGCCCTCATCATCACCGGCCCGCTGTGGGTGTGCGCCCTCGCCCAGATCAGCGCCGAGCTGGTCGACGACATCCGATCCCGCCGCTCGCCGGTGAAGGTGGCGTTCAACGTCTCGATCTACGCGATCGGGATGACCGCGGCGCGCGCGGTCTACGCGGTCCTCTCCGGACACGCGGTGACCGGCTTCACGACCGTGTTCGGGCCGCGGTCGATCCTCCCCGCCCTGGTGGCGGCGGCCACCTACTTCCTCGTCAACGTCACGCTCGTCGCCATCGTGAGCGCCCTCGCCCAGGGCATGCCCGCCTTCGCACTGCTCGGCACCTACGTCCGTTCCGAGGCGATGACGGCGAGCACGCTGCTCGCGATCGGCCCGGTCGTCCTGATCGCCCTCAACTTCTCGCTGCTCACCCTGCCCCTCTGCGCCTTCCCCGTCCTCGCGGTGAGCGCCGGCCTCGTCGCCGCCCACCGCGAGCTGCTCGCGATGCACGACCCGCTCACCGGCCTCCCGAACCGCGGGCTGCTCGTGCAGCGGTCCGCGCGGGCCCTGCACGAGCTCGGAGGATCGCTCGTCGCGCTCTTGCTCATCGACCTCGACCACTTCAAGGAGGTCAACGACGCCATGGGCCATCCCGTGGGCGACGAGCTCTTGAAGCAGATCGGGCTGCGCCTGCAAGAGGTGGTCGGCGATGGCGGCTTCCCCGCCCGTCTCGGCGGCGACGAGTTCGCCGTCCTCGCCGAGGGACTGGACGACGTCGCTCCCGCGCTCGAGCTCGCCGGGCGGATCGCCAAGGAGCTCGCCGGCCCGGTGACCCTGCAGGGGCTCGGGCTCCACGTCGAGGCGAGCGTCGGCGTGGCGGTGAGCCCGCTGCACGCACAGGACGTGGACGGCCTGCTGCAGCGAGCCGACGTCGCGCTCTACCAGGCGAAAGAGCGCGGCCCGGGCTCGGTCGTGCTGTACGACGCGGGGTTCGACCACAACTCGATCGAGCGACTCGCCCTCATGGAGCAGCTCCGCAGCGGTCTCGAGACCCAGCTCGTGCTCCACTACCAGCCCAAGTGCCGGCTCACCGACGGGGGCATCGCCGGGGTGGAGGCGCTCGTCCGCTGGGAGCACCCCAGCCTGGGACTGCTCCTGCCTTCCCGTTTCCTCGCGGCCGCCGAGAACACGGGGCTCATGCTGCCGCTGACGCGCCAGGTTCTGCGCCAGGCGATGGCGCAGTGGCGGCGCTGGCACGACGGCGGACTCGACCTCACCCTGTCGGTCAACGTGTCGGCCCGCGACCTCGGCGGCAACCTCGCCGAGGAGGTCGCCGACCTGCTCGGCGACTTCGGGATGCCCGCCTCGGCGTTGCTGCTCGAGGTGACCGAGAGCGCGGTGATCCGCGATGCGGCGGCCGCCTTCGGGACCATCAGCGAGCTGCGGGACATGGGCGTCGGGATCTCGATCGACGACTTCGGAACCGGCCACTCCTCGCTCGCCTACCTGAAGGACCTCTCGCCCACGGAGGTGAAGATCGACCAGAGCTTCGTCCGCGCCGCCCCGAGCAGCGCCAGGGACACCGCCCTCGTGCGGGCCGCCGTCGAGCTCGGACGCAGCCTCGGGCTGCAGGTCGTCGCCGAGGGGGTCGAGACGGCGGAGAGCCTCGAGATCCTCGCTGCCGCGAGCTGCGACCTCGCGCAGGGCTACCTGATCCTGCCTCCGGTCCCCGGAGATGCGCTCGCCGAGTGGGCGCGGCGTCCGCCGAGCTGGTCCCGACTCCTCTGCCCGGCGTCCTCGAGCCCCGAGCTCGAGGGGGTCATGCCGTGATCGTCGCCGAGGTCTGCCTCGGGCTCGTGGTCCTCGAGGCGTTGGTGCTTCGCAGGAGGATCCTGCGCCTGGCGAGGATCCGCTTCCGGCGCTTCTGGCTGGTGTGGCTCGCGCTGGCCGACCAGATCGTCGTGATCTCGATCCTTCCGGACCACCCGCACTTCCTGCTCACGGCGGCGAACTTCGTCTCGTACCTGGCGGCCGCCGCATTCGTCTGGTCGAACCGCCGGGTGCCCGGTGCCCTCGTCATCGGGCTGGGCGGCGCCTGCAACGTGCTTGCGATCGCGGCGAACGGAGGCGAGATGCCGGCCAGCGAGACGGCGCTCCGCGCATCGGGGTGGAGGCCTCTCCACGGCCACTTCGTGAACTCGGGGGTGGTGAGCCACCCGCGGCTCGCCTTCCTCGGCGACATCTTCAACACGCCGCGCTGGCTCCCGGGGCACACCGTCTTCAGCATCGGCGACGTGGTCGCGGTGCTGGGCTTCGCGATGCTCGTCTACCTGACCTGCACGCGCGCTGCGGCCCCTGCCCAGGGCCCTCCGGGCCCGGAACGGACCTCTGTGGGCTCGGCACCGGCAGCCGTCGGGCCGGGAGCGTCCACCGTCGGGCCGGGCATCGCGCCGGCACCGCTAAAGGCCGGCGCGTCCTGGGCCGAAAAGCCTACGTGAAGGTTGCACCCTCGCTGACAGACCCTCCGGACCCTGCCGCGTGCCCACGGGGCGCCCCTGCTCCCGCGGTCGCTCCGTCCGGCCGGACCTCGCGTCGACCCCCCGCTCAGCGCGCGGGCGAGGGCTCCGCAGCAGAGCACGGCGCACCCACCCCGGCTCGCCGACGGCGCAGGTACCTCGTGTCCGTCGGAGTCGCCCTCGTCGTCCTGGCGGTCGGCGCGACCGTCTCTGTGTCCGTCGCGTCGGCGTCGGCGCACGCGGCCGCCAGGCAGGCGCTCTCCTCGTTCAAGACGCAGTCCCAAGAGCTCGCCGCCGTCCTCCAGCTCGAGGTGCAGCACGAAGAGGAGCTCGTCGTGAGCGCCGGGGCCTTCTTCTCCACGAACCCGGATGCCAGCCCCGCCCAGTTCCAGAAGTGGACGACCGACGAGCGGACGTTCGCCCTGTACCCCGAGATCATGGGCTTCGGGAGGGCGGTCATCGCGGGGCCCCCGTCGGCGACGCCGACGGGGGCGGGCACCCCGCCATGCCATCTCGTGGACGAGATCGCTCGGGTGCTCCTGTTCAAGATCCCCCCTGGCCTGAACTTCTGCACCGGGGCACTCGGGGTGGCGATGTTCGCCGCGCGCGACTCGGGGAGGGCCGTGTACCTGCCGATCCGTCAGGGCCACGTGATCCTGTTGTCCGTCCTCACGCCGGTCTACGGCAACGGCACCGATCCGAGGACGGTCGCGGCCCGCCGGGCGGACTTCATCGGGTGGGTGGGCACGGCCATCGAACCCGACGTGCTCCTCCGCGAGGCGTTGCGCGCCCATCCGATCAGGGGGGTGACCCTGTCGTACCGGCCGCTCGGCGGCGCGGCGGGGTCGGCTCCCGCGGGTGGCACGGTCATCGGGACGACGCCGGTCCGGGTGTCCGCCGGCGACACGAGCGCGGGCCACGCGGCGACCGACCGGGTCGAGCTCCACGACGGCTGGGTGGTCACGACCTACGGGACGGTCGAGCCGGGCACGATCGGCGGCGCGGGAGGGTCCGGCACCGAGCTCGTCTACGGGCTCCTGCTCTCGCTCGCCGCCGCCGCCCTGGTGTTCCTGCTCGCCACCAGCCGCCTGCGGGCCTTGAGGCTGGTCGAGCAGCGGACCGGCGAGCTGCGGCACCTCGCGCTCCACGACGCCCTCACGGGCCTTCCGAACCGGACCCTCGTCGCCGACCGGGCGGACCAGCTGATCGCGCGCAACAGGAGGAGCGGCACCCTTCCGTCGGCGCTGTACCTGGATCTGGACCAGTTCAAGACCGTCAACGACACCCTCGGGCACGACGTCGGCGACAAGCTCCTGAGGGCGGTCGCCGAGCGCCTCCGCTCGGCCCTGCGCGACTCGGACACGGTCGGCAGGCTCGGGGGCGACGAGTTCGTCGTGCTGCTCGACGGGAGCGGGCCGGTGATCCCTCGCCTCGTGGCCGAGCGGATCCTCGACGTCATGGAGGAGCCGTTCGACCTCGAGGGCGCCGCCACGCCGGTCTCCATGACGGTGAGCATCGGCGTCGCGACCGGTGACCGTGGCAGCGCCCAGGACCTCCTTCGCGACGCCGACGTCGCGCTCTACGAGGCGAAGAGCGCCGGGCGGAACCGCTACGAGATCTTCCGTGCCGACATGGACTCGGAGATCCTGCGCCGCTACGAGATCGAGCTCGGCCTGAAGGGCGCCCTCCAGCGCGGCGACCTGCGGCTCGTGTACCAGCCGATCTGCTCGCTCGGAGACATGTCGGTGATCGGCTTCGAGGCCCTGCTGCGGTGGCGCCACCCGGTGCTCGGCGACATCGGTCCTGCCGAGTTCATCCCGGTGCTCGAGTCGAGCGGCCAGATCGAAGAGGTTGGCCGCTTCGTCCTCAACGAGGCGTGCCGCCAGGCGGCGAGCTGGCGCGAGCGCGTGCCCGGCCTGATCGTGTCGGTCAACGTGTCGGTCCGCCAGCTCGACCGCGACGACGTCGTAGGCGACGTGCAGGGGGCCCTGCACGCGAGCGGGCTCGACGCCGACGGCCTCATGATCGAGGTCACCGAGACGGCGCTCTCGCGCAACGTCGAGGAGATCGTGGACCGCCTCGTCCGCCTGAGGGACCTCGGCGTGCACATCGCGATCGACGACTTCGGCACGGGCTACTCCAACCTCTCGTACATCCGCCGCTTCCCGGTGAGCTGCCTCAAGATCGACAGCTCCTTCACGGACTCGATCGGCACCTCCACCGAGGCCGACGTGCTCTTCCACACGCTCGTGCAGCTGGGAAAGGACCTGAACCTGCTCACGATCGCCGAGGGAGTGGAGACCCAGGCGCAGATGAGCCGGCTGCTCGACGAACGGGTCGACGAGGTGCAGGGCTTCCTCCTCGCCCACCCGGTCGAGCCTCAGGTGATCGAGCGGGAGTACCTCGGCGGCACGCCGCTCCTACAGAGCGCGACCGACTCGGGCACGCACCCACCCCGTCTCGTCGGGGGACCTCGGCCCGTAGAGTCGGGGGCGAGCCTCGATGGAACCTCCCGGACCTGACGATTCTTCCCGGAGCCGATCCCGGATCCGGCTCCTCCTCGCGGACGTCGACGGCACGCTCGTGACCCAGGACAAGGTGCTCACCGACGAGGCCGTGGACGCGGTGCACCGGCTCAGGGGCGCAGGGGTCCGCTTCGCCATCACGAGCGGCCGCCCGCCGCGTGGGATGGAGATGCTCGTCGAACCGCTCGGACTCGACACGCCGCTCGCCGCCTTCAACGGAGGGCTCGTCGTGGACCCGGACATGACGGTCCTCGAGCGCCGGGTCCTCCCCGAGGACCTCGTGGCCCCCATCTCGGAGCTGCTCTCCTCCTTCGACCTCGACGTATGGCTCTACCGCGGCACCGAGTGGTACGTGCCCGACCCCGACGGCCCGCACGTGGAGCGGGAAGCCTGGACGGTGCAGTTCGAACCGAGGCGGATGACCGGGCTCGACGGCCTCACCCGCGACGTCGCCAAGATGGTGGGGGTCAGCGACGACCACGACGCGGTCGACCGAGCCGCCGCCGCGGTCCACGAACGGTTCGGGGACCACGTGGCGGCCTCTCCGTCGCAGCCCTACTACCTCGACGTCACGCACCCGCTCGCCAACAAGGGCGAGGTCGCCACGTACCTGGCTCGCCGCTACGGGCTCTCGGTGGGGGAGGTCGCCACGATCGGAGACCAGGCCAACGACGTCCTCATGTTCGCCCAGTCGGGCCTCAGCATCGCGATGGGCAACGCGGACGCGCAGGTGCGCCGCGCCGCTCGCCGCGTCACCGGGACCAACGAGGAGAACGGCTTCGCAGAGGCGGTCCGGCGCTTCGTCCTGCCGGCCGCCGGGGATCCGGGACCCCGCTAGGTCCCGGATCCCATCACGTCGGTCTCCGGCTCGTCGGGCTCCTGGCCGCCCATCACCTCGCCGGCCGGACCAGGCGGGTCGGCTCCTTCCAGGACGTCGCCCGCAGGCTCGTCGGGCTCTGCTCCGCCCATGAGGTCGGTCCCGGGCTCGTCGGGCTCCTGGCCGCCCATGACGCTCGACGCCATGACGCACCTCCCTTCGGTGGCGAGGCGTGCCTGCTCGCCCTACGACGACCAGTGCCAGTTCGCCGGTGTGATGCTACCGATCGGGTTCTGCGGCGTGACACCCGCAAGGCCCTTGTGGATCTCGGTGAGTGACGTCGGGAAGTTCGGCTGCCACATCACCGGGAGCTGGCGCGCGAGGTAGTTCTCGTAGCGTGTGAGCTTCACGTTCTCGAGCTGCGTCTGCTTGATGAGCCGGTCAGCGGTCGGCGACGAGTAGCTGCCGAAGTTCGTGTACGCGCCGGTCGAGAAGAGCACGGGCTCCGTCGGATAGCCTGTGTCCACGTACCCGTTGCCCCAGTTGGCGAGCTCCCACGAGCATCCCTTGGGGCACGGGGTCGCCGTTCCCAGCACGGAGTTCACCGACTCGGACCTGAGCGAGACGTTGATGCCGGCTGTCGACCAGCTGGCCTTCTCGGCGGACATGATGGTCCGCAACTCGGGTGTCCCCCCGGCGTAGATCAGCTCGAATGTGAGCTTGGCGCCCTTCTTGATCCCCTTGCCGCACTGGTGCGGCCCGGTGCCGGGCTTGACGCAGGTGTCGGTCCCGTTGCGGACCACCTTCCATCCGTGCGACTCGAGGAGGTGCACCGCCACCGAGGGACTGTAGGGGTACGGGTTCTTCTTCTCGAGCTTGCTCGTGTAGGGATTGGGCGGGACGATCGGGACGGGTCCGTTGTCGACGACCGCGTACCCCTTGGCAAGGTGCTTCACGTACACCGGCTGGTCGATGAGGCGCTGCATCGCCTGGCGGAAGTACAGCTGGGAGAAGATGCGGCCGGCCTCACCGCCGTCACCGGTGGACTTGTAGTTGTACGGGATGAAGCTGATGCGGAACCCGTTGAGCGGCACCAACTTGAATGTCGACGCCAGTCGCGGGTTGTTCTTCCCGCCCTTCATCGGTGTGGAGGTCGGAGCGGTGATGTCCTCGGCCGGCAGGTAGCCGACGTCGATCTGCCCCGTGACCAGCGCGTTGTACTCGGCCTGGCTTGTCGTGAAGGGCTTCTCCACGAACTTGGCGAACGTCGGCTTGTTCGGACCCGAGTAGTGGGGGTTCGGGGCCATGGTCACGTTTCCTGTGGGGCTGAACGACGTCAAGTGGAACGGACCGTCGACCACCTGCCAAAGCGGGTTCGTCGCGTAGGTCGGAAGGGCGTCGTTCGTCGCTGTGGGCTTTGTCGGGTTCACTCCGGCCTGCTCGGACAGGTAGCGGTAGACGGCCGCGCACTTGGCGTCCGCGGTCCCGAACGGCGCGGACGCGCACCCGCCGGAGCCGGCCGGGGCCGATGTCGAGGTCTTTGTCCACGCGATAGGCATCGGCACCGGCTCCCAGAGCTGGTCGTTCGTGAACCAGTTCGGGTTCACGGCTCGCGTCAGTGTGAACACGACCGTCGACGGTGTCTTCACTGTGATCGACTTGATCGTTGTCGGGATCGACAAGCCTCCCGGGACGTAGTTCCCGTAGCTTGTCTTCTCCGCGTGGAGCATGTTGAACCAGAACATCACGTTCTCGGCGTCCAGCTTGGTCCCGTCCGACCAGCTGTAGTTCTTGAGCTTCACCGTCACGCGGGTGTTCCCGTTCGAGTACACGGGCGGCTGGGCGACGGAGAGTGTCGGGTTCAGCTTCTCGGTCAGTGTCTTCCCGCCGAAGTAGTACAGCGGCCGGAACATGAGACTCTGGAAGTCGTAGAGGTTCATGATCGTGTCCACCGCACCGCCGTAGAAGGGCAGGATGTAGTTCGGAGTGCTCTGCGGCGGCTCCGCCCACGTCACCACTGTGTGTGTGGTCGACGCGCCGCTCTGCCCCGGCGACGTCGCGACGCAGGCCATGGCTGCGACTCCAACGGCGGCGAGACCGTAGCCGATCCGCCGGGCTCGGTCCTTCAGTCGATGCATGTTCCCTCTCTCCCTGTTCTGATGACGATGGAGGTCATGTCGGTTGACATCGCGTCGGTTCATGAGCGCAAGACCGCCTGCCGGCCCGACGGACCCACGAGGAGGGCCTCGAGGTGCGCCGTCGGCGCGTGCCCAACCGAGACGACGGTGCCCGGCACGATGCCGATTGCGACGAGCGCGCGCTCGACTGCGTCGGGGTCAGGAGCCGAGACCTCGAGCTCGACGAGCCGGACTCCCCCGGGAGCGCGCTCGGCGGGGTGAGTCCCTTCGCCCCAGTCGATGAGGAACGGGACGGCGGCGACGCCGGGTTCGGGCGAGGGGCGCGTCGCCATTCGCCAGCGCACCTCGGTCCCGTCGGGCGCTTGCCTCCCGTGGGCGACGACGTCGTCGAAGTCGAGGCCCGCCGCCCGGGCGTCGCGCACGGCCCGGTCGATGTCGTCGGGAGCTGCCGCCCACGCGCGAAGCGAGGGCGCCTCGAGCGAGCCCATCCCGTACGGGAGGTCCGCCCCGGTCCCCTTCTGAGATGGGTCGGGTGCGATCACCTCGAGGTAGGTGCGGGCCCCGAGGGCGAGGAGCGCGTTGTGCGTTCCGAGACCGACGTGGCGGCCTCCGTACGCAGGCCGGACACCGAGGAGGCGTTCGACCTCGTCGGTCCCGGCTTGGAGATCAGGGCTCACGAAGAGGAGGTGGTCGACGGTCGTTGCCATGATGGCTACCCGTTCCTCACGAAGGTGCCGACCGCACGCGCGAGCACCTTCTCGGATCCGGCCTCGGTGAGCTGGGCAGTGGCCCGGCCGAGGGACCTGCCGACGTGGTCGGCACGTGCACGTGCCCGAAGCGGTGCCATGGGGGCGGGACGCAGGTAGTCGACGCGCAGGTCGACGGTGCTCCAGTCCGTCCCGGTCGCGTCGATGAGGCTGAAGGTCGCGGCGGCGTCGAGGATCGTCGCGACGATCCCGCCGTGCAGGAAGCTTGCGGCTCCTGACGTGTGCGACGGGCCGGGGCGGGCGTCGAGCAGCAGTCCGTCTTCGCCCGCGGCGCGGACAGCCATCTCGAGCTCGGCGTGGACCGGGGCGGAGTCGATCAGCCGCTGCAGCTCCTCAACCTCCATCGGGGACCACCACCACCTTGCCGATCGCCCGCCGCTCCTCGATGTCGGCGACAGCGTCACGGACCGAAGAGAGCGGGTAGGTCCCGTGGACCACAGGCGTCAACTCCCCGGCGTGCACCTGGGAGATGAGCGCTTCGAGGTCGCTGCGGCTCCACCCGTCCGACCCGAGGATGGAGAGCTCGCGCGTCCACACGTAGCGGAGGTCGGTCTCGGCGAGGAAGCCGGTGCTCGCTCCGCAGGTGACCAGCCGTCCACCGTGTCGCACCGCGCGGACCGATTGGGGCCAGGTCTCCTTGCCGAGGTAGTCGACGAGGACGTCGGCGCCGCTCTTCCCGGTGAGCGCCCACACTTGGGCACCGAACTCGCCTGCGGAGGTGTCGACGAGCTCATCGGCGCCGAGCGCGCCGAGCCGCTCGAGCTTCTCCTTGGAGGACGAGCACGCCACCACCCGGGCACCGGCAGCCTTGGCCAGCTGGATGCACCCCACACCCACGCCCCCCGCCGCCCCGAGGACGACGACGGTCTCCCCGGCCCTGAGGGCGGCCCGGTCGAACAGCATCCGCCGCGCCGTCCCGTAGGCGATCGGGAGCGCCGCGTACGTGACTGCGGAGGCGCGGCCGTCCTCAGGCAGGACGATCGCATTCGCCGCCGGTGCCACCGCGAACTCCGCGAGGCCGCCCCAGAGGTCCTCACCGAGCGCCTTGCCGTGGACGGAGGGGTCCAGGAGGACGACCGTGCCGGGCTCGGGAGCGGTGACGCCGTCGCCGAGGGCGTCGACGACGCCGACGATGTCACCGCCTGGGACGTGCGGGAGATCGATGTGGACGCCCGGCATGCCCCGGCGCACGAACACGTCGAGCATGTTGAGGGCGCACGCCAGCACCCGGACTCGCAACCACCCCGGTTGGGGGACCGGGACCTCTACGGTCGCGACCTCGAGGCGTTCGGGTCCGCCGTGCTCCCGTACCAGGGCCGCCTGCATCCGGCTCATCCGTGACCCTCCGCGAGCGCCTCGGCGGCACCGGCGGTCTGTGCATCCGGAGCTGCCTCTGCCCGCGCCAGCGCCTCGGCCCGGGCTTCCAGCGCGGAGCGGTCGAGCTTCCCGGCACCCGTCAGCGGGAGGGCGCCGACGAGCTCGACGATCCTCGGGTACGCGTAGTGGGGGCCGACGGTGTGGAAGAACTCGATCAGCTCGTCGGGCCGCAGCGACGGCGACGACGCCACCACGAAGGCGACCGGGACGTCCCCCTTCGTCGGGTGCGGTGCGCGGACGACGGCCACGTCGCGCACCTCGGGATGGCGGAGGAGCAGCTGCTCGACCTCCTTGGGGTAGACGTTCTCGCCGGCCACGTTGATGAGGTCGTCCGCACGGCCGACGAAGTAGTAGTAGCCGTCCTCGTCCCGGCGCATGAGGTCCCGGGTGGCGAGCCAACCGTCCCGGATGCGCTCGGCGGTCACCTCGGGGAGCTTGTAGTACCCAGGCGTGACGCCGGGGTTCTTCACCCAGAGCTCGCCGACCTCACCGACGGGGACCTCGGTGGCGCCGTCTGGCGCACGCAGCTGCACCTCGCAGCCCGGGATCGGGATGCCCACAGACCCCAGCTTGTTGATCCCCCAGCGGGGGGTGATGAGGACGTCCGGGCCTCCTTCGGTGAGCCCGTACCCTTCGGCGACCGGTGCACCGAACACCTCTTGGAACCGCTCGAGGAGGTCCACCGTCACGGGTGCGGAGCCGGCGCTCGCGAAGCGCACTGACGACACGTCACAGCGCGCCAGCTCTTCGGTCTGCTCGAGCAGCATTCGGTACATCGCAGGGACGCCGCTCAGGTAGGTCACGCGGTAGCGGTCGATCGCCCTCAGGACCGAGACGGGCTCGAACCCCGGGAGGACGGCGCAGGTGCCGCCGGCGAGGAGCAGTGCCTTGAGCGTCATGGCTGCGTTCTTGTGGAACAGCGGTGCGGCGAGCAGGGCGACGTCGGTCTCGTCGAACAGGTAGATCTTCCTCAGCACGTCGGCGCACCAGACCTGCCCGCCGTGCGTGAGGGGGACCCCCTTGGGCTTCCCGGTCGAGCCGGAGGTGTAGGGCTGCATGCACACCGAGGCCGGTCCGTAGGGCGGGGCCGCCTCCAAGCGCTCGGACCGCTGCAGGAGGTCTGCGGTGGCGACGAACCGTGCGTGCGCCAGTCCTCCCACCAGCGCGTGCGCCCGCTCGGCCTCCGAGTCTCCGGCGAGGATCCCGCAGCACTCGGCGTCCGTGACGACGTAGTTCAGGACCTCGTCGGTCTGGCGCACGTTGAGCGGAACGGCCACGGCGCCCGCCCGCATGGTGCCGAGCAGAGCCTCGACGTAGCGGACGTCGTTGCTCCACAGCAGCGCGACGCGCTGGCCGGGCTCGACACCTGCGGAGACGAGCCACCCGGCCACTCGGTCGGCGCGCTCGTCCAACTCCGCGTACGAGATCGCCATGTCCTCCTGCACGAGCGCCGTGCGCTGGGGGTGGAGGCGGACCGCGTCAGCAGTGAGGTAGCCGAGGTGGTCGATCGCCGTCATCGCGGTGCCGCCATCAGGTCCACTCCTCCTCGTCCATGTCCCCGGCGAGCGCGCGGAGCATCTCGTGGTTGGCGCGTGCGCCGGCGGCGGCGTTCGCGCGCGGCGCGCCGCCCAGGTCCAGGCGTTCGTCGACTTGTTCGTGCCTCACGATCGTGAGGGTCGCCGGGAGCACCGGTGGGACGAAGACGTGACCCGCGCCGGCGCACATGACGTGGCGCTGACGGCCGCCTCGGCGGCGGCGAAGGCGGGCCAGGGCAATCTCGGAGTACAGCGCCGACGGCCAGACCATGTCGCGGGCGCCCGAGAGGAGCAGCACCTTCGACGGGCTGTCCTCGAGCGCGAGCATCGCCGCCTCCACGGCGTCCCAGTCGTCCATGCAGTCCAGGTAGGTCGGCGTGCACAGGATCACACCGTCCTCGACGTAGAGCTTGCCGTCGGAGTGCGCCAGGTACGGGACCGGCCTCCCCCCGTACCGCCAGGAGGGGACGTCCGACAGCCACGTCTCTCCCGTGCTCTTGATCCCGGAGTGGACGATCGGGCTCGGCACGTAGGCGACGACGGTGTCGATGCCGAGGTACAGGCCGAGGAGCAGCGAGAGCTCCCCGCCGCGCGAACGCCCGACCACTGCGGGTGGTCCCGCCGCCTCGGGCCTCGCGCGCAGGAAGCCGAGCGCTCGCTCGAAGTACTCGATCTCGATGTCGACGAGCTCGGGAGGAAGCCCGGGGGACGCGAAGTAGGCGAGGGCGAGGGCGAGGTAGCCGTGGGTGGCGAGGAAGGCGGCCACGCGCGGGTTCACGTCTCCTTCGGACCCGCCGAGAACGAGGACCGGCCGGAAGGGGCCTTCACCGGCAGGGACGAAGAGCTCGCCGAAGAGCCCGCCCTCGCGGACGGGGACCTGGGTCACCCCGGGGCCGACCTGCTCGACCACGACTTCGGCTTCGCCCAGCGGTCGACCCTTGGACGTGGCCTCCAAGACGACGTGGAGCGGCTCCAGGCCGAGCTTCGTGGCTTCTGCCCTCGGCCGGTCGTCCGGCCTGAGCGACCACAGGAGGCCGTTGGCGTCGACCCCTTCGTAGGAGCCAGCGAGCGCCGTCGCGCTGCGAAGGCTCACCGCACCTGCCTCGTCGGCGACGAAGTCGGCGGCGCTTCGCCACCGGATCCCCTCGGGTGTGTCCAGCGTCGCCGTCACCGTGACGAGGTCGCCGGGCGCGGCGCCGGAGACGGCTGCATCGAGCGAGCCGTCGAGGCCGATGCGCGCCGGCGCGCGCAACCCTGCGCTGCCCACCGTCTCGCTGTGCATCGCGTCGTCCCCTGCGCCCACGTCATCGCTCCCGGTCATCGTCTTCCACCTTCCTCGTCCGCGGCCACGTTCCCGACACCGCCCTCCTCACGAGCTCTCTCCACGGACTGCCGCCGGGCGCAGGGGGATGCCCAGGTCGGGACGCGGACGGCCGTCGTGCACGAGGACGTACTCCGACGCGCCCTCGTCGTAGACGTACTCGGCCGACGGACCGCGCTCGACGAGCTCGGCCAGCGCGCTGACGAGGCGGTCGACGTCGGCCTCGGTGCTGCCGGCGCCGACGCTCACCCTGATTGCCCCGGGGACCGGGCGGTCGTGCCCGGCGCGCATGGTGGCAGTCACCTCTCGGACCTCGCGGTCGCTCAGCCCGAGCAGCCGCGCGACGAGCGGATGGGCGCAGAAGCACCCGTGCCGGACCCCGATGCCGTGCTCGGCGCTGAGGAAGGCAGCGACGAGGCTGTGGTGGTAGCCCTCGACGGTGAACAGCGCCGTGCCCGTACGCGGCGACTCCTCCGGCCAGGCGCGGTACAGGGTCACCGCGTCGATCTCGGCCAGGCGCCTTCGCGCGTAGGCCCCGAGCCCGGCGTCGTGGGCGCGCACCGTGTCCATCCCGCGCTCGGACAGCTCGTCCAGCGCCACGGCCAGGGCGAAGACGCCGGTCACGTTCGGCGACCCTGCCTCCTCCCGATCGGGGAGCCCCGCCCAGAGCACGTCGTCGGTGGTGACGAACCGGACCGCGCCGCCGCCGCGGAGGAACGGCGGCGCGGTCTCGAGCCAGCGGGGCGTCCCGACGAGGACGCCCGCGCCGAAGGGTGCGTACAGCTTGTGACCGGAGGCGGCGAGGTAGTCGATGCCTGCCGCTGCCATGTCGATCGGGACATGCGGCGCCAGCTGCGCCGCGTCGACGGCGATCGATGCGCCTCCCTCGTGCGCAACGGCGGCGAGCTCCGCGATCGGCCACAGCTCGCCGGTGACGTTGGACGCACCCGTCACCGACAGGAGCGCTGCCCCGTCCGCGGCGAGCGCCGCACGGGCGCTCGAGATGGCGGCCTCGGCGTCCCCCGGGATGGGCAGCACCCGGACCGTCAGCCCCTCGCGCCGCCAGGGGAGCAGGTTGGCATGGTGCTCGGAGGCGAACGTCACGACGGTCGACCCGTGCGGCAACGCCGAGGCGAGCACGTTCAGCGAGTCGGTCGTGTTGCGCGTGAAGACCACGGCGTGGCCCTCCGGCGCGTGGAAGAAGCGTCGGACCACTTCGCGGGCCGACTCGTAGACCTCGGTCGAGATCACGGACTTGAAGCCGGCGCCCCGGTGCACGCTGCTGTAGTACGGGAGGAACGACTCGAGCGCACCGACGACGCGGACCGTCGGCGGCGTGCTCGCGGCGTAGTCGAGGTTCACGTAGCGGGTCTCCGATCCGTCCACGAGCGGAACGGACTGGTCCGCGCCGACGAGGTCGAGGAGGCTCACCTGGCCGGCGCGCACGCCGGAGCGGTGTGCGCGGGGATACGCAGGGGGACGTCCCTGATCTCCTCTCGGGACAAGAGGGCGTCGATCACCATCCGCTGCGAGCGCCGTCCCTGGCGGGTCGCCGCCGCGCGGGCGCGCTGGGGGTCGCCCTCGATGATCGCCCGCACGAGGTCGGTGTGCTCGTGGACGATCTCCTCGGCCCGCGAGCTGAGCATCAGGCCGACGCGGAACAGGCGTTCCATCTGGATCAGGGTGAGCTCGAGCGCGCTCGCGAGGCGCTCGTTCCCAGACGCCCTCCCGACGAGGGTGTGGAAGCGGGTGTTCGCCTCCAAGAAGGCGTCGACCGACTCCGGGCGTGCGGCGTCGTAGCTCGACCCCTGGAGCTCCTCGAGCTCGCGCAGGTCGCTCGCCTCGCTGGCCTGGCTCGCCGCCAGCGCGGCGGCCTCCCCTTCGAGGAGCACCCGCATGGCGAAGAGGTCCCTCGTGTCCTTGATGGTGACCGGAGCCGCGCGGTGGCTCGAGTTCAGGTCGTGGACAACGAAGCCCTCGTGGCGCAGGCGAGTGAGCGCCTCGCGCACCGGGGTCTTGCTCAGCCCCAGCTCCGAGGCAAGCTGCGTCTCGGTGAGCACTTGGCCGGGCGGGATCTCGAGTTTCGTAATCCGAGATCGCAGCGATGCATAGGCGGTATCTGCAAGCGATCTCTCCAAGACACTCATACAAGTCGACAAGATACCAACCTTGCGGCAGGAGTGTCCAATCCGTCAGCTGCGTCCAGGCGTCAGGCGTCCTCAGGCGCCCACGCGCGCGGCGCGACTCCGCCCGCCCCGAGGGGAGCAGCGCACCCGCGTAGGATCCGGAGGTCCACCTGGCCGAAGTCCCTTCACGGGTTTGCCCGGCCGTGGGGTCCAGTCGAGCGCAGTGGGAAGGCAGCGCGATGGGTGAGGGCCGATCGGGCGAGGGTGGCGCGGGGCGGGAGCCATCCCCGTCCGCCGCGCGGCCGCCGAGCGGGCGCCGTCGGGTGGCCACCGGTCGTCGCATCCGGCTCTCCCTGCTCGTGTCGGGGCTGCGGTGGCGCTGGCGGAGCTCGCTCGCGATGTTCGTCGTCGCGCTGCTCGGGACGGCGATCGCCGCCTTCGGCCCGATCTACCTCGCCGGGGAGACCCAGACCACCCTCGGCGAGGCGCTCCGAGCCGCCGTCCCCGCCAACGTGGGGCTCACCCTCCAACCGCAGACACCGACCGACGCCGCCGGGCTCGCGTCGGCGATCCGCGCCGTGCGCAGCTCGGCGATCGGCGCGGCCTACCGCTCGCCGATCGAGACCCGCGTCGCGGCGCTCTCGACCGTCGCGCACCGTCAGCCGTACGTGAGCACCATCGCCTCGAGGACCGGGGTGTGCCGCCACCTCCACTTCGTCGCCGGGACGTGCCCGTCGAGGACCGGGACGATCGCGGTCAGCGACCGCAGCGCCCGGCTCCTCGGGTGGGAGGTGGGCACGCGTGCGACCGTGGTGCTCGGGCACGGCGCCGAGGCGGTCTTCGAGGTCTCGGGCCTCTACGCGGCTGGGAGCGCGGCCACACCGTACTGGTGGGGCCAGAACTACTTCGGCTACGGGACGGGGACGCCGTCCGAGCCCAAGCTCGACGACGTCTTCGCCAGCGCGCGCACGATCACGGCGGCGCAGCGCCCGGCGGGGCCGGGAGCCTCGAGCTCGAGGGCGAGGTTCGACGTCTCGGCGTTCGCGCAGGTCCCCCTCCGCCCCGGCGCGCTCTCGCCCGGGAGCGTCGCGCCGGTCGAGTCCGCCCTGTCCCGGCTGGCGGCGAGAGAGCTTCGGGCGGGCGTGCGCGTGAGCACCGGGCTCGACCGGGTGCTCGCCGGCGCGGCGTCGACCGAGCACACCGCGGGGACCATCGTGGCCGTCGTCGACCTCGAGCTGGCGCTCTTCGCCGTGTTCGTCCTGTACTTCGTGGCGAGCCGGACGGCGGCGGACCGGGAGCCCGACGTGCGGCTCGCCGCGCTCCGGGGATTCCGCCCGATGAGCGCCCTGGCGGTCGCCATGTCCGAGCCCGTCGTCGTGGTGGTCGCGGCGGTCCCCGCGGGGATCCTCTGCGCGTGGCTCGGCGCTGTCGCGATGACCCCGTCGGTCTTCGGCGCCGAGACCGCCGTGTCGGTGCCGCTCTCGGCCGTCGCCGCGGCCGCGGCCGCCGGGCTGGCCGGCCTGGTCGCGACGGCAGTCGGCACGCGCCGCGTCCTCGCGTCGAGCGCCGACACGCCGCTCGGGTCCACCTCCACCCTGGCGCGCCACTCGATCGCCCGCGTCGTCGCCTTCTTCGAGCTCTCGGTCTCTGGGGTCGCCGGGAGCCGGGGCACTTCGGCCGACTCGCTCGCCGCGCTCGCCCCTGGGCTGCTCGCGCTCGGCGCCGGGGTGCTGGGCGCCCGTCTCCTGCCGATCGTGCTGCGTGCGCCCCAGCGGCGGACGGCCTACTCGAGGCGGATC